>JACCDX010147135.1_pt1 | contig 18445 bp, 26 predicted proteins | sample 7449681 | NCBI WGS metagenome assembly JACCDX01 (sample SAMN15323450, study PRJNA562643) | freshwater metagenome | isolation source: river surface water | place: USA:Blue River Watershed | collected 2017-08-18
CTCAAAGACAAAAATTTCACAGAAGTTCGTAAGTGGGTGGTCTCCAACCTTGACAACGATGCTCCTGTTCTACTTCGCAGGATTTATGACGCCTGTTATGATTGCCTTACACCCCAATCTATCCCTGCTGCCGTTCTTGTTATTGCTAAGTATCAATACCAATGTGCATTCGTGGCTGACCAGGAAATAAATCTTATTGCTGCTCTTACTGAAATTATGTGTGAATGTGAATTTCGATGAACCCTTATAAAATTGATTATAAATCCTTAAAGGAGAATCCAGTCAAAACAACTCCTGAGAATGTCAAAGAAGCGAACGAAGGTCTCTTTCGTGCTAAAATGACTCTTCCTGCTGCCGCAAAACATTGTGGTATGACGCAGAAAGAAATGAAACTTACCTTTTTTGAGTACCTTAAGTACAACAAACCTGATTATGAACTCTAATTTTTCTAAACTCCAACCAAAGCAAAAGTATCGTGTTGAAACCTATTGTAGGATTGCTTTCAATGGTTTGAAAGCAAATGTTGATGAGTGGTTTACTAACAGAAATTGTAAGGATACAGTTCGCGCAATCACTCATTCATTCTATAATACAGTACATTCTCTTTCAGTTCCTTCTGGTTTAATTAGTGTCAAAGCAGTAGAAAAGAAAAAACAAGAACCTGAATGGGCTCTTTGTAAAGATCATTGTTATTCTCCTCAATTTATTGGTAGAATGATTATGGATAATTCTGATAAGTATTTGAATGATTATGATCTTTATCGTGAATTATTCATTATGGCATGTACTACAATTATTGTTACTCCAGAAGAAAATAGAAGTCTTTCATTCTTAACTTCCAACAGGGACAATGATTTTAAGATTTATGCTCATACTGATAAGAAGTATCAGCATTTAAACATTCACTTATTGGAAAAGACGAATGGATCAAAATGGTATATGAAAGATATGAAACCTGCTAGTAATTATATTGAAACTCCAAAAGAACTTATTGAATATGAAACTCAGTTTTTAGTGGTATGAGTTTATTATCTGAAAAGGATGCGATATGGGCAGCAGATCAATTTATTGACTATTATTCAAAATTTAATAGAATTGATGATTATTTGAGGTATGTAAAACGGAGTAGAATGTCTAGTTCTTCTGGAAAATTATTTGGTCCAGAAGATGAAATGTTCTCTGATTTTAGTATTAACCCAAATGATATGTCATTTACAATTCATGAGGTTGATACCAGTTCTAAACCAAAATCAAAGTATAATCAGGAGTTATACTCTGAAATTTTGAACATAACTGCTTCAAATGCAATTGAAGAAGCAATTCCAGGAAGAACAATTAAGTGGATTGTTACTGAGGACACTACAGAAAAAATTATTGGTGTAGTTCGTTTTGGTTCCCCGACAATTAATTCAAAACCAAGAAATGATTACTTTGGAGAGGTATTACCATTATCTAAAATTAATCATGAGTTTGTGATGGGTTTTAATATTGTTCCTGTGCAACCATTTGGATATAATTATCTTGGTGGAAAACTTCTTGCTCTTCTGGCATCCTCAAATGAACTCAAAAGACAATTTGATACAAAGTATGGAACTGATCTTCAATACTTTGAAACAACTTCATTATACGGTACAACAAAAGGAGTATCCATGTATGATGGTCTTAAACCTTATATTCGACATATAGGAGATACTGAAAGTAATTTTCTTCCATTATTTCATGATGATTATTTTCGTGAAATGTTTTGGTGGTTTAATAATAATGCCAATGGTGGGGAAAGATTAATCTCTGCAGATAAATCTTCTAAGAAGTTAAAGATTCAAACTAAGATGATTTCAATCATCATAAAGTCTCTTCAAGATGCTACAAAGTTACATGAGTTCAAACAATGTATTGAACATGCAAAATCATTAACTGAGAAAAAGAGATATTATATGTCTAAGTTTGGTTATGAACCTCAAGAAGTAATTGAATGGTGGAAGATCAAGGCAACACGAAGGTACAATAAGTTGCTTCAGGACAACAAACTTAGAAGTGAACTGGAGTTATGGAAACCTGGAAATGATCTAGAAATTATTAGATAATATGGAACTAAAAGATTGGTTGAATAGTATTAATCAGACAAAACAACACCTGATTGACGAAGACCCTTCACTTGAGAAGGAGTATGCACCTTATATCATCAATCGGTGTTTTTCAGGACATATCGATTCGATTATGTATGCAAATGAAATGAATCGTTATCATTTCCTTCCAAAGAAAATGCAATATGATTTTTTGCTAAATAGTCTGAGGAAAAAGAAGAGATTTTCTCCCTGGATCCGTCAAGATAAAATCAAAGACCTTGATTATGTCAAACGTTATTATGGTTATAGTAATGAGAAGGCAAAACAATCTTTGAGGATTCTTACTAAAGAACAACTAACATTTATTAAATCGAAATTTGAAACTGGAGGAACAAAATGAGTGTCGTTCAAGAACCTGAAGTGAAGTGGACGCCCGACCAAATGGTGGAAGTGATTCTTAACGAACCTGATGATTTTCTTAAGGTTCGTGAGACTTTGACCCGTATCGGAGTTGCTTCAAGAAAGGAAAAGAAAATCTATCAGTCTTGCCATATTCTACACAAGCAAGGTAGATATTATCTCGTTCACTTTAAGGAACTGTTTGCTCTTGATGGCAAACATGCAAACCTTACTGTGAATGATGTTCAGCGCCGCAATCGTATTGCCCAACTTCTTGCTGATTGGGGATTAATTACTATTGTCGATCTTACCAAAATTCAAGACATTGCTCCTTTGAATCAAATCAAAGTCCTTGCTTATAAGGACAAAGGAGATTGGATTCTGGAAACCAAGTATAATATTGGTTCTAAAAAGAAAAAGGTAGAGGATGCCGAATGATAAAGAGCGGGTTTTACACCCGCTTTTTTTGTAAGAAGTATTATAATTATATACGGACGCCGAAAGGGTCTACAAAACACAAACTCGCTTTTAAAGGAGCTACTATAATGACTAACCTCACAAGGTACACTGCTGCAGATCTTCCTGCCTTAATGGAGAGGATTACTCGCAATAGCATTGGAATGGACGATTATTTGGATCGTATTTTTAATTTACACGAATCTTCGACAAATTATCCACCATATAATTTGATTCAAATAAATAATGTTGAATCTCATTTAGAACTTGCACTTGCTGGATTCAAAAAAGGAGAAGTAAATGTATACACAGAGTATGGAAAACTTTTTGTCGAAGGACAAAAGGCAGATTCCGAATCGGATAGGACGTTTATCCACAAGGGAGTGGCTAGCAGAAGTTTTAAACGAGCGTGGACTCTATCCGACGACACAGAAGTACGCGAAGTCACATTTGAAGACGGACTTTTACGGATCGTACTTGGGAAAATAGTTCCAGAGCATCATGCTCGTAAGGATTATCTCTAAATAATAATACCTGATTTGACCACAATCTATCAGAAAGAATTGTCTATATAGTTTGTATCGTCGGCGCAGACGGGGGAGGTAACTGGCACAATCCAGTTGACACCTCCTCTTTTTTTGGGTATAATGAGTTGAAGGAGAAACTAAAAAATGTCAGTCAAACTTGCACTACTAAAAACAGGTGAAACCATTATTTGTGATGTAAAAGAATTGGTTTCCGAAGAAAAAGTTTGTGGATACATCTTCAAAAATCCATACAAGGTCTTAACTGAAAGAAGCATATTGTTATCGGAGGAATCTGAATATGATGCTAAGATTCAAGTTTCTTTGACACCTTGGATTTTACTTACTGGAGATGAGAAAATGCTTATAGCAACAGACTGGGTTGTAACTTTGGTAAATCCGATTGAATCACTTAAACAAATGTATGAGGAAAAGGTAAATGGAAAAATCAATCAAATGTCTCTTACTGAAAATTGATAATGTAATTGTGACCGAAATTATTGAGGTTGCATCTGAACTTGGAGAACCAGATTGCAAACTGATTAATCCATTTAAGATTGATGTTGAAGGAAATTTAACTCCTTGGCCAGATGTTACTGATCAAAGAGAAATGATGATTCATTCTGATAGCATACTTACTATCGTAGATCCCAAAGAAGAAATTATTGAAAAGTATCTTGAATTAACTACCTGATGAGATTCTACACAAATGTGCAAATGGTCGGGGACCACTTCTTGGTTCGTGGTTATGAAAGTGGTAAACACTTTATGACCCGTGAGAAGTTTGACCCGACTCTTTTTGTCCCCTCTAATAAAAAAACCAAATATCAAACTCTAGAAGGTGAATATGTCGAATCAGTTCAACCAGGATCCGTTAGAGACTGTCGTGAATTCATTAAAAGATATGAGGGTGTAGAAAACTTTAAAATCTACGGAAATACTGGATATATCTATCAATACATTTCTGAAAATTATCCCGAAGAAGAACTTAAGTTTGATATTAATAAGATTAAAGTAACTACGATTGATATTGAGGTTGCATCTGAAAATGGATTCCCTGATGTAGAATCTGCAGCAGAAGAAGTTCTCTTGATTACTGTTCAAGATTATTCTTCAAAACAGATTCATACTTGGGGAAAGGGTGTATTTCAAAATAACCAAAAAAATGTTTCGTATCGTTCTTTTTCTACTGAATATGATCTCTTAAATGATTTTATTCATTGGTGGATGATTGAAACAAATACTCCAGAAGTTGTAACTGGATGGAATAGCAAATTGTATGATATTCCATATCTTGTTCGCCGTATTGATCGTGTTCTGGGTGAAAAACTGATGAAACGTTTGTCACCTTGGGGTTTGGTGACCGAAGATGAAACTTACATCTCTGGGCGCAAACATCTTTGTTATGATATTGGTGGAATCTCTCAGTTAGACTATCTTGATCTTTATAAGAAGTTTACTTACAAAGCACAGGAGTCTTATCGACTTGATTACATCGCAAGTGTGGAGTTAGGCCAGAAAAAACTAGACCACTCTGAGTTTGATACTTTTAAAGACTTTTATACAAAGGGTTGGCAGAAGTTTGTAGAATACAACATCAAGGACGTAGAACTTGTTGACCGTTTGGAAGACAAGATGAAACTAATTGAACTTGCTCTTACGATGGCATATGATGCTAAGGCAAACTATGAGGATGTATTTTCTCAAGTTCGCATGTGGGATACAATCATTTACAACTATCTCAAGAAGAGAAATATTGTAATTCCTCCCAAAGAAAAGTCTGAAAAAGATTCAAAATATGCAGGTGCTTATGTTAAAGAACCCGTACCTGGAATGTATGATTGGGTTGTCAACTTTGACTTAAACTCTCTATATCCTCATTTGATTATGCAGTTTAATGTAAGTCCAGAAACTCTTGTTGAGGAAAAACATCCAACGGTAACTGTTGATAAAATTCTCAATCAAGAAATTACATTTGAACTTTACAAAGATTATGCTGTCTGTGCTAATGGGGCAATGTATCGCAAAGATGTGCGTGGATTTCTTCCAGAACTAATGGATAAGATCTACAAAGATCGCACGATTTATAAAAAGAAAATGCTTGCTGCTAAGCAAGAATATGAAAAGAAAAAAACTAAGGAATTAGAAAAAGAGATTGCCAGATGTAATAATATTCAGATGGCAAGAAAGATTCAACTTAACTCTGCTTATGGTGCCATTGGTAATCAGTATTTTCGTTATTACAAATTAGCAAATGCTGAAGCAATTACACTTTCAGGACAGGTTGCAATTCGCTGGATTGAAAATAAACTCAATCAATATCTTAACAAAATTCTAAAAACGGATAGTGAAGATTATGTTATTGCTTCAGATACCGATTCTGTTTATCTTAATATGGGTCCTTTGGTTGAATGTATATACAAAGGAAGAGAGAAAACTACTGAAGGCATTGTTTCGTTCCTTGATAAGGTCTGTAAGGTGGAACTTGAAAAGTATATTGAAGGTTGCTACAAAGAATTGGCTGAGTATGTGAATGCCTATGATCAAAAGATGCAGATGAAGCGTGAGAATATTGCCGAGCGTGGAATCTGGACTGCTAAGAAACGATACATTCTCAATGTATGGGATAGTGAGGGTGTTCGATATGAAGAACCTAAACTAAAAATGATGGGTATTGAAGCAGTTAAATCTTCTACTCCAGCACCGTGCCGTCAAATGATTAAAGATGGTTTGAAGTTGATGATGAGTGGCACTGAAGATGATGTGATTAACTTCATTGATAAATGTCGGTCAGAATTCAAAAAACTTCCACCAGAGCAAATTGCTTTCCCAAGAACTGCTTCTGATGTGCGTAAGTATCAATCATCCTCTACAATCTATGCTCATAAAACTCCGATTCATATTCGTGGAGCACTTCTTTTTAATCATTATATAAAGGAGAAAAAACTCACTAATAAGTATTCTTTGATTGGTAATGGTGAAAAAATTAAGTTTATATACTTGAAAAAACCGAATATCATTCAAGAGAATATTATTTCATTTATTCAAGACTTTCCAAAAGAACTTAGTCTTGACAAATACATTGATTATGACCTACAATTTGAAAAGAGTTTTGTAGAACCTTTAAAGTCCATTCTTGATTCAATTGGATGGAAAACTGAACATACTGTAAATTTAGAATCATTTTTTAACTAATGGACTTACCTATTAATGATGAAGAATTGAAAACAATTGTCAATGCCATGTATTTGGGAGGAGATACTGCACTTTATCAAAAACTTAAACTTGTAAAAGAACTTAGGGAACAAAATTTACCCTATAAAAAAATTCTCCGTGAAGAATATGGGATGGTGGCATGATAAAACTTCCTATAAATGATCAAGAATTGGAATCAATTATTTTATTATTAAAGAATTCTAATCCTACTTTACACGCCAAACTTTGGGCATATAAATTAAATTACTTGAATAAGAAAAAAAATAATGGACTTTCTTAAAGATATTGTAAAAGAAATTGGTGATGACTATACTAAAATAGCATCGGATATTGATGAGACTGAGAGTTATGTTGACACAGGTTCGTACATTCTTAATGCACTGGTTTCAGGTAGCATATTTGGTGGTGTATCTGGGAATAAGATTACTGCTATTGCTGGAGAGTCTTCTACTGGAAAAACTTTCTTCAGCATCGCCGTTGTTAAGAATTTTCTCGATAATCATCCCGATGGTTATTGTCTCTACTTTGATACTGAGGCTGCCATTACAAAATCCCTCTTGGAAAGTCGTGGCATCGACACATCAAGGGTTGTCGTGGTTAATGTTGTCACCGTAGAAGAGTTTCGCACTAAAGCACTTAAGGCGGTTGATCTTTATATGAAAAAACCAGAAGGAGAGCGCAATCCTTGTATGTTTGTGCTAGACTCTTTGGGAATGCTTTCTACCAGTAAGGAAATTACCGATGCTTTAAATGAAAAAGAAGTTCGTGATATGACTAAATCACAACTTATCAAAGGCGCTTTCCGAATGCTCACTCTTAAACTGGGGCAGGCAAATATTCCTATGATTGTGACAAATCATACTTATGATGTGATTGGATCTTATGTTCCTACTAAAGAAATGGGTGGTGGTAGTGGTCTTAAGTACGCCGCTTCTACTATCATTTATCTCAGCAAGAAAAAAGAGAAAGATGGAACAGAAATCGTTGGAAACATTATTAAGGCAAAGACTCATAAATCACGTTTGAGTAAGGAAAACCAAGATGTGGAGATTCGTCTTTTTTATGATGAACGCGGTCTTGATCGATATTATGGTCTTCTCGAACTTGGTGAAGAGGCAGGAATGTGGAAGAATGTTGCTGGTAGATATGAAATCAATGGAAAGAAAATCTATGGAAAGGAAATTCTGAAAAACCCTGAGCAGTATTTTACAGAAGAAGTAATGCAGCAACTTGATGCTGCCGCGAAACAACAATTCTCTTATGGAACGAATTGAGACTACAATTCTCAGAAATTTAATATACAATGAAGATTATTCCCGCAAAGTCATTCCTTTCATACAACCAGATTATTTTGAGAGCAAATCCGAAAAAGTCATTTTTGAGGAGATTGTTCAATTCATTGTCAAATATGGTTCAGCAATCACTATCGAAGCACTCAATATTGAGGTAGAAAATCGCACAGATTTAACTGAAGAGCAAGTAAAAGAAGTCAGAGAAATCAATAAGTCTCTGAATGATTCTCCCGTAGAAAAGCAATGGTTACTTGACACTACCGAAAAGTGGTGTCGTGACCGTGCCATCTATTTGGCACTTATGGAATCGATTCATATTGCCGATGGTAATAATGAAAAGAAGAATCGTGATGCGATTCCTAGCATTCTTTCTGATGCTCTTGCTGTAAGTTTTGACAATAATATTGGTCACGATTACTTACAAAATTATGAAGAGCGTTATGAGTTTTATCACAGAAAAGAAGACAAGATTGAATTTGATCTTGATTATTTTAATAAAATTACAAAAGGTGGTCTACCCAATAAGACTCTCAATATCGCTCTTGCTGGTACGGGTGTCGGAAAAAGTCTCTTTATGTGCCATGTTGCTTCTTCCGTCCTACTGCAAGGCAGGAACGTTCTCTACATCACTCTTGAAATGGCGGAGGAACGAATTGCTGAAAGAATTGACGCAAACCTTTTGAATGTGCCAATTCAGCAATTGACAGATTTGCCTCGTCAAATGTTTGAGAATAAGGTTACAAGTATCGCTAAGAAAACACAGGGAACCCTAATCATCAAAGAGTATCCAACTGCTTCGGCACATAGTGGTCACTTCAAGGCACTTCTGAATGAATTATCTTTGAAAAAATCATTTAAACCAGATATTATCTTTGTTGATTATTTGAATATCTGTGCTTCCTCTAGGCACAAGGCAAATAGTTCTATCAATTCTTATTCTTATATCAAATCAATTGCCGAAGAACTTCGTGGTTTGGCAGTAGAATTCAATGTGCCTATTGTTAGTGCGACACAAACTACAAGAAGTGGTTTTGGGTCTTCTGATGTGGAATTGACTGATACTTCCGAATCATTTGGTTTGCCTGCTACTGCCGACCTTATGTTTGCTCTGATTAGCACGGAAGAGTTAGAGCAACTTGGTCAAATTATGGTAAAGCAATTGAAAAACCGTTATAATGACCCAACAATTTACAAGAGATTTATTGTTGGGATTGACCGTGCTAAAATGCGTCTTTATGATTGTGAGCAGACTGCCCAGAATGACATACTTGACAGTGGACAGGATGATGAGTATAATGATAATGAAGACAAAAAACCCAAAAAGTCGTTTGAAGGATTTAAATTTTAATGGAAACTGCAAAACACGTTAATTTTGATAAGTATGCCGAGTTTGTGGATGCCGTAACTTCTGATGCATCCAAAGACTTTCTTGCTCTTTCTGATCGTTTGGTTGCTCTTGATGAAAAGGGTGCAAACATTGAACGTCTTCTGACTGCCGCTGTTGGTATCAATGCCGAAGGTGGTGAGTTTATGGAAATTGTTAAGAAAATGGTATTTCAAGGAAAACCTTATAATGAGGACAACCGTGAGCATCTGATTATTGAGTTGGGAGATATTATGTGGTATGTTGCTCAAGCATGTATGGCACTTGATGTGACTCTTGATGATGTTGTTGCTCGTAACGTTCAAAAACTTCTGAAGCGTTATCCTGAAGGTGCTTTTGATTCATACTTTTCAGAAAATAGAGCACCTGATGATAGGTGATTACTTATAAATAATAATAGTCTTTGATGTCTATTATGTCTGTTGTATATTTTTGGTTAAGAGAAAATCAAACTCCATACTATGTTGGATATGGATCTTATAAAACAAGAGCATATGCAGCACATCCAAGAAGAAACGGAAATTTTGTTCCTAAACCAAAAGATACAAAAAATATTCACTTTAAATATTACTCCACAAAGTGGAGAGGATTAATTAGAGAATGGGAATTTATTAACTTTTTGAAACCTATGTTATGTAACATAGCATCAGGTGCTAATACTGGAAATTCTATGCCTGGTAGTTTAAATCCTTTTTATGGTAAAAAACATCCTCCAGAATTAATTGAACAAATACGTTCAAAGAATAAAGGAAGAAAAATGGATGAAAACTTTAAGCAAAAACGAAAAGAATATATGCTTGGAGAAAACAATCCAACAAGAGGTAAAAAAAGAACAGAAGAAGAAAAAAAGTTAATGAGTCAAAATAGAAAAGGTAAAGGAAAACAACCAAAAAGCGAAGAAACTAAACAAAAAATGAGAGAAGCAAGACAAAAGTATTGGGAGTCTAGGAGAATGCAAAATGACTAAAGAAAAACAAGTGACTCTGAAAATGGATGCTCGATGTGCTGCAGCAGTGCGTCAAATTCTTTTTGAATCTCAGAAAGGATATACTTATGATGAAGTGAGTGTGCCTCCTCGTATTACTGATATTCGAAATGTAATTCAAGATATTGATGATAGTATTGGTGCAGTCCTAAACGCAAACTAAATATTTTAAAAAAATGTCTTTGATTGGCAAAAGAAAAGGAAGACCTACTACAAGAATACAATTTGATGCTCTTCTTAAAAGATTTTTAGTCTTCCTTAAAAGAGAGCTTCGTTTGACATATGACATTCCATATGTCTTAATAGAGGACTCTGATTTTGCAAAGAATAATAAGACTTTTGGGATGATGAATGGAAATATAATTTATATTAGTATAGTCAATCGCCATCCTATAGACATTTTAAGAACAGTCTCTCACGAATTCATTCATTATAAGCAAGTAATGGATGGTAAAAAAATTAGTTCTCATCCTGGAAGTCCTGCTGAAAATGAAGCAAATGCTAAGGCAGGTGAGATTATGAGAAAGTATGGGAGACTTTATCCAGAACTATTTGACCTGATGCCTATCAGATGATATAATAGTTTTATTGGGGATATAACTCAGTTGGTAGAGTGCGACCTTTGCAAGGTTGAAGTCAGGAGTTCGAGTCTCCTTATCTCCATTTATGCCCGTGTAGCCCAAAGGCAGGAGGCAAATGATTTAGGATCATTACAGTGGAAGTTCGAATCTTCTCACGGGCATTAAAATGAATAAATAATTAGAACAATAGTTGCTGTATATACTTTTTTAAAAAGTAATAAGTAAATAATGAAGAAATTTAATCAATTTATAACGGAAGCAACATCTGCATCAGTTCAAGCAAAACGTCTTGGACTTGTTGGGGATGGGCATGGTGGATGGTACAATAGAGCCACTGGAGAATTTGAAGCAAAAACTGTCGGTGGACAATTAAAATATTATAACAAGCGTCAAATTATTGGGGCAAAAGATCCCAAGCAAAATGACTTTGAAAAAAATATTCCTTTAGGTTCATCATATCCGGAACAACCTACACCTCAACAACAAATTCCTGTGGAACAACCACCGCAAGAAGAAATACCTCAAGAAGAACCGATATCTACTGCTCCACCAGTTGCAAAGACAAAAGGAACTTTAACAATTGTTTTCGGTAGATTTAATCCACCAACGGTCGCTCATCAAGAACTTATGGATACTGCAGCGCAATTTGCTGCTGAAGAGGGTGGAGATTATGTTATAGTTCCCTCAAGAAGTTTTGATTCTAAGAAAGATCCTTTAGATCCTGATAGTAAAATATTTTTTATGAGGAAATTATTTCCAGATCATGGAGAAAGAATTGTAAATGATCCTAATCAAGTTACAATTTTTGACACACTCAAAAAGGCACATAATGATGGATATAGTGGTGTAAGAATAGTTTGTGGAAATACAAGAGCAAGAGAGTTTGAAAATTTATCAAATAACTATAATAATCAATTATATCAATTTGACGGAATTGAAGTTTTTCCTGTAGGTGAAACTGATGCTGATGGTAAAGAAGTTAATGGAATAACATCTTCTAGGATGAGACTTGCTGCTGCAGAAGGAGATTTTGTTACTTTTAGAAATTTAACTCCACCTTCAATTCCTAGAAAAGAAATTATTCAATTATTCGATTTAGTTCGTCAAGGAATGGGAATTAGAGAAATACAGCAAGAAGGGTATAACCTTTGGGAAATTGCACCTAAATTGGATCTTCAATCTTTGAGGGAAAATTATGTTTCTGGAAATATTTTTAAAGTAGGTACTATTGTTGAAAATTTAAATACCGGTCTTTCTGGTAAAATTATTCGTAGAGGAACAAATTATTTAATTTGTGTTACTGAAAATGGTATGATGTTTAAGTCATGGATTAAAGATGTAAAAGAATCCTATTCTGAAAAAAGAATGGATAGAATTATGAGGTTACCTGGAAAACCAAATACTTTGATTGGAACAACTGGATTTTTTAAATATGCTTCAATGATGACTCCTGGTGTAATTGGTACTGGAAAGGCAAATCTTCAATATGGTGGAAAACCTTATGGAACAAAAATCCTAAATAAGAATAGGAAAAAGTAAAACGTCAAATTCTTCTTATGAAAAAGCATATTGCTGAAGATCTTCCTGCAAGAAAGCATCCACAGGCACAATTATCTCAATCTAATAAACCTGAAAAAAAAGATTCGGGTGAAAAAAGAGGCGATGATGGTGCAGAAAAGACTCCTGAGCAAAAAATAAGACAGGCAGTTTACGACATTCGTTATCGTGCAAGAAGGGAAAACCTACCACTTCGTACTGCATATTCTCAATATATGCAAAATAGTTCGATGGGAGAGCAGGAAAAGCAAGAAGTAAAAGCAAAACTTTTTGGTAAAGAAGGTGGAGCAATGCAGGCAGAAAACTTTAATTCTTATATGAAAGAATCTGCTTCTAATGCAGTTTCCAATGCCCTGTTCAAAGTTTTCTTGGAAAAAAAGAGTGAAAGTATTGATTCCGAGCAATTGAAGTGGGAATTAGAAGAAAAGGCACATTTCAACAAATATAATACTTCCGAAGGTAAAAAATATAAGGTAAGAGTTACTGATAGAAAAAGTAACGTTACTTATGTAAGATATGCAACTCGTCAAAAAATTAGTGAACTTAGGGCAAAGGGTCTTGAAGTTGAAATGACTGAGTATGGAACACCGTATGAAGGTGAAAGAACTAAGGGAGAAAAAACTGCTGAGGTCTTGAGTAAGAGTAAAAAACCAAATGATGGAAATTTAGCAAATAATTATCCACCATATGATAAAGTTACCAGAGGTGATGTAGTTGCTGGAAGACTTGGAAAAGATCAGATGGGGGGTAAAAATGTTAAAGAAGATTTTTTGGGTGAAGTTGCTGCGACAGCAAATTTGCCACAAACTGATGAAGTAAATCCTAATGCTAACCAGAATCAAATTGATTTTACAACTAAAAAGAATAAAATAGTAGTAAATCCAACTGACAATTCACAAACCAAATTAATGTCACATCATGAAATGGAAGGTAATGTAATTGTTGAAAATGGATATTCAAAGTTTTTGAAAACAGTTCATGCTCTTCAAGAAAAGGCAGAAAGTGAACAACAGCAAAAACTTTTTGGTCTAGCACTTTCTGTTAAGAGAGGAGAAACACCAAGATCTGAAGTCAGTGATGAAGTTCTTAAAATTGTTGATACGATGAGTGAGAAGGAAATTCGTAAATTTGCTAAAACAAAGCATGAAGGAATTCCCCAAAAGAAAGTTCAAAAAGAAGAAGTATCTTGTGGTGAAAAGGAAGAAGATAAAGTAGATCGTCGTCCTCTTGCAACTGCAATTAATCTTGCAAAAAATAAAGCAAGAGCAATGGGTGCTAAGAATCCTATTGTAATGGTTGCTTCTGAAAATATTGAATCTGGTCCTATTCTTCCCAGTGAAAAGGGAAAAAGAGTTTTTCCTAAAGGACAAGAACCAAAAAGAACTGGTGCAAAATTACCACCTCTGCAAAATGCACATTACGAAATGGATGGTGAACTTGTTGATGAAGCAAGAGCATCCGAAAAAAGAGGAATGGGATCACCAGAAACACCTTTGGAATATCCTGGAAGAAAAGTAAAAAAATCAAGAGGTGAACAAGGAGGTCGTCATTATCAAAGTGGTGGTGAAGGAGGAAGTAGAACTGAAAGAGGAATGCGTAATGTACCAAGATCTAAAACTAAAAAACAACCAAATGAACCAGAATCGCAAGTAGAAAGACTGAGAAGACTTTCGAGTGATGAACAATCTGGAAAATATATTAAAATGCAACAAAAAAAGAGAGACATTGGTTCTAGATTTGACTGATTCCTAAATAAACCAGGATACTCTTCACACGGAGGACATCATGGGAGCAGTAGTAACAGTTGTAAAGCCAATTCTTCTACATATTGCTACACATCCAGCAGTTAAGAATCTTGTTATTTCTCTTCTTGAGAAGTATGTAGATTCTACAGATAACAGTATTGATAATGAAATTCTTAAGGTTGTTAAAGAACTTCTCTTTAAACCACAAGTATGATTACGTGTTTTGCAACTAACTGGGGAGTAACCATTGCTCTTGGTCTATTACTAACTGCATCTGAGTGGTTGGCAAAAACAAAAAGATTTGAAGAGAATGGATTGCTTGACCTCATTACACATTTTCTAAAAATTGTGTTACGAAAGGAGACTAAAAAGTAAAGGTCTCTTTTTTTTATAAATATCTCTAGAAAAGAATTCATAGGTAAGGAAACATGTCTCTTTGGGGCAATAAAGATTCTTTAAGTAATCTAACTGGAACTATAACAATCGATCTTGCTACGGAAGTGGTAACTGGAAGTGGCACAACTTTTGTAGATGCTGGAATTTCAACTGGCGATATTTTAGTAATTGGTGTAGGCGCTACTTATGGCCAAGCGGTAGTTACTGGAGTAACTTCTGCCACTCAACTCTCAATTGGATCAACTCAATTTTTAATTCCTCTAAACGGTAGTATTGCTGGAGCAGCATATACAGTAACTCAGAAACCAAAATATACTCTAGAAGATGGGCAATATAATGCTCCAGATGTAAAATCAAATAGATTTTCTGCTGTCTTTGGTGTAGATGCTACTGAAGTATCTGTAGCGGCTGGAACAACGGTTGGTGGAAAAAATGCTGCTTATGCAGTTGCCCACTCTGGATGGGTTGGAGTAACAACTTATGTTGATAATCATGGTAATTTCAGAGTTAAATCTGAAGTTCTAGTTGCAGGTGGAATTTCAACAACATTCGACGCCAATGACGACGCAATATTTCCAGACATCTGATAATATGGTATGAGATTTGATGAATTGAATGAAGACAATTATTTGTTATTTGCCATAAAATTTTATGATAATCCCCAATCACTTACGATGGAGGATTTTGAGTCTGACCTGAAAAGAATTCGTTATGTGAAAAGACTATTGAAAAAGTATAAAAATACAGGTGAGATAAAAACTCACCTTGTTTTAAATCATCTAATTATTTTGTTTAATGTTTTTAATGATGCTACTGTACCATTATTATTTTATAATTTAGATAAAGAATTATGGTCATCATTAAAGAGTTTTTTATTGTTTTTAAATAGATTTCCAGAATATCCAAAAACTCAAATGCATGATATTGAAGAAGACATGGAGTGCTTAAAAAAACTGCAAGCAATCTGATGAATAAAGTAGATAAACTAATTCAAATCATTCATACCATTAAAGAAGAAGGTGAAGGATCAATTGCCAATGTAGTTGGTGATGGTGAAAAATCTCTTGGATATAATATTGAAACTGGTACTCCTCCTGTCTGGAAAAAAGTTAATAAAAAAACTTATGCTAAGGGTGGTAAAGACTCCCGTAGGTGGTGGTTACAATATCTTAAGCAAAAATAATAAAAATAAATATTAGTAGATTTGTTATGTAATTAAGGTAGCAAACTCATATCCCCTCAATCATGTTTAACCAAAATACTTCATCCGACACGAAAATTGCCGTATTAGAAGAACGTCTATCATCATATGAGATGATGATGAGAAGAATTGATGAAGCAATTCAACTGATGGGTAAGTCTAGTCAAAACATCAGTAAGATGTTGGCAGTCCACGAAGAGAAGATTGATAATTGTGGTAAGACTGATGAAATGATATCGAATATGATTAATGATATGAAGGAAGAAAATAAAGAGCAGCATAAAAAGGTATCAGAAAAAATTGAATCATTGGAAACAAAATTAGAAGAACTTGCTAAATTTCGTTGGATCATTGCAGGAGCAGCAATTCTAATATCATTTGCAGTTTCTCAGTCTCATATGGTGGTGGATGTCTTGACACCAGACCAAGCACCTGTTAGAGTAGAGAGCACGAAGTAATACATTCCCTTGTAATGGATTTGATTGATTCCAAGTATATTGGACTTGTTTCATCACGACTACAAAAATTTAAGAGAGTCAAGGCAGATCTCTACAACTTCCGATGTCCACTATGTGGTGACTCTCAAAAAAATAAAAATAAAACAAGAGGATATATCTATCCTGTCAAGAATAACACAAACTTCAAGTGTCATAACTGTGGTGCTAGTTTATCTTTCAATAACTTCCTTAAAGAATTAGATCCAGTTCTTCATAAGCAATATACTCTGGAGAAATTTAAGGAAGGACATACAGGTAAAAACTTTGTGGTTGAAGAACCTAAATTTAATTTTCAGAAACCAGATTTTTTCACGAAGCGTGAAAATTCAAAAAACTTGAAGAAGTTAGATCTACCAAAAGCATCAGAAGTTCCAATCTCTAAAGAGTATCTAGAAAAAAGGAAACTTAATCCAGAAAAGTTTTACTTTGCTGACAAATTTAAGAAATGGACTAATACTCAAAAACACACTTTTGATACTATTGGTAGAGATGAAAGTCGCATTATTATACCAATGTATGATACTGATTCAAACTTAATCGGATTTCAGGGAAGAGCATTGGGTTCAAACTCTGTTAAATATATCACTGTGATGCTTTCTGATGACGCACCGAAGATTTATGGGTTGGACAAAATTGATACTTCGAAATCCATTTACATCGTTGAGGGACCCTTCGACTCCACGTTTGTACAAAATGCTGTTGCTATGTGTGGGTCCGACATTGATATTAGGTCGTTTAATTGGAGCGATTATATTTACGTTTTTGATAACGAACCACGTAATCGAGAAATCGTCAATCGAATATCAAAAACCATCAACAGAGGTGATAAAGTAATTATTTGGCCCACAACCATCCAGCAAAAGGACATTAATGATATGGTGCTTGCTGGACTTAACGTTATGGATGTGTTAAAATCAAATACATACTCTGGTTTAGAAGCAAAAATTAAGTTTAACAATTGGAAGAAAATATGAGCAACGGAACAAAAGTCGTTAAAAGAAATGGTGCCACTGAAACTCTGGAGTTGAATAAACTTCATGTAATGGTTGAAGAGGCGTGTAAGGATCTTGCGGGAGTCTCTGCAAGTCAAGTTGAGATGCAATCAGGTATTCAATTCTATGATGGTATTACAACGGCAGAGATTCAGGAGATTCTGATTCGTTCTGCTTCTGACCTAATTGACCTGGAGCATCCAAATTATCAGTTTGTCGCAGCACGTCTGCTCCTGTTTGCCACTCGCAAACAACTTTATGGGCGTATGCACGAGTTTCCTATTTTGAGGGATCACGTTGAGCGTTGCGTTGAGAAAGGTGTATATGATGCTGAGATTCTTGACCTCTACTCCGACGAAGAGTTTGATAAACTTGAGTCGTTCATTGATCATAGTCGTGATTATATGTTCACTTATGCAGGTCTACGTCAAGTCGTTGATAAGTACCTAGTGCAAGATAGAAGTACTGGAGAACTTTATGAAACACCACAGTTCATGTACTTATTGATTGCTGCAACTATTTTCTCAAAATATCCAAAGGAAACACGCCTAGATTACGTTAAGAGGTATTATGACGCAATCTCCAAACACAAAATCAACATTCCAACACCAATCATGGCAGGAGTGCGAACACCGCTTAGACAATATGCTAGTTGTGTTCTTGTTGATGTTGATGACACCCTCGATAGTATCTTTACTAGTGATATGGCTATTGGCAGATACGTTGCACAGAGGGCGGGAATCGGCATCAACGCTGGTCGAATCCGTGGCATCAACAGCAAAATCAGAGGTGGAGAAGTTCAACACACGGGTGTTGTACCATTTCTCAAGAAGTTTGAAGCAACTGTCAGATGTTGCACGCAAAATGGCATACGAGGTGGATCCGCGACAGTCCACTTCCCAATCTGGCACCAAGAAATAGAAGATATCCTAGTATTAAAAAACAACAAAGGAACCGAAGATAATCGCGTTCGTAAGTTAGACTATTCTATCCAAATCTCTAAACTCTTCTATGAACGATTCATCCGTAACGAAGAAATTTCTCTCTTTTCTCCCCACTCCGTTCCTGGTCTGTATGATGCTTTTGGCACTGATGGATTTGACGACTTATATGTTCGTTATGAACGAGATGAGTCTATTCCAAGAAAAACTATC
>JACCDX010200095.1_pt1 | contig 18439 bp, 15 predicted proteins | sample 7449681 | NCBI WGS metagenome assembly JACCDX01 (sample SAMN15323450, study PRJNA562643) | freshwater metagenome | isolation source: river surface water | place: USA:Blue River Watershed | collected 2017-08-18
GCACTTTCCGGAGCGCAGCGGAATTTGTCGCGACGATGTACGACATAAACTTTGTTAGAAATTTCGGCCAAACTTAAAGCCCAATCGACAGCAGAATCTCCGCCACCAGCAATCACAACATTTTTACCGGCAAATTCTGCTTTTGAACGCACCGCGTAAAAAACTGATTTTCCTTCATATTCTTCAATGCCTTCGAGCGGCGGACGATTGGGACCGAAAGCTCCGCAACCAGCGGCGATAATAACAGCTTTGCAATTGATTTGAGTATTTTTTGAAGTGACAACAGTGAAACTTCCATCAGCATTTTTGGTAAATTTATCAACACGCTGATTTAAGTGATAAGTTGGTGCGAAAGGTGCGGCTTGTGCTTCGAGTAACTCAATTAATTCGCTGGCTCCAACTTTTGGATGAGCCGGAATATCGTAAATTGGTTTTTCTGGATAAAGCGCTGAACATTGTCCACCGATCACTTCTAGCGTATCGACCACATGGGCTTTTATTTTTAACATGCCCGCTTCAAAGATTGAAAACAAACCAGCTGGACCCGCGCCAACAATGACAAGGTCGGTATTGTGAATAGTCATACTTTTTTGATTTTATTACAAAGAAAAGAGGTCGGCAAAGTAAGTTTCACCTTAGAAAAACACAAGCGCCCAAATCGCAACTTGCTTTTGAAAGCGAGGAAAAATATTTTCTTTTACGATCGAAAAATATCAGAAACGATCCAACCCTCCGAGGCGAGCCCGCCACTTACTTTTGTTGCAAAGCCTTGCACAATCTTAATCAAAACTAAAAATGTTAAATACTGCAAACCTTGGTTTTCCAAGAATCGGCGCTAATCGCGAACTTAAAAAAGCGATTGAAAGCTATTGGAAAAAAACTTCTTCAACTAGTGATTTACAAAAAACTGCCGCTGAAATCAGAGCAAAAAACTGGCAAACTCAAAAAGCCGCTGGCATTGCTTTTATCCCGTCAAACGACTTCTCTTTTTACGATCAAATTTTGGACACTCAGGCTTTATTTGGCGCTGTTCCTGATCGTTTCAAATTTAGCGGCGGCAATGTTGATTTAGATCTTTATTTTGCCATGGCTCGTGGCGCTCAAAAAGATGGTGTTGACGTTACTGCAATGGAAATGACTAAATGGTTCGACACTAACTACCATTACATCGTTGCTGAATTCAAAAAAAACCAACAGTTCAAACTTTCTTCGACTAAAATTTTTGACGAATATTTGGAAGCTAAAAATCTTGGAATTGAAACTCGTCCAGTTGTAATCGGACCGGTTACTTTCTTGCTTCTTGGCAAATCTGTTGATGGTTCTGACAAGCTTGATTTGCTTGATAATCTTTTGGTTGCTTACAAAGAACTTTTCCAAAAATTAGCCGAAATCGGCGTTAAAGACGTTCAAATCGATGAACCTTTCTTGGTTACTGATTTGTCTGGCGAAGCTGTTAAAGCTTACGTTGCTGCCTTCCAACAAATTAAACAATTTGCTGGCAACATCAAACTTCACTTAGCAACTTACTTCGACACTTTAGGCAATAATGCTGAACTTGCTTTCAGCCTTGGAACTGCATCAGTTCACGTTGATTTAGTTCGCGCTCCTGAACAATTCGATGAAGTTTTAAGTTTAGTTCAAACTAATCAATCATTGTCTTTAGGACTTGTTGATGGCCGTAATATCTGGATTAATAATTTAGAAAATTCGGTTTCAATTGCTAAAAAAGCTGTCGAAAAATTAGGAAAAGATCGCGTCATCGTTGCGCCTTCATGCTCTCTAATTCACAGCCCAGTTGATCTTGTAAACGAAACTGAGCTTGACGGGGAATTAAAATCTTGGTTGTCTTTTGCGACACAAAAAATTTCTGAAATCACAGTAATTGCCAAAGCTGCTGGTTCTCTGGAAGAGGAAGTTAAAGCTGCTCTTGAAGCTAACAAAGCTGCAATCGCGGATCGCAAAACTTCAAAAAGAATTCACAACGACACGGTGAAAAATCGTGTTGCTGCAATCACTGAATCTTTGATGAATCGTAAAAGCGATTTCAACTCTCGTAAAAAAATTCAAACAGCGCACATCAATCTGCCATTGCTTCCAACCACTACGATTGGATCTTTCCCACAAACTAAAGAAGTGCGTAAATATCGCGCTGATTTTAAAGCTGGGAACATTTCTGCTGAGATTTACGAAAAATTCGTACAGGAAGAAACTACTAGAACCATACGCTTCCAAGAAGAAATTGGTTTGGATGTTTTGGTTCACGGTGAGTTTGAAAGAAACGACATGGTGGAATATTTCGGCGAACAATTGGCCGGATTTTTCTTCACTAAAAATGGTTGGGTACAAAGCTACGGAAGCCGCTGCGTAAAACCTCCAGTAATTTTCGGTGACGTTTCTCGTCCAAAACCAATGACTGTTGAATGGGCGAAATACGCACAATCTCAGACTAAACAAATCATGAAGGGCATGTTGACTGGGCCAATCACGATCTTGCAATGGTCTTTCGTTCGTGACGATCAACCTAGAAAAACTACCGCTTTGCAAATCGCTTTCGCCATTCGTGACGAAGTTTGTGATTTGGAAGCTGCTGGAATTAAAATCGTGCAAATCGACGAAGCCGCTCTTCGTGAAGGTCTTCCGATTCGCAGAAACAAATGGAACGAATATTTGAAATGGGCGGTTGAAGCCTTCAGAATCAGCGCTTCTGGTGTTGAAGATCGCACTCAAATTCACACTCACATGTGCTATTCTGAATTTAACGACATCATTTCATCAATCGCCGACATGGATGCTGACGTGATTTCAATCGAAACTTCACGCTCACAAATGGATTTGTTGAATGCTTTCGTGAACTTCAAATATCCAAATGAAATTGGACCTGGTGTTTACGACATCCACTCTCCACGCGTTCCTAAAAAAGAAGAAATGGAAAATCTTTTGAAGAAAGCTTTAGACGTTTTGAAACCTGAACAAATTTGGGTAAACCCTGATTGCGGTTTGAAAACTCGCGACTGGCCAGAAACTAAAGCCGCTTTGAAAGAAATGGTTGATGCGACTAAGGCTTTAAGAGCACAGATTCAGTAAGATTCGATAAAGGTTCCCGAGCAAACGTCGAGGGGCTGGGAGTTCTGCTTCCGGCCCCTCGACGACGCTTCGCTTTGCTCGAGGACCTTAGATTGAAATTAATTTACAAAAAAACCGGTTCGTAAAATTTACGAACCGGTTTTTTTTCGCCCATATATTTATACCCATCGTCATTGCGAGCGCAGCGTGGAAAACCATTGCAGTGTCTGGTTTGCCATGCTGCGCTCGCAATGACGATTAAGTTAGATAATCGAGCTTTTTTCTACTTATTTTTCCAAAATCTCCGCAACTTCCACTCGCATATTTTGTCGAAAGTTCACACAACCTGAAGTAGAAAGTTTTATAGGCAGTTAAATCCTAGCTCAGTAGCAATAATTTTTTTCAGACTAAGAATCCGTCGAGTGTTTGATTTCATCACGATTGAATATTCACCACTTTAACCAATCACCACCCGGCTTTCACCACGGGCTGGACCTTAATCCTTCCAAAACTCTTTTAAAAATCTGACGAGCTTTGAAGAACTCAAATTCTCGACAGAAATTTATCACCAAATAATCACCACGAATTAATTTAAATGGTCGCAAAAATAAAAACTTTCTCCTTCGTTGGAGTTGATGTTGTTCAAGTTGATGTTCAGGTAAAAATTACTGAAAGCGGCCAAGCTCTTTTTATGATTGTTGGCCTGCCTGATAAAGCAGTTGGTGAATCGAAAGAACGAGTTCGCGCGGCAATTTCATCCACTGGACTCGCTTGGCCTTTCAAAAAAATTACCGTCAATTTAGCGCCAGCCGATTTGCAAAAAGAAGGTGGACATTTTGATTTACCGATCGCGCTGGGAATCTTGATCGAGATGGGAATTTTGGAACAGCAAATGGTCGATGATTTTTTTGTCTTGGGCGAACTTTCGCTCGATGGTTCAATCAATAATATTAGCGGCATAATTTCTGCAGCAATTGGCGCTAATCAAAGAAATTGCGGAATAATTTGTCCGCAAATTAACGGCAAAGAAGCAGTTTGGGCAGGAGATTTAGAAATTATCGCCGCACCCGATTTACTTGCTTTGATTAATCATTTTAAAGGTCAGCAATTTTTACCACGCCCAGAAAATAATCAGGTTTTTGAAACTCCGAATTATCCCGATTTAGCCGATATTAAAGGCCAAGAAGCGGCAAGGCGCGCCCTCGAAATTGCCGCCGCTGGCGGACATAATCTTTTATTAATCGGGCCACCGGGAACAGGAAAATCAATGCTCGCTTCCAGATTAGCCGGAATTTTACCGCCGCCAGAATTAAATGAGATTCTCGAGATCAACATGATTCACAGCATCAGCGGCAATATTGTTGATGGAAAATTAATCACCAGCCGACCTTATCGTAGCCCACATCATTCTTGTTCAATGCCGGCAATGATTGGAGGTGGAACCAAAGCCAAACCCGGAGAAGTTTCTCTGGCACATCACGGAATTCTTTTTTTAGACGAGCTGGCGGAATTTCCACGCCAAGTTTTAGATTCGATGCGCCAACCCTTAGAAACTCGTGATGTCAATGTTTCGCGAGTTAACGCCCGAATAAATTATCCAGCGAATTTCCAATTAATTGCCGCGATGAATCCTTGTCGCTGTGGCTATTTGGGCGATGGTTCGCGTGAATGTAAAAAGGCGCCGGTTTGTGGCGAAGATTATAAAAATAAAATTTCCGGCCCGCTTTTAGATCGCATCGATATTACAATTAACGTACCGCAGGTTGATATTTTTTCGGATAATTCTGCGATAAAAAGTGAAAAATCAGAAGCGGTTTTAGCTAGAGTTTTAGCAGCTCGCGAGTTGCAGAAAAAAAGATATGAAAATGAAGTGGCGATGGAGAATCTGCCGAAAGTAAATTCAAAAATTGATGGAAAAACTTTGGAAAAGTTTAGCGAACTTGATGATGAATGTCGTAATATTTTAAAAAAATCAGTGGAAAAAATGTCAACTTCGATGCGGGGAATTACGCGGATTTTAAGGGTTGCAAGGACTATTGCGGATTTGGAAAGGTCACAACAAATTCGTCAGCAACATTTACTAGAAGCGATTTCTTATCGTCGGAAGATTTAGGGATTTAACCACCATCGTCATTGCGAGCGAAGCGGCAACCCAGTGTAGTTTTCGGTTTTACTGGTTTGCCGCGCTTCGCTCGCAATGACGATGGTGGTTAAATCTCTTCCAAAATAATTTTTCTCATCTTCTCAATATCATTTAACTGCGGCGCGTGACCACAATTTTTAAATATTTCTAAACGGAAATTTTGAATAGCGCGTTTAAAATAATCAGCTTGCGATGCGTGAACAATCATATCTCCAGCGCCTTGAAAGAAAAGCGTGCGCGGCATTTGGGAAAAATCTAAATCGAAACAAGAAAATCTTTTTAACTCGTCAAGCCAGTAAACTAATCCCTCAAAATTTTTGTCATTCACATCAAGATTTCGCGCAATATCCGAAGCGTTACGATCATTCATCGCAGTTAAAATTGAAAATTGCTTCATGGTTTGTGTCGGCGCTTTGACCAGATTAGCGCGAAATTCGGCAAAAGTATTTTGCGCCATCGCCGCCATGATTTTTTCGGATTTCACCATTTGAAATGGTGGCGCGATAAGAATTAATAATTTCGGATTTAAGATTTTTTGTTCAATCAATCTAAGTGCCAATTGTCCGCCCAAGCTCCATCCGATTAGAATGTCGGGATTTAGATTTTGTGATTTAACGTCTGTGAAAAATTTTTGAACATCAGTGGTGGCAGAATAATCGAGTGAGGAAATTTGGCCAAAAAAAATGGGGTCAAAACTGGACTCGCGGAAAATAAATTCCAACGAGTCAAATTTTTGACCCCATCCTGAAATGCAAATAACTTCTTTTGACACTTAGCTCTTACTTGTTTTCTGAAGATCCACCAACGAAATCAAAATTACCAAATTTGCTTTTGAATTTAGTAACTCTTGCGTCATTAGCGTTGATAAAGGTTTGACCTTTTTCTTGCCAAGCTGGGTGATTTTTAGGATCCATATCCAATCTTAGAGTATCACCTTCTTTGCCCCAAGTTGTAAGAATTTGGAATTGGGTTTTTTTATCGGTCATGATTACATTCACCAAATGTTGCTTTGGATGCTTATCGGCACCAGTAGCTTCAACGGCTTTGGTCTTGGTTTTAGCTATTTTAGCTTGAGACATTTTATACCTTGATTTAGAGATTTATATCTGTTCCTTGGGGGTTTTAACAAAGGGGCGCGCATGTTATGAAGGTGTTTTTTTTAGTCAATAAACTAAATGATAAAAAACTTGACATTGCTCTGTGTCAAAAAAAGAATGCGCCGTGAAATCTATATTAAAGTTTGTAAATTATCGAAAGACGGAAAATCTGCATTTGTGATTATCGCCCCATTGGCAAATCCCTTAAACCTCGCAAGACCGCAAAGCATAGTAATAATTAAGCCAGTTGATGAATAAAAATTATTTTTTGAAGAAAAAAATACTAGCTGTACTTGCCGCTCTAGGCATGCTCTCGCTTCAAAGTCTTGTCCGTCTTTACAAAGTAATCTTTGCTAAAAGAACAATTCTTTTTGTTACCAGTAAAAAAATCAGAAGCATAAGCTTTGGACCAATCACGCAATTCTGCATCATCATTGCCTTTGTGTGGGTCGGAAATCTTTTCAATCAGTCGCTACGCTACAACGAAATCATTAATGCTAAGTCTGAAGAAATCAGCAAATTGCAAACTGTTAACGGCTATTTCCAAGAAGAATTTAGTGACGTAAATGAAAAGCTCAGAAAAATAAATGACTATCTAATCTCAGTCACTGGAAGCACTCACAAAGTTAAAGGCGAAGAACAACCTCAATTCCAACCACCAAAAAATATTAAAGAAAAAGATCTCTCAAAAGACGATCTACATACTCTCAACGAAATCAAAGAATCAGCTCAAATGCTTGCTGGATTACACACTTTCACTCGTGATCGTATTAAAACTATCGAAGATGCCATTACTATTACCGGCTTGAATTTGAAGAAAACTCAGTTGCCGAATGTCAGAAAATCTGCTGAGAATTCTGCTGAAAAAGAAATTTCTCTTAACGGTAAAAATGGCATTACAAACAGACAGGGCGGCCCTTTAGTTTCTCCTGATTCAATCGAAGATGATTCAATTAATCTTCCAACCGACAATATGATTACTGAAGATGAAATCCAAAAACATTTAGAAAAAGCTGAATTTTCTAGTGATATTGATCGTCTAACCATGCTAGAAAATCTTGTTAATGTCATGCCTTTGGCTAGACCGATGAGACACTACTACGTTTCCAGTGGATTTGGTTCCAGAACTGATCCAATCACCGGTCGTTATGCAACTCACCAAGGCTTAGATTTCGTTGGCCCAATTCATGAAAAAGTTATCAGCCCTTCAAGAGGTAAAGTTGTCTTAGCCGGAAAATTCAGCGGTTATGGTAATGCAGTTGTGATTGATCACGGCTTCGGCATTACAACTCGTTACGGACATCTTGCCTCAGTTTCTGTCGAACCAGGTCAGATTGTTAAGAAAGGTCAAGTAATAGCAACTCAGGGAAGCACTGGTCGCAGCACCGGTTCACACTTACATTATGAAGTTAGATACAGAAATACTCCGCTCAATCCAAAAAAATTCCTTGAAGCCGGAGATACTTTATTTAACGACGAAAAAACTACCAAATATGTCAATAGCTAACCTGAAAGCCGTTTTCTCTGATCTAGCTAAAAGCAGCAATTCTAATGATGGTTCAATTGGGAAAAAACTTGAATCAATCAGCTCAAATTTCAAATCAACTCCCACTATCATCGCCAGAGATCTTAAAATTGAAGGCACTATAGTCGGCACTGGTATTATCGAAATTGAAGGCACTATCAAAGGCACCATTAATGGTAATTCTGTAATATTGCGTGAAGATGGCGTGATTGAAGGAGAAGTGATGGCCGAATCTTTAAGCCTAAGAGGAAGATTTAACGGAACAATTCGCGCTAAAAATATCAGCATCACCAGCAAAGCCCGCGTTACCGGCTTAATCGAATATGGCTCACTATCTGTTGAAGATGGCGCCTTTATTGATGGTCAGTTTAAACAACTTGGCAAAACTGCAGTTTAGAATTTAAGAAATATGTTCGAAAAAAAAGCCCCAAAGCAAATTGCTCTGGGGCTTTTTTTATGATCGTCATTGCGAGCGCAGCGCGGCAACCCAGTGTTGCTTTTCTGGGTTGCCGCGCTGCGCTCGCAATGACGGTGTGATATGATTAGTAGTCCTTAAGCCGCCAACCGATCCAAGATCTCTTGGCGATTAATAAAGTTTACCAAAAACTTTAATTCCGGCCCATGTTCGAAGCCCGTAAGACTCAAACGCAGCGGCATAAATAATTCCTTACCTTTACGATCAGTATTGGCTTTGATTTTTTCCAACCAATTCTGCCAGCAATTAATGTCAGCAGTATCTTCAGGCAAAAGGCTTGCCGCCATTTTTAAAAACTCTTTGTCTTCCGCTTTATTTTGATAACGGAATTCGCTTTTGCAAATTTCCCACCAAACAATCAGCTCACCTAAAAAAGAAATATTTTGCTTTAAACAATCAAAAAATTTTCCATCCATTTTGTTCAATCCAAAATCAGACAAACGCATTGCAACATCAGATATATCAAGCTTCTGCAATAGTTTATGATTAATGTGAGTTAGTTCTGAAATATCGTAATTAGTCGAAGATTTCGAAAATTTGTCGAAAGAAAAATCGCGCACTAATTCATCACAATTTTTGTAAATTTTAATCGGTTCAGAAGTGCCAATTTGCGCTAATAAATTAATCACCGACATTGGTTCATAACCTTCAGCGCGTAGTGATTTCACATCAAAGCCACCTTCACGTTTTGAAATTTTTCCTTCACTTGCTTTAACCAAAGCCAGATGAGCAAAGTCGGGAGCCTTAGAACCCAAAGCCTCAAAAATCTGAATTTGGATTGCAGTATTGGTAATATGATCTTCACCACGAATGATATCAGTAACTTTAAATTCTACGTCATCAACCACCGAACAGAAAGTGTAAGTTGGAACGCCATTATCGCGCACTAAAACCGGATCAGAAAAATGGCGGCCTTCGTAAGTAATTTTGCCTTTAATTTTGTCATCCCAAGAGGTGATTTTATCTTCGAGTAAAAAGCGATAATGGGGCTGAATTCCTTGAGCGCGGAAATTTTCTTTTTGTTCAGAAGTTAAATTTAACGCGGCACGATTATAGATTGGAGTAATGCCTGACGCGATTTGCGACTTTCTTTGTAAATTTAATTCTTCCGCAGTTTCATAGCATGGATAAAGACGGCCAGCTGCAATCAATTTATTTTTTGCTTCTTCATATTGCGCCAAACGATCGGATTGTTTAGCAATTTCAGCATATTCCAAACCAAGCCAAGCCATGTCTTTTAAGATCATTTCGCGATATTCTTCGCGCACTCTTTCCACGTCAGTATCATCCAAACGCAGGCAAAATTTGCCGCCAACTTTTTTGGCGTAAAGAAAATTAATAATAGCAGCACGAATATTTCCAACATGCAGAAAGCCCGTAGGAGAAGGTGCGAAACGACAGATTTTTGTCATGATTTAAGACTGATTTTTTTTCGTGATTGGTTTTAAAAACTCACGATTTTGAGGAATATCCGGCAAGATAAAATCGCTGCCACAATAGTCACATCGTTTTTTTGGTTTGCGGCGACGCCACATTCCATAGATTGGTCCCGGAATAAATAAAGTCGCCCACAAAATTGCTTCGATTAAAGCGCTGCCGCGAATTCCAGTTTCAATTTCGAAACTTCTTTGACAATCGCCGCAGATAAATTTTTCGAGCATTATTTTGTGAATTTATTAGTGATTGGATAGCGCCGATCCTTGTCAAAAGCCATGTCCGAGATTTTTGGACCCAAACAAGATTGGCGACGTTTATATTCGCTTGAGTAAAAAAGCTTAGCGATTTTTTTAACCAAATCACTTTCAAATCCACTTTCGATTATTTCCGCCACCGATTTCTGGCCTTCGATCAATTCAAATAAAATTTTGTCGAGAATTTCATATTCCGGCAACGAATCGCTATCTTTCTGATTGGCGCGCAGTTCCGCTGTTGGCGCTTTAGTTAAAATATTTTGCGGGATTAAATTTTTCTCAGCAAAAAGCGAAATTTCCGGCACATTTTGGTTACGCCATTTTGCCAATTCATAAACCTGCATTTTGTATAAATCCTTGATCGGATTAAAAGCGCCGCACATGTCGCCGTAGAGCGTGGCGTATCCGCAAGCTAGTTCAGATTTATTTCCAGTGGAAAGCAAAAGCGCGCCGCTGGTATTGGAAATTGTCATTAAAATATTACCACGAATTCGCGATTGCAGATTTTCTTTCGCTAAATCTGAGATTTCGCCAAGACTCATCAACATTGCGCTGAAAGTCATTTCGATGGAAATAATTTCTAAATTTAACTGCAAATTTTTAGCACAATTTTGCGCATCCTCCATCGAAGTTTCAGAATTATAGCGGCTTGGCAGTGCGTAAAGCGCAACATTTTCTGATCCTAAAGCATCAACAGCAATTGCGGCAACAAGTGCCGAATCAACGCCTCCAGACATTCCAAGCAAAACTTTTTTGAAATTATTTTTTTGGATGTAGTCGCGAAGCCCTAAAACACAGGCCGAATAATTGCGTGCTGTTTTTTCGCTGAGAAATTTTTTTTCTGATTTTACAAAAATTTTCCCATCTTTTTCGATCTCTACAAAAGCCGAATCTTCAGCAAATTCCTTCATCTGCAAAACAATTTCACCGGCAGAATTCATCACAAAAGAAGAGCCATCAAATACTAGAGAATCTTGGCCGCCAACTTGATTTACGTAGACCAATGGCTTGTTTAATTTTTTACAAAAATCTTCGGCAACTTTACGGCGATATTGATCTTTATTGCTAACATAAGGTGAAGCGTTGAGCACAATCAAAGTATCGAAAACCTGCTCGCTAAGTAAAAATAAATTACGCGAATCCCATAAATCTTCGCAAACCAGAATTGCCAAGGTTTGACCACGAAATTCAACACAGGAAATTAAGTTATCCGGCTCGAAATAACGACGCTCATCAAAGACCGAAAAATTGGGAAGAGTCTTTTTATTTATGACTTTTTTTACTTCGCCATTTTCGATCAAAAGTGCCGAGTTGAAAATAATTTCTTTTTTAGCACGATTAACTGAAGAAGTGGGCGCACCCAATAAAATCGCGCATTTTGAGCCGCGAGTTGCACTTAAAATTTCGAAAATTTTCTCTTTGATTGCGGCAATAAAATATTTTTTATGCCATAAATCTTGCGCATCGTAACCACAAATCACCATTTCTGAAAACACCACCAAATCGCATCCAGCTTCACTCGCCTTCTTAAATTCGCGCAGAATTTTTTGGCAATTTCCCTCTAAATCGCCAACAATTGGATTAGTTTGTGCGAGCTGAATTTTTAGTTTTGACATGCTAAATCGTAGAATCTTTCAATTTCACCGCGGACATTATCTGCACCTTGAGTAGTATTAATTTTAGCGCGGAATTCTGAAGAGCTGCGCAGTCCGCCGCTATACCATCCGATATGTTTACGCGCCAAAGGAATGGCAACTTGTTCGCCGTAATGATCAATCATTTCGTTGAAGTGATTAAGCACGATTTGTTTTTGTTCTTCGATCGACGGAGTTGGAATTGTTGCTTCACCTTTTAGTTCGGAATTAATTTGCGAAATCAGCCAAGGTTTGCCGTAACAAGCTCTGCCGATCATCACGCCGTCAGCTCCGGAAAGCTCGAGTGCTTTTTTAGCATCTTCAGCATTTTTAATATCGCCGTTAGCGATGATGGGAATTTTTACTGCTTCTTTAGTTCTGGAAATTAGCTCCCAATTAGCGCTACCATTATACATTTGGCAACGGGTGCGACCGTGAACGGTTAATAATTTGATGCCAACATCTTCAGCTTTTTTGGCCAAACTTGGCGCATTAAGATTTTCGTAATTCCAACCTAAGCGCATTTTCATTGTTACTGGAATTCTTACGGCTTTTACCACAGCTTCCATGATACGCGTGGCCAAATCTTCATCTTTCATCAAAGCTGAACCAGCAAAGCCGTTTACAACTTTTTTTACTGGGCAACCAAAGTTAATGTCGATGATGTCGGCGCCTAAATCTTCGTTTAATTTTGCAGCTTCAGCCATAACTTCCGGATCACAGCCGGCAAGCTGCACTGACATTGGATAATGCGTGTCGTCTTTACGGCATTTTTGTAGCGATTCGCGAGTTTGCATAATCATGGCCCGAGAAGCGATCATTTCAGACACAACCAAACTGGCGCCGAATTTTTTTACTAAACGACGAAAAGGCAGATCGGTTACGCCCGACATTGGCGCTAGTAAAACATTATCTTGAAGTTGGATATTTCCGATTTTTATCATTTTTTTTAAAATTTTTCTGGTGTCCTCGGCATGATTCGAACATGCGCACATGGTTTAGGAAACCAATGCTCTATCCCCTGAGCTACGAGGACTGAACTATTCCTTTCCGCCAACATAATGATATTCAAATCCCAAATCTTTCATTTTTTTGGCATCGAATAAATTACGTAAATCAGCAATTTTTCTGGTTTTGATTTTGCTCAAATCAAGTTTCTGATATTCTTTCCATTCTGTCGCAATCACGATTATATCCGCGTCTTTGGCGGCTTCGTAAACATCTTCACAAAATTCAATATTTTTAAATTCGGCTAATTCGCGTTTAGAATTTTCAATCGCTTCATAATCGTGGGCGATAATTTTCCCGCCTTTTTGAGCTAATTTTTTAGCAATCGTAATTGCTGGCGAATAGCGAATGTCGTCAGTATTAGCTTTGAAAGCCAGACCAAATAAAGCGATTTTTTTATTAGCAACTTCGCCATCCAAAATTGCCGAAACTTTTTCCACCATTTGGTCTTTGCGTTTGTCGTTTGAGCTTACAACTGAATATATCAAAGACAAATTAACATCAGCTTCTTTGGCAAAATTTAAAATCGCTAAAATATCTTTAGGAAAACATGAACCACCAAATCCCGGTCCCGGATTTAAAAATTTATCACCAATGCGCAAATCAAGCCCCATCGAGTGTGAAAGCTCTTTAATATTGCCGCCAGTTGCTTCGCATAAATCTGCCATTTCATTGATGAAGGCGATTTTGGTGGCAAGGAAAGAGTTCGAAGCATATTTGATTAATTCTGCCGTGATAATGTCGGTCACAATTAATTTTTCTGACGGAAATTTGGCGTAAATTTCAGCAAAAATTTGCTCAGATTTCTTATCTTCAACACCAACAACGATACGATCTGGAGTCATAAAATCTTCAATCGCAGCGCCTTCACGGAGGAATTCTGGATTTGAAGCCACCGCAAAATCAAATTGTGGATTAGTTTCTTTAACTAATTTTTTTACTTTCGCGCCCGTTCCCGCAGGAACTGTAGATTTGGTGACGATTAATTTGTAAGAATCTGAAAGCTCAGCGATTTCTTTTGCTGCCGCTAAAACGTAAGAAAGATCGGCGCTGCCATCTTCATCTTGTGGCGTTCCAACTGCGATAAAAGCAGTAATTGAGCCATTTAGAGCTTCTTTTAAATTTGTTGTAAAAGAGATTTTTTTTGCCGCAACAACTTCGCTCAAAAGTTCTTTTAATCCCGGTTCAAAAATTGGGATCGCGCCCGAATTTAATTTGGTGATTTTGGATTCATCCTTATCAACGCAGACAATTTCATGCCCTAATTTCGCGAAACAAATTCCTGAAACCAAGCCCACATAACCACTTCCAATTACTGTGATTTTCATTTTATTTGAAAATTTTGATTAATTCTTTTTCTAACAATTCAACATCAACCACGATGTCATTCAATGATAAGCCTTGTGGCGAGCTTGCAATTTCTTTACACTGCAAATTCTGATAATTTATCGCCATTTTATCGCACATATAAGCAAAGCAAGTTTTGCCCCAATTAGCATTTACCATTTCGAATAGATGACAATTTTTTTTAGCAAACATCACGTTGGTAATTCCAGCGCCATGTGCCGCTAAAACAAATCCGGCATTATGCATGATGGAAATTTGCTCAAGGAAAGAAAAATTTTCCATGTAAACAGTTTTAACGCCATATTTTGCAAGCATCGCAGTTAGTTCTTTTTCATTAGAAACTTTGCGCATGGTGTTTTTTTTCGGATCAGATCTGCTGATATAAATTCTGTTACCGTAATTGGTTTTTAACTGGTTTTTATAGTATGAAACCAATGTTTGTGCAACTTCGTCAAACTTTAAAAAATCGTAATATCTGGGAGTATTGATATTAATGCAGGGAATGAATGATAAATTTTTAACGCGTAATCGTGATCTTTTTGGAATAGTTTTGATCTTGTCTCGATTGAATCCGAAGGCTTCGAGTGACTTCATCATGAAGTCACTTTTCAAATAAGATTTTGGCAAAACTAAAATTGCATCGGGAGAATTTTTTTTCAGCTCAATAACTTTCGACAAGGCTTCCCACAAGAAATGGCAATAGTTCTTCGACCATTCATCAGTTGCTAAAATATAGGATTTTTTTGAATCAGCAAAAAACGGGAATAAATATTTTAAGCGAAATTTTGGCTTTAAATATCCTTGGTAAAAATTTTCTTGAACGCAGGAATCCTTGACAATAGTGCCTTTATCGATGATTACACAATTATTTGTGACAAAAACATCGCGTAATTTTTGAATCGAAAAAATATTTCCCATTAGCATTTCAAGGTTTGCTTGAAGTAGTTGATGGTTTTTTCCAAACCAGCTTCAAGATTAATTTGTGGAGAAAATTTGATGAGATTTTGCGCCTTTTCAATTACAGGTTTGCGCTGCATTGGATCGTTTTGGGGAAGATCTTTAAAAATAATTTTCGACTTGGATTTAGTTAATTTTAGAACTTTTTCGGCAAGCTCTAAAATCGTGAATTCTCCGGGATTTCCAAGATTGATTGGGCCAATTTCTTTCGAATTAAGATTCATAAAATTGGTGATGCCTTCAACCAAATCGTCAACGTAACAGAAAGATCTGGTTTGATCGCCCTTACCGTAAACTGTAATATCTTCACCTCTTAAAGCTTGTACGATGAAGTTTGAAACAACGCGGCCGTCATTGACTGACATGCGTGGGCCGTAAGTGTTAAAAATACGGACGATTTTAATTTCAACACCATATTGGTTGTAATAATCGAAGAATAAAGTTTCAGCAACGCGCTTACCTTCATCATAACAAGAGCGCGCGCCCATTGTGTTGACGTTACCAAAATATTCTTCTCTTTGGGGATGAACCAAAGGATCACCGTAAACTTCCGAAGTTGAAGCTTGAATGATTTTGGCTTTTACGTTACGCGCCAATTCCAACATGTTGATCGCACCCATTACACAAGTTTTTGTGGTGTGAACTGGATTGTGCTGATAATGAATTGGTGAAGCTGGACAAGCGAAGTTGTAGATCTCGTCAACTTCCAAATGAATTGGTTGAGTGACATCATGACGAATCGCTTCGAAGCGATTATTATTCAAAAGATGTTCAATATTTTGTTTGCTGCCGCAAAAATAATTATCCAAAGCAATAACTTCATTTCCTTGAGCCAGAAGCTTTTCGCATAAAAAAGAGCCTAAAAAACCAGCGCCGCCGGTGACTAAAATTCGTTTCATTAAAAGAAGAGTTTAAAGTGGAATAAAAATTGTTACGCAAAGTCCGCCAAGAGAGGAATCTGAGAGCTCGATTCGTCCGCCGTGAGAAGTCACCGCATCCATCGCAATTGCCAGCCCAAGGCCTGAGCCACCTGAATTGGTTTTTTTATCGAGGTTACGAGAATTGTCAATGCGATAAAAAGGCTTAAAAACATTGGCGCGCTCTGCTTCGGGAATTCCCGGACCATTATCGTCAATCGTGATGATTAAATTATCATGCGATAAATTTGCCGAAAAATTCACTGTCGCGGCATAGTTGAAAGCATTGTCGATTAAGTTCATCAAAGCACGTTTTAGTGCCAATTTTTTGATCGGTATTTCAAAATTATCCGGTATTTCCAAAGTGCCGTCGATACGCTTTTCCATCTTGGCGTAATATTTGATAATTTTTTCCTGCAGGAATTTTTTAATTACAGTGTCGCTGCTTTTTTCTTTATCGTCGGAACGGGCGAAAGCCAAATATTCATCGACTAATTTTTCCATATCGCCGACATCATTTTTTAAATCTTGAACTTCTTCGGAAGAGCCCATCATTTCGAGTTGTAATTTCATCCGCGTTAATGGAGTTCGCAAATCGTGAGATACGCCGGAAAGCATGTCGGTACGCTGCGTGATTTGGCGCATCACACGCTCTTTCATTTTGATGAAGGAAATAGTCAGAGAGCGAATTTCTTCCGAACCTGCTGGTTTTAAATTTGGAACATCTTGACCACGGCCAAATTTTTCTGCCGCGTCAGATAATTCGCGAACAAAACGCACTTGATTACGAAAGAAAATAATCGAAATCCATGAAGTAATAAAAGCACTTAAAATCATCCAGAAAGTGAAAACGTGAGCACTGGAACTGGTGATTCTTTTAATCGGCACGTCAAACGACAGAAGGCCTTGCCAAGTTTGCACTTTGACAATGATGATATCGTCATCGTCTGGACTTTCGAAAATTTCGTAAGGTTTAAGATCGTGACTTTCTAATTCCGATTTGAAGCGGTTATAAGGATCGATCAGCGGGTTTACGTAATCGTAAATTTTACTTTTGCGCCAGTCGGAATCGGCAATTTTTTTCTTCTTTAAACGGCGGCGATTTTCAAAAGAAAATTGTAATCCAGTATTGTTGGAAAGCTCGTTGAGCAAAGATTGATATCCGGGTTTGTTGATCGAATTTTTTATGAAGACCATTTCTTCGATCACGCTGCGCGCCATGTGTTTACTGATTACGTCAAAATGCGCATAGTAAAATACGTAAACCGAAACCACCTGAACCACTAAAGTTGAGATGATGATGATGAACAAAAATCTTCCGTAGAGCGAGCGTGGAATAAATTTTTTAAGGCGTTTCATCAAAGAAATGTTTTTTTTTAGAAATGGAAAAATATTGTGATTTTGTAAACCTTCAGATGACCGTCAAATCTCTACAAAATCAATCATGAACAGCAAAATTTCAGCTAAAAATATCAATCTATTTTACGGCCAAAAACAAGCCTTATTTGATATAAATCTTGATTTTAAAGAGCATAGCGTAACTGCCTTAATCGGACCTTCGGGCTGCGGCAAATCTTCATTCTTGCGTTGTATCAATCGCATGAATGATACCGTTTTAGGCTGTAAAATTGAAGGCGAAATCACGTTAGATGGCGAAAATATTTATCGCGAGAATCTTGATTTGGTGCTTCTTCGAGCTTCTGTTGGCATGGTGTTTCAAAAACCGAATCCTTTTCCAAAATCAATTTACGAAAATGTTGCTTACGGTCCAAGAATTCACGGACTTTTTCACAGTAAAAAAGAGCTCGATGAAATTGTTGAAAAAAGTCTAACCAAAGCCGGATTGTGGAAAGAAGTTAAAGATCGTTTGAACGATCAAGCCACCGGACTTTCGGGCGGACAACAACAACGCCTTTGCATCGCTCGCACTATCGCGGTTGAACCAGAAGTTATTTTGATGGATGAACCCTGCTCAGCACTTGATCCAATTGCCACCGCAAAAATTGAAGAATTAATCGACGAGTTAAAAGAAAATTTCACGATCATTATCGTTACGCATTCAATGCAGCAAGCCGCTCGCGTTTCTAACATGACAGCTTTTTTCAATATGGGAAAAGTTGTGGAATATGGCACAACTGACAAAATTTTCACCAATCCGACCAATCAACAAACTCAAGATTATATCACGGGAAGATTCGGTTAATGTTTGGTTTCTCGCTCGCAGAGCTGCTTTTAGTCTGCATCATCGCCCTGATTTTTATTAGACCGAAAGATTTACCAGAAATTGCCCATTTTATCGGTAAAATTTTTTATCGCGGTAAAGCCTTCTTTGCCGATCTGAAAAAACAATTCAAAGAAGTTGAACAAGAGCTTGGATTAGACGAAATAAAACATGAATTAAATCGTGGCATCGCCGAAGAAAAAGCCCGCTTAAATGAAGATGAAGATACTGTAATCGTTGATATTTACGGCAACGAACATCGTGTTCCCAACACCCATAAAAACGCCTTAAATATGGATTCTGAGGAATTTTCTCAGGAAGTTAAAAAGATGAATGAAGAGAATCTGGCAGCGAAGAAGGA
>JACCDX011244180.1_pt1 | contig 18430 bp, 11 predicted proteins | sample 7449681 | NCBI WGS metagenome assembly JACCDX01 (sample SAMN15323450, study PRJNA562643) | freshwater metagenome | isolation source: river surface water | place: USA:Blue River Watershed | collected 2017-08-18
CTATTCCCTATAACTACATCTTCAATATGGTCATTATTCAAATCTCCAACCGCCAAACTTGGATTATGAGAAGAAAACTTGTGCGGGATAAGAGCTTGGACATTATAATCTATAAAATCTTCTTCTTGATGTTGTAGATTATTTAAGTAAGCAGAAGTTTTTTCAGTGAACAGCGGAATTGAATTATGAATTTCAGTTTCTTCTTGAAAATGATGTTCAGATGTATGATAATCTAAATTTATTTTTTGATTAATGGCTAATTTTCGGTACTGTGATTTTTTATTGTTGGGCCAAGTTATTACGCAAGAATCAAGGTTAGAATCAGTTGATAAGCCAACTAATATTCCATCGGCATTAGAGCATAAATAGCCTTGAGCTGGTTGATAGATATAGGTTTGGTAAAAATGTGGACTATACAATTCTATCTTAGAACCAATGGCATTTAGATTATTTGAATCGAACGTTAAGGTAAGGTGAATAAAATTATTTTTATTAGACAATTGACGTTGATTGTTTTTATATATTGAAACAGGTTCGTTGATATTACAAACGACCAAATCTAAATCGCCATCATTATCCAGATCGGCACTGGTAGCACCATTAGAAAAACCAGCTTTCTCAAAACCATATTGGAAGCTATTATCAGTAAACTGAGTGTTCCCCTTATTTAAAAAAAAATAATTAGGAATTTTTACAGAGGGTACTTTTGAAAGTAAAATACTATTGGAAGAAAAATTAGCAGCAATGTCTCTAAAAGCCCTAAAATCGTGGTCTGTTATGTCTCGCGGAAAACCGTTGGTAACAAATAAGTCTTTTAAACCATCATTATTAAAATCAGCTACAACAGGCGCCCAACTCCAATCGGTTTCGGCAATACCAGCCGCAAAGCCAATTTCGGCAAAAATGGGATGACTCAACCGATTATTCTCGGCAATTGTTTGCCCCATATTTAACTGCAACATATTGCGAACGTATTGATATGTATAACCAAACTTATCATTATTATAATACGATTGGGTATTAAAATTATCTAACATCGTTTTCTTACGAAAATTATCGGCAGGGTTCATATCTAAAGTTATCAGGTCTACCTTGCCATCATTATTTATATCGGCAGCAGTTGTCCCCATAGAATTATATGAAGTATGTTTAAAATACTCGTTTAACTGATTGGTGAAAGTTCCATTTTTGTTATTGATCCATAATAAATCGTTGGTTAAAAAATCATTCGCAACATAAATATCTAACCAACCATCATTGTTATAATCTGCAATGGCAGCAGCATGACCAAAGCCTTCAATTAAGATACCAGCTTCTTTGGTAACGTCTTTAAAAATGGGGTGACCTAAATTTTTATCCCAATTATTTTGAAATAGTTTGTCATTATTAGCAGCGGTACCATCTGTAATTTTAGGCTTATATTGAACCGTGTTATCGTAATAGCCTCTTAATCTATTAACCACTTTATAAACGTCTATATCGCCATCTAAATCATAATCGAAAAAATAGGTTTGGGTTACAAAACCCGTATCATCTAAATGGTATTCTTGTGCCATTTCTTTAAAAATGGGGATTCCATCAGTATTATTACCTTGATTGATGTATAAAAGTTGATGGCGTTGTTTGGCATTCTCTATTAAAGTTGCACTCACCATAATATCCATTCTATGGTCATTATTTATATCTACCACAGAAACGCCTCTACACCAGTTTCGTCCACCGTCCACTTGGGCAATATTGGTTACATCGGTAAATTTTAAATTACCTTGGTTAAGGTAAAGTTTATTTGAAGATTGATTCGCACTAAAATAAAGGTCAACCAATCCATCACCATTAAAATCGGCTACCCCTACGCCGCTACCGTTATAAATATTGGCTTGGGTTAGAATATTAAAACTATCATTATCTAGAATGATATTTTCAAAGAAAATATTCGTTTTTTGGGCTGGAATTAATTCAAATTGTTTAGACTGACAACTATATAAGATTAAAATGAATATAACAAATTTTAAATATTGAGGTTTCATATTTTTTGGGTACAAAATTAAATAAAAAAATAAAATAAAAAAAGGGATGAGCTAAGCAGCAACATCCCCTTTTTTAATTAATAAACTAAATATTAGTTATGATTCGGGTTTTGTTTTATAGCAGCAGGTTGTCCAGCTAAAACTGATTGATCAATAGCAGATTGAGGAATTGCATAAAATGCATTATCTGCTATGATTTTAATATTAGCGGGTTTTGCCCATCCTAAATATTGGGCTTCATAATTAACATAATTTTGCAAAGTTGATACAAATTCGGTAGTGGACCAGCGGGCAAGGTCGAAAAAGCGATGCCCTTCCATAGCTAATTCCAACTTTCTTTCAAAATGAACAATCGAACGGGCTGCCTCTTGGGTGCTAAAATCGGCAGCAGTATATAATCCTATTCGATAATTGGCAGCATTAGTGCCATCATTTCTTTTTACAAAGGCTGCAGAATTAGATGCTCTTTGACGAACCATATTTACATAAGTTCTAGCTAAAGTTAAATTATTTAATTCAACAGCGGCTTCAGCAGCAAATAACAAAACATCAGCGTAACGAATCAAATTATAATTAATATTTGAGGTTTGATCAGACCCCCAGTTTCCAGTATTACTCCCTCTACCACCAGATTTAGGAGGCACGGTTTTAATAGCAGCATAAGGACCTGCATAAGCTTGGTCTCGAATCCAATTAAAGCCAGCATGATCACCATAATCTAAAAAAGGAATACCTCGACGCCCCATGGTCCAATCAATACGAGGGTCTAATCCAACTGTATCAGGAGTAAATGGGTCAGCAGTTTGAACATTTAAATCTGTTTTCAATTCTCTAATTTTTCCAAGAGTAATGGCATCGGCAGTAGAAAGAGGTAAACCTCGACCATCAACTTGATATGAATTTCCCAAATCTAAAGAGGGTTGGAAAAATCCGCAACATCCAATAGGGGCAGCACCGCCATAAGGAAAGTTTAATTGGGTTCCTAAGTTACCGTGTTCGTTTCCGGGAGAACCATCATCAACAGACATTTGAATTTGAAAAACAGCTTCAGAGGTATTACGTGAGGTTGGGATGAAATTAGAATGATATTCTGGCAAAAGGGCATATTTTATACCTCCAGCCGTTTTACCATTGGCAATAATGGTAGTTAATAAATCGTTCGCAGCTTGCCATTTTCCTTGGTACAAATATGTTTTAGCTAAATAACTAGCAGCAGCCCATTTATTAGCACGTCCAACTTGGGGTTGAGTTTCGGGTAAGGTTTGATAAGCAAATAAAAAATCTTCTTCTATTTTACTCCATATATCGGTTTCATTTCCCAAAACAACATCCTTATTATCATCGCTAACGTAAGGAACATTTTTCCAGGTAATTTTTGCTTGAAAATGATAATGACCTCTTAGGAATCTGGCTTCAGCAGTATAAATTTTAGCATTTTCAGCAGTAATATCGTCAGCTAAAGGAATTTGACGTAATACAATATTACAACGATTAATGGCATCATAATTCCAAACCCATTTATCTCTGATATAACTATTACTGGCAGTAGCAGTTACAAATCGTTGGAGGGGTTGGATATCGCCTTGGTCGCCGTCGTTAGAACCTTTATTGGCATCACCACCAACTACACTTCCGAAGACCCAGTTATCACCGCTGGAAGCCCATTGTAAGGTGCCACTTCCAACACCGCTTAAAGAAGAATAACTTCCAACAAGCAGTCCAAAAACGCCTTTGTCATTGGCAAGTAAATCTTGGTCTAAAGCTCCAATTGCTTTTTGATCTAAAAAATCCTTTCCACAAGAAACAATGATTATCATTGTAATAAAAATCAATTGTATTTTTTTTGATATTGTTTTCATATATTTTTAATTTATTTAAAATCCAAATTGTACACCAAATGTATAAGTAACGGGGGTTCTATAGTTACCATAATCAATTCCAAAAGCTGTTGTATTTCCACCTACACCTTGAAATTCAGGATCCAACCCACGATAATTTGTTAAAGTAAATAGATTGGATGCTTGAATATAAAATCGAACTCTATCAATACCTCCCTTTGTTAGTAAATTTTGAGGAATTGAATACCCAAAAGTAAAGTTTTTCAATCTTAAATATGAACCATCTTCAACGAGAGATGAATTGAAGACATTTGAAGTATAAAATGATGTTTGACCATCATTTATCGGTAATCTTGCATTTGTATTGGTAGGAGTCCAAGAATTATATAAAGCGTCTTTAGATTTAGCGCCTACAAAATTATTACCATCATACCACCAAGAAGCATAATTTACTACATCTTTGCCTTGAACACCATAAAATTGAAGATTCAAATCAAACCCAATATAAGAAAGATTTACATTAAGCCCGTAAATAAATTGTGGATTGGGGTTACCAATAAAAGTTCTATCGTCTCCCGTAATTTTCCCATCCCCATCTATATCTGCGTATTTATAGCGACCAATAGCAGCTTCGTTATTACCACTGGCAGCATTTTCAGCATCGGCTTCTTCTTTGGTGTTAAAGAAACCTATCACTTTGTAACCAAAAAAAGATGAGATAGGGTTTCCGACTTGGTTTCTAACAAAACTTCCTTGTCGCCAACCGCCTGCATCAATATAATCAGGACCGTATGTAGTTAAGGCTGTTATTTCATTTTTATAACTACTTAAATTAGCTTGGATATTATATTTGAATTTATGGTCGTCGTTACGATAACCGATACTCAATTCAATACCAGAATTTCTAACAGAGCCTGTATTTAAATAAGGAGGTGCTGCATTACCTTGAGTGGTGTTATTTAGCGGAACTTGATATAATAAATTATTTGAATTACTAATAAAATAATCTGCTGTAACTGAAAGTTTATTATTAATAAATCCAAGGTCAAGTCCAAAATTCAGGTCTTCTTTAGTTTCCCAAGTAGTATTAGGACCACCTATTTGTGTTAATAAAAATCCTTGAGTAAGGCTATTTCCTGTACCGGAAAGGTCATAATAAGCACTTCCATAACTTTGAGCAAACAATGTAAAAGGATTTTGAAATGGTATAGATTGGTTGCCTGATTGTCCATAACTGGCTCTTAGTTTTAAATTTGAAATTGCTTTATTATCTTGTAACCAAGGTTCGTTGGTTACTACCCAAGCAAGTTGAACACCTGGAAATAACCCATATTGGAGATTTCCTAATGAAAACACACTCGAACCATCATTTCTAAGATTAGCAGCTACAATGTATTTTTCTTTATAATTATATTGAAATATTCCAAAATAGGAAAATAGATTTCCAGATCCAAAAGCATTTGGGTCTGGGTCGGAACCTGAAGCTCGTGCAACGTTACCACCAGAATTTAATACCACATAATTTATAGCATCGGTATAATAGTTACTATTTGAAGCACTTAAATAACCACCTTTCGAACTTACAGCTTCGATACCAACAACAGCATTAATATGATGGTTTTCTTTAATATCAATTTTAAACCTTAGGGTATTCAAATAAGTTAAAGACCTATATTGAGACCAGCCGTTTAAATAAGAAACTAATTGACCTACATAATCATTTTCTGGATTTTCGTAGGTTTCATGTCTGTATGAAGCATAAGTATTAAAATTTTGAGTTCCAGATAATTGAGTTTTAAAAGTGAAATATTTCAAGAAATCAACTTCGCCATATAAATTAAAACGGATATTATAATTATGATTGTAATCATTTTTTGCCCAATAGCGGTAAGCAACTGGGTTCGCAGCACTACCTAAACTTCCTTCATTTCCTCCAGCAAAATTAACCCCACTTGCATCGTAAACAGGAATAATTGGTTTAATTCTCCATGAAAATGAAACCGCATTGCCTTCGTCTTGGTTGGCTATACCGTTTCTGTTAGCAAAAGAAAAAAGGAAACTTTCTCCAATGCGAATTCTTTTTTTGATTGTGAATTCAGAGTTTAATGTTATATTATATCTTTCATATTTGGTGTTTAATAGAACACCAGGTTGATTAAAATAACCCAAACCTAAATAAAAGCGAGCATTTGGACCGCCACCTGAAACAGATAGATTATGTACTTGTTGAAGGGCTGGTTTAAACAATTCACCATACCAATCTGTTCCTGTTTTATTAGCTTTAATTATTAAAGCATTTGGAAAACTATATTTTGTTAAATCTACTGGACCAGAATATCCTGCTCTATCCAAGTACCAAAGATAATCTGGTAGAACTGGTGCATTGCCATTTCCATATTGTTTAGTAGAAGGATTGGCATAAGGCAAACCAGAAGTTAAAGCTAAATTTTTGGCCTGAAACCAAATTAAGTCAGCTTCTCCTTGTGGATCTAGAAGATTAGCACCTTTTAAAGGATCTTGCAGGGCTAAATAGCCTTGGTAAGCTACTTTAGGAGTCCCTTTGGCACCTTTTTTAGTAGTAATAATAATAACACCGGCATTACCTCGAGAACCATATTGAGAAGTAGATGCAGCATCTTTTAGTACTTGAAAAGATTCGATATCATTTTGATTAAAATCAGATAAATCGGTCGTTTGAACTCCATCAATTATATATAAAGGACCGTTTCTTAAAGACAAGGAATTAATACCTCTAATTAATACAGTTGGATTAGAACCGGGTTGTCCATCAGTGGTAATATTAACACCGGGCGCCAATCCTTGAGCTGAAGCCAAAGGTGAGGACGTGTTTTGAATGGTTAAATCGGCGGGACGAACCGAAACTACCGCACCAGAAATGTCTTTGCGGTTTTGAGACGTGTAACCAGTTACTACTACATCGGTTAATTCTTGGGACTGTTCGGTTAACGAAACTTGATAATAAGAATTTCCAGCAGTTAATTGCACCGTTTTTGATGCATGTTGAACGGAACTGAAAATCAGGCTACCATCTCCAGAAATGGATAAGGTAAATTCACCTTTACTATCGGTTTGACTAGAGGCATTGCTGTTACTAAACTTCACAGTTACTCCTTCCAACGGATTTCCCTTTGTATCAGTAACCTTTCCTGTTACAACTCGTTGAGCTTGTAACGCCGAGGTTTGAAACAAAGTGAACCCCATCAAAAGCAGTAGGACAAAGGGTTTACATAGTTTTTTCATAATTTAAAAAATTTATTATTAATATTTTGTTTTTTTGAAAACGTTTGCATATCGGTTGCAAAATAAGAATTTTTTACCAAATTTTTAACTTTCTCTTAATTTTTTTTTTTATTTTTTTAAAAAATCCACTATTTTTGAGTGTCCTTTTATTTTTAAATTTAAAAATTTCGAGTTCAAATTTTAGCTGAATTATTTTTTTTTCTTATTTCTTATTCCAAAAAAATCTATATTTGTGTGATAAATTAAATATATGAAAACAGAAAAATATTCTATTGGCATTGATGTGGGTGGTACAAATACTAAATTTGGTATTGTTAACCGCAATGGAAATGTATTATTTTCGTCTGAGGTCGTAACTTCTTATCATTCCACAATTGAAGGTTTGATGCTTCAGATTTTTGAGATTCTACAACCTAAAATAAATGAGTATGGCGGAATAAGAGAATTTGCTGGGGTTGGGGTTGGGGCACCAAATGCCAATTATTTAAGCGGTCATATTGAGTTTGCTGCCAATCTTCCTTGGGGTAATATTGTTCCTTTAGCAAAAACAGTTACAGCTCAATTTAAATTACCTTGTAAAGTAACCGATGATGCCAAAGTTGCTGCCTTAGGTGAAATGAAATATGGAGTAGCAAAATCAATGAACGATTTTATTATGATTACCCTTGGAACAGGTGTAGGAAGTGGTATTGTAGCAAATGGTGAAGTTGTTTATGGACAAAATGGCATTGCTGGAGAATTAGGACATACCATTATTATTCCAAACGGACGCTTACATCCAAATACTAATATTAGAGGTAATCTTGAAAGCTATTGTTCGGCAACCGGCGTTTGTATTACAGCACTAGAAAAACTTGGCGCTTCAAATCGTCCAAGTTTATTAAGAAATATACCATCTTCCGAGCTCCAAGCTAAACTTATCTATGATGCTGCCATTCAAGGGGATATAATAGCGAATGAAGTATTTGAATTTACTGGAGAAATTTTGGGCATAGCCTTTGCTAATTTTATAATGACGTTCAGCCCTGAAGCCATCATTTTATTTGGTGGCTTAGCCAAAGCTGGAGATTTATTAACAAAGCCTCTGATGAAATCAATGGATAAAAATTTATTAAAAATATACAAAGGAAAAGTAAATATCTTAATGAGCCAATTAAAATCCGCTGATGCCGCAATAATAGGGGCTTCTGCTTTAATGTGGTGATTTGGTTATAATTTTAAGTAATTTTTTTATTTGGATAAAAAATTTTATCTTTGAAACCTGAAATTAAAATAAACTTTTAAAATATATTAATTTAATTAAATGATTATTAATTCAATCACAAAAAATCAATTCTTATGAAATTCATTTACCAATTTTTCTCCACCTTGATTTTGCTTTACGCAGCAAGTTGGGGTTGTTCCGTTAATTCATCTTCTAACTCTTCTGGATTAGACCAGCTTGATATTACCTGGATGCTAATAAGCAATACGCCGCAACATGAATGTATTGCTGAATTTGAATTTATTAACAAGGGAACATCGGTCGTTTCTCAAAAAGACTGGGCTTTGTACTTTAACCAAAATACATTATTTATCGGAGATGTTTTATCAGATTCTTCCATAGGCAGGGTTGAACACGTTAACGGCGACTTGTATCGTTTTTTACCTCAAAAAGAATTTTCCATAGCTCCGAACGACACCCTTAGAATTCGTTATAAATACAAAGGATATCTTATCAAAGAGCGAGACGCACCTTGTGGGGCATATTTTGCTATATCTTCCAAAGACGATACCGACCAAATTATTATGCCTAAAAATTTCAACATTGTTTCTTTCACTCGTGAAAATTTAGCCCCCGACTCAACATTTTTATCAACGATACCAACGGCAGCCAACGAGTTTCTTAAAAATTCTTCTATAACATCTCTATCTCCAAACCAAGTTGGAAAAATTATTCCATCTCCATGCCAATTTAAACAAGGAATTGGCAAAGTAAATTTGAGTCAAAATTCAATGGTCTGTTATGCTAAAGGTTTGGAAAATGAAGCCCATTATTTAGTAGAAACCCTGAAGAAAATTTATGGTATCTCATTAAAAATGACTGAATCAACCACTTCTAATTCGAATTCCATTCTATTAAGTATTTCGCCAACTACCGTCAATGGTATATCTGCCGAAGCCTATCGTATGTTGGTTAGTACAGATAAAGGTGTTCAAATTACTGGGAACGATGCAGCGGGCGTTTTTTATGGTGTGCAAAGTTTATTGGCATTGTTAGAAGCCGATAAAAATAATTCTTCCATCGTTGTCAATGCTGTAGAAATTTCAGATGCTCCTCGTTTTGGATATAGGGGCTTTTTGTTAGATGTGGCTCGTAATTTTCAAACCAAAGAAAACGTGTTCAGATTAATAGACCTTTTAGCATTGTACAAAGTGAATAAGTTGAATATTCGCATCACAGAAGACGAAGGCTGGCGAATAGAAATAAAAGGCTTGCCCGAATTGACCCAAGTAGCTAGTAAAAGAGGACATACCAGGGATTCTAAAAATCATTTAACGCCTTCTTTTGGTTCAGGACCAAATCCAAATTCAACTAATAATCATGGAACAGGATATTATTCTCGTTCCGACTTTAAAGAAATTATTACTTATGCCAATCAACGTCATATTCAAGTAATTCCAGAAGTATGCTTTCCGAGCCATGCAAGAGCGGCTATAAAGGCTATGGAAAGGCGTTATGATTATTATATGGCGAAAAACGAGCCTCAAAAAGCCCAAGAATTTCGCTTGATTGACCCGAATGATACATCTGTTTATTTGTCCGCCCAAATGTATAAAGACAATATTGCTTGTGTAGCCCTTCCTTCGGTTTATCATTTTTACGAAACGGTGGTGAAAGATTTTATCAGTATGTATGAAGAAGCAGGTTTAAAAATGACCACTTTCAACACGGGTGGAGACGAGGTACCTAAGGGGGCTTGGGCTCAATCGCCACTTTGTATTGAATTAATGAAAACCTTACCGGATATAAAAAACGCAAGACAACTGCAAGGATATTTTTTAGAAAAAGTATTAGAAATTTTGGCTAAATATAATTTAGAGGTTTCTGGTTGGGAAGAGATTGTGTTGAATAAAGATGATGCTGGAAACACTAATGTGAATACAAAATTTCTGGGAAAAAATATTCTTGTATTGGTATGGGATAATACTGGAGAAAATGTTGATTTAGGTTATCGCATTGCTAATGCAGGATATCGAGTGGTGTTATGTAATGTAACCAATCTATATTTCGACCTTGCTTACAATACCGACCCTACCGAACCGGGATTATATTGGGGTGGGTTTCAAGATGCCATAGACCCTTATGTGATGACTCCATTAGACGTATATAAATCCGCTAATTTTGATATGTTTAGTAGGCTGAATAATAAAGAACCTCAATATCCGGGGAAAGCTCGCCTTAACCCTGATAAAAGCAAAAACATTGTTGGTTTGCAAGCACAGTTATGGTCGGAAACCTTAAGAGGTGGGGCTACCATGGAATATTATGTGGTTCCTAAAATTTTTGCTTTTTCTGAAAAAGCTTGGGCAAAAGCACCCGTTTGGGAAACTGAAAAAAATATTGCTAAACGCAATGCAGAAATTTTAAAAGGTTGGGATGAGTTTTCTAATAGAATTGGGCAACATGAATTTTCACGACTTGACCAATTTTTTGGAAAATATAATTACCGAATACCTCCCGTAGGTGCCATCATTGAAAATGGAATGCTAAAAGCAAATATTGCCTTTCCAGGATTAACCATTCGTTATACAACAGACGGTTCAGAACCAACGGATAAATCTACACAATATACAATACCAGTAAAGGTTTCTGGAAATGTAAACGTACGGGCTTTTAACCAATTAGGTCGAGGTGGCAAAGTATTTAAAGTTGAACAATAGGTTTTTAAATAAATAAAATAAACAATTATTTTATGGAACAGAAGAGACTTATTTCAATAGATACCTTTAGGGGTTTTACCATTGCTGCTATGATTTTGGTCAATTTTCCGGGCAATGAAGATTATGTTTTTACACCATTAAAACATACAAAATGGTGGGGCATTTCGTTTACCGATTTGATTGCGCCATTCTTTTTGTTTGTCGTGGGTATTTCTATCACATTGGCTTATAGCAAACGATTTGACGCTGGCGAGAAACCACAAAACATGTATAAAAAACTAATCATCAGGTCGTTGAAAATTTTTGGTGTAGGAATGTTGTTGAATGTTTTAGGAATTATAGACCATTTCAGTTGGGAAGAACTACGTTGGACGGGCACTTTACATCGGATAGCCATTGTTTTTTTAGTATGTGGTATTTTATTTCTTTACACCGATTGGAAAAAACAAGCTTTAATAGGGGCTATAACGCTCATTGGTTATTGGTTAGTAATGACCTTGATACCAACACCTGGTTTTAACAAAGTAATGTTAGAACCGGGTCAAAACTTGGCAGCTTGGCTTGATAGTTGCTATATGCCTGGCAAAATGTGGCAAGGCACTTGGGATCCTGAAGGAATTTTGAGTACGTTTCCAGCTATTGTTACCGGTATTACAGGAATGTTGGCAGGAAAACTTCTACTGGTAAATAAAACGCTTCAAGAAAAAGTATCGGCTTTGTTTTTCTGTGGTTTTTTATCATTTATAGCTGGCATCGTTTGGAATTGGGACTTTCAATTGAATGAGAATATTTGGTCAAGTTCTTTCGTTTTGCTTACTTCGGGTATGGCTTCAATGACCATTGCCGCATGTATTTATTTTATTGAAATATTAGATTATAAAAAATGGGCACAGTTTGGAATTATTTATGGTATGAATGCAATATCTGTTTATGTTTTAGCCGATATTCTTGCCAAATTGTTTTACGGAATGTCTATTGGTGGAAGTTCTTTAAACATGCATTTTTTCAATGCCCTGAACGGTGCAGGTGTTAACCCCAAAATGGCAAGTATGTTCTATGCCTTAATATATGTCTTCATTAATTTTATACCTGCCTGGTTGTTATATAGAAAAAGAATTTTCATAAAGTTATAAAAACATTCTCACTTCAAAAAATCAGATGAAAAAAACTTATCAGTATATTTCAAATATACAAAATTTAATACAACAAGTTATTGAAACCCAAATGGAAAATATTGATGCAGCAGGGGCAATTATTGCGGAAACGGTGATGAATCAGGGCTTTGTATTTACTTTTGGTACGGGTCATTCGCACATGATGGCAGAAGAATTGTTTTATAGGGCTGGAGGCTTAGCACGGGTGTATCCAATATTAGAAGATGCTTTGATGCTACATAATGGTGCGATAAAAAGCACCGATATGGAACGATTAGGAGGGTATGCAGAATTGATTTTAAGTCGCTATGAATGTACTGAAAAAGATTGTTTAATTATTGCTTCGAACTCAGGACGAAATCCGGTTAATATCGAAATGGTAACGGCAGCCCAGCAACGAGGTATGAAGGTTATTGGATTAACCAATTTAACGCATTCTAAAGCCCAAGAATCGCGTCATGTTTCTGGTAAAAAACTTTACCAACTTGTGGATGTAGTAATTGATAATCAAGGTTGTTTGGGGGATGCATCCGTATTTATTCCACAACTGAATCGTAGTATAGCAGCAACTTCAACATCATTGGGTGCCATGCTATTACAGGCAGCGGTAATATCTGCTATTGAAATTATGCTTGAAAAGCAATTCATCCCAGAAGTATTTTCTTCCAGTAATCTTGATGAAGGAGATGCTATTAATGAAGAAATTTTAGCGATTTATAAATCTGTTGTTAAACCTTTGTGATGGCAACTTAAACTAATAATCAAGAAATAAATACTAACATTTTTTAATTTTTCTTTTTAATTTGCCTTATATTTTTTACCTTTGCAGTATGAAGCCAATCGGTGAGGTGGATGAGTGGCTGAAATCTACGGTTTGCTAAACCGTCGTACGGTCTTAAACCCGTACCGAGGGTTCGAATCCCTCCCTCACCGCCAATTATGGGAAAAAGACTCGTTGCTCAAAGCAGGATTGAAATGAATAATATTGTTTTACCTGCAAATACCAATGGTTTTGGAAATTTAATGGGAGGACAATTGATATATTGGATGGATATTGCAGGGGCATTATCTGCTCGGAAACATAGTCGAGAAAATTGTATGACCGTTAGCATAGATTCCTTAATTTTCAAATCTCCCATCATTTTAAACGATTCTGTAAAAATCATTTCTCAAATAACCCGTTGTTTTAATTCAACAATGGAAATTTTTATAAAAGTGTTTGGTGAAAAAACTTCTAACGAGAGAATATATGAAGCAAATGAAGCATTTTTTACTTTTATTGCCTTAAATGATTATGGGAAACCTATCACTATTGAGCCCATATTTCCAGAAACTACGGAAGAAATTGAACTCTATGATTCCGCCTTAAAAAGACGCGAACAACGATTAATCAATGCCCAAAAATTAACTCCTGAAGACTCCGTTTATTTCAAAGGTTGTTCGCATTTGCAATAGGAAATTGGGTAACAGCAGCTAAAATAATTCCGCAGGCTACAGCGGCATTTAACGATTCAGCTCCCCCTAATTTAGGAATTGTAATAAATTCGTGAATAAGTTTTTTGTTTTCCGTAGATATCCCTTGCCCCTCATTACCAATGATAATCAATCCTGGTGTGAGTTTATGGTCAAGTTGAAATAAATTTTTTCCGGAAAGACTCGCCCCAATTAAGTGTAGGTCGTTGAATTGATGTTTCAGAAAAGACAATTCACAAGAAAACATTTTTACGCGGGTAAAACTCCCCATACTGCTTTGTAAAGACTTGGGATTAAACCAATGAGCTGAACCGGGTCCTAAAAAAATATGCGGAATATGAAACCAATCGGCAATTCGAATCATCGTTCCAATGTTACCCGGGTCTTGAATATTATCAAGAAAAAGCGACCATTGTTGGGTAATATTTTTAGGAAATTTCCAATCTGGTTTTCTAACAATAGCGATTTCTGTACTGGGTGAATTATAGCGACTTATTGAATGTAAAATTTTAGTCTCAAGTATTTTTGTTAATTTTGTGTGTTTTTCATAAAATGAATATGAATTTTTATCAACAAGAATATGCTCAATTTCTAATGTACTTTTTAATAATTCTTGTATGACGTGTCGCCCTTCAACCATAATAAATGGAGACGAAAGCCATTGTTTTTTATTTTTCAAGCCACGAAAAAGGCTATATTCTTTATTTGATAACATAAGTTTTGCAAAAATACTAAAAACAAATTTTTATTTTATAATATTTTTTTTCTTAATAGGTTGTGGACAATTTAGAAAAATTACTCACCAGCACTATCCTAAAGAAAAACCTTTTGTTTATCACAATGAAGTTATTATAGAAGATAGCTTAATTCCTATTGAAAATTTATCGAATATACTAAATGATTATTGGGATGACAGTATTAAAGTTGTAAAAGATAGAACCTTATTAGTGTTTAATCCTATAAAATCGCCCATAATTTATAACCATCGTTATTTTAGTTCATCAGAAAAAAACATGCAAGATTTTTTAAACATTTATGGTTATTTTTATGCTGCATTTAAAGATAGTATTCAAATTAAAAAGCATAAAGAAGAAGAAAGGGTTTATTGTTATATGAAAATAAAATTAGGTGCTAGGTTGCGTATAGATAGTGTTTTTTACAATTTCAATAATAAAAAAATTGACAGTGTTTTGAGTTTAAAGACGCTTAAACAAAAAAATCTAAATGCAGCATTTTCGAGTAAAGAAATTACTGAAAATATAGATCGAATGTATCAAATATTAATTAATAATGGATATCTTAGAATGCAACGAGATAATATTTATGCTCTGATTGATACTTTTTTTCCACAAGTTTCACAAGGAAAATTCATTAAAGGTAATATTACATTTGGATTTACTCCGATAACAACGCCGCTCCAACTTCAACAATATTATATTAATAATCAATATTTTTATCCAACGCTTTCTAATTTACAATTGGTAGATACGATATTACCTTATTTAAAATGGAATACGCAACAAAAAAATGGAATTTATGTTCGCCAAAATCAAGAAAAATATTATTGGAATTTATTCAATACCCAAACGGCTTTACAAAAAGGGCAATTATTTAATACGAGCTTATTTGAAGGAACTTTAGCAAATTTTAATATTACTAATAATTGGCAACAAATTAAAACATATTTTGAAACAAAAGATGATAGTTTAAATATTCATTTTTATATGGTTCCATTAAAAAAAAGAAGTTTAATTTTAGACCTTGAAATAAGTAACAATACAGGAACATCTATAGATCCTTCTACGGTCAATTTATTAGGAGTTGGGGCAAATGTAAATTTAAAAAATAGAAATTTTATAAAAAGGGGTATAATTACTAATACCAACTTTAAAATTGGCACAGAAATTAATATTAATTCGGCAACGACCAATTTTTTTCAAAGCCAAACTTTTTCAACCAGTGTGGGCTATAGTTGGATTATACCACATTTGTTGATTCCAAACAAGTGGTTAACAAATTGGTCAAAAACCCAAGCCCGTAAAACATTTACGGGTATCAATTTTAGTTTTATCAATCGCTATAATTATTTTACCTCAGAAATTTTAACCTATAATTGGGGGTATGAATGGAGGAAAAATTATCGAAACTTAAGTGTTTATTATGTTTTTAGACCGTTAAATATTGAAATATATCAAATTTATAAAGAAAATTATTTTGATAGTTTAATAAGTTTAAATCCATTTCTACGGGCTTCATTTAATGAAGGAAATGTAATTGGAATAAACTTTACCAGTATTTTAGATTTTAAACCAAAAATAAAAAATTTAACACAAACCTTACGCTTAAATCTTGAAGAGTCTGGACTTTACTTAAACCTTTTTCCTCAAACAAATTCCATATTTAAATATGTCAAATTTGACCTTGATTTTAGGTTACATAAGTTTTATACAAAAGGGGAATTAGCTTACCGACTTTTTAGTGGAATTGGAATTAACTACAATCCACAATTCAATACCTTACCTTTTTTTAAACAATACACGGCTGGAGGTGTTAATAGTATGCGGGGCTGGGTTGTTAGACAATTAGGATTAGGTTCTTCTATTGCTCAAGATACGATTGGATTAAATAGTTATCGAGACCGTTTCGGAGACGTTCAATTTGAAACCAATTTAGAATATCGTTTTCGCTTATTTAAATTAGGTTCTGTACAATTTAATTCAGCCGTATTTATTGATATCGGAAATATTTGGAATTTAAAAAATAATATAACAGATGAAAAATCAATAATAAATTTTTCTAGACTATATCAAGATTTGGCAGTTTCAATTGGAACCGGTATTCGGCTTGATTTTGCTTCTTATTTTGTTTTAAGGTTAGACCTTGGACTAAAGTTAAAAGACCCTATAAGGACCTATAATCAAGGTTGGCTTGATATTAATAATTTTAAATTTTCTGAATTAAAACAAAATAGTTCTGGTAACTTTTATATTGATAATTTAGCATTTCAATTAGGAATTGGTCTGCCATTTTAACATTTTTATTTTGTAACTTTGCTTCATATTTATGTTAAAACAACTAATCATTACCATAGGAGCATTATTTAAAGCCCATGAATGTATAAGCAAAAATAAGTTATTAAATAAAATTATTTTTGCTGGTTTATTATATTTTTGTCTATTTTGCTTTGGCATTTTTTTCTATTTTAAAACGGTTAATATTTTTATTAGTTGGTTTTATGAAACTACCAATGTAAATAAATTACTTTCATACAATAATAATTTTTTTGGTTTTATTATTACGATGGAAAGTTTTTCAATTTATTTTATTTTGTTACTTATGTATTTTGCCATTATAAAATATATTTTCTTTTGGTTACTTACGCCACTGTTTATTTATTTTCAATGTAAAATTCATACGTTATTATTAGAAAAACCTTATAGCTTAAGTTTTGATTTAATTATTTCGTCTTATAAACAAATTTCTTTAGCCTTTATCAGACTTATTTCTATTCAAACATTTTATTTAGTATTACTTTTACTCTTAACAACCATACCCATTTTAGGTTGGTTTATTCCATTCTTAGCCTTACTGATAGAGTGTTTTTATGCTGGTGCTATCATTAACTTATATACTTTTATAGTGATGCGAAAATCGTTATCATATACCTTTAGCTATTTCAATGTTTATGCTGGTATGAATATTGGAACTGGAATTGTTTTTTATTTTATACATTTCATTCCCATTGTAGGCTGGGTTATAGCTCCTTTTTATGCCCTTGTTTCATCTAAAATAAGTATTGACATTTTTAACGAAGACCAATAAATTGAAAACAGAACAAACATTATTTTTGTTTCCATCGGATATTTATGAGAATAGCTCTGGTAAATGGTTATACCCTGATTATTTAAAACAGCTAAAAAAATGTGATATTATTTTTTGTGAAACTGCAAAAAAAACGCGTTCCTTTTTAAAGTCTATTCAAAGTGGTTTTAATTTAGACCATATTATTGAACTAAAAAATGATCCAATTCGTTGGGAAAAAGAATTTGAAGAGTATATTAAAACTGGCAAAAATATTGGATTAATGAGCGATTGCGGCTGTCCCGGTATTGCGGATCCAGGTCAAAACTTAGTCCACCTTGCCCATAAATACCAATTGAAAGTAATGCCGCTAATTGGTCCAAGTTCCATTTTTTTAGCCTTGATGTCGAGTGGATTAAATGGACAACAGTTTCATTTTTATGGTTATTTACCCATTGACGATAAAGACTTAAAAAAAACTTTATTGAAAATGGAGACCGACCGCACTCATATATTTATTGAAACACCTTATCGTAACCAAAAACTTTTAACTACCTTGCTGCAAACTGTTCCCAGTCAACGTTTGCTATGTTTAGGAATGGATATAGGTTCTGATATTGAACGCATCGTTACCAAGCCTATCTCTCAATGGAAAAACAATATTCCTGCCATAAATAAAAAACAAGTTATTTTTCTCATACAATAAATTTTATGAATATCATTATCGTTTGTTATCCAACCTATGGTGGTAGCGGAATATTAGCTACTGAATTAGGAAAATCTCTGGCTTTGAATGGTCATAATGTTCATTTTGTAACGTATGAACAACCCGTTCGACTAACCAGTTATTCAGCTAAATTATTTTATCATGAAGTTAGAGTCCCCCCCTACCCTTTATTCAATTTTCCTCCTTACGAAATTGCTTTGGCAAGTAAATTAGTAGAAATTATTA
>JACCDX010588334.1_pt1 | contig 18428 bp, 13 predicted proteins | sample 7449681 | NCBI WGS metagenome assembly JACCDX01 (sample SAMN15323450, study PRJNA562643) | freshwater metagenome | isolation source: river surface water | place: USA:Blue River Watershed | collected 2017-08-18
AACGGATTTGATGAGTCCATGGCCTATGGAGCAGAAGATGTTGAACTCGGAATACGTTTAAACAATCTTGGCATCAAAAGCAAACATGTGAGGTATTCTGCTACTTTATTGCACATTGAACACTCGAGATCATATGCCGATAAAAAATTATTTTTGCAAAACAAACAACGAATCATAGATATAAAAAGATCCGGTAGCTTCTGGACACATCAAGGTATAAAAAAATAATTCTAAAAACGTTGAATTCAACCTTATTTTATTTTAGGAACTCTGCCCATCAAATAAAACTCCTCATTCGGCCGCATCGACGTCGCATTCGCAATCCGGTTCGACATGCCGAAGAAAGCGGTAATGGCTGCAATGTCCCAGATATCATCATCATTAAAACCATGCGCGTGTAATGTCGCATAATCCGCATCAGATACCGACTGCGAATCCAGGCAGACCCTGATCGCGAAGTCCAGCATCGCCCTCTGTCTTGGCGTGATATCAGCTTTCAGATGATTGACGGCTACCTGATCAGCAACCAGAGGATTTTTTGCATAAATGCGCAGCAGCGCGCCATGCGCGACCACGCAATATAAACACTGATTTCTTGCACTCGTGGCCGTGACAATCATTTCCCGATCAGCCTTGGTCAGGCTGCCGGTTTCTTTTAGCATCAACGCATCATGATAAGCAAAAAAAGCGCGGAACTCGGCTGGCCTGTACGACAACGCCAGAAATACGTTCGGCACGAAGCCGGCCTTCTCCTGTACTTCAAGTATTTTTTCACGTATATCCTGCGGCAGATCCTTCAGCTCTGGCACCGGAAATCTTGATACCGGCTTGTTCATATCGCTCATACAGGCTCCTTGGAAAACTGCAGATGATAAAGATGTGCATATAGCCCGTTTTTCGCAAGCAGTTGCTGATGATTACCTACTTCAGCAATCTGGCCTGCTTCAAGCACTACGATACGGTCTGCATGTTCTATCGTCGACAGGCGATGCGCGATCACCAGTGTGGTGCGCCCCTGCATCAATGCATCCAGTGCAGACTGTACTGCACGTTCAGATTCGGTATCCAGCGCTGAAGTAGCCTCGTCCAATATCAGAATAGGCGCATCTTTGTAAATCGCGCGCGCAATCGCCAGTCGCTGTCTCTGCCCGCCTGAAAGGCGCATGCCGTTGTCACCGATCACCGTCTGCAGGCCTTGCGGCAAATTAGCGATAACATCTTCTAAATGCGCCGCACTGGCAGCTGCTGCAATACGCTTGTGATCCGGATTGGCATCACCGTAGGCGATATTCGAGGCTACCGTATCATCGAATAACACCACATTCTGACTGACCATTGCTATTTGCGCGCGCAAACTGGTAAGTGCAATCTGCGATATCGGCATGCCATCCAGCGTGATCTGGCCGGCATTTAACTGATAAAACTCCGGCACCAGATTGACCAGCGTTGACTTGCCACCGCCCGACATACCAACTAGCGCCACTCTCTCGCCGGGCTGAACAGTCAAATCTATATCCGTCAATGCAGCGCGTTTCTGGCCAGGATACATAAAGTTCAGGCCTATGAATTCGAGTTTACCTTTCGCTCGCTCAGTGAGGACGACACCATCGGTGCGCTCCGTCTCTGCATCAATCAGGCCAAACACGGATTGACCTGCCGCCAGTCCACGCTGTACCGGTCCATTGACACCAGCCAGATGTTTCAAGGGCGTTAAGGTCATCAGCATCGCCGTGATGAATGATGCAAAATCGCCGACTGTTACCTGGCCGCCGCTGGCCTGCAACAGCGCGATCATGATGATGACCGATACCGCAAATGAGGTCGTGATCTGTGTAATCGGCTCCGTGGTGGCCATCGTGCTGGCCATACGAATAGCAAAGCCGCGCAGGCGCGATGAGCGCTGCTCGAAACGTTGTGCTTCATATTGCTGGCCACCAAAGATCTTGATCACTTGCTGCGCGCGCGTGGTCTCTTCGATTAATTGCGTGAGTTCTGCATTAATGCCCTGAAACTGGCTGATCAATCGCTTCAATCGTGTTGCGGTAATGCGCACCACAATCGCAATCACAGGCACGATGACCAGCGTGACCATGGTTAGCTTCCAGTTCAGCCAGAACAAATAGCCCAATAGCCCGAATACGGTCAGCGTATCGCGTATCAGCACCACCAGCACGCCGCGTATCATGTCCAGTACTTGCTGTACTTCGAGCATCATTGAATTGATGACCGCACCTACTGAATTTTCTCCGTAAAATCCCAGCGGTACATGTAACAAGCGGGCAAACATCTGCTGCCGCAAATCTGTCATGAGCCGACCCGATACCCAGGCCATCATGTAATTGGTGGTGAAAGTTGAAAGGCCACGCACAAGGAATACACCGACGACGAACGCCGGCACCAGCCATAACGAAAAAGTTCTGGGGCCGGAAAATCCATTATCCAGTAATAGCTTCATCAAGCCTGCCATTGCCGGTTCGGTTGCGGCTGTCAGCGCCATACCAGCCAACCCGAGCGCTAGGCGAGCTTTGTAAGGTGACAGCAAGCTGACGATGCGCGTGAAGGTTTTAGACGAACGCATGTATGTGATTGTTAATATTCAAACCAGACATTGGCAGGGCTAAGCCATGCAGAAAGAGAGGCATGCAAATTGTCGTCCGCACGCACCCGCCATTCATCCGAAAGACGAATCTCGCTTAAGGCGCCATTCTTCATGTATTGCACGATAATGGAACATGAAGCATCGCTCTGCTGGAATGGGGCAATCAGCTCACGTAATTTCGCTGCATCCGCCTGGCCATTCATCGACAGCCGCAAGGCCTTTACAAAATTTGCGCGTGCCGCAGCAATGCCCATGACTTTTTCTGCCGTAATGCGCAGGCCGCCAGTAAAACGATCTTCGGAAATTTTGCCATGCACGGCCAAAAACTCGTCTTCCTTGAACAAGGCGCGATTGGCTTCGAATACTTCACTGTAGACCGTTACTTCAACCGTGGCACTTGCATCATCGAGTGTGACGATCATCATCCTGCCGCGCTGTGTCATCTGTGTACGCAGACCGGAAATAATGCCAGCGATCAGCTTAGGCTCACGGCTTGGTACCAGATCAGCCAGTTTCGTGCGTGCGAATCGCCGCGCTTCTTCTGCATACGCATTAAACAAATGGCCAGACAAATAAAATCCGAGCGCAGCCTTTTCTTCTGCCAGCTTTTGCTTCTCGCTCCAGGGCAGCACTTTCACGTACTCAGGCGGATGTTCCGGCTCGCCGTTAGGATCATCAAACAGGCTTACCTGATTGGCTGAGGCCTCAGCCTGTTCTGCATATTCCATCGCAAAATTAACTGAGGCCAGCAAGATGCCGCGGTCCACGCCGAATGCATCAAATGCACCGGCGCGTATCAGGGATTCAATCGTGCGGCGATTGATCTGCCGCTTATCGACACGCTTGACGAAATCAAACAGGTCAGTAAAAGGCTGGCCCTGTCGTGCCGCGATGATCGCCTCAATCGCATTCTGGCCGCTGCCTTTAATTGCGCCCAGTCCATATCGGATACGATCGGCTTTTTTGCCGGGATCGCCAACGGGCGTGAAACGATAAACCGATAAGTTGATGTCCGGCGGCAGCAGCGTCAGTCCGCATACCTCAGTGGCATCTTCGACAAGAATTTTAATTTTGTCGGTGTCATCCATGGCCAGCGACAAGTTGGCCGCCATGAAAGCAGCGGGATGATGCGTCTTCAGATAAGCCGTGTGATAAGACAGTAGCGCATAAGCAGCCGCATGCGATTTATTGAAACCGTAACCTGCGAATTTCTCCATCAGGTCGAAGATCTCATCAGCCTTTTCATCACTAAGGCCATTCTGCGCTGCGCCGCTGCGGAAGATCTGGCGATGCTCTGCCATTTCTTCCGGTTTTTTCTTGCCCATTGCTCGGCGCAGCAAGTCCGCGCCGCCCAATGAGTAGCCGCCTATGACCTGCGCCATCTGCATCACCTGCTCCTGATACACCATGATGCCGTAAGTCTCGGACAGGATCGATTCCGTGCGGGGATCCGGATAGTCAAAACGCTCGCCATGCTTACGCCGGCAAAAGTCAGGAATCAGGTCCATCGGTCCCGGACGATATAAAGCCACCAGCGCGATGATGTCTTCAAAGCGATCTGGTCTGGCCTCTTTCAGCATGCCTTGCATGCCGCGGCTTTCAAGCTGGAACACAGCAACGGTTTTCGCTTGCGTAAGCAAGGTATAAGTCGGCCTGTCATTGAGCGGCAGTTTTTCCAGACTAAAGTCGGCCATTGCCGGATCGAGCTGCTTGATCGAACGCACAGCGCGATCCAAAATCGTCAGCGTGGTCAGCCCCAGAAAGTCGAACTTCACCAGGCCTACGGCTTCGACATCATCCTTGTCATATTGCGATACCACGCCAGAGTCATTACCCTGTGTGTAAAGCGGACAAAAATCCGTCAGCTTGCCCGGTGCGATCAGTACACCACCGGCATGCATGCCGACATTGCGCGCAATACCTTCGACTTGCTGCGCCAGTTCCAGTAACTGCCGGACTTCTTCTTCATTTTTCTGGCGCTCGGCGAGCAGCGGTTCTTCCACAATCGCATCAGCAATCGTGACATGCTTACCCGGCTTGAACGGGATCAGCTTGGATATACCATCGCAGAAGTTGTAACCGAAATCCAGTACGCGACCCACATCACGCACCGCACCTTTCGCTGCCATCGTGCCGAAGGTTGCGATCTGCGAGACGGCCTCCTTGCCATAACGATCTTTCACGTACTGGATCACGCGATCGCGGCCTTCCTGACAAAAGTCGATATCAAAGTCAGGCATGGAAACGCGATCAGGATTTAAGAAACGCTCGAACAGCAGGTTGTAAGCAAGCGGATCTAGATCCGTAATCGACAAGGAATAGGCAACCAGTGAGCCCGCGCCCGAGCCACGACCAGGACCGACCGGCACGCCATTATTTTTTGCCCATAGAATAAAGTCGGCCACGATCAGGAAGTAGCCGGCAAATCCCATGTTGATGATGGTATCGGTCTCGAATTTCAGGCGCGCTGCATAACGTTCGCGCTGTGACTGACGTTGATCTGCATCGGGATAGAGCTGCAACAAACGCTGCTCCAGGCCGGCACTGGCCTGTGACACCAGGAATTCATCAATCGTAATGCCTGCTGGCGTCGGAAAATCCGGCAAGCGCGGCTTGCCCAGTTCCAGCACCAGATTGCAGCGCTGTGCAATGGCTACGCTGTTCTGCAGCGCAGCCGGCATATCGGCAAACAGCTCGGCCATCTCGGCCTGTGACTTGAAATACTGGTCTGGCGTATAGCGCTTGACACGGCGGGTGTTGGCCAGAATCTCGCCCTCGGCGATGCAGGTGCGCGCTTCATGCGCGGTGAATTCTTCCGGGCGCAGAAATTGCACTGGATGCGTGGCGACTACTGGCAGTTGCAGGCTAGCGGCAAGCTGGGTGGACTGGCGCAGCAGGTTTTCAGATTTGGTGTTGCCGTTGCGCTGGACTTCGATATAAAAATGCCCGGGAAATATGGCAGCCCAGCGACGTGCACAACGCTCGGCCTGCGCTACATTGCCATTTTCCAGCGCGCTGCCGACATCACCGGCTGCAAAGCCTGATAGCGCGATGAGCCCGTCTCTGGTGGCGAGATTTTCAAGCCACTCGATACGCAATTCGGCGCGGCCACGATGCAAATTGGTCAGCCAGGCCTGCGAAATCAGTTCGCACAGATGCAGGTAGCCTGTCTGATTTTTTGCCAGCAAGAGCAAGCGATGCGGCTTGTCGCGGTCTTCATCATTGCTGATCCATACATCGCAGCCTATGACGGGCTTGATGCCCTTGCTGCGGGCGGCCTTGTAGAACTTCACCATGCCAAACAAGTTTGCCAGATCGGTAATAGCCAGCGCTGGCTGCCTGTCTGCGGCAGCGGCATTGACGGCTTCGTCGATGCGTACCAGCCCGTCAGCGATCGAAAACTCGGAGTGCAGGCGCAGGTGAATAAATTGCGGGTCGTTCATCCCAGTATTTTACCCGCTGGGAACCCCCACAATGAAGCTGTTTGATCAGCTATTCCGGAGAGCGTGGTGCGGCGCTTATAATGCTGCTTATTGTGTCTATTTTCCCTTAACTAACATGCAGTCGAATTCCACATTTATTAATATCGCGGCTTACAAATTTGTTACGTTCGATGATATTCACGAGCGACGCCCGCTCTTTCTGGAAATTTGCAACAAGCTATCCCTCAAAGGCACCATCTTGCTGACGCCGGAAGGTATCAATATGTTTTTGGCGGGCAGCCGCGAAAGTATTGATCAGTATCTGCAATGGTTACGTTCCGATCCGCGCTTTACGGATATTGAAGTCAAAGAGAGCCTGTCGGATGAACAACCGTTCAATCGTATGCTGGTTCGAATCAAGCGCGAAATCATCACGATGAAACATCCGCTGATCAAGCCCGAAGAAGGCCGCGCACCGGCGGTGTCGCCACAGGATCTGAAGCGCTGGCTGGATCAGGGCCATGATGATGCGGGCAAACCGGTGGTGATGGTCGATACGCGCAATGCCTTTGAAGTTGATGTCGGTACATTTGAAAATACCGTTGATTATCGCATCACTAAATTCAGCGAATTCCCGGCCGTAATCGAAGAGCACAAACATGAACTGGCCGGCAAGACCATCGTCACCTTCTGTACCGGCGGCATTCGCTGCGAAAAAGCAGCGATACATATGCAAAACATCGGCTATGACAGTGTGTACCAGCTCGACGGCGGCATTCTCAAATATTTCGAGGAGATCGGCGGCGCGCATTATCAGGGTGATTGCTTTGTATTCGACAAACGTACTGCATTGAACCCACAGCTCGAAGCCACGCCAGCAGTGCAGTGCTATGCCTGCCGCGCCGTTGTCTCGCCGCGCGAACAGCTATCGCCGCAGTATGTCGTTGGCGTGTCATGTCCGCACTGCGCAGCACAGGCACAGGCCGCATAATCCCCCCAAAAAACAGATGGCGCGTTCCTATGTTGGTCGCTTCGCGCCATCGCCGACCGGGCCTTTGCATGCAGGCTCACTGCAGGCAGCACTTGCCAGCTATCTTGATGCAAAAACCAATCAAGGTAGCTGGCTGTTGCGCATTGAAGATCTGGATGAAGCACGTACCGTAGCCGGCGCCGATCAGGAAATCATCGACACACTGGCCGCATTTGGTATGGTGGCCGATGGCCAGATCATCTGGCAGAGCCGGCGCAAAGATCTGTATGCTGCCGCACTCGAGAAATTAGGCGCGCTGGTCTATCCATGCAGCTGCAGCCGCAAAGAAATCGCAGACTCTGTCACTGGTATGGCAGCAGACGGCGCAGCTATCTATCCGGGCACTTGCCGTGGCGGGCTGATGGCCAATCGCACCGCCAGAGCATGGCGCGTGCGGGTACCTGATGCAGGCAACCTGATCCGTTTTACGGATCGATGGCAGGGAGAAATCAGCGAAGATCTTGCTGTTGAAACCGGTGACTTCGTGCTGAAGCGCGCCGATGGCTTCTGGGCCTATCAACTCGCTGTCGTGGTTGATGATGCACTACAGGGTGTCACTGATGTGGTACGAGGAGCAGACTTGTTAGGTTCAACAGCACGCCAGATTTATCTGCAACAGAAGCTGCAATTGCCCACGCCTGTCTATTGTCATATTCCGGTGGTAGTCAATGACACGGGCGAAAAATTATCCAAACAGACTGGCGCACAGGCACTGGATGTGTCGCGTCCGCTTGATGCGCTCTGTACGGCAGCAAACGGGCTGGCGTTGGGCATGAACAGGCACAACATCAAGTCCATGCAGGATTTCTGGCAGCAGGCGATGCAGGCATGGGACAGCCAGTTTAAGCGGCGCGGACGATATTGATCAAAACCCGGTGTGCGGATCAGCGTTTCGGCATACCACCCAACAGGGCTGCACGTTTTTGCGGTTGAGCCGTTTTACTGACCTTTTCTTTCGGCGCTTCGGGCACGGGCTCAGCCGACGGCGCGGCTTCATAGGGCTTTAAGAACCACGGATCGATTTTTTCCTTGCGCGCAGGTGGTGTATGCGCCTTTTCTCTGCTGCGCCCTTCGCGCGAACGATGCTCGCTGCTGCGTTCAGTATCGCGCGGTCTTTGTCGTGCACTACCGGGCGTAAATCCGTCGAGCTCTGCCGGCACCAGCTTTTGCTTAATCAGCTTTTCTATGTCAAGCAAAAGCTTGGCATCTTTGTCTGAACATAGCGAGATCGCATCACCTGAGGCACCGGCTCGGCCAGTGCGTCCGATGCGGTGCACATAATCTTCCGCGTTATACGGCAAGTCATAGTTGATCACGCAAGGCAGATCAGAAATATCCAGCCCGCGCGCCGCCACGTCTGTCGCAACTAGCACGTCAATGCTGCCATTCTTGAAGGCTTCGAGCGCCGCCATACGTTCATTTTGTGTTTTGTCGCCATGGATCGCAGAAGCCTTGATACCCTGCTTTTCCAGTTCACGCGCCAGTCGGGAAGTACCGATTTTCGTATTTGAAAAAACCAGCACTTGCTTTAAGTCGCGACCGCGAATCAGGTGCGCAACCACATCGCGCTTGGCTTCCTCATCCACCTTATAGACAACTTGCGTGACCTTGTCGGCAGTAGCATTGCTGCGCGCCACTTCAACCATGACAGGATTGCTCAGAAAGGAGGACGCAAGTTTTTTGATCTCAGGCGAGAAGGTTGCTGAGAACATCAGGTTTTGCCTTTTCTTGGGCAGCAAATTAATGATGCGCTGCAGATCAGGCAAAAAGCCCATATCCAGCATACGATCGGCTTCATCCATGACAAAAATTTCCGTCTGCGACAAGCTGACTGTTTTTTGCTGTACGTGATCAAGCAACCGGCCTGGGGTGGCAATGACAATTTCTACGCCACCGCGCAATGCCGTCGTTTGCGGCGCCATGTCCACACCACCAAAGACCACACAGGAACGTAAAGGCGTGTGCCGCGAATAGGATTTTATATTTTCGGCAACCTGATCGGCCAGCTCGCGGGTTGGCGTCAGGATCAGCGCGCGAACCGGGTGACGTGCCGGCGATGCGCTGCTGTTGGCCATAGGTAATAGCAATTGAATAATTGGCAGGGAAAAGCTGGCAGTCTTGCCAGTGCCAGTCTGGGCCGCACCCATGACATCGCGCCCTTGCAACACGATCGGTATCGCCTGCGCTTGTATCGGCGTCGGATGCACATAGCCCTGATCAGACAAGGCCTGCAAAACGGCAGGATCCAGACCAAACTGGTCAAAGCGCGGAGGTTCGGCAACGCTGTTTTCGGTCGGCGTGCTCAGGGAGGGATCAGTATCTGGCATTCTCGGGAATCTGTTTAATGGGACAGTATAGCACCGGGCAGTGACACAACACCGCTGATATCCGGTTCATCTTCAGTGGAAGTCTGCCCACAGCTTATCGTCCGACCAGTACTTTATTTACATCGCCGCTCAATTGCGGTTGCTGCACCCGGTTAGACAAACTGGCCTGTCTTGCCACGTGTTCAGACAGATACGTATGCATCTCACCGGTGGTAATTTTTCCATCCTTGTTGGCGTCTGCCTCGCCTTCCATGCCACGCATTAAGTAATAACTAAAAATGCCATGCTTGAGATCGAGACTGCTGCTCGATATCTGGTCAGACTGACTGGCCGTGATGACGGTAAATTCAGAAGGAAAAATTTGTGTATTGGCTTTCATGACGATAGGCCGGGCGCTGGCAATCAGCGTCTCGCCTGTCCTTGCCATACCGCTGTAGCAGCTATCAAGAAAGATCGTCACGGATTTAGGCTTAGCCGCTTGTATCGCTGCATTGATCTTGTTTTGCGAAATAGCAGTTTCTTCAATCAGATCTCTGTCAGCCAGTTGTGGCAGCAAATAGAGGCCCTGCGCATCTGAAGCAGGAAATCCATGACCGCTGTAATAGACGTAAACATCCGTGGTGGATTTCACGCGCGACGGCAACCAGGTTTTAAATGCCTTATAAATCTCTGCCTGGCCTGCATCACCATCCACCAGCAACTTGATATTTTCCGCCTTTACACCAAGTCCGCGAATCGCATAATCATAAAACATGCGCGCATCTTCATTGGCAAAATCTGCCTTGGGTAAATTCTTATATTCAGCAATGCCAATAATGATAGCCACGGCATCCCTGCCTGGCTGGGCCTTGATTAGGGCCGGATTCAATTCTGCATACTTGACCTGATTCGATTCCACGACCCGACGCGTCACAGAGATCGTTTTTGAATCGGTATTGCCGTAAATATCTTTGGCTGCAATCGTAAACTGTGTCACCTGACCAGCACGAGCAACACGCTTGATAGTGTAATTACCATCTGCCCGCCCACCAACCTCTTCCCCATTAATTTTTAAAGATGATGTATCCGCATTCGTTTGCACGGTAATAACAAAATCACCTTCTGCATTTGGTTGCGTATTAAAGACCTGCAGATTGATGCGTTGCGTATTGCGAGGTTGCTCATGAACGCTATTATTATCGGCACTCGGACTGACTCTGTTTTCAGGCAAAGTACGGGCTTGTCGCCATGCCTCAGGATTGGCAATATCTGTGGCCGCAGCCTGCATCATTTGGCTAGGCAAATTAATCCTGGCCTCTCGCATGAATTTATCACCTTCCCAAAACCCCTCCTGCTTGCCTCCAGTGGCAAATGTAAATATACCCTGACCATGCCGCTTGCCTTCTTTAAACTCACCGATATATTTATTGCCATTCGTAAAATTGGTCACGCCCCAACCTTCCCGAATGCCGCGCTTATAGTCGCCCGTATATTTCTCGCCGCTGGCATGCCAATAGGTGCCACGCCCTTCGTAAGTGTCGTTCTTCCATTCGCCAATATATTTATCGCCATAATAATCTTTATGAAGAACTGTCATTTCCCCATAACCGCTTCTCCTACCGGCATTGAACTCGCCTTTATATAAATGGTTGGCATTTTGCTGTGTACCAAAGCATCTGTTCCATTTGCTTTCATCGGTACCGATACAGGGTGGCAAATTCGTTTTCAGGCCAGCTTCTTCAATTCCCAGGTATCGATCCGGATTTGACAGCACTTCCTGTATATACGCCAGACTGACCCTGGTTTCGCGGATTAATTTATCGTTTTCAAATATGCCTTCCTGCTTGAGGCCCTCCCGGAAAACATAGACGCCCTGGCCGTTGAATTTATCTTCCCTGAACTCGCCGATGTATTTGTCCCCCTTATTCTTGTTCTCTGCTAAAAAATAATAAGTGCCCAGTCCACTGCGCTTCCACATTTTGAATTCGCCAACATATTTGTTGCCATTGAAATGGGTATAAACGCCACGCCCGCTTGCATTACCATCTTTAAATTCACCGATATATTTATCGCCTTTAAATTGATTCCCGGCCTGATAGTAATAAGTGCCGCGCCCATTGAGCAAACCGTTACGCCACTCGCCTTCGATAATGTCACCCTTGTAGCCGGGATGAATTTCAACGACATATCTGCCCCAGCATTCATGCCATTTTTCCGTGCGTCCGCCCAGCCCGATATCGCCATTTTTTGAATAATCCAGCTTCGGACAGAACGGCAAATTATTCGTATTCGTTTGTTGCGCACAAGTTGCTCCCATCAAACCAACAATCATCAGCAGTGCAGCAATCGCGTGTTTTAAAAAACGTTTGTTATTGATATTCATTACATTCACCTTGCTTATTGATGATGAGCCGAGTTCAAGCCAACATAAATTAACATTTAAATAATTTTTAACATTATTTTACATAACCTATTTCATAGGTTTTCTTATTGATATGCTTTTGTTTAAACGGTTCAATGAGTGTGCATCATACAGCGAACATTTTATTTAATTGCCTTGCTAGAAAGCTTCCAATTATTTTTGAGCTTTTGTTAATATTGAAAACGGTTGCCTGCAACCGTCCAAGCATGAAATGATTTTTAAATAGGATTGCGATTAAAAATTAAACCAAAATCTAATTTGGAGAATTTATGAAAAAAATACTCGGTCTGGCATCGTTATTATTGGCGACCTCCGCTTTTGCAGAAGATGCCGTTAAAGTCTGCCCAAATATGTTTAAGGTCATTGCTGAGAACGAAACAACCAGAATCATTAAGTTCACACAGAAAAAAGGCGAGTCCTGCCCTATGCATTCTCACGGCCCATTAGCGGTATATGTGATCAAACCGGGCAAATTAAATTACATCATGCCGGATGGCACAAAAAAAGAAGGGCCTAAGCTGAAAGCCGGTGAAGCTTTCATACGTCCGGCAACCGAGCATGAACATGCACCGGCAGAAGCAGAATCTGTTGCGATTCTTGTTGAAACCAAATAATGTTTTTTGTATATTTGATTCCAACGATACCCGCAAAAACAAAACCCCCGTTAGTCATAACGGGGGTTTTTCTTTTATGCTCCAACCGCTTATTGGCAAGCGCATAGCATACAGATTCTATGCAAATACACTGACCAAAGAAAAAGGGGCTATAGTTTTCTGCAACCCCTTTTTTATTGCTTTATTTTGGTGGGCCCCCCGTGAGTCGAACACGGCACCAACGGATTATGAGTCCGCTGCTCTAACCAAGCATGAGCTAGGGGCCCGTTTCATTTCAGTTACGCAAATCCAAAACTGGATTTTAGCGCGCAAATTCCATTACGGCGAGTATCAAATCTCGCCGCAACAGTCTGAATCGAAATTAACCACCCTCAAGGAAACTTTTCAGTTTGTCTGAGCGCGATGGGTGACGCAATTTACGCAAGGCTTTGGCTTCAATCTGACGGATACGCTCACGGGTGACGTCAAATTGCTTGCCTACCTCTTCCAGCGTATGGTCAGTAGACATTTCTATACCGAAACGCATACGTAACACCTTGGCTTCACGTGGCGTCAGAGAGTCCAGCACGTCCTTGACCACGCCGCGCATCGAAGCATGCAATGCCGCATCCGCCGGAGCCAGCGTATTGTTGTCTTCAATAAAGTCGCCCAGATGGGAATCATCGTCATCACCGATTGGTGTTTCCATCGAGATCGGCTCTTTGGCGATCTTCATGATCTTGCGGATTTTATCTTCCGGCATTTCCATCTTGATCGCCAGCGTAGCCGGATCCGGCTCGGCACCAGTTTCTTGCAGAATCTGGCGCGAGATACGATTCATCTTATTGATGGTCTCGATCATGTGCACCGGAATACGGATGGTGCGCGCCTGGTCTGCGATGGAACGGGTAATAGCCTGACGTATCCACCAGGTAGCATAGGTGGAGAATTTATAACCGCGACGATATTCAAATTTGTCGACCGCCTTCATCAGACCAATGTTGCCCTCTTGGATCAGATCAAGGAACTGCAGGCCACGGTTCGTGTATTTCTTCGCGATCGAGATTACCAGACGCAGGTTTGCTTCCGTCATTTCACGCTTGGCCTTGCGCGCCTTCATCTCGCCTGCAGCCATCTTTTTATTGATGTTGCGCAGGTCTGGCAGCGGCAGTACGACGCGTGCCTGCAGGTCTAGCAGCTTTTGCTGCAGCTCTTTGATGGTCGGCACATTACGCGCCAACACCACGCTGTACGGATGATTGCCGGAGACTTCGCCGTCTATCCATTTCAGGTTAGTTTCATTGCCGGGGAAAACCTTGATGAAATGCGCACGCGGCATGCCGCATTTGTTGACGGCCACGTCCATGATCTGCTTTTCAATATGACGTACCTGCTCAACCTGGCCGCGCAGCGTATCGCACAGTTTCTCAACGACCTTAGCGGTAAAACGTATGCCCATCAGCTCGTCAGTGATAGCTTCCTGCGCCTTGACATAAGGCTTGGAGTTATAGCCTTCCTTCTCATAAGCCTTGCGCATTTTGTCGAACTGCGACGAGATGGTCGCAAATTTCGCCAGCGAATCCCGCTTCAATTGTTCAAGCTGCTCGGCAGAGAAACCGGCGGCGCCGCCGTTGGCATTGCCTTCTTCCTCTTCACCTTCCTCGTCATCATCCTCTTCATCGTCATCGGACTGGACAACGACCGGTGCAGCAATAATCACAGGTTCATCAACCGCATTCGGATCGACTAAGCCATCGACGATTTCATCGATCTTGGTTTCATCTTTGCTGATGCGATCTGCTGCAGCAAGAATCTCCGAGATCGTCATCGGGCAGGCTGAGATCGCCTGTATCATGTCCTTTAAGCCACCTTCAATACGCTTGGCTATTTCGATCTCGCCCTCGCGGGTAAGCAGCTCCACCGAACCCATCTCGCGCATGTACATGCGGACCGGATCAGTCGTGCGGCCAAAATCGGAATCTACCGTTTGTAATGCTGCTTCTGCTGCGGCATCAGCATCATCATCATTGGCAACTGTGGCAACGTTGTCGGACAACAGCAGCGACTCGGCATCCGGTGCGTGATCATACACAGCGATGCCCATGTCATTGAAGGTACCGATGATGCCTTCAATGGCTTCCGGATCAACAATGTTTTCCGGCAGATGGTCATTGATCTCTGCATGCGTCAGGAAGCCACGCTCCTTACCCAGTTTGATCAGGGTCTTGAGCTTCTGGCGGCGACGCTCGAGCTCTTCTTCGCTTGCCTCAGAATCCGACGAGAACGCATCTTTCAGGAACTGTTTTTCCTTGGCCTTACGGTCACGGGCTCTTGCCTTATCAGCTGCCTTGAGTTCGGCGCGTTCTACCGCGTTTAACGCTGCGACTTCTTCATTTTCAGGCTGGAAGTCGCGCGGCTTGCGCCCACGGCGGCCCGGCACTTTTACGCCCGGCAAAATGTAGCCCGACGTATCGATCTCTGCCAGTGCTGCAGCGTCTGTCGTCTGCTTGACGGACATCAACTTGCTGTCGCTTTGGGCGGCCGCAGAGGTAGCCGCTGGGGCTGTTGCGACTTTTTTCGCTACGGTTTTTGCGGCTGTTTTCGCAACGGTTTTTGCGACTGTTTTCACCACTGTTTTCGCTGCGGTCTTGACTGCAGGCGTGCCTTTGGCCGTCGAGGCCGTCTTGACTGCCGGTGCTGGTTTTGTTTCGGTTTTCCTGGATGTCACAGACACTTTCTTTGCTGGGGCTTTGGTGGGCGCGGCCACAGGCTTGGCCTGAGCACGCACGCTTTTCGCAGCCACTTTGGTACCGGCGCCGCTGGCCTTGACTGGCTTTTTGGCTGGGGCTTTGTTCGTGACAGCGCTGGTCTTTGAGACTACTTTGCCAGCTGGTTTGTTCGCTGTTTTGTTCGACGATTTGCTTGCAGGTGCCTGCTTGGGCTTAGCTGCAGAGCTCTTTGCCGCAGTTTTTTTCACTGCCTGGCTCGGTTTGTTCGCAGAACGAGCGGGTGCCACCTTGGCAGTTTTTGCCTTGGTAACAGAAGTTTTAACGGGTTTCTTGGTCGCGTTCGCCATGGATCCATCCACCAAATGGGGTTGACAGTGCTGCTTAGGAAACTGGATTGCAGGCCGGCGCCGAGATTTCAGCGATTGAGCAGGCCGGTTACATAGTGGTAACCCGGGGGATTCTGCCGTGAATTTTGGCTTGCATTTCCAGCAAGATCTAACTACTTAATAATCTTTAAGACGCTGATTCAAAAGCTTTTCAGTATAACACAGCGGCTTGTATTTACGTCATTAAAGCAATCACTACAAGTCTAATCAACATCATGAAGCCGCTTCTTTTTCTGCAGCGACGCGCAATTTTTCAAGCTCGGCATTAATCTCCCGATAACGCGCCCTTGCTGATTCCTCTGCCATGCCTTGTGCAGCCAGCTGTTCCTGTTCTGATTTGAGCATTCGCATAGTCGTCTGCCTCACTGCGCCGGCGAGCTCTTTTCTGGCCAGCTGCGCATCGGATTCGGGATCGGCTGCGATTTCTGCGACCAAGCTCTCAAAGTCGGCACCATGCTCGCGCAGCACTTCAACCAGCGCGGCAAAGCTGATTTCACCAGACAAGGAACCAACTGCTGCAACCAGTTGCCGGAAAATGATGCCTCCATCAGGCGCAGACCAGCTGATCGCCTTTAATGCAGGCTCATCGAGTTCGCTGGTCAGAACTGGATGAGCCAGCAGTAATTTGACGATCTGTCGTTCCAGCTCTACCGGCGCCCTGCGCCTGACTGCAGGCGGTGCCGAACGACCACGGCCAACCGGTCTGGCCAGTTCGAACAGCGATTCGATCTCCTCTACCGTACTTTCCGTGAGCTGTGCCAGCTGACGCAGCAACTGCAGCCGTAATGCTGATACCGGCATCGCCTGAATCAGCGGCTTGGCATCATATTGCGCACGCGCTCTGCCCTCTGCAGTGGAGAGATCATTGCCCTGACTGACTTCGTTCAACAAAAATTGAGAGAGCGGCATCGCATCATGCACCATCCTCTCGAATGCCTCGGTGCCAAATTCCCTGATATAGCTGTCCGGATCATGCTCGGTTGGTAAAAATAAAAACTTCAGCGTTTTATTGTCGGATGCATGAGGCAGGCAGGCTTCTAATGCACGCCGTGCTGCACGCCTTCCTGCGGCATCGCCATCAAAACTGAAGATCACATGCTCTGTCTGTCGCAGTAGTTTTTGTACGTGAACTGGCGTACAGGCTGTTCCCAGCGTCGCGACTGCTTGCGCGAAGCCGAACTGCGCCAGTGCCACCACATCCATATACCCTTCTGTAACGAGCACATAGCCTTTGTCGCGTATCGCCTGCCTGGCCTCAAACAAGCCATACAGCTCACTGCCTTTCTGGAACAACGGTGTCTCGGGCGAATTCAGGTACTTGGGTTCGCCCTTGTCAATCACGCGCCCGCCGAAACCAATTACCTGGCCTTTGCTATTACGGATAGGGAACATAATGCGGTCACGAAAACGGTCATAGCGTTTTCTGCCGCCGCCCTCTTCGTCGCTGCGATCAATGACCAGACCAGACTCAACCAGCGCAGCCGCATCATAGTCAGGGAATATCGTTTTCAGGTTATCCCAACCGTCAGGCGCATAGCCGACCCAGAATTTCGCTGCGATCTCGCCGGATAGCCCGCGCGCCTTCAGGTAAGCAATTGCATGCTGTGCTGATCGCAGCTGACGACGATAATAATCACAGCTCATCGACATGGCCTCGGACAGCGCCATGGTTTTGGATTGCAGCTCGGCGCGCTGTGCAGGTAATAACTTATCTTCCTGCTCAGGCACGGTCATACCCACGTTTTGCGCCAGATCTTTGACGGCATCGACGAATCCGGTGCCGCTATACTCCATCAGAAAACCGATCGCCGTACCGTGCGCACCGCAACCAAAGCAATGATAAAACTGCTTGGTCGGACTGACCGTAAAGCTCGGCGATTTTTCGGAATGGAACGGGCACAGGCCGCTGAAATTCGCGCCGCCTTTTTTAAGCTGCACGTAGCGACCCACGACGTCGACTATGTCAACGCGATTGAGTAGATCCTGAATAAAGCTCTGTGGAATCACGACAAGCCCGGTCTGTGACCAGCTCAGGATTTGACCAGCGCCGCTTTCACAAGTGCTGATACTGCTGTCATGTCAGCACGACCGGCAAGTTTGGGCTTTAACACGGCCATGACTTTGCCCATGTCTTGCGGGCCGGCCGCGCCGCTTGCCGCGACTGCTGCGGCAACTTCGGCCTTCACTTCTGCATCGGACAATGCCGCAGGCATGTAGGTGGAAAGAATCTCGAGCTCGCCTTTTTCGATATCAGCCAGATCCTGACGGCCGCCGGCTTCAAACTGCGCTATCGAATCTTTGCGCTGCTTGATCATTTTTTCAATAATGGCCAGCACCTGTTCATCACTGACTTCGATGCGCTCATCCACTTCCTTTTGCTTGATCGCTGCAGTCAGCAGACGAATCGTGGCCAGACGTGCGGTCTCTTTGGCCCGCATAGCGGATTTCATGTCTTCAGTGATTTGCGCTTTGAGGCTCATTTTTTCTCTCGATAAATTATCACGCTACAAAAAACACCAAAACCCGCTGCGGACAGAAACCGGAGCGGGTTTGCATTCTGTAGCCCCACCCGTAGGTGAGACTGGGAATCAGTAAAGCTTTTTAGGCAGTTGCTGGCTGCGGATGCGCTTGTAGTGGCGCTTTACAGCAGCGGCGAGCTTGCGTTTGCGCTCAGCGGTCGGCTTTTCATAGAATTCGCGCGCACGCAACTCGGTCAGCAGACCGGTTTTTTCAATAGTGCGCTTGAAGCGACGCATAGCGACTTCGAACGGCTCGTTTTCTTTCAGGCGGATAGTAGTCATGTATTAAAACGGAAAACCCATTGTTAACTTGCAGAGCCGTTGATTATAGCAGTGGATGGTGCTAAAAAGGAAGCCACCGGTGAAAACACTGTGAACGCATAAAAAGTATCAAACTGCTAATCCGGCCGCACTACCGGATG
>JACCDX011022580.1_pt1 | contig 18423 bp, 22 predicted proteins | sample 7449681 | NCBI WGS metagenome assembly JACCDX01 (sample SAMN15323450, study PRJNA562643) | freshwater metagenome | isolation source: river surface water | place: USA:Blue River Watershed | collected 2017-08-18
GTAGCACTGGCATTACGAATGCCACCTTGTGAACATGAACGTAAATCACCGAACCATTTCTTTAAAAAAGGAATCATGCCAGTGTGCATGATTTCGCCGCCACGAATGGGTGAGCCCAGGGGGCGCAGGCGACCAATCTCCAGGCCAATGCCAGCACGTTTGCTGGCATACTTGGCCATCATTTCTCCCGAAGCAAATATGCTATCCAGGTCATCATCGCTACGTATAAGAACACAGGATGAAAATTGCTTTGTAGGAGTACCCAGTCCAGCAAGAACAGGAGTAGCGAGAGTAAAGAGACCGTCCGAAGCAGCATTGTAGTATTCCTTGATGTAACGCATGCGAGCTGTGTTAGGCTCTTCTTTGTGAAACACTGTGGCTGCGGCAATCATGTAACGCACCTGAGGTGTTTCGTAAATTTCTTTTGTGCTACGATTGCGCACAAGATATTTTTCAATCAGCTGTTCAACTGCGGCATAACTGTATTGTTCGTCTTTGGCATGATCTAGCATGTCGTTCATGCGATTCCAGTCGTCCTCTGAGTACCACTCCAACAGCTCAGGAGTATATAAGCCAATGGCCACGTTTTTCTTCACAATTTCATACAGATGTGGAGGTTCGTATGAACCATATACATCCTTACGCAACATTGATAGACGCTGTTTGCCTGCCACATACTGATAATTGGTGTGTCCAACATCAGGGTTTGATTCTACATCAATCAAATCCACTATGGCTCTGAGTGTGATCCCGTCAATTTCTTTGGTGGTGATGCCATCATAAAAGTGAAGTTGAGCTTTGATTTCTATCATGCTCTGACTTACATCAGCTATACCTGCACATATCTTGGCTATTTGCGCTTGCCATTTTTCCAACGCTAGCGGTTCGCGACGTCCACTACGTTTTTGTACTGTTATTTGCTTCATTGTTACCTAATTTGTTGTTTTATTTGCTCTTGCGTTATGCTGTGCCGAGAGTTTAATACTCTCGGGCTGGTATTTACGATAGTGTCCTGATCCCAATTCAATATATATTTCTCTCTGTTGATCAGGACTAAATTGTCGCTGCCCACCTCTGCAAGCACCGCATCCTGCAGGTCAGGGCGATCCAGCAATGTAATAGTATACAGGATTCCCAGCCCCCTTGCAAGAGGACAATACAAGTTGTCACTCAATAGTTGCCAGGGATCGGGCCATTCTGCTCGATCGTCCCAGTGCAAATGGTATGCTCGCCAGGGTGTTTGAAACCACCAAGCGTTGATGGTATGCAGTGCGGTTTCTGCATCGGTGATGGAGGCTTGTTGACGGAGTTGTGTCCAACTCTCAAGCCTTTCGGCAAAAGTTTTAGGCCACATTAACCGAGGTTGGTAATAGAGTAGTTTATTGTACCTGCTACTGTGTTGGTCGAAGTGTAGGATATTCTCACATTGGCACCATCAGCAACTGCTGTGAGTGTGACTCCAGTAGCGCCATTTTCCACATATTCATCTGTGTAGGTGAATCCTGTACCAGTGGAGGCTTGTCCTTTTACAACTACCATTTGCCCAGTACGGCGTAAATCTGCACGAACTATGGTGTAATCCATTCGTAAACTGCTGATGTAGGTTCCGTCTACGTAGGCCAAATTGGCTGTGGCATTGTTGGCCACTACATCACGAATACCAGCAATGCGATTGTATGTGCCCACACTCAACTGATTGGCCAAGGTCAAATCTACCACATCACTTTGATACAGTTCAATGTTGTTGGCATTCATGCCAAGCACAATATTGTTTTTGTTGTTGAGTGCTATACGAGGATGCAATGCTGTGCTGTACTGTGTTGTGCGTTCAAACATATCACCAACACTGACGTTGTTGGTTGCATCTAGATCAATTATGGGAGTAACCGGATTGGTCTGCCCGTTGAAACTGTTTCCAACTTCGTAGAAGGTATTGTAGGCTGTGGCATTGAGACTGCAATTCACAATGATAATACCTTCGGCGTAGATGTTATCAAACATGTTTTGCACTATGCGCACGCCGGTAGGACCCACAGCAGGAGCAACCACATTGCCAAGATACACACCCTGGAACAAAGTATCAAATCTACAGTTACTGATCGTAACTCCTTCAACTGCTTCGTCGGTGTTCACTCCCCAGGCCATTTTTCTAAATATGCAATTGTTCCAGACAATGTTGGTACAGACATAACTGCCTTGGTTGGCAAAACTCACACCGGCTGTGGCAAGAGTGGCAGTGGTCAGTGTGGACGCAGTTCCGTTGCCTTCAAATGCCACACAGTTAAACACACAATCTACTGCGCCTTGAATCAGCGCACCGCTGGTGGGCACATTGGCCGCAAACTTCATGCTGGAAATTTCCACATGCCCCGGTGGCAATGCACCGCCGGTGCCAATGTTGGCGCCAGTCTGTTGCAGACTGTCTGTGGTTCTGAACATGTAGTCAGGCAGCGTTTCCACTCCCCAATAGGTGGTATTGTTGATGGCAATACCAATTGGCACTGTGGCGATACTTCTGTAGTATACACCGCTGTTTTCTACCAACACACCTGAGGCATAGCTGATGGTACTGGTCCAAGGTTGAACATTAAAGCTGATGATTGTGCTGTCTGATCCTTCACCATACAGTTTGCAATAAGGAGGAATCAACAGTGTGTCTGTGATGATGTATGTGCCAGCTGGAAAGAAAATACTGCGGCGAATACTGGGGTTGATGTCTTGACAAAAAACCTGATCCAAGGCACGGTTAATGTCGGCTGTGACGTCTGTGACACCATCACCAGTGGCACCAAAATCTGTGATCACAGCATAACTGTCTAGTCTGCTTTGTAGACTTTGACTGACCGGGGTGCCTGCTGTGGCACCAGTTTGCACAGTGTAGCCAGCTGCCTCACCTTTGTAGGTATATTCAGTGGCATAGTTCAATATGTCAGAAAATTCAGTGAGAACTTCTGTGTTGCCAATGATAGGAGCACCATCGGCCAATGTACCATTGCCAATGAAAAGCTGGCGAGTATCTGTTGCCCAACCTAGTTCAGCACCTGCTAATGGTTCGGGTAAATCGTTAAATAAACCCTTGCGTTGTGTGATTCGTGATATTTGTACAATTGCCACTGTGATAGTCCTTGGATTCTATCACATATTTAGCGTGTCAAATAGTATAGCTCCACACGTTTCATCCACTCGTCTGACCAGTATTTGAACTCGTCTCCTTCGATCACAAACTCTAAATATTGGGGTTTATCGTAAGAGCCGTCGGGCAATAATTTAGGCTGTACTGCCATTAAAATAACGCCTTGATCAATGTCAGTGCCGTGTGTTTCGTTGTGCGCAGCGGCATAGGCTGCAAGCTGAATAAAGTAATCTGAGATATACTCTTTTTTCTTAACTTTGTTGCTTTGTTTGAAGTCCATGATAGCAGGACGACCTTTCCACAATCCCAAGCAGTCTGTAGTGCCTGCATACAGGCCCGAGTAATACACAGGCACTTCTGTGCCCCAAAATTCATCCACATGGCATAGGCCTTGCAAGATAACTTCAGCAGCCATGAACCATGACGGATGTGCAAACGGATTACCAGGCAAGGGTTTCATGTCTTCTTGCAAGATATAGTGCTCTAAATAGGCATGCATTCGTGTGCCACGATTGGCTGCTTCAGTGGTAATTTCTTGAGCACGTTTTTCGCCCACAGCCCGTTTCCAGTTGGCCAAGGCTTCACGTTGGTCAGCTGGTTTTGTTCGGTCTAGGATTGTTGTCACAGACGGCACTTTGCTACCATCGGGCAAACAATAATGGCGTTTGCCCTCGATAGTGGTTCTATTAAGAGGGGTGTAATTGTATCGTTGAACTATCAAATTAAACTCTAAAACTTTCTCCGCAACCACAGCGGTCACGTTCATTGGGGTTGCGAAATTCAAAACCTTCGTTGAGCCCTTGGCGTACATAGTCCACGGTTAGGCCACGAAGGTACACATCGTCTTTGGCGTTGACCAGTACCACAAACCCAGGTTGTGCATAGTTTGTGACGCCAATTTCGTCGGTGTACTCTCGTACATATTCTAACACATAAGCAAGTCCCGAGCAACCTGTGGTTTTTACCCCAAGCCGAATGCCAGCATAGCCTTTGGCTTCAACTAGTTTTTGGATTTTGTTTCGTGCTGTGTCAGTGAACGAGATCATGTCATGATTTTATTTTACATGTATATTGACAAATGCCCAATTGTTCTGAGTCAAATGATTTTATCACCTGATTATACCATTCAATGGCACTGTCAATACTGGTTTTGGGTTCACCCCTTAGAGAGTGAACTTCATTGTTTCCCGGCATACCCGACTTTATCAAACCAAGATAACAGCATGGATCAAATTCCCCAACAGAACTCAGGTACAAGGATTTGTTCCCAAGGCACTCGCATTGTAGTTTTACTGGATCTCTCAGAGGAGTATGCATCACACGTCTAAGATTCTTTGCATGTTCATTGATCCATTTTTCACTAATTTGATTGGGCAATACAGGATCTTCTCGACGCATGATAAAAACTTTTTTACCTTGCTTGTCAAACACAGGACCCGTGTTCCTCTGGGTTGGTCGTCTGTTAAAACTAGCAAAATTCATTGAATTGGCAATTTGTTCTGCTTGTTCAAATTGATGTCGGTTGTGATCAAATTCAGTCATGGTCCATACAGCACGGCCGCCTGACTCAATAAAATGCCGAGCATTATTAATTATTTTTTTGTAACTGGTATCTTGCCGATAGATGTGGTGGGTGCCTTCAAGACCATCTATACAAAAACTAATTTCAACATTTAGTGTTGCTAGAAATTTCCAAAACTTTTTGCTTCTTGCACTACCATTGGTGCTGATATGGATGTGCATTTGGGGATTGGTTTGCCTCAACCAAGACACAATCTCTGCACTTTGTGGATTCATCACAAAATCACCATGAGTACCATTGATCAAGACTTCATCTAGTTGCTGGACAAAATCCGTTGGCAGTATATTTTGTATTTTTTCCAAGGGCAAATGCGCTTCTTTGTAACCTCGATTGTATTCAAATCCAAAAAAGTTTCTTGTACACAACGGACATCTAGCATTGCAATATGAACTGAGTTCGAGATGCAGATGTTTGATTTCTGATCGTAAAAGCATCTTGTTTGGTGCTGTGTCAGTGATTGTGCTTTTTACGATAGTCTTCCACAGCGGCTTTTATTGCATCTTCAGCAAGAATCGAACAATGAATTTTGACTGGGGGCAATGCTAGTTCTTCGGCGATTTGGCTGTTTTTGATTGCTCCTGCTTCGTCGAGTGTTTTTCCTTTGACCCACTCTGTAACGAGGCTCGAGCTTGCAATAGCCGATCCGCAGCCATACGTTTTAAATTTCGCATCTGTAATAAGACCTGTATCATTATCCACCTTTATCTGTAGTTTCATCACGTCACCGCAGGCAGGTGCTCCTACCATCCCAGTTCCAATGGTGTCATCAATTTCAAATTTGCCCACATTGCGTGGATTTTCATAATGATCAATTACTTTGTTTGAATAGGCCATGTTAGATTTTAACCAATACTTCTTGATAGTAACCGTTGATCAGCATCACTTGTTTGCGATAGGCCACGCCATCGATATAAACAACATCAGCAGGCTGTTGTACTACCACTGGAGGTTGTTGTACCACAACAGGTGGGCGAGTGATTGCATAGACCACAGCGCCGCCAACCAAGGCAGGACCGACCCAACCCCAGCCGTTGCCGCTGTGACGATGGTGGTGGTGATGCGGGGTGTGCAGTGCAGAGCCGTGATATCCGTTGGGCCCAGCAAATGCTGTGGTAGCAAAAAGAGCTAGTGCAAAAGTCAACAGTTGTTTCATATACGCCTCCTATAGCATAGTATACTATATTTAACGTTCTAGGTCAACCTTTGGTTGACTGATTTGATTAGACTCCGCGGTCTTTTGATGCAGCTTTTTTGGCAGCAGCAGCCACTATGTCTTGTGCTCGATTTACCGGCATACCAACATCTGGTTGACCGGCACCTTTGAATACCAACATGCCTGAGTTTGGATCCATGGGTTCCAGCAAATTACTGAGTGGTTCTTGACTCACAATGTCGGCTAGATTTTGGGGAGTAATGTTGATGTCCAAATCATTGGCCAGTTTGATAAATGCATCCTGACTGATTTCTTTTTTGGCGTTGGTATCAGTGGCGCGGCCGTCAAGAAACTGTATCAACCCCGACAGTTGCGCTGGGTCAGGCGTGACCGCCATTCCCATGCCACTGTCAACTTCAAATATTTTCATTATCTCTTGGCGCGACCTAGCGCAGCGGCAGGAGTTTCAGCGCCCATGTCAGCACCCATGGCAGCATCAGCGCCCATGTCAGCACCCATGGCACCAGCGGCAGCCATGTCAGCGCCAGCGGCAGCCATATCGCCGGCACCTGCAGCAATATCAGCGCCCATAGCGCCAGCGGCAGCAGCACCAGCAGGAGCTTGGCCAGTTACCACATTCAATGCAGCGTCAAGTTGTTGCTTGGCACCTTGAATGTTTTGCAACAGGCCAGTGAGAGCGGCTGTGGCATCTGCGTTGAATTGGCTTGCTTGATCAACACCCACTTGATTCTTAATTGAATCAACCAGGGCTGGCAATTCTTTGAACTGTAATTCGCTCACGTCTTCCAACATGGCTTGCATCTTGTCAACCATGTCTTGGGCTGCCAACACCACTTGAGCCTGTTGAATTTCGCTTTCGTTCAATCGGCGTGCCATTCTGCGGAAACGACTTTCAGCTTGCATCATTGCAGCACCAGCTACCAGTTTTTGTTCTTCAGGATTCAATGTTTGGCCAGCAGCTGACTTTTTCAGTGCGGCAGCTAGCTTTGGATCTTTTGGAGTTGTGCCAGTGGCTGGAGCAGGAGTAGGAGCAGCACCAGTGGTAGGAGGCACAGTGTTTTCTTTCATGCGAGCTGCCAGCGCCTGTTCCATCATGACCAATTGAAGGTAACGTGGATCTTGCTCACTGTTGTGGCGTTGCGCAGTTTTGCGATGTTCGCCCAGGATGCCACGCACTTTGCCCAACATTGCTTTGGTTTGACCACGGGTTAGTTGGTCAAAGCTAATGCGGTTACCAAAGTAACTTTCGAATACTTTGGCTATTTGCTTACTTGGCGTTGGAGCCGATAGTTCTTGCAGTTTCATTATTGAATCCCTTAATTTGCATATATTTAGCCTGATTTACACATTTCTCCAGTTCGGCTGTGACTGAGTTGTACTGATCAATTTTGGGTTGCAGCTTCATGTTTATGATTTCATAAAATGATTCTGTTCGCCCTCGATCACCAACAGCTTTTCGACAGTATATATCTGCTGCCAGAATTTGTTTTTTACGATCCAGTACCAGTATCTGATTGGATAGATTGTAATATTGTTTGTGATCTGTGGTACACCAACTCATGGCTGTTTTTTTCGAGCTGAACAAATGAATGGTTTGGTCCCAGAGACTGACTTGAAATCTAGTGCCCTGCGGCTTTATGCAATATTTTCCAAAAACCACTAGAGAACCAGTGCCATCATCTAAGATGATAGAATCGATGTTGCGTTTGAGCTCGCGTTCGGCCCAGGCTTCTAGTTTTTGTTCTCGGGTCATTTTAGTACGTAGTGAGTAACCACATAGCCCAGGGCGGCTGTTAAAAATCCAATGATTCCTATGCCCCAACCAATCAATTGATTGTTACGACTATCGGCCATTTTATGCACCAAGGCATGCACATCCTGAATGGTGGCTTTTAATTCTGCGGTGTCTAGTTTGACATCGTCAATGCGTTGCTCTAATGCAGTATAACGTTGAGCACACAGTTCAACGTGCGCTTCGAGACTTTTCTTTTCAATGTCAGTGGTATCGGCCATGATTACTCCAATGCATTATTTACCGCAGTGAACCAAATATTTTGATTATCACCCGAAGTGGCAATGGTAGGAGTCATGCTGGGTTGTTCAGTAAGATTCAACATCATGGGCACAGCTTCGCAGTCTTGTTTGAGTCCGGCCAACGGATCTGAATTGCCATGAATTTCAAACACACTTTCCGATTCTGACCTAAATTCAAACTCCCAAACAGCGTCTTTTTTCACAGGTGTTGTGAGATCCTGCGGCTGAGTTCTAAGACTTATGATCTGTAGCAGTGTTTCCCAATTGCGCTGTTGATTACGTGAATGATTCCAGTCCTGTTGATTGCTTATGGTTTGTCCAGCACGATCAACAAAAGGAATCTCACTTGGTCTGTAGTGCCCAGTCACACCAGTGTAGCTACAGTCAAAAAGAGTTTGGCACAGGATTTTCATTCTATGAGTATTTAATGCCAAAAAGAAACCCTGGAGTTTTTACTTCCAGGGTCGCTGTGATCGCTAAACTGATTACAGGTTAGTGAAAGTAGCTGAGCCAGAAACGTTGGCTGTTGGGATGCCAATGTTCAAGCCGCCTGTGGCGTTGGCTGTTTGAGCAGCGGCAACCAAAGTAGCTGTGGTGTACGCACCGCTTGGATAGATAGCCAAGCTGATTGTACCAGCTGTAGCACCAGCTTGATAAATTGCGATGGTACCGTTTTGTTGAACGGCTGTCAACACGTTGTTCAAGTAACCGTTGACGTTACCAGCGTTGGTAAGTGCGGCGTTAGCTGTCAATGTGAAGAAGTCCAACTTGGGACCTTGAATTTGAACTGGACCTTGAGCGGCTACGTTGGCTGTGCCAGCGATGGTGCCGTTTGCAACGTCTAGTGCAAATACTGGTTGTGTAGTACCATTAACTTTTGTAAAAACTGCCATGATTTTCTCCTTGATATATGACCTCTTGGGTCTGCTTTTATTTAGTCAAAACGGAAAAATCACGCCTGTTGCGGATTATTTCTCTGTCTATTTTGGGCTGCAAACGCATTGGGATCAAATCTATTTACCGCTTTTGCGTATCCTGCAGGAGTGGCCATAACCCAACCTTCCTGCCCTGGATGTTCTGCATCAGCCTGTTGAAGTATATACATCTTCAGGTCGTGCAACAAAACAAATGCTTGGAACGCCGCAGCAATTGCAGGTGTGTTGGAACTTGGGCTGTTCAAATATTCCACAATGTTGCGGAACTTTTGTGGCGTAACACGGGTCTGCAACCACTCGCCAAACTCAGGCAACAGTGTAGCACCGTTGAGTGGTGCGCCCACCTTGGTATTGATAAAATCCACACACAATTTTGCTAGATCTGTGATCTTGTGTGCTCGCAGTTCAGTAGGGTTGAACAGGGTGTCAATGGCATTGCCTTGGGTTTTTACCAACTGTTTGAGTTGTTTTTCAGCATTGGTTTCTGTTTTCAACTGACTAGGAGTTGCAGGTCTTTCCAACATCAGTCCAGGTACTGGATTGAATGTCACACCGCCCAAGGGTTGTCGTGGTTCACCAGCATCAGCATACATTGAGTGTACAGCAATGCCAATATTGGAGTTGCCAATTCTTTGTCCCAGCGCACTTGTAACTGGAATTTTGTATTCTATGGTGTTGGGCCGAAAAACATAGTTGCCAGCCACCACAGGTGGTGTTTGCATGTACAGCAAATCGCCCTTGACATAGCCACGGAAGTTGGGTGGCAATGTGGATTCTAATATTGGAAACAGCGTAGCATATATCTGTATCAACTCAGTACGATCACCTGAGCGAGTGTTCTGTATTTGGGCCATCATTTCAGGACTGGTGGCTAGGCCGTCATAGCCCTTGGCTTCAAAACCCGAGCCGTCTGTGAGCACAAACTCTCCAGTGCTGGGCTTGCGACCAAAAATCACAGCAGGCTTGCCGTCCCACTTGGCGCTGGTATAGGTAGGCGTTTCAGTGGCCTGCTTTACAATTTCCAGGGCCTGCTGTATGCCAGCTGTGCCTTTGCGAAACACATAGTCTTCCAGATGTTCAATGCCCTTGGCTCTGCCACCTACTCCTGCCGCTTCAGCTTCTACTAGAGCAACATAACCACGGTTCACAATGCGATCACGCAGACGTGCCAGGAAGTGTACATCACTTTCGGCCACACCTGCTTCAGGCTCTTGCAAGCCATCACGTTTCAAATATTCACGAAAGTCAGCCAGCTTGGCATCACGATCGGGATCCATGGCCAAGGCCTTGTAAATGCTTTCCACAGTGGCCAGCTGTCGTCGATCATAGTTGGGACCCAGCAGTATGCCTGCAGCCTGATCAGGATCCATGGTCACTGCTTTTTCAGTTTGACGACTGATAATGCCCTTGGCCGAAGCCTTGAGTCCCAGTGCTTTGGCCACCGAACTCATGAGAATGTTACGGTACATGCCTTTGTAGGCCGACCCTGCACCACCACCCAGCCAGAATGTGCCCCATTCCATGTTGGGCATGAACATAAAGTCTGTTTGCGCATAGCCTTGTTTGGGGTCGCCTTGAATGGGTGTTTTGAAATGCACTGCTTCGCCTGTGAGTTTGACCCAGTCACGTGGATCTTGTTTGTTGCGAGTTGCCCACTGATCCAACCGAGCCTTGAGTTCAGGCTTGGTGATTTCATTGGCATCCACAGCAAGATCCAGATCGCCAGAGTCTGCCTTGCGACCTGTGGAGCCCAACCATTTTACAGGTATACCTGATTCGTCTTTGACTTCGGTTAAATCAAGACCAGTGAGACGTTCCAGCCAGGCCACTGTGCTGGGAATTTCCGACTTTTGAATACGACGGGTGACTGGTTGGCCTTGTGAGTCTTTGAATACATTGCCACCTTCAAACAGTTGCTTCATGTGGTTTTTATACCTATCATTTGTTGTAGGGCAGCATGATTTGCAGGGTTAGCTGCTAATTGTTGAAGATTCAAAATGTCTGCGTCTGTGAGTTTGGCTTGGTCCGCCATCTTTTGTGCTTGTGGGGTCATTTGCACTGCGCCTGTTCTTGCACCACGACCGCCACCCGATTTGGTATCGTATGCCGCCATGTTTTGTGCTGGCAATACTCCCATGCCAACCAAGTTAGTGAACAAATTTGCAAGGGCTTTGGGATCAGTATTCTCCAAGGTAGCTTTGTAAATTGCATCAATTGATTTATCAATGTCTGCCACAATCTTGTCAGCATAAAGTTTTTGCTGTGGATCATTGATATAGGTTGGCAAAGCCTTGTAGTCTGATCCTTGCCGCCCGATCATCTTGTTAACTAGATCTTGAAGATTGGTTTTGAGAGTTGCAATACTGGGCTGTGTGACTTGACTGAGACTGGTAGGAGGGTTGCCGCTGGAATCTTTGGAATTGGCCATGAAGTTTTGTACAGTTTGTTGCCAGGCAGTTTGCATGGTAGTTGCCAGTGTTTTGGCTGCAGAACTGTTGGCCAAGTCTTGAAATCCTTGCTCTCGGCTTTGCGCAGGGCCATCCTGTGAGGTCACGTCTGTTCCCAGAGCCTTGTTTATTGATTGAGTTCCAACTTGTTTGGCTATACCTCCCAACGCCGCACCCACAGCACCCAATACTTCATTGACCTTGCGAGGTTGCGTTAATTCATGAATCAGCATTTGTTCTCCTAACCGAACGCGAAAACTTTCCAGCGTCTTTTGTTCTTATGGCATTGAGCAGTTTTCTAGTTAAATTCTCTGCTTGCTCAGGCCCAAATTCCTGCTCAATTTGCTCCACTAGTCGTATGGCACTGGCAATTATGCTGTCTGCTCGAGTTTCAATGATCAGGCGGCGATCTCTCTCCACATACATCGAGTCTAATTCTTCTAACAAACTGCGTGTCTTTTTTTGCATTATTCGCGGGCCTTTGGATTATTTAGTGTATCTCAAGTTCAAATAAATATCTACTATACAGGAACACCTATGACAAGTCAAATCAACCCAAACAACGTAGATGGCACTTACCCAGTTGCCGGACAGCCCAACAACACACAGGGTTTCCGGGATAATTTTACCAATATCAAAACCAACTTTAGTTATGCAGAAACTGAAATCACAGACTTGCAAAGCAAGGCTGTGCTGAAATCTGCCTTGACTGGCACCACATTAGACAACAACATGAGTGACAATCTCATTTATGCTGTGAAGCTGAATGATGTGTGCACTTATTTGCAAAACACAGCAAGTTCGGGCACTATAACACTGGACTATTCGGCTAGTCAGTATCAATTGATTTCGACCACTGGCTCTGTTAGCCTAGCATTTACAAATTGGCCAGCAGCAGGTTCGTATGGGGAATTAGACCTCACCATCAACATAAGTAGCACGGCTCACACACTAACTCTTCCAGCCAGTGTCAGCATAGGTTTGTTTGGCCTCGAAGGAGTGAGTCCGGGTACGGCCGGTGTTTCCAACACCATTACTTTTGGTCAAACAGGTCAATATTCATTTAAATTTTCCAGTAGCGATGGTGGTACAACCGTTACTATTTTTGACTGGAGTCGCCCATACAACGTTTACAACAATACATTGACTTTATTGGCGCCCAACGTTGCTGCCAACACCGCCGGTGCGCTAAACATCATTGGGTCCAGTGATGGTGAATATCAAAATGTAAGAGGCGCAGGCGGCATGTTACACATTACTGGTAACGACAGCACGCCTACTCGTATTACATTTGACGCATTTGGAACTGCGGCGTTCCCTAGTATAACGGGCCGCCAGGCGCGAGGAACAGCCGCGTCACCAACGGCAACACAGACAAATGATGTGTTGATGAGAATTAGCACTCTTGGGTGGGGCGAACCAGGATACAACCTTACTAGCACAGGCGGACCTCCCACTAGTATTGACTTTGTGGCCACTGACAACTACACCGCCAACACTTACGGAAGTAAAATCACATTCTACACCAGCCCACAAGGCACTGGTAATATTGCCAGAACGCTGAGTGCTACTATCACTTCTAATGTCACAACATTTCCAAGTGTTGTTTCAGCAACTGGCAACGTTGTTTCAACTGGTAACATTTTCTCTGCTGGTAACGGTACAGTTGGGTACAACAACGGCGCTGGCGGCACTGTTGCACAAAGTGGTAACAAAACACAAGGTGTTACACTTAACAAGCCCAGTGGCCAAATTACCATGCAGAACACTGCACTCGGTGCAGACACGTCAGTGAGCTTTACACTCACCAACTCCTGTATCAGTACATATGATTTGCTGGTGTTGAACATTGTGGGCGGTGTTGCTACACCAGGCACCTACAACTTGGATGCCAACTGTACCACAGGTTCGGCCACAATCACAGTTAGAAACATCACTGGCGGTTCACTCAGTGAAGCCATTGTGCTACGCTACGCTGTGGTCCGCGGAAGTATTGCTTAATCAACAAAATACGGAACTAGGTCAGGAAAGGTTGTGGTAAAATTACAACCTCTTCTGGCATCTAAATTGGCTATTAGTTGTCTGGTTCGTTTGTTGTTGGTATCGTTGTAATTGAACGATTTAATAAAATTTTGATACCAAGTGTCTGTGCTGTTCAATTGCAAACACCGTTGCAAGAGTTCTGCAGGCATACTATCTAGTTCAAACTTGCCAAATACATTGTGTCGTGAAAGATCTGTTGTGTCGCCTTCTCGATTGGTAGCAAAATACTTGTCTTTCCATTCCAACAATTCATAATGATGCAGAGCATTTAGACAACTTAGTGTGGGTTGTATTGTAAACATTATGTTACTTGGCATCGAATCTCTATACCAGAGCATGTTGTCTTCAACTTGGTTCCACGCAGCACCATAACGGATGTATTCAAATCTTGCGCCCACGTCATCGATACTGAAAAATATCTTGACTAGTCTGCATCGACTCCATAATTCTTGCACACGTTCTCGTACACGCAATGTACCATTGGTGTTGTACCATACATAAATTTTATCCAATCCCACACGTTGATCAATGTAATTTAAAATAACTTCGTGTGTGTTGGTGAACAAAGGGTCACCGCCATAAAAATGTATATTGTCCAAGTTGTTTAGATCAAGACTGTCCAGCAGTTTTATAATATCTGGCTGAGCCATTCTGATGGGAAATTGATTTTTGGGTGTTCCTAGTTCTAGACGCCATTGAGTACTTACTGCAGGATTGCAATACACACAGGCAATATTGCAAGTGTAGTCAATCTCAATCTCTAATCCTTTGGGACCTGCTAAATCTGTATCTGTAGAATTATAGTACTGGTTGACTCCGGTACGTCTACTAGAATTTCCTTTTTGTTCCATGTAGATGCATTGCCGGCATGCCACTGGATCTAGTTTATCTTGTTTGTTTAACTCTCTGAGATCTTGCAGTTTTTTAACTTGCCATATATCAGTTAAATTGTTGACCTTGATTGGGTTTTCTGCCCAACAACACGACTTAACTACGACTCCGGTTGGTGTTAGTTTTATCGAGAGATTATTGTGTATATCAGCACAAAAATTTGTCATGATTGCTTGATTTGGCCCAGCAGTTGTTTTAGTTTTGCACTTTGCACATCTGCTGTTACTTTAGGTGCCTGCTCCCATGCAGGAGTTCCTGTTGCTCGTTCCCATGGTGGAGATGATTCACTTGAATCGCCGGTGTCAGCAGCCTTGACTTGGCTCTTGGCCTTGATTGAGTCCATGATGGAGCTTTGTGGCCGGTTGTAGCCTGTTCCTTCGTCCCCGCCTTCATCAGTAATGCGCATAGTTTCAATGTTGTACTCCAAGTCAATTTTTTGACCAACGCCGGTCGAGCTTCGTGACTTCATACACTGAATTTGGTACTTGCCACGTTCCTTCATTGCTCGGCTTGTGAAAATGCCGAACACGTTATCTGCTGTGTTGATCTTGGAAATACCACCCGAAATGTGGCTGTGATCAAATTCAATCTCTTCCACTGCTGATCGATTCAACTGACTTGCAGTGACCATTAGCACACCCAATTCCTTGGCCAAATTGCGTAGCTCTTCTGACACATACTTGTCTTTCACAAACAAGTCATTGGGACTAACTTTAGCACTCACAGGCATCAGCAAGTCCAAGTAGTCAATCATCACAAAGTCCACTTTCTTACCTGTTTGGATCTGATACTCTTTTAGATAAGCGCGAATGTCATTGATATTGCTCTGTGCCGGCAGGCCTTTGACTTGATAGTTGCCACTCTTTTTGGCCACCAATTTGACCTTGAGCTCTGTGGTGTCCATGTCACGACGGATGTCTTTGGTGCTCATGTTTGTGAGCATGGCATCAGTACGCAGTGACGTCAGTTCTTCTGACAGTTCCAATGTGATGTACACACCACTAAGTCCTTGCTGTAGCCAGTTTAGCGCAATGTTCATCATCACAAGCGATTTGCCCGAGCCAGATCCACCTGCAAAAATGTTCAGTTCGCCACGACTAAATCCACCATACAGCAATCTGTCCAGTTGTGGCCAACCTGTGCTTACTTGTCCACCTGAGTTGAAGTATTTCTCAATGCGAGCCTTAGGATCAGCAAAGTAGTCTGTGCCCATGTCTTTAGTGAGTGATATCTGTACTGCATCTTTGATGAGTTTTTCAACGGGTTCAAATTCGCCCTTTTCCAGCAGGTCTGCTGATTTCAAAATTGCACGTTCAAGTTCTTGACGTTTGGTAAATGCTTCAAACTCGCCCATGAACCAGTCAAAGTGACCTTCATTCAAATCGGGCACAGCCTGAAGTTTGATGCCAGTGGTAGCTGAAATCTGTGTGCGGTCTGGCATGGTCTTGTGTTTGTCTGAGTGTTCTTTGATGAACTCAGCCGCAGGCCGCAGACTCTTGTCAAAGTTCTGCGGGTTGTAGATGTTTTGAACACGCACGTAGCTCTGTGCATCTTCCAACATCATTTCTAGAAATAATCGTTGGACATCAAGTCCGTATTCTTTTAACAAGTTGCTTCTTCCTTAGTTCAATTTTGATTCGGCTGGTTTCCCGAGCTTGCATTATAGTTAGCAATGCGCCAAGTCGGCCATATTCAATCACAGCATCGTTTACGTCCTTGATGTGATCGGGCCAATCAGGCATGCTCACACTGTAGCCTAGCTCAACTGCACGATCTACCAGTTCCATGCCAGGTAAGTCTTGATCGGGCACCACAACAACTTCTTTGCCCAAGCTACGAATCAATCTTGCTTGACTATCACTTATGGTATTGTGCATCAGTGCAAGGCCCCCGATGCTGAGTGCATCAAATATGCCTTCGGTCACAATCACATGGTTCCAATCTGTGTGTTGTAGGTCTGTGCCAAACACATAGCCTGGTTGCGAGTGGTTGATGTACTTGGGTATTTTATTGTCTAAAAATCTAGCAGTCCAGCCCACAACCTTGTTGTCATAGGTGAACGGGACCAACACAAACGGCCTGACCCAGTGAATACCATCATTCTTGATGGCTGTCATTATGGGAAAGTCTTCGGGCACGCCACGTTTGCGGATGTAGTCCCAGTACAAAGGAAACTCCGGCGTGACCACTTCTGAGTATGGCGGAAAGTCATCAAACTCTTCAAACTCAATAGCACTGAGACTGTTGAATACTCGTTGTCGGTCTTCTAGGATGCCATGTATGTTGCGATGACGCAGACTTTCTAAATTGAGTATTTCAATTTCGTTGTCCGGAACACCCATCCACCCCAGTAGCCTACGTGCTTTGAAACTTAGAGTACGACCCAGTGTGAAACTGGCTGTGTAACTGCAATTGAAACAGTGATAGCTCCAACCTTGTTCGGTTACCTTGATGCCACCACGGCCACGCTTGTCCTGACTGTTACCATTGTGAGTGCAACATACTGCATTGAAGCTGAGCCAGCCCTGTGGGCTGGGCTTTCTTTTTGCAGGTAGATAACTGAGGACATCAAGCATCTAGCTAGTATAACACATCAGTTACACAGAATCAACGATACTGGACGTTTTCAATTCTACCGTTTGTGAATACTGCGGTTGCAGCAACCGAACCTTGAAACTGAATTGGTACATAGCCAGAGCCACCATTGAGTATGGTTACACCAGCAATCACACCAGCATCACTTATGGTACACACTGCTTCGGCACCAGAACCATTTCCAAGAATTTGAATATGCGGTGGGCCAACATAATTGTAACCAGGGTTGGTGATGGTGATACCAGTGACCACACCGTCAGTAACTTGCACATTGCCGCTGGCGCCATAGCCAATTGAGTTGTTTAGGGCAAGTCTTAGCAATGGATGAAAGCCCACAATATTGAAATAATCACTCACAGTTTCGCCAACGTACTCGCGTGTTTCACTGACGTTGTACCAGACTGATTCATAATTTTGAGCTGCTTGCACTTTTACCGTACCTGTGTACCCCACTAGATCAAATTTGACTGTGGTCAGACTTGAACCATTAGTTGGCATATAACTTGAGTAAAACTCAGTCATTTGAATGGAATTTTGTGGCTGTGGATTGTTGGCCCAGTCTGGCCAATTGCTTGGGGCTGTGCCCACATAGTTATTTTTACCGTACATGTCGGGCACGGTACATTCCGCACTGGGAATAAACTGTGGCAAAATACTGTCCACAATGTTGCAATCTGCACGGGCTTGTGAGTTAGCGTTTACATAAGCGGCTTGAACGTAATTGCCTGCGGTACGTTGAATACTGTAGCTGGCCGGTTGAGCCTGGATGTTGATGGTATCTTCTGTGTTTAGTACAACCTTGACTCGCCCCAGAGCCGAACTTAAAATTTCCATGTCCTTGGTAATCAGCAGCTCGTCCCCTGCTTGGTTTACCACACGAAAAACAAAACTAGAACCTGCAATGTTTACTGGCTTTTCGTCTTGATTGATAAATTCAAACAGTAGAACATTGTCTACCCCTTTGTTGATTGTTAGTTGTTTTGCATACACAGGGTCGTACCTCGCTGTAAAGTAGCCGCCGCTGGTGTCTACTAAAAGTACTCGTACAAGTTGTTGATACAGATAAGCGGTGGTGGAATACATGATATATTTAGTTTATCCAAAATTTGCTGTCCATAAATAACCGCAATGGCTAACAACATCTTTGACAAATTAACAGAAAAATATCCTTTCATCACTCTGTGCCTGTACGCCAATGCAGAATATGTAGGGGTAGTACAAAACAGGGACGATGTGGTCACCACCATCTACGACTTTGGGGCCGTGACTGATCAAGAATCTAAATTGTTATTCTTGGAACTGGCTTCGACCTGGTGGTGGGAAAGCAACAGATCCATACCCATAAACATATTTCTGCGCAATGACTGGGAACAATTCAGATACACCCTGCGCACTTTTGTCAACAAGGATCTAGAAATTCTGCACGGTCCTGCCTGTAGCTTGCTGGATATAGTGCGCAGAAAAGGCAAGCGCAAATCAATCACGCTGGTGCGGCGTCTTGATTGAGTAAATTCATATGTAGTGCTACCAAAGCCGCGTAGGAAACTGCGTGGCTTTTTTTAAATGTGTAGCCTTGACTTTCGTCTCCA
>JACCDX010974265.1_pt1 | contig 18413 bp, 19 predicted proteins | sample 7449681 | NCBI WGS metagenome assembly JACCDX01 (sample SAMN15323450, study PRJNA562643) | freshwater metagenome | isolation source: river surface water | place: USA:Blue River Watershed | collected 2017-08-18
AAAGCGCCAGTAGCGGCGAGTGCTGCGATAGCAACGAGGGTTTTTTTCATTTCAAGGTTCTCCAAGGTTTGAACAGGGGTTCTGAATTTTTCAGAACCAACCTCCGTTTTCGGGAAGTTGGATGTATTGAACCAGACAGCCATGCAAAGGACTATGACAACACCTAAAAATAGAGGTTTTGCGTTGCGTTCATGCAACAACCGAAACCCAAACCGCTCGCAAACCCTTGGAAACTGGTGATTCTTCGAAAAACGACAAGTCTATTGAATGCTTGGACCTTGAGAAACAGAACCGTTGGGCTTGAAGTCTTAAACTTAAGCCATGGATGCCCTACTTATCGCAGCTGACAGCGCTTTGCGCACCGTGTTTGCCCGCCACCATGCCAATCGCCCCACGCCGATGTGGGCCGCAGAGGCCCCCACGCCTGCCCCCCTGACAGAAACAGAGAAGACCGAGGCCGCAGCCCTGATGCGCGTGAACCATGTAGGCGAGGTCTGCGCCCAAGCGTTGTACACCGCTCAAGCCCTAGCGACCAAAGACAACGCGCTGCGCCAACATTTGACAACTGCATGCGACGAAGAAACCGACCACTTGGCTTGGTGCGAGCAACGTTTGCACGAATTAGGCGGACGCACCAGCTTGCTCAACCCGCTTTGGTATGCCGGTGCATTCGGCATTGGCTACGCCGCAGCCAAACTGGGCGGCGACCGCATGAGCTTGGGGTTTGTGGTGGAGACCGAGCGTCAGGTTGAGGCCCATTTAGAAAGCCACTTGGGCCTGCTGCCCGCGAATGACGGGCCTAGCCGCGCCATCGTGGCGCAAATGAAGGTGGACGAGGCGCAACACGCCAAAGAAGCACAACAGGCAGGCGCTGCCGAGCTGCCCGCGCCCTTCAAAGCCATGATGCAAGTGGCCGCCAAGGTGATGACCACCGTGGCGCACCGCATCTAAATCTTTGTTTTAAGCCTCAACCAGCTCAAAGCTGGTGGTGATTTCTGCCGTTTTGCCCAACATGATGCTGGCCGAGCAATATTTGTCATGGCTCATGGCAATGGCACGTTCCACCGCGGCGGCAGGCACACCTTGGCCCGTGACGGTGAAATGCATATTGATTTTGGTGAACACCTTGGGGTCTTCGGTAGCACGCTCGCTGACGATCTTCACACTGCAGCCCTGCACGTTGTGACGACCACGCTTCAAGATCAGCACCACGTCATACGCTGTGCAGCCCCCCGTACCCGCCAGCAACAGCTCCATCGGGCGTGGTGCCAAGTTTTGTCCGCCGTTCTCGGGCTTGGCTGCATCGGGTGCGCCATCCATGGCCACCACGTGGCCGCTGCCAGTTTCTGCAATAAAGCCCATGCCTGAGCGAGTGCCAGAGTTGCCGGTCCAGCTGACGGTGCATTCCATGTTGTTCTCCAAAAAATCAGGCCTTGATTGTCTTCTAAATGTTGCAGCGCAACAAAATTTGCATACAATTTGGGCTTGTCTCCTCCACCCTCAAAAGTGGATTCATGCCCCGAGTTGCAAAACTCGGGGCTTTTTTTTGCCCTTTTGTCTTAAGAGACAATCACCCCATGTCTACCCGCACCTCCAAAGCGCGCGCCTTGCAGCCCGCCGATTACCTAAAAAAAATCTTGACCGCCCGTGTGTACGACGTGGCGACCGAATCTGCGCTGGAGGTAGCGAAAAACCTCAGCCGTCGAATTCATAACACCGTGCTCTTGAAGCGCGAAGACCAGCAGCCCGTGCACAGCTTCAAGTTGCGCGGCGCATACAACAAGATGGCGCACCTCACGCCCGAGCAGCTCAAGAAAGGCGTCATTTGCGCCTCAGCCGGTAACCACGCACAAGGCGTGGCACTGGGTGCCAAGCGCTTAGGGACCAAAGCCATCATCGTCATGCCCACCACAACGCCCAGCGTGAAGATTGAAGCCGTCAAGGCTTTGGGCGGCGAGGTGGTGTTGGCAGGCGACAGCTACTCGGACGCCTACACCCACGCGCTCACACTGGAAAAGAAAAACGGCATGACCTTCGTCCACCCGTTTGACGACCCCGATGTGATTGCTGGCCAAGGCACGATTGCCATGGAAATGTTGCGCCAGTTGCAAGGCCTCAACTTGCACCAGCTCGACGCCGTGTTTGTGGCGATTGGTGGTGGCGGCCTGATTGCAGGCGTGGCCAACTACATCAAGGCCGTGCGCCCCGAAATCCAAGTGATTGGCGTGCAAATGGACAACTCGTCGGCCATGATGCAGTCGGTGCAAAAAGGCAAGCGCGTCACACTGCACGACGTGGGCTTGTTCTCTGACGGCACAGCCGTGAAGCTGGTGGGCGAAGAGACCTTCCGCGTGTCGAAAAATTTGGTAGACGCCTACATCACCGTCGACACCGATGCCGTGTGCGCCGCCATCAAAGACGTGTTTGTGGACACGCGCAGCATCGTGGAGCCCGCAGGTGCCTTGGCCGTGGCCGCCATCAAACAATACGTGGCCGATCACAAAACGAAAGGCGAAACCTACGCTGCCATTTTGTGTGGCGCGAACATGAACTTCGACCGCTTGCGCTTTGTGGCCGAACGTGCCGAGGTGGGCGAAGAACGCGAAGCCTTGTTTGCCGTGACCATCCCCGAGCAGCCCGGCAGCCTGCGCCGTTTTTGCGAGCTGATTGGCAAGCTGCCCAGCTTTGGCGGCAGCAAAACGCCACGGAATGTGACCGAGTTCAATTACCGCATGAGCGACCAAGCCAAGGCCCATGTGTTTGTGGGTTTGACCACAGGCGTGAAAGGTGAAAGCAGCAAGATGGCTGCGCACTTCACCAAGAGCGGGTTTGAGGCGATTGACCTCACGCACGACGAGTTGGCCAAAGAGCACATCCGACACATGGTGGGCGGACATTCGTCATTGGCACACGAAGAGCGCATCTTGCGTTTTGAGTTCCCCGAGCGCCCCGGCGCGTTGATGAAGTTCTTGTTGGCCATGCGCCCCGGCTGGAACATCAGCCTCTTTCACTACCGCAACCAAGGCGCGGACTACGGTCGCATCTTGATGGGCTTGCAAGTGCCAAAGACCGACAACAAAGCGTTCACGGCTTTCTTAGACGGCTTGGGCTATCCGTACGTGGAAGAAACGCAGAACCCGGCTTATCGTTTGTTCTTGCAGCGCTGATTATTTTTTAGCAGGCAGCTCCAGCACCAAGGCTTGTGGCCCGTCTATCGCCGCACCTAAATTCACACGACGGCCTTGGGCTGACTGCAACACCAAACCATCCGCCACCACAGCCCCCACGCGGTAGGGCTTGGCAGGTTTGCCATCGACGGCAATCAGCGCAGCGCCTGCATCAGGGCCGCCAGCCATCACACCTTGCAGCTGAAAGCGACTGGCTAAGGTGGGGGCAGCCGCCGCTTGCACAGGTGCAGCGCCTAGGCTGCGTGCCGCAGCAGACACATCCACCTCAGGCAGCGCCTGCGCAGCAGCTGTGGCGTTGCTGGTGCTTTCACCAGTGGCCGACCAACGCAAACCCCATGTGACCGCGCTAAATGCCACAGCACCCCACACCAGCAAAGATGCCGCAGGCAACACCACGCGCGAAGACGTGCTGAAAGCGGTGGCAAATGAAGGGCGGTTGCGAAGCATCAGCGGATTATGATTCATCCTTGAACTGAGAACCTTTGAAATGCCTCCTATGCAAGCACAACAAGCCACCCCAAAAACCAAACGCCAACGTGGCTTCACGTTGATTGAATTGATGGTGGTGCTCGCCATCATCGGTGTGCTCGCCGCACTCGTGGTACCCAACGTGCTCAACCGTGCCGACGACGCACGCGTGACCGCCGCCAAAACCGATGTGGGCAACCTCATGCAAGCCCTCAAGCTCTACCGCTTGGACAACCAAAACTACCCCACAGCCGAGCAAGGCCTGAACGCCTTGGTGGTCAAACCCACCGTTGGCCCTGCCCCTCTGAACTGGAAGCCCTACATCGACAAGTTGCCCAATGACCCATGGGGCCGCCCTTACCAATACATGAACCCCGGCGTGAAGGGCGAAGTGGATGTGCTGTCACTCGGCGCTGACGGTCAGCCCGGCGGCGAAGGTAAAAACGCCGACCTCGGCAGCTGGCAATAAAGCAGCTAGCCAAGCCCGTCATGCAGCGCCAGCGCGGCCTCACCCTGTTGGAGCTGTTGGTGGTTCTGGCCATCATTGGCTTCGGCCTGGCGGGTGTGAGCTTGTCGCTGCGCGACAGCAACCAAACCCAGCTTGAGCGCGAAGCGCAGCGCTTAGTTGCCGTTCTAGAAGCTGCCCGTGCGCAGTCGCGTACCAGTGGTATGGCTTTGATTTGGCAGCCCACAACTGAGGGCTTTGTCATTCGCCCCGCCTTTGCACCAAACCAAGCGCTGAGTAACACCAGGCCCTCCTCGGCAACTGACAGCACCGCAAGCTCCATTGCGACACGTACAGAAACATGGCTGACCACTGGCACACAAGCGGCGATCAGCACAGCCGCACCACCCACGAACAACACCACGCCAGCCAACTTGGTGGTTCTCGGCCCTGAACCCATCCTCGCGCCTGCTCGCATCACACTGAGCGTGGCAACCAGCAACAACGCCAAGCCCGCCCCCACACTGAGCCTTGGCACAGACGGGTTGCGCCCCTTTCAGGTTGTGCCATGAGTTTGCAAAATACACCACGCACACCCGCTGTCACGCGCCGCCAAAGCTCACGCGGTTTCACCTTGATTGAGGTCTTGACGGCACTCGCCATCGTGTCCATCGCGCTGATGAGTGGGCTCAAAGTCAGCGGTGCACTCACGCGCAACGCACAACGCCAAGCCGATGTGCTGCTGGCGCAAATTTGCGCTGACAACGCACTCAACCAACTGCGTCTTTCGCAGCAACTGCCTGGCGTGGGCGACTCGCGTGTGCCTTGCCCGCAAGCCGAGCGCAACTTTGAAGTGGCGCTGACCGTGCGCACCACGCCCAACCCCGCGTTTCGCCGTGTCGATGCGCAGGTGTTTGACGCAGCCACACCCGTGCTCAACATCACCACCGTGTTGGGGCGTTACTGATGCCAAGCGCTAAGCGCCAGCACGGCTTCACGCTCATTGAGCTGCTCATCGCCATCACCCTCATGGCGGTGCTGGCAGGTTTGAGTTGGCGCGGTCTCGATAACCTCATGCGCAGCCGCGACATCACGCAAGTGCAGGTCGACAAAACCGCGGTGTTGCAAACCGTGCTCGCGCAATGGCAAGCCGACCTCAACGCCGTGCAAGCCGTACCCAGCATCACCGATGCAGGTGTGCTGTGGGATGGCCGCACGCTGCGCCTCACCCGACGCGCATCAGCTTGGCGTGCTGACGGCGCAGACGCGGGTCTGTGGGTGGTGGCATGGACACTGCGCGGCAACCAATGGCTGCGCTGGCAATCAGCCCCTGTGCAAACACGCGCGGCGTTGCAGCAAGCGTGGGCCAACGCCGAGCGCTGGGGCCAAAACCCAAGCACCGATGACGCAGCATTTGAGACCCCCTTGGTGCCGCTCGACGCTTGGCAGCTCACCTACTTCCGCGGCAACGCTTGGACCAATCCACTCTCCAGCGCAGGCAACACCGACACAACCAGCGCGATGGGCGGCGCTGCTGCGCTCGCCCCACACACCAACACCACAAGTCAAGGCGCACTGCCCGACGCCATTCGCCTGCAAATCGACCTGCCCGCCAGCACCGGCGTGCGCGGCCGCATCACCCTCGACTGGGTGCGCCCCAACTTCAGCAATACCAAGACATGAAGCACAGCGCACACCCTCCTCGCCAAGGCAAAAGCCAACGTGCACGCAACAGCTTGCGATGCGACAGCACAAAACAGCGCGGTGCAGCGCTCTTGGCAGCCATGCTCACCGTCGCCTTGGTGGCCACGTTTGCAGCAGGCGCGCTGTGGCAGCAATGGAAATCTGTCGAGTTCGAAGGCGCGGAACGCCAACGCACGCAAGCACGCTGGCTGCTCACAGGCGCGCTGGATTGGGCGCGTGTCATCCTGCGCGAAGACGCACGCGCGGGCGATGCCAATTCGCCCACCGACCACTTGGCCGAGCCTTGGGCTGTGCCGCTGCAAGAAGCTCGGTTGTCTAGCTTCTTAGCCGCTTTGCCGGACGGCACAGGCAACACCGTCGAAGAAGAAAAACTGGCACAACAGGTTTTGCTCTCCGGCCAAGTCAACGACCTGCAAGGCCGCCTCAACGTGACCAACCTGCTTCAAGACGAACAGCTCGATGGAAAAACCGTGCTCGCATTTGAGCGCTTGTTTGACGCACTGGGCGTCCCGCCCGCGCAACTCAGCTTGCTCACCCAAGGTCTGCTGGCGGCACAAAAGCAAAACAGCAATTCACCTTTGATGCCGCAACGCTTGAGTCAACTCAGCTGGTTCGGTTTGACACCTCAAGCCTTGCAAACCCTGAGCCCCCACATCACCGTGCTGCCCCATCGCACGACCGTCAACATCAACACCGCCAGTGTGCAGGTGCTGTACGCCAGCGTGCCGGGCCTGAGCCTGCCTGACGCGCAACGCTTGGTACAACAGCGCGAGCGGCAGCACTGGGCCAGCATCGACGCGTTTCAAAAAGCACTGGGTCGCACTGTCAACTTGAGCGACACACACAACGTCAACACCCGTTACTTTGAAGTGCTAGGCCGCCTTCGGATGCCGCAAACCACACTGCAAGAGCGCTCGTTGGTGCAGCGCGAAGGCCAAGATTTGAAGGTGCTTTGGCGCGAGTCTGGCTCTCTACAATGACAAATCCATGCTGATCATCGCGCTCCCCCACTCTGCCAACGCCAACACTGGCTATGCCCACGTTCACTCGGATGGGCATGCGGTGTTGCGCAGCGCCACGGGGGCTGCGGCCACGCTGTCTGCGCACGCGGGCGAAGTGGTGGCCGTGGTGCAACACAGCCGCTTGGCTTGGCTGCGCGTTCAGCTGCCACCTGCCAGCCATGGCCCGCGTTTACAAAGCGTGTTGCATGGCTTGCTGGAAGATCGCTTGCTGGACGACCCGCAACAACTGCACATCGTACTTGCCCCAGAGGCCAACACAACAGCCCGCATGGGCGGCGACGCCTTGGTGGCGGTGTGTGACAAGCAATGGCTGCGTGACGCCCTCGCCCCTTTGCAAGCCGCAGGCCTGATGGTGCAACGCATCGTCCCAGAGTTGTCCCCCAACGACACCCCCGTGCTGCACGTCATGGGCGAGCCCGACCAATCACAAAGCGTGCTGTGCCACGCACACGGTGTGACGCTGTTGCCGCCCAACACCGCCCAGTGGCGCGCGTTTGCCGAGTTGAGCCAAGACGATTTACAAATTCAAGCCGAGCCCGCCATGGTCGCGCGCGTGCAAAGCACCTTGCAGCGCCAACCCATGTTGCAAAGCGCGGCGCAACGCTGGGTCAAGTCCAGTCAATCGGATTGGGATTTGGCACAAGGTGAATGGGCCCAAGGCCGCACACAACGCTTGCAGCGCCAAGCGCTGGCCGCATGGCAAACCATGTTGCATGCCCCTGCATGGCAACCTGTGCGCTGGGGCTTGGTGGCGCTGGTCGCGTTGCAAGTGCTGGGGCTCAATGCACTGGCTTGGCGCGAACGCAGCGCTTTGAACGCGCAACAAGCCTCACTGCAAAACATCTTGAAAACCACATTCCCATCTGTGACCTTGGTCATCGATGCGCCGCTGCAAATGCAACGCGAGGTGGATGTGTTGCAACAAAAATCAGGCGCTGCATCCAGCACCGACTTTGAGCCTTTACTGGCCGCACTGGCAGGCGTACTGCCCGCAGGGCAAACGCCACAGCAAATTCACTTTGCCAACCATGCGCTGCGCGTGCAAGGCGTGACGCTCGACAGCAATGCAGCAGGTGTCGCGCACCTCAAAGCCCAAGGCCTCAGCCTGCGCCAAGACGGCAATGACACATGGGTGTTGCAAGCGGAGGGGGTGAAATGAAAGAACTTCGCGCACAAGCACAAGCCCGCTGGCAAGCTTTGGGCCAGCGTGAACAACGTGGCGTCTCTGTGTTGGCTGTCTTGCTGGGCGTGTTGTTGTTTTGGTCCATCGCCATTGCGCCCGCACTCAACACCTTGCGCGACAGCGACAACCGTCGCGCGCAAATCGGCCAGCAACACGCCCGCATGCTGGCCTTGCAAGCACAGGCGCAAGCCTTGAAAGCGCGCGCCCCACTCTCGCGCGACGAAGCGCTGCGTAGCTTGCAAAGCCTCACCCCTGGCGCACAAATGCAACTCCATGTGCAAGGTGACCGCGTGACCGTGCAGCTCAAAGCGATGCCGGCCCCCACCTTGTCCAGCTGGTTGACACAAGCACGCAGCCAAGCACAGGCCTTGCCTGTGGAAGCGCACTTGACGCGCAACACCACTGGGTCAGTTAGCAATGCAAATGTCGTGGTATGGGACGGCAACCTCGTGTTGAGCCTACCCAACCGTGGCGCCACGGCCAACTAAGACCGCGAACAAACCAACGCAAGCTATGCAACGCCATCCAGCCCTCGCCCCCAACACCAACCGACGCTGGGCTTGGACAGGTGCAGGTTTGGGCTTGGCACTCGCCTTCATCACCCAAGCCCCTGCACATTGGCTGACACACGCCATTGCGCAAGCCAGCGGCGAACGCGTGCTGTTGCCAGACGCACAAGGCACCGTGTGGAACGGTTCCGCGCAATGGGTGCTCAACGAAGGCCCGCTCAACATCGGAGGCTCGGCCAACATGGCGCGCCCCGCCAACACCACCTCATTACCCACGCGTGTGACGTGGCAGCTTGGCCCTCGCCTCGATTGGGCCAACTGGCGCCCCACCCTCAGCGCCACCGTGGCCTCTGCATGCTGCACACCACAACCCGTGCGTGTGGATGTCTCACTCATGTGGCGCGGCGTGCGTGTGCAGGTCAGCGACCACACGTCCAACTGGCCCGCCAGCTGGCTGGTAGGTTTGGGTGCCCCGTGGAACACCATTCAGCCCGAAGGCCAAATACAACTGCACACCACGCAGCTGCAATGGTCCCAGCGAGCGGGCTCTGAACAATTACAAGGTCAAGCTGAGCTGCAACTGCAACAGCTGTCGACGCGCTTGTCCACGCTGCGCCCCTTGGGCACTTACCGTGTTCGCGTCCAAGGCGGTGACAACGTGGTACTGGCACTGGACACACTGGAAGGCAGCTTGCGATTGCAAGGCACAGGCCAACTACACAATGGGCGCATGCGCTTCAATGGCGAGGCAAGTGCCGCGCCTGATGCAGAAGCAGCACTCTCTAATTTATTGAACATCCTTGGCCAACGCCAAGGTGCCAAGTCGATTTTGAAAATGGGTTAACGCGTATGGCTAAGCAACACACTTTTCTCCAACCCTCTGCTTTGGCGCTTGCCATTCATCTGAGTCTAGGTTTGAGCCTCGCACCCGCGTTACTCGGCGTGTCATCCGCACACGCCGCGCCACCTGCAAAAAAAACCACCGCGCAACAACAGCCCATCACCCTCAACTTTGTGAATGCCGAGATTGAGTCAGTGGCACGCACTTTGGCCACGCTCTCTAACCGCAACTTGGTGGTGGACCCACGCGTCAAAGGCACCATCAACCTCAGCACTGAATTGCCCGTCTCGCCCAACGAAGCATGGAGTCAGTTTTTGGCAGCGCTGCGCTTGCAAGGCTTTGCCATGGTCGAGACCAAAGGTCTCTACAAAATCGTGCCCGAGGCCGATGCCAAACTGCAAGGCGGCAATGTGCAAGAAATTCAAAAAGGCAATGGCGGCTCGGGCAGCGGCCAAATCGTCACGCACATTTTTAAGCTCAACTTTGAGCAAGCCAACAACTTGGTGCCCGTGTTGCGCCCGCTCATCAGCCCCAACAACACCATCAACGTCAACCCCAGCAACAACTCCATCATCATCACGGACTACGCCGACAACTTGCAGCGCATGGCCCGCATCATCGCCACGCTGGACGTGTCCAACGCCAGCGATGTGGAAGTGATTCAACTCAAACACGCCATCGCGGTGGACTTGGCGCCTTTGGTTTTGCGTTTGGTGGAATCAGGCAGCAACGCAGCACAAGCACCTGCCACCCCTGGTCAAACCGGTGCTGAATACAAAACCACGCTGCTGGCCGAGCCACGCAGCAACACCCTCATCTTGCGCGCAGCCAACCCTGCGCGTGTGGCCTTGGTCAAATCCTTGGTCGCCAAACTCGACCAACCCAGCGGCACCAATGCCAGCGGCAACATCCATGTGGTGTATTTGAAAAATGCCGATGCCACCAAACTGGCCACCACGCTGCGTGCCGCCATCAGCGGTCAAGCCACAGCTGTTGCAGGCAGTTCATCACTGATGGGCACCACAACCCCCCCCCCCACAGCAGCGACACCGACCTCTGCCACATCTGGCAGCACCTTGGGCAACACAGCCACCACCAGCGGTGCAGCCACAGGCGGTCAAATTCAAGCCGACACAGCCACCAATTCACTCATCATCACCGCACCTGAGCCGCAATACCGCCAACTGCGCGCCGTGATTGACATGCTCGACCAACGTCGCGCGCAAGTGATGGTGGAGAGTTTGATTGCCGAAGTCAACGCCGACAAAGCGGCGCAAATGGGCATTCAGTGGCAAACGGCCACAGGTCAAGCGGGCGGCAACATCGGCATCATCGGCACCAACTTCAACAACCCAATCAGCACCACCATCGGGCAAGGCAACATCATCGGGGCCTCAGGCGGTGCAACGGCACTCAGCACATTGGGTGGTGGACTGAACATTGGTACCGCGAGACAAATCAATGGCACCTATGTGCTGGGCAGCTTAGCCACCTTCTTGCAACAAAACGGCGATGGCAATGTGCTGTCCACGCCCACCTTGCTCACGCTAGACAACGAAGAAGCCAAAATCGTTGTGGGTCAAAACGTGCCGTTTGTCACAGGCCAATACACCAACAACAACACCACCAACGGCTCGGTCAACCCCTTCCAAACCGTCGAACGTAAAGACGTGGGCTTGACCCTCAAAGTCAAACCACAAATCAGCGAAACTGGCACCGTCAAGCTCACCATCTTCCAAGAAGTGTCCAGCGTGGTGCCGAACTCCGTCGGTTCCACCACGGGCCTCATCACCAACAAGCGCAGCATTGAATCCAATGTGCTGGTCGACGACGGCTCCATCATCGTGCTGGGAGGTTTGTTGTCTGACGAATACTCAGGTGCAGCCAGCCAAGTACCGGCGTTGGGCGACATTCCCGTGTTGGGCTGGTTGTTCAAAAGCGAAAGCCGCTCACGCACCAAGAAGAATCTGATGGTGTTCTTGCGCCCCGTGGTCATGCGCGATGCGGCGGCCTCTGATGCACTCAGCAACAACCGCTACCAGCAAATGATGGGCTTGCAACAAAACGCACAACCCGGCTTCAACCCCATCTTGGGTTCGGGCAATTCACCTGTGTTGCCTCCCGCCCCTGCGCCCAAGCCCAAAGAAGAACCCAAGCCAGAATAACCATGCGCCGCCCGCTGCCCTACGCCTTTGCCCGCACCTACCAGCTGTTGCTGGAGGACGATGGCCACACGCTCACACTGTGGCACAGCGACGCGCCCGACCTGAGCGCGTGGAGCGAAGTCACGCGCCGCCACGCGGTGCAGTCGTTTGAATACACCGACAAAGCCACGCTGGCCAAACGCATCAGCGAGGCCTATGCACAAGCCGACAGCAACGCCGCCGCGGTGGTGAGCGAGGTGGAGAGCGACGCCGACCTCACCCGCATGATGCAAGAGCTGCCCGCGGTGGAAGACTTGCTCGAAGCCGCCGACGATGCGCCCATCATCCGCATGCTCAACGCGCTGCTCACGCAAGCTGCACGCGATGGCGCAAGCGACATTCACATCGAGCCGTACGAGCGCCACAGCAGTGTGCGTTTCCGCGTAGACGGCACGCTGCGTGAAGTGGTACAACCCAACCGTGCTTTGCACGCGGCATTGATTTCACGCTTGAAGATCATGGCTGAACTGGACATTGCCGAAAAGCGCTTGCCGCAAGACGGGCGGATTTCTCTGCGCCTCGGCCAACGCGCGATTGACGTGCGTGTGTCCACCTTGCCCAGTGCACATGGCGAACGCGCGGTGCTACGTTTGCTCGACAAGACCGAGAGCAAACTCACGCTGCAAGCGGTGGGCATGGAAGGCGACACCCTGCGCCGTTTTGAAACGCTGGTGCAGCAGCCCCACGGCATCATCTTGGTGACCGGCCCCACGGGCTCGGGTAAAACCACCACGCTGTACGCTGCACTGCAAGGGCTAGACGCCACACGCAACAACATCATGACGGTGGAAGACCCGATTGAATATGAACTGGCTGGCGTGGGTCAAACCCAAGTGAACCCCAAAATTGATTTGGACTTTGCCAAAGCCCTGCGCGCTATCCTGCGCCAAGACCCCGACATCATCATGATTGGTGAGATTCGCGATTACGAGACTGCGCAAATCGCCATTCAAGCCTCACTCACCGGCCACTTGGTGCTCGCCACGCTGCACACCAACGATGCGGCCAGCGCCATCACACGATTGACCGACATGGGCGTGGAGCCCTTCTTGCTCAGCTCATCGCTCTTGGGCGTGTTGGCACAGCGTCTGTTGCGCAAAACCTGTACGCATTGCCAAGGCACGGGCTGCAACGAATGCGGCCACAGCGGCTACCAAGGCCGCACGGGTATTTTTGAATTGCTCACCACCAACGACGACATCCGCGCCCTCATCCACAACCAAGCCAGCGAAGCGCAACTGCGTGACGCAGCCTTGCGCAATGGCATGACGTTGATGCGCGATGACGGTGAACGCTTGGTGCGTCACGGTATTTCTACCCGCGAAGAATTGATTCGCGTCACCCGCGACTAAACACCCACCATGCCCGCCTATTCGTTTGAAGCCCTAGACCCCCAAGGCCAAACGCGCCGTGGCGTGCTCGAGGCCGACACCGCGCGCACGGCACGCAGCCAGTTGCGCGCGCAAGACTGGGTGCCACTCAAGGTGGCGCCTGTGCAACGCACGAGCAGTGGCTTGAACACCGTCATTTGGGAAAGCAAAGTGTTCAGCAGCACAGCGCTGGCTGTATGGACGCGCCAACTCTCGGGCTTGGTGAACGCCGGCCTGCCACTCGAACGCGCGCTGTCCGCACTCAGCGACGAAGCCGAAACGCCGCGTCAACGCGACTTGGTCTCCGCCCTGCGCACCGAGGTGAATGCAGGCGCGCCGTTTGCCAAAGCGCTCAGCCAACACCCACGCGAGTTCAGCCCTATCTTCACCGCGGTGATTGGTGCGGGCGAGCAAAGCGGCCACCTAGGCTTGGTACTCGAACGCTTGGCCGACGACTTACAAGAGCAACAAAACTTGCGCGGCAAGTTGTTGGCCGCAGGCCTGTACCCCGCCATCGTGTGCGTGGTGGCTTTGGTCATCGTGTTGTTTTTGCTGGCCTATGTGGTGCCACAAGTGGCGCAAGTATTTGGCAGTAATCAGCAGCAACTGCCCGCGCTCACCAGCGTCATGCTGGCTTTGAGCAGCTTTGTTCAAAATTTTTGGTTGTGGGGCTTATTGCTACTTGCCACACTCACTGCAGGCGGTCGTGTGGCTTTGAAGCAAGCCGATGTGCGCTTACGCTTTGATGCCGCTTGGCTGCGACTCCCACTCATTGGCCGCTTAGCCCGCGGCTACAACGCCGCTCGGTTTGCCAGTACCTTGGCCATGCTCGCCACCGCAGGTGTACCAATTTTGAAAGCCTTGCAAGCGGCAGCAGACACGCTGAGCAACACTGCACTCAAGCACGATGCGCAAGAGGCACTGGTGCTGGTGCGCGAAGGTGCACCGCTGGCGTCGGCCTTGGCACAACACCAACGCTTCCCGCGCTTGCTGGTGATGTTCTCGCGCTTGGGCGAACAAACCGGCACACTGCCCACCATGTTGCAACGCGCGGCTGTGCAGCTGAGCGAAGAAGTACAGCGCCGCGCTTTACAACTGGCAACTATCCTTGAGCCACTGCTCATCGTAGCAATGGGCGCGATGGTCATGCTCATCGTCTTGGCGGTGATGCTGCCCATCATTCAACTCAATCAATGGGTGAGGTAATTCATGGGTGTTTCTTTAGACGGTAAGTTGGTCGTCGCCATCTCTTCAAGAGCGCTGTTCGACTTCGAAGAAGAAAACCAAGTCTTCGAGCAAGGCGATGACCGCGCTTACATGAACCTACAGCTCGACCGCCTCGAAACACCCGCCAAACCCGGCGTGGCGTTTTCATTGGTGCAAAAGCTGCTGGCCTTCAACACCTCTGAGGCACAACGTGTGGAGGTGGTCATCCTCTCGCGCAACGACCCCGTCAGTGGCATGCGCGTGTTCCGCTCGGCGCAGCACTATGGCCTACCCATCCAGCGCGGCAGCTTCACACGCGGCCAATCGCCTTGGCGCTATTTGCGCCCGCTCAACGCCAATCTGTTTTTGTCCACGCATTTATCAGATGTGCGCTCAGCCCTCGACGCGGGCGTACCCGCCGCGCAGGTGTACCCACATTCAGCCCGTGCGTCAGAGGCCAATCCACACGAAGTGCGCATCGCGTTTGACGGTGATGCGGTGCTGTTCAGCGACGAAGCCGAGCGCGTGTTTCAAGCCCAAGGCTTGGATGCGTTTCAGCAACACGAACAAACCAATGCTGCACAACCCTTGCCTGCGGGGCCTTTCAAACCTTTGCTGGCCGCTTTGCAAGTGCTACAACAAGCGGGCACGCCGCACATGCGCATTCGCACTGCGCTGGTCACCGCGCGAAGCGCCCCCGCACACGAACGCGCGATTCGCACACTGATGAACTGGAACATTGAAGTGGACGAGGCCATGTTCTTAGGCGGGCTTGAGAAAGGCGAGTTCTTGCGCGAGTTTGAACCTGATTTTTTCTTTGACGACCAAACCGGTCACATCGAATCTGCCGCCCGCCATGTGCCCGCAGGCCATGTGGCCAGCGGCGTGCGTAACACCGAAGTTTGAAAACACATGAACGCTTTTAACACCGTCGCCAACAACGTGGCGACGAATTGGCAAAAAAGCCGCTTGCAACTCAGCCGCGTTTGGGCTTTGTCTTTGCCCTATTTCAAGTCCGAAGAAAAATGGCGCGCCCGCTTGCTGTTGGCCGCGTGCGTGGGCTTGAACCTAGGCATGGTGTACATGATGGTCTTGCTCAACGACTGGAACCGCGTGTTCTACGACGCGCTGCAAAACCGCAATGCAGAGGTGTTCTGGAAGCAGCTCGGTGTGTTCGCCATGCTGGCCACGTGCTTCATCATTGTGGCGGTGTACCGCTTCTACCTCACGCAGCTGCTTGAAGTGCGTTGGCGCGCCTGGATGACGCGCGACTACCTGCAACGCTGGCTCAACGGCCATGTGTTCTACCAACTCGAATTGCAAAGCAAGAACGGCACAGACAACCCAGACCAGCGGATTCAAGAAGACGTGCAGCAATTCACCGCCGACACGGTGGGCTTGTCGCTCGGCTTGCTCGATGCCACAGTCACGTTGCTGAGTTTTGTCGGCATTTTGTGGTCACTCTCGGGCGGCTTTAGTTTTGAGGTGATGGGTGAGACCTACAACCTCCCTGGCTTCATGGTGTGGATGGCATTGGCCTACGCGCTGGCAGGCAGCTTGATCGGCCACTGGATTGGCCGTTCGATGGCATCACTCAACTTTGCACAACAACGCTTGGAAGCCGACTTTCGTCACCACCTGATGCGTGTGCGCGAATACAGCGAAGCCATTGCACTGGACCGTGGCAACCGTGTAGAGCGGCTGTCGCTGCAAGAACGATTTGCACAAGTGCTGGACAACTTCATGCGCTTGCTGCGCGTGCAAAAGCGCTACACCTGGTTCAACTCGGGCTACGGCCAAGCGGCGGTGGTGTTCCCCATGTTGGTGGCCTCGCCCCGTTATTTCAGTGGTGCGATTCAGCTGGGTGAATTGATGCAAATCTCTTCGGCGTTTGGCCAAGTGCAAGAGTCACTCAGTTGGTTCATCAGCAACTACAGCCGCTTGGCATCGTGGCAAGCCACCACCCTGCGTTTGACGAGTTTCCAGGACCAGATGCTGGCCATCAAAGTGGACGAAGACGCAGAAGCAGAAGTGGCACCACTGTCTTTCACAGGCACGGTCACAGGCATCAACGCCTTACACACCACACCCCTCACCATCTCGCTGCCCAATCGCGAGGTGTTGCTGGCCGACACCTCGCTCAACGCTGCGGCTGGTGACACCGTGTTGATTCGCGGCCCATCGGGCTGCGGCAAGTCCACCTTGCTGCGCGTGTTGGCCGGCATTTGGCCGCACGTCACCTCGCCCACACATGACCGCCGCGGCGAGCCCATCACCTACGGCCCCGTGGTGCTGCCCGAGGGCAGCGTGTTCATGCCGCAGCGCCCTTACTTCCCCGAAGGCACCTTGCGTCAAGCACTGGCTTATCCAAACAGTGCCGAGCACTACACCGATGAAGCCTTGAAGAACGCCTTGTATGACGCCATGCTGCCCCATCTGGTGGACGCGCTAGACGTGGCAGGCCAATGGACGCAGCAGCTCTCAGGCGGCGAGCAACAACGCTTGGCCTTGGCGCGCGTGTTACTCAAGCGCCCACGGTGGGTGTTTGCCGACGAAGCCACCAGCGCGCTGGACGAAGCGGCCGAGAAAGCACTGTACGAAAAGCTGTTGACGATGGTGCGTGAAGAAGGCGGTGGCTTGGTGTCTATTGCCCACCGTGCCAGCGTGGCCAGTTACCACGACACGGTGTGGCAGTTTGTGCCGGCGCCTGAAGGCAGCGCGGCCAAATTCATTCTTGTTGCGGAATGAAAAAAGCGTGTGCCACTGAGCACACGCTTTTTGTGAAGCGCCTAAGCCACCTAAACGGTTAGGCCTTCCAGCGCTCCCACCCCTTGGCGCGTAAATCACACGCAGGGCAGGTGCCACAGCCGTAGCCCCAGTCATGGCGGTGCGTGCGGTCCCCCATGTAGCAGGTGTGGGTGTGTTCGACGATGAGATCCACCAACTGATGGCCGCCATCGACGTGTGCTTTTTGACCGAGGTCATACGCCAGTTGCCAAGTCTGCGCTTTGTCAATCCACATGAGTGGGGTTTCGATCAGCAAACGGCGGTCCATACCTAGGGACAAGGCAATTTGCATGGCCTTCATGGTGTCGTCGCGGCAATCGGGGTAGCCAGAAAAATCGGTTTCACACACGCCGGTGACGATGACATCCAAATCACGGCGATACGCCAATGCAGCGGCGAGTGTGAGGAACAGCAGGTTGCGCCCCGGCACAAAGGTGTTGGGCAAACCCGAAGCTTCCATCTTGAACGTCATATCCCGCGTGAGCGATGTTTCGCTCACCTGCCCCAACACACCGAGGTCTAGCAAATGGTCTTCGCCCAGCTTGTGGCCCCACTGAGGAAACTGTGCGCGCACTTGCGCCAGCACTTGCAGGCGGGCTTCTAGCTCGACCAAATGACGTTGACGGTAGTCAAACGCCAAGGTCTCCACGCGCTCATATTGCGCCAGTGCATGGGCCAAGCAGGTAGTGGAGTCTTGCCCGCCCGAGAACAAAACCAATGCGTTGCGATGAATGGGGTGACGTGCTTGCATGGGCTTGGGCTCAGTGTGAAGATTCTTGGGGGTGCGAAATTTTGTCAGTCAACGCAATGGCCAACGCGCTGAGCAAGAACGTGATGTGGATGATGGTTTGCCACATCAACACCTTCTCGTCGTAGTTGGCCGCGTTGATGAAGGTCTTGAGCAAATGGATGGACGAAATACCAATGATGGCCATGCCCAGCTTGACCTTCAACACCGAGGCGTTCACATGGCTCAGCCACTCGGGCTGGTCGGGGTGGTCTTCCAAATACATCCGTGAGACAAAGGTTTCGTAGCCCCCCACGATGACCATGATGAGCAAATTTGAAATCATCACCACATCAATGAGGCCCAACACCACCAGCATGGTGATGGACTCGCTCAGGTGCGTCACGGTCATGCCGTTTTTGTAGCCAATGCTGGTGACCAAGGCATCCAGCGCGGCTTGGCTACCAAACGCAGCCTCAATCAAATGCACCAGCTCCACCCAGAAATGAAACACATACACCGCCTGCGCCGCGATGAGGCCCAAATACAAGGGCAGTTGCAACCAACGGCTGGCAAAAATAAAACGGGGCAAAGGAGGGATGGGCTTCATACGGAACAATCTGGAGTGAATGCGTAAATTTTGCCTGAGCCCGCCTAAACTCCAGCCATGTTGATACAAATTTTCTCTTTGATTCTGCACTTCGCCGTGGGCTTGGTGGCAGGCACCTGTTTGCTGCGCATGTACATGCATTTGCAGCG
>JACCDX011113680.1_pt1 | contig 18402 bp, 22 predicted proteins | sample 7449681 | NCBI WGS metagenome assembly JACCDX01 (sample SAMN15323450, study PRJNA562643) | freshwater metagenome | isolation source: river surface water | place: USA:Blue River Watershed | collected 2017-08-18
AGTTGTTGAATCTGGGCCTCGATATCAGGACCTAATGGTGTATTCACTAAAAAACCTCGCCTTTATAACTTAAAATGAGAAATAGAGCCCTGCGCGTACCGCTTTGCTTCATTGAGTTTTTTGACCAGTGGGACGCAATCGACGGCTAATTCATAAAACTGGTCCCGCAACGGCTGGTTATGCAACCCATCATTTTCAATTTCATAGATCAGCGCGTCCAAACTGTGAATGGTGCGTTGTATCATATCAAAATAGGATGCTTTTAATTGGGGGTCTAATTCTTTTTTTTCGCGCATTTGCTGCATTGTCCGTAAATATGAAGCGACCGGTACTCAGGGACAAATCCTAGTTTGCCGCAATGTTCATTTAAATATTGGCCAATCAATGGATCTTTAATTTCCAGAATTTTGCCACAATTGTTGCATATTATATGATCATGTTGCTTGTCAGGCACACTTTTCTCGTAAAATACCTTGCCGTCCCGGGTTGAAATTTTTTGAAGTAACCCCGCATCTAATAACTGCTTAATGGTGCGATAAACAGTGGCCCGAGAAAATTTATTATTATCGGCCCGCAACCGATCAATAAAATCATCCACCTCGAAATGGGTATTGACCTTGAAAATCTCGTCAACAATGGCACGTTTCTGAACCGTGTAGCGCCCCTCATTGGCATCCAGATATTCTTCAAACACTTTGTGGGGATTTTTCATCGGCGACTACGAGTTTACAATACCGGCAATTCCGATATCAACTGTTCGAATATGAATTGCCAACTTGTCTAGAAGCTGACGAATTTTAAAGATCAAATGGGTTTTCGATATGCCGCTTTCAAACACATTTCGCAGTTCACCTACGTAGGCCTTAAACACCTCGTGCTCTGATTTGTGATGCACATAATACGCGTATTGATGATCCCGCATTAATGCTTCTTCTTCTTCAAAATGCGCGACAACATAATGCTCTAAAAACGAAATAATCGCCTCGATTTTATCGATACTTTGGGTTTGAAGTGCCTCATCCAAAAGCGACGTTAGATGAAACATTTCGCGATGGTGATTATCGATATGGTCGTCGCCGACTTTTAACGCATCGTTCCATACACTCATAGGCGTATTATAAATTCCTTTGGACCGTTTTTAAAACTCAATCTTTTAGTAACAGTGCAACCGCTTCAAGATGGGGGGTATGAGGAAACATATCAACGGGCTGAATCCATTGAGGGGTATACCCGTGCCCTCTTAATACGTTTAAATCGACCATCATGGTAGAGGGCTTACATGATACATAGACCAACTTAGGGGCATTGATCGCCGCCATCCGGCGCAATGCTTTGGGTTCCATCCCACTTCGGGGAGGATCAACCACGACGATATCCGCCTGAAATGTTTCAAATTTCAGAATATTTTTTACTCTACCCAACCGAACCGACATATTTTGAACTTGATTGATCATCATATTGTGCCCAGCATCGTTAATAGCAGACGGATTTTCCTCGATACCCACCACTGATTTGACGTGGTCAGAAAAATAAATTCCAATCGTTCCAGCGCCGCAATATAAATCTAATAACCGGTCTGTCGGGGATGGATCGGCTGCCCGAAGTGCCGTTTCGTACAACACCCCCGCTTGAACCGTGTTCGTTTGAAAAAACGAATACGGTGAGATTCGGTAATATTTACCCCCAATTTGATCAACCAAATAATATACGCCAGACAAACACCGCCAATCTTGGGTAAACGCGGTATCCGACGGGGTGGATTGAACCGCCATCACCCCCCCACTGATCCATGGAAACTGGGTTCGGAGGGCCTCTGAAAACGGCGTTAACACCCCCCCACAATCAGACGCAACGACCACCACCACCAACCACTCTTTGGTTAATTCTGATTTTCGAACAATCAAATACCGTAATGTTCCCATATGGGTTTCGCGGTTATAAATTGGAAGCCCAAGTTGATTAAATTGCTCGGATACCCAGGCATGAACCAACGTCCATCGGTCGTCGAACAATCGGCAATTAGGGGTTTCCACACACCGATCAAACCGCCCGCGTTCCTTTAATCCAATTTGAATGCGACCATCTTCTTTAAAAAGAGAAAATTCCATTGTATTACGATGGTATTCAAACACTTTGGATTCAATAATAGGGCGAATTGGAATAGTAGGATCCGATTCCCTGACAATTTGCTCAAACAGATTGGCGGTTATCTGAGATTGCATTGAATACGGCACATCAATAAACCGACAGCCCCCACATGCCGGAAAGTGATTGCACGGGGACCCTTGACGCAATGGGGATGATTCCAACCACGTTTGAGGGGTTGCCACGACAACATTACGACGTTGGCGAACCACGGAAGCGCTGACCCGATCCCCGGGTAAAACACCCGGAACCTGAACATCTAATCCTTGATAGGTTGAAATGCCGCGGGCATCGGCATCCAACCCACGAATATCCAACTCGATTAATTCGCCGTAAGGCAACCGCTGCACGTTCATTCCATCGTCTCTCCCCGAACAAATTCTAATCGTCGGATCCGACGATCCGACACATCGACCACAACAAACTGATGCCCATCAAATGAGACACTCTCACCTTTGGCTGGTAATTGCCCACTGTGATGAAGTACAAACCCCCCCACCGTGTCATAATCCTCGCTTTCCGGAACTGCAATATCCATTTTGGTAGAAAAATCTGTCATATTCATTGTTGCATCAACCAAATATCGACCATCGCCAACCTCTACCAAATCCGGCATGCTATCTTCGTCGTATTCGTCTTGGATATCACCGACAATCTCTTCGATAATATCCTCAAGTGTAATTAATCCGGACATACTGCCGAATTCATCAATCACGATTCCCAAATGGGTCTTGTGTCGCTTCAGCTCGCGCAGCACAATCTCAATACTTTGGGTTTCAGGTATAAAAATGACCGGCCTTAAAAATTGCTGCAACGGTGCCTCGCGCTGAACTTCGACAACCGGCAATAAATCTTTGGCATAGACAAACCCAACGATACGATCAATCGTACCATCAAAAACTGGAATTCGGGAATGACCTTGATCTGCGATCAATCGAATCACGTCGGATATGGTTTTATCAAATGGGATGCAAATCGCATCAGACCGGGGCGTCATCACTTCGCGGGCAACCGTTTCAGAAAAATTAAAAATACTTCGAATCATTTCCTGCTCGGTTTTTTCTAAAATACCCTCTTGCTGAGCATGATCCACCAATTGTTTAATTTCGTCTTCCGTCATGAGTCGCTTTGCCTCAAGTGGCGAAACCCCAGCCAGAGCGCATAGTTTCGAGGTCCATCGATGGGTGAGCCAATAAATTGGCAAAAACCCAACCGTTAGCCAATATACGGGTGCAAATGAAAGGCGAGACAAGGCATCCGAATACTTGGTTGCCAATACCCTGGGGACCGCTTCCGCCAAAAACTCAACGGCGATCATCACCAATCCAACACTAACGATTGCATCAATCGTCGAAATTTCTGCCGGCGGCAAATCAAAATAAATGACCCACCAATACGCGGCCGATACAGACGCCCCAATCGCCGCAAATTTCCGAACCAACTGCAATGCAAACGAGACGCGATGGGGGTTTTCAATTACATAATCAAATTTTGGGTTTTGCACCCGATCTTCAGGGCGCCCACCAGGCCGTTGAATAAACACCATCACCACTTCAAATAACGATGAAATTGAAAAAATACCCAACAATATTCCAAACGAAATCCCGGCACTAAGTAGTGACGGGGTTTCAATACCATTCATTCACTCGTTCCCTTCTTGACCCACGATTGCCTTCTGAATTTCAACCCTTAAATACGGTGTAAACACAACCAATCCCACATAAATTGACACCATCGTTGCGACCAACACAGCGCCTGCAGCGGTGTCTTTGATAATCTTTGACGTTACAGATCTCTTTCGACTACGCTGGTCCACCACCCGCTCGATTGCCGTATTCAGTAACTCTGCAACCCATACCAACCCGATCGACAACGCAACCATCCCCGCTTCAATCGGTGGAATATGAAACCACACGGCACTTCCCACGACGACTGCCGTACCAAGAAGATGATACTGACAATGGCGCTCTGATCGAATCGCGTAAGCCAATCCGTAGAGCGCCGCCCGAAGCCGCCGCCACTCACGTTTCACGACTTCGTAACTGATCATAGATGTCGAGTTGCCTGGCATCCATTTTTGTACGGTCATCATCGGTTAAGTCGTCATACCCCAATAGATGCAGAATCCCATGAATCATTACAATTTTTAATTCAGTCTCGAACGGATGGCCCAACGCATTTGCGTGTTGTGCAACTTGATCCGGACAAATATACAAGTCCCCGTCAAGTGATCCTGAATTGGGATCCGCCAAATCAAATGTAATGATATCGGTTGAATAGTCGTGGTTGAGGTGGGTTCGGTTAATATCGATCATAACCTCTGGATCAACAAAGGTATATTCCAAAGTGGCATCACCAACATTCAGATGGGTTAGGATCGACACAATGTATTGCGTCAGATCAAATGAAACGGACATGGATGTTTCGACGTTAATAGAAATGGTGTGATTCAAGCGGTACCCCGTTTTGCTTTTGATTGACTCAGCAAGTTATCTAATTCTTCTTGGTAATCGATGCGGCTATGGTAAATCCCTTTGAATACCCGAAGGAAGGTTTCTTTAATGGCATCAATTTCACGCAATGATAACGGACATTCGTCCAATTGGTCATCATCAATTTTATCGTGGAATATCTTATCGACTAAATTTTCGATTTTATTTGGGGTTGGCTTCTCTAAGGATCGAACAGCCGCTTCGACACTATCCGCCAACATGACGATACCGACCTCTTTCATTTGGGGCTTTGGTCCAGGGTATCGAAATGATTCTCGCTCGGCGTCAGGATTTGACATTTCCTCTGTTTGCATTGCCTGGGAAAAGAAAAACGACACCAGGGAGGTCCCATGATGCTGGGCAATAAAATCACGCAGGACATAAGGGAGGTTGTATTTTCCGGCTAAATCGATGCCGTCTCGAACGTGCGCCGCAATAACCATTTTGCTCATTCGGGGGGTCAGCGTGGCATGGGGATTTTCTCCCGAGAATTGGTTTTCCGTAAAAAATAACGGCCGCTTCATTTTTCCAATATCATGATAGTACGCGCCAACTCGACATAAAATTCCATCAGCATGAATAGCCTCGGCGGCCGCCTCTGCCAAATTCGCTACCATTAAGCTGTGTTGATATGTACCGGGCGCCGTCATCATCAACCGACGCAGCAGCGGGTGGTTAAGATTGGACAACTCCAGCAATGTTTGTTGGGTGGTAATTTTAAACATGCTTTCCATGTAAGGAACAATCGCCAACGTAATCATCGATGACAAAACCCCAGTTGAAAATGAAACTAATCCGTTTGACAAAAACCACAGTGGATCACCGATCTCTCGAATCAACCCCAAGGTCACAACAAACAAAATATTAAATGCCCCCACAATGTAGCCGGCCAGCATCAATTCAGATCGACTAACCCGTTTGAAGATCGAAAACGTTGACACACACGCCGATAAAAACAGAAAGGCAAAAATATAAAAATCACCCGTCATCATCGTTGCGACCAAAATACTAATCACCGTACAAACCAGCATGGAAATATTGGTCGTAACCAACAGCGACAACAGCATCGCGGCCATCGGTATTGGCACCAAAAAGTAGCTATTGACCAAGCCAGAAAACAATTCCACTTCCATTAAAAAACGGGACAACGCCACCACCAATACCACGATGACGTACGTCATTCCAAAATACTTAAGCTGAGTATGAATACGCCGGTTAAAATGATACACAAATCGATCAACCAACAGACCAAGCAATCCGGTCAATATCCACAATCCAAGATATTTCAACACATTTGGGATTTGGCCATACATCCCCAATTGCTTTAACACCAATACATGCTCTGGGGTTACCAACTCTCCCTCGTAAACAATCGGCTCGCCTTCTTTTATTACAGTCACCACCGGTTTAATGGTTTTTAACTCTTTTTCCTGCGCCTTTCGGGTTAACGCTTCGTTAAATACCAAATTCGGACGAAGGGTTCCGACAATCAAGGTCACAACAATTTGCTCTTGATCCGGTGTCAACTCGTAGGGTTTGATACGACTTTTAACTCTTGCGTCAAGTTCGGCGGGGGTCATTTCTCGAACGCCTTCCATCAAAACCCGCTCTGAAATTTCAATTGTTGCACGCTCAACTCGGTCAAACTCTAAATTTTCGTATGATTTGATGGACTCCAACTGAGCCGGCGACAACGCTCGGACAGCTGGATTCAAAAAATCCAGGTTGCCGTCGGTCAACTTCATCTTTCGAAACGCGGTAAACTCGTCGACCAAATCAGAAATAACGGACTTATTGACAACGGGATCTACGGTATAAACACGATCAACCAAGGCAACCCGTCGTTTTCGAAGCTCCTCGGTTTCCAGATGGTCTTTTTCAGACTCAAATTCGATATAGCGGGGAGACACAATCGTTTTCGACGCAGGCTTTCCAACCTCAACATCGATATTACTTGGCAAATACGGAGAAAAAACAATGCCCGAAACAAGTGTTATCCCGATTACACCAAGCAAGATTGGAAGCATATGTTTAATCGAGAAATTACGAAACATCGATCCACCTAACATGTGCTAATCGTTTAAACCAGGTAAGCTGACGCTTCGCAAGCTGTCGGGTTCGAATAGCGATTTGATCGATAAGTTCATTTTGACTGGCTATCATACCATCGAGATACGCCACTGTCTCTGGGTACCCCACGGCCTTAAACGCGGGTATGTCCGTACCAAACTGGCGACGTAGGGCATCAACTTCATCGATCAATCCATCTTGAATCATCCGAATGACGCGATTGCGAATCCACTGCCAGTGCGTCGATCGATCGGTACGAAGCCCAATGATCGAGATATCGGTACGTTGGGCGGATTGGGACCGGGATTCACTAAGAGGTTTACCAGTGGTCAGGCAAATTTCCAACGCTCGAATAATTCGACTGGAGTGGTTGGGGTGGATTGCCGCTGCAGCCGTTGCGTCCAACTGAGCCAGCTTTTGCCACAGCCCATCGGCGCCAACCTGGGTCAACGCTTGGTTTAGCGCCACGCGTAACGTGAAATCAATTGGCGCCGATGGAAATACGTAATCACATACCAAACTTTGAACATATAATCCGGTTCCGCCACAAATCACGATCGGGTGGCCTTGATTTTTTGCTTCCTGTACCGCAGCCTCCGCAATCGATTGGAACTCACCAACCGTAAATCGCGCTGTCGGATGACATACATCGATACAGAAGTGTGGAATTTCAGACAATACCTCGGGCGCCACTTTCGCCGTGCCGATATTGAAGCCCTGATACACCTGAAACGCGTCGGCCGATACCACCGCACACTCCCAACGTCGGGCCAATGCTATCGATAAATCGGTTTTTCCGATCGCAGTTGGCCCGACAATCAACACAACCCCAGGCTTGATATCGCTAATGGGCCAATTCATGTTCAATGACACTAATTAATGGTGTAACCGCAGTGGGCCCAAACGGCAAATGTCCAACTTGATTCAATGTAGTCAGTGGGATTTTTTCGGACGTCGCCCATTTTTTTACTGGGTCGTAAGGCGAAATCCCGTCGTCACTAGCATGCACGATTCGAGACGGCCGCCCCCCAACCACCGGCCAATGATTCTCGCCTAAATACGTCAGGCCAGATTTTAACGCAGCCACCGTCCACGGCTCATACCCCATATTTTCAATCCACAACTGATCCTCGGAGGATGTCACACACCGGGTGTGAAACGATGACACATAATCACATCCGATCAAGTCGATTTGGCGGCGTATGGCCTTAAGCACCGGCGCAGGAAATCCAAAATTAATCCCAACCACAATGCACTTTTTGATTCCAATCTCAACCGATAAACAAGCCCCCATCGACACCCCGATCGCCAAAGATGGGTTGATCTGATTGGCCTGTAAATAAGTGTGAATATCACGCACACAACAGTGGGGATCAGTGGGAACAACAGACACCAATTGATACCGAAAATACAATGCCTCAAAGAGCGCGTGCCCGGTGCCCCATCCCGCAACCGCCAACACGGTGGGTTTCCCCTCATTTTTTACTAGTTTAATACAGGTCATAATCGCAACATCGGCGTTAACCGAGAAATCAATTGGCAAATCGATTCGACAATACCATCCGGCAAATCCGACCGCAGCGACAAGCGAATACGAAAGGTCCCCGGCGCAACGGTTGGCGGTCGAATTACGGGTGCAAATATCCCGATCGCCTCAAATTGACGTTGCCCGTCCAAAAGCATTTCATAAGAATGAAACGTCAACGGAACAATATGGGATTGGCTGCCCAATGTTTGGCCGATGCGCGCCAATCGCGCCCGCCGATCGGAAAAAGTTGGCATGCGACGACACACATGTAGGTTCCAATCCAAAACCATGGGTGGCACTGCCGTTGAAAAAATCAACGACCGCGCCGTCGACGTTAATACCTGAATTAAGGTTTCAGACCCAACCACCACCGCACCAGCACCACCCCAGGCTTTCCCGAAGGCCCCCACCCAAATATCCACCGATTTAAACAATCCATTCGCCGCAACCACCCCACGTCCATCAGGCCCCAAAACACCCAACGCATGGGCTTCGTCCACCATTAGTGCCGCACCATACCGCCGACACAAGGTTACAATATCAGCCAGTGGGGCAAGGTCGCCATCCATGCTAAACAACGACTCGGTTACCACCAAGATTACACCTGATATGTCTTGATTCGCCAGCAATAACCGCTCTAAATGCCCCATGTCGTTATGCCCAAACCGTTTAAACCGGGCACCCGACAATCGAACCCCGTCGATTATACTCGCGTGGCAGTTCCGATCCATCAACACCAAATCGCCCGGCCCAACGACGGCGGACAATACACCGACATTTGCATGGTATCCAGAATTAAAAAACCGAGCCGATGCCCCCCCCAACCATTCCGAAAACGTCTGTTCAAATTCACAAGCGATGGCCGAATTCCCGCCCAATAACCGGGATCCCGTAGACCCAAATTGATGGCGATGCATCACCTTGAACGTTTCTAAACAATCCAGATCCCTGGCCACCCCCAAGTAATCATTGGAAGATAGGTCAACACAAACATCCGGAACCAGGCGAAGATGCCGGTCTAGGTTTTGAGTAACCAGCGACTGATGGACATCAGTTAAACGGGCTTGAAGCCGACTCTGATTCACGCTTGAGTACCGAGATAATTTGTCGAATCGATGGACGATAGACATTGTCTTTGTTATCCCAAATCAATCCGATTTGGACAATTGTAATCTGCCGATCCGATTCAAAGGTCAGACGCTGGTAATTGGGTTGGTCATACACCGAAATCAAGCGACCCCAGTCATGGCTTGCCGATGTTTCCAAGGTGAATAACTTGGGCTCCTCCAACGCGAACAAGGCCGTCCGAGTCAACAACAAAATAACAACCAAGCACCCCCATTGAAATTTTATACGCATAGACTTCCCTCCATTACGGTGACACACTGCCCCGACAATTGCACGCGATTCCCATGATACCGGGCCCGAACCACCCCGCCCCGCGCACTAACCTGGTGGCCCACTATCGAATCCAATCCCAAAACCTGCTGCCAAAACGGCGCCAACGCACAATGAGCCGAGCCGGTTACGGGGTCTTCAACAATGCCAATATTAGGTGCAAAAAATCTAGAAACACAATCAAAACCGGATGTCCTCGAGGATGCAGTGACAATCAATCCCCGTCCGGGCAACAAGCGTAAAAGCGCTAAATTCGGCACGAATTGAATAACCCCTTGTTCATCCGGCATCACCACCATCCAATCGTCGCCCGCACGATACACGGACTGAAACCCTGGACAGATACGGGCAAAAATCGGATCTGGCGTCACCACCGGCTCAAGGGATTGCGCGGGGAAATCCAACGCAATGTCGCCGTCTAGGTTATGCCCTGCAGTCAATGGCCCGCTCGCGGTTTCAAATAAAATCTCAGCACCAGGGTCGTTAGTCAAAATTGAATGGGCCGCGGCCAATGTTGCATGACCACATAACCCCACCTCATGGGTGGGTGTAAACCACCTCAGGTCGTACCGATTCCCCTCAATATAAGACAAAAATGCGGTTTCAGATAAGTTAAATTCTGACGAAATTTTAAGATATAACTCAGTATCAATAACGCGATCAAGCCAAACAACTGCAGCGGGATTTCCAGAAAATGCACAAGCTGCAAACGCGTCGACGACGTGATATCGAATGCGCTTTGACACATCTAAACCCAGTTAAAAACTGTGACCAACGCTAACGTGTACATACGAGTCGTTTAGGTCGTTAAATGCCCAGTCTAGTCGAATCGGACCCAACGCGGGCACATTAAATCGGACGCCAATCCCTTTGCCGATTCGCGCATCATTAATTAACAAATCTCCCATACTGGCCACACCGGAATCAACAAACGCAACCGCCTGTAAAAAATCATTAAAAACAAATCGGTATTCGACCGAAGCCAACACCCGTTTTGTACCAATCGCAAACGGATAAAAATCATTCCAACCCCGAACGGTGCTCGAGCCGCCTACCCGGTAATACTCACGAGCAAACAGGTCGTTATCCGCAACCTGAGGCCCGGTGATAAATCCCAAGGCTAACCGAGTGGCAATCGTTTGTTGATCGGCCAATTTAAAAAATTGCCTTAGCTCCAAATCGTAACGGGTGTAATCCAATGACATGGGATTGAACCAAAATGCTTTCTCAATGGTCAGGGTGTGGAAGCTACCATCCAACGGATTAAAACGAACATCCCGGGTGTCATAACTTAACCCAAGGGTGTAACTGTTAATGGTGTACTTTTTATCGGAGTCCAACAATTCCACCGACTCATATTTAACCGAATGATTCGAAACAAATTCATATGAAAATGGCCACCCAATTCCAAGCTCGACGCCATGACTACGCTCGTTTCGATAGCCCACACTACTTGAATTTGGCAAAAATTGATCAACCTGGCCATTTTTCGCCCACATCCGATAAGTAAACGACCGACGCTCACCAAACGCCCACGGGTTGTAAAACCGAAACTGATAGGTTGAGGCGCGCCCAAACTGAGATTTAAAGCTAAGCAATTGGCCGGTACCAAACAAATTATCCCAATACACATCACTAAAAAAGCTAAACCCTGCCGTAGGGCTAAATCCCCCACCAGCAGTAAAGGTCGCGTTTGAATTCCGCTCCTCAATATTTAACCGCAATACTTGGCCATGGTCCGATGCACCATCCACCAACTCAGGAACCACACTTGTAAAGTAGCCTAGGTTGTAAATGCGGCGTATGTCCGAAATCAAGCGATTCGACTGAATTGGATCCCCGATCTTTGTTTGCATTTCCCGGGTGATAACATACTCTTTTGTTTTAAGATTACCCGTAATGTCAACCGCCTCCAACACCGCCTCTGAGACATTAAAAACCAGTATATTATTCGGCGACGCTGGCAACTCAAACGACATCACCCGAGTGCGTTCGTAACCATTTTCCAAATAGAATTTTTCAATCGCCTTGGTGTCTTTTCTAACCTGCCCGATGTCCAATAAATCACCCGCGCGGCTTCCGATGACGGATTGAAGTTTAACGGTCTCAAAGGCCGAAACGCCTCGGAACTGAATCGCATTGATAACCGGGAATTCTTTAACTAAAAATGTAAGTATTACCCCCGCGCCAGATTGGTCAACGCGCGTTTTAACATCCGAAAACAACCCTAATGCCTGCAGATTTCGGACACTTCTGGCAATCCGCTGGGGCGTTAACGCCTCACCCGACCGAAGCAACGCGTTATCCAAAATAAACCCAGTTGACACTGCGGCGTTACCTACAACACGGACACCCGTTATGACCGATTGATTCGCGGTCGACGTCAACTTATTGACCGCCGCCTTGGGCGTTACCACCGAATTGCGAGACGGAGAAACCGACTTCAACACCGACTTAAGGGTGATAGGCGAAGCCAAAGCTGGCGCACCAATCGCAAAAGTCAATAAAAATATAAGCGTTAAATTATTTAAGCGCACTGAGTATAAATGCAGTCACCATAAATATTATGGTAACAACAGTTGTCATTCTGTTAAGCCCTGTCTCTAACCCTTTTTGAGAATTAAACAGAGTCGCAGCCCCCCCAACCGATCCAAGCCCATCTGCCTTGGCCGAATGAAGAAGTACCAACACAACCAAAAGAATTGCCGAAACACAAAGAACAATGGTTAAGAATGTATGCATAATAATGGTTTAAACCAATCAGAGTTTTTAAAGCAAATGGTGGGCGGTGTAGGATTCGAACCTACGGCCACATGCTTGTAAGGCATGTGCTCTACCAACTGAGCTAACCGCCCCTGTCTAGTTGAACGACTCGAAGAGTTTACAACGAGTCGCTTTATACAGCAACAGGAAATTTTATAAATGGCGCAGGATTATATCCATGAAGTCTAAAGTCATCAAATTTAAGATCAAAAAAGGGTTTTTTTGCGATTTCAACCGTTGGCAAAACGGTTGGCGTACGGGACAATTGCTCACGCAAACCCAATTCATGGTTGCTATATACGTGGGCATCTCCAAGCGTGTGGACAAAATATCGGGGAGATAATCCGCATTCTTGCGCGACCATCTGTAACAACAACGCGTAACTTGCGATATTAAACGGAATCCCGACTGCGATATCTGCCGATCGTTGGTACAACTGCAGATCTAAAAACGGCCCAGCAACATTAAATTGATACAGCGTATGGCATGGGGGCAGGGCCATTTTATCGATGTCCGATGGGTTCCAGGCCGAGACAACAATTCGACGCGAATCGGGGGTTTTCTTGATCATATCAATCGCATTGGCCAATTGATCGATATGGCGTTTTTTATATACCCCTGGACGACCGTCATCCGGCACAAATTGCTCCCAAAAACGCCATTGATACCCATAAATCGGTCCCAATTCACCATCCGGCCCAGCCCACGCATCCCAAATTCGAGTTGGCAGAAGCGTGTTGACATTGGTTTCCCCTCGAATAAACCAAAGAAGCTCCCGCAACACACTGTCAAATAGCACTTTTTTAGTGGTCGCCAGAGGAAAGCCGTCGCGCAAATCAAATTTCATTTGGTACCCAAAAATCGATTTTGTTCCGGTACCAGTACGGTCCGCTTTAACATCCCCGCTTTGTAACACATCGTGAACCAGTTGAAGATATTGTTTCATGGTTTAAAAGAGTAGACCACAGACCGCGGTTCCAATCAATGAGAGATGTTTATTCCCGATCAAAAACGGGAATTCTGGGCGTTAAAAAAGCCAGCGCAATGGAATATTATGAGGTAAATCAAATGAAAATCGACACCCCCTACAACCCAGAATTAGAAAAAATTCACGAGGCATTCACGATGTTGCTTGGCAAGCCTTACCGTAGCATCATTGTTAGCGCAGTCGACGGAACGCGAAAAAGTAATAGCAAATACCGATGCGCCGTTTATCAGTCTGATCGGGTCAGTTTAGTCGAAAAAAGTGCAACCAAGGTCACCCATTCGGAATTTGATTTTTCAACCAAAGAATTCAACTCTACCTTATCCGACCTCGCGCCATTTGAAACATTCACGCAAACCCTATCCGATCTCATACAAAAAATCCAAAAAGGAAAAGCCACCCTACTGAAAAAACTGTAATTCTGTGATAGGGTGTTTTTCACTATGATAACACGCTACAGCCGCCCCCAAATGGCTTTAATATGGGACCCTCAAACGAAATTTAAAAAGTGGCTCGATGTCGAATTAGCCGCCTGTGCGATTCAATACGAACTTGGCAATATTCCCCCAGCTGATTATTCAGAAATAATTGAAAAGGCCGCCTTTGACGTTTCAAGAATTGATGAAATTGAAAAAGAGGTCCATCACGATGTGATCGCCTTTTTAACGAGTGTGGCAGAAAAAGTTGGTCCCGCATCTCGGTTTATTCACCTTGGTCTTACGTCATCCGATGTCGTCGATACGGCGTTTTCATTATTGATCCAAGACGCCGGTAAAATTTTACTTCATGACATCGACGCGCTAATGTCCGCGATCAAAGCACAGGCGATGACCCATAAGCTAACCCCAACGATGGGGCGTACGCACGGCGTCCATGCCGAACCGACAACGTTTGGGTTAAAATTAACGGTTTGGTTTGAAGAACTGAAGCGGAATAAAATCAGGTTAGTTGACGCGCTCGCACAAGCCAACGTTGGAAAAATTTCTGGCGCAGTCGGTAATTATGCCCACATGCCACCCGATATCGAAGAAAAAGTATGTGCAAAACTAGGCCTCGAGGTTGCCGCCATATCAACCCAAATTCTTCAACGTGACCGTCACGCACACGTAATGACCACCATTGCGATCATTGGCGGCACGCTAGAAAAAATGGCGACCGAAATTCGGGCACTTCAAAAGACAGAATTTAACGAAGTAATTGAACCATTCGGCAAGGGTCAAAAAGGGTCCTCTGCCATGCCCCACAAACGGAATCCAATCATCTGCGAACGCGTAACCGGATTATCCCGTATATTGCGAGGATATGCATTAACCGCGCTGGAAAATCAAAATCTCTGGCACGAACGGGATATTTCACATAGCTCAGCTGAGCGGATGATATTTCCAGATGCAACGGTTACATTAGACTACATGTTGGGTTTAATGACCAATGTGATTGAAAACATGACAGTCAATACAAACCAAATGACGGAAAATATCGGGCGCTCATATAACGTTTTCTTCTCACAACAATTACTGCTGCGTCTCGTCGAAAAAGGATTGCTGCGAGAATCTGCATATCGAATCGTACAACGCAATGCCATTTCGGCGTTTCAAGAACAGGTTCCGTTTGACGCAAAAATCAAATCTGACACCGAAGTAACCAGCGTCATGTCGGGTGATGAAATCGATGCCGTATTTGACTTCTCAAAATACACGGCACACGTCAACACGATCTACGCCAGAGTGTACGGAGGATAACCGATACGACCATCTGATGGAGGCGGCACCCAGATTCGAACTGGGGGTAGAGGTTTTGCAGACCTCGGCCTTACCACTTGGCTATGCCGCCACAAGGTTTGATATCTTATCGTAAACATCGAATGAAATTCAATACAAAGGTTTTAGGCCCAATTGTCATTTACGTCGCCGGGGCAATTTATTTGGTCGTAACCCATGGAACCGCATTAACAATATCGTTGTTTGGGTTTATTTCACTGGTATTTATGGCCCTTACCCCACCCCCTCACGCAACTGAACCACCAGACAACGACAAAGAGCTTAAAATGGCGAGAGGGGTTCAACAAGCCATTTTAAACCTTCCCCTACCTGACGTGCCGACTCTTGAAATTGCATCCCATTGCGAAGCAGCGCAATCAGTGGGCGGTGATTTTACCTATTTTTACGCCCGAGAAACCCGGGAATTCAATACCTTACAATCCGACATCCCGGGGGTTTTAAAGCTTGATGACCATCGTGAGGTGTCCTTATCCGTTGGAATCGGCGATGTGGCCGGACATGGCGTATCATCGGCTTTGGTGATGGCATTAACCACCGGCCTGCTAAGTGAGGTTGCAAAAACAGAAGATTCGCCGTCCCGGGTGCTATCTAGGGTAAATAACTACCTTGTAACCCACATCGGCGACACCGATATTCGATACGTTACGTGTGCGTATATAACGATCTACCCCAAATCAATGCGGTTGGTTTATTCACGTGCAGGGCACCCTCCCGCTGCCATCCTACGCAAAAACCAAGTCCTGTCGTTAGACGCCCCCGGACTGTTTTTAGGAATGTACCCCGACGAAACATATACCGACACAACGATTCAATTAATGCCTGGGGATCGGATTGTCATGTATAGTGACGGCATGACTGAAGTAACCAATTCAGATAACGTCGAGTATGGATTAGACGGGCTGAAATCAATGCTGCTTTCAACGGCAACCGATCGCCCCAATCAAGCGCTAAATCGAATCACCGAAGACCTCGCCAAGTTTGGATCGGTAAAAGACGATCAAACGATTATTATCATCGACGTTAAGGAGCAACCCCAAAATGTGGAAGCGATCAGTTAAAATCCAAAAGTTCTCTGAATTCACAAAATCATCAGGCAACGCAACCTTAGCAATGGAACGAGACCGCCATATTGTTATTAACCAAGTAACTGTCGAAACAATTAATTGCTGCCCTCAAAATGAAAAAGAGTTGATAGCCGGTTGGATTTGGAGCAATCAAGCGTACCAAATCGACGAATCAGGTATTACATGCGAATTAAACACCATATCTTACAGCGGTAACCTCAATCCGATTCCATCGATGGCGCAGTCACCCATCGCGTTATCGATTCATAATTTGTACGCCCTTACGGCATCGTTCCAAGAGGCCGCGTTACTATACAAAGACACCGGAACAACCCACAGCGTAGCAATTGCAACTGCAAAAGAATTGCGGTGCAATATGGAGGATATTGATCCTAATATCGCGTTATATAAAGCAATGGGCTATCAGATTTTAAATCCTTCTAACACCCCGATTGTGTTGATCTGTAGCGCAAAAGTTGATGAAGGAACCATTAAGCGCGCAGCGTCAATCGGTGCAAGCGTCGTGATTAGCAGAAGTGCCCCGACTGACTTGGCTTGCGACTATGCTACTAACAAAGCGATGACCATTATCGGCTACGCAAGAGGCACCCGATTTAGTATCTACGTCGACAATGGTCATTTAAGGCGGTAAAACCCGGGCTACAACTAATGGTTAAACCGTCCATCTGGACGAGTCAACGTTGGATTAACGGCTCGAATGGTCATATTCCAATGGGTAAAAGCGGGGCCGACTTCGGCCCGCGAGGGCGGCGTACTACAAGTGCAAACTCGACCTCGGATTGGAATATCCCGATACTTTTCGCGGTCCTCGTATTCGCCCCCACAATCAGGACATTCTTCCGCATGAGTATTGCGTAACACTAATTTGTTGCACCCGTCACAATTGGTACCGCATGGTCTGGTTTACGATGCAATGCCGTTTCAAGTTGATCGGCAGTCACCGCTTCAGCCACATTTTTTAACCGCTCCAAACCCAATTTAAAACTCGATTGAATCATCGGTCGGCCAACAAAATAGCCAAAATAACGTCGAATCGGATTACGTCCTGAATCCCCCATAAAACGCCACGTAACGTATACCGACTGTCCCTGATCTACAAAACTCCAATATGCCTCGGCTTTACCGTTTTTTCCAAAATCTAATTCCGTTACAATTGATTCGTTTTTCCGGCTCGACGAAATGGTCATTTTTCCCTGCCCCATTCGGTCGCTTGCCCATGTCATCCAGGCGCCGACACCTTCTGTCTTGCCCGAATAACTCATCATAATGGTTGGATCGGTCGCATTCCAAGGACTCCATTTTTCATTATCTGGTAACCGGTTTACAAAATCGAATACCACGTCTACTGGGGCATTAACGATAATAGATTCTTCAACAATTACGGGGTTTGGAACAAAAAAGGCCCCAAGAAGACCGAGTCCCAATACACACAATACGCCTAGACCAACGGTCCTTTTTACCGACATAAGCCATCGTCCTTTCGTGCTAGGTATAAATTTGGGCTGCATATGCCATCTAACCGGTTAGTCGTCGCAGAAGAAACCCAAAATCCCCAAGGTGTGCGACGCCGAACTTTATACCCACATCCCTTTGGGATATAACCGTGCATAATAAACGCACTATACGGGTATTGTCGACAAATTTTTGGCCGATTTTCGTAATTTCCGCACCGATTATTGGGCAGTAAATTCATACAACTAAACGATGCAATTGCCCCGTCGGATGTGTAACGAGGTAAAAAACACCGATAATCTGGCCGCCGAGACAGCACCTTTTGAAACTGGGTATCGGATCTGATCACACGCCCATCATTAATGAGAGTCAATCCAGTGCAGCACATGCCCGTGTGCGCACACCCCCCATCAACAATAAAAACCTCAGAAATTGCCAGTCCCCAAATAAACTCACCCCATTCAGACGGCAACGAAACCAGATTGGCAAGCTCGTATACCCACAGTACAAGCTGGGCCGAAACCCAGCTTACAGACAATTTTAACGCCGTTTTAATTGATTTAACTCTTTAATTAACTGGTTAATCTGGGCGTCTTGATCAGCCATTTTATTACTCAACTCGGTATACGTTGTCTGGCGTTCGGCCTGAATGGATTTCAACCGAGTTGCCAACTGATCCAACCCCGAAACATCCGACGTTAATTGG
>JACCDX011503340.1_pt1 | contig 18402 bp, 14 predicted proteins | sample 7449681 | NCBI WGS metagenome assembly JACCDX01 (sample SAMN15323450, study PRJNA562643) | freshwater metagenome | isolation source: river surface water | place: USA:Blue River Watershed | collected 2017-08-18
GAAATGGGAGAAGGTGTAAAGGCATATTGGGCAACTGTCACATTAGGAAGTGAAGTAGTACCAACTATACCGGCACCAGGATCTTTTCAAAATATTGGAGTTCAAACAAATAGAGCTACTGTATTCGGAGTATGGAAAAAACCAACAACTATAACTGAAGTTAATTTTGAATTAACTGATATAGAACGAGCGGAATATCAAGAAAGATTAGAAAGAGCAGTTACAAAAAGAGAAGATGCATTAAATCAGGGAAAAATTGATGAAGCAGATACATTTTTAGACGCAATCAATGCTTATACCGATTGTTTAATACAAAATCAAAAATATAATGTACCATTAGATGAATTACCGCCTGTACTTCAACCAAAAGCAGATGTGCCTATAACTGGTTCAATAACCCAACCAATACCTCAAACGGGAAATACTGGTACAAATGAAAATGGTAATAGTTCTACAAATGAGGTAACAACTACAACGGTTACAAAAGATGATGATTCTTTTATTGATTTTGACGCACCGGTTACAAATACAAGAGATGTAATAAAAGAGGTAAAATGGACAGATGGTAAACCATTTGTATCTGGTTTTAAAGGTGGTGGGTTTGGAGGACCTAATTATTCTGGTGGACCTTATGGACCACCAACATTTCCACCAAATGCAACTCTTGGCCAAAGAGTTGCAGCAATTGCATTAAGAGATGCTACAGTAACACCACCAGCTCCGGTTGAAGAAAATCCAAAGTATTCAAATTGGGGACATCCTAGAATAGAACAAATATTAACCAATTGTGGATTGGGTGCTAATCATTGGTGTGCATGTACCGTTTCAACTTGGTGGGATGAAGCGGGAGCAGGTATTAAGGCATCAAAAAATCCTAATAAATTTAGTGATGGACCGGAAGGTAATTATAGAAGAAGTTATGTACCAGACTGGTGGGAATGGGCTGCTAAAAATGGAAGATTAGTAGATAGAAGAAATGGTGCAAATGCAAATGTTGTACCACAGCCGGGATGGGCAGTTATTTATCATTGGCAAGGTAAAGAAATACCTTTTAATCATATTGGTATATTTTGGAAAGCAGAGGGAGATGTTTGGTATGGTATAGATGGTAATCTTGCCGATTTAAGATTGGGTACACATGTTATAAATAAAAGTGCAGCAGTAGGACTAGTAATTTGTTAATATATGTCAGCGATACAACCAACAAATAATACGGGTTTAATAGTAGATGAGTTTATCAAATATGCTACCGAACATTTAAAAACGGTTCAAGGTGTAATTGTTACAACATCTCTTTACCAATTAGGACCGGCAACCGTTGCACTTCCAGGACAAATTAATTGGACAGGATATTTTGTCCAGCCGGCAAAACCTTCACAAACACAACTCAATGAAGATGATTTTCCTGCAAAAGAAAATGTAGATTCACAACAATCACAACCACAAACAAATGAACTAACAAATGGAGTTACCGAAGAAGAAATTGATAAAAAAATAAAAATGGCATCTAATGATGAAGATTTTATTGATTTTGATGCTCCAGTTACAAACACCAGAGATGTTATAAAAGAATACAAATGGACGGATGGAAAGCCATTCGTATCTGGATTTAAAGCAGGAGGGTTTTCACCTGGATTTTTCGGTGCAACTAATGTAGATTTGGGTCCATTGAATTTTGGTGCGGATTGGGTAACTTTAGCTGCGCAATTTATAGGAAAAAATGAAGGATTTGCAGCCAGAGCCAGTTGGGATTATAATGCTTATAGGTTGGGATTTGGTTCTGATAAAATATTAGGAGCGGATGGTAGAGTACGAGATGTTTTACCACCCCCATCATATTATAAACAAACAGGAGAAAAACAACCTGCAAATGGTGATACTACCACAGTTGATGCGGCACTTAAAATGCTTCAATATGAAATAGCTGGACCATATAAAAGTAGATTAGTAGGTAGTGGGACAACAAAAATATCGGAAGCGGCATTTAATGCATTGAATAATAAACAAAGGGCCGCTTTAGTAAGTTTTGTTTATAATTGTGGTAGTTTGAAACCTGCAATAGCTGCAGCTATAAATGGTGGAAATCTTGGTTTAGCGGCTCAATTAATAGCTGCCGGACCTATAACTGCTGGTGGTGAAGTTTTACCAGGATTAGTAAGAAGAAGAAAAGAAGAAGCAACCCTTTTTACTACATAACCCAAAAATAAAGACTTTAAATATTTATTTACATAACAAAAGATATATGAATACTGATAAACTTTTAGAAGCTATACAAATCTTAGTAAAAGAAGAAGTAAAAAAACAACTTCCTTCTATTATAAAAGAGGTTGTAAAATCGGAATTAAAGAAAGTTTTAACCGAACAAAAACAACCCAAAAATACAGGATTAAGTATGGCTAAAGCAATTTTAGAAGATGAACAACCTACAATTGTACAAGCACAAACAAAAGAATATAGTAAAAATCCAATGATTAACCAAATCCTAAACGAAACCAGAACTGCCGTTGGAAACGATGGTGGTTTTAGAACTATGAGTTTTGGACAAGGTGATATGGGTTCAATAGTAGGTAGAACTGCAATAGCAGAAAAAATGGGTTATGGTGAATTTGCCGGTGGTGGCCAGAAAAGTGGTTTGGGTGTACAAACCGGTAATGAATCATTAGATAAAGCATTGAATAGAGATTATTCTGAGCTTGTTAAAAGATTTAAGAAATAATGGCTATAATATTAGGAAGAAAACCATTAATAGAAACAAAAGCATTTGAAGATTATGCATTGGGTATTAAAATCCCAATTCAAATAACTAATGTTGCGTTTGCACAAAATTTTACTGAATTAGACCAACTTAAATCTAATATTAAAAATTTGTTACTAACAAAAAAAGGTGAAAGAGTAATGAATCCAGATTTTGGTGCCGGTGTAGAGACTGTATTATTTGAACAAATAACCGATGATTTTGAGGAGAAAGTTCAAGATATAATCACCACATCGGTTGAAACTTATATACCAAATGTTACAATAGAAGAAATAAATGTGGATATGAGTGATGAAAATAAAGATAGAAATTATGTAAGTATTTCATTAAAGTTTAGAAGTAAAAATACTGGTCTATCAGATACAGTTTCATTTAACGTCCAACAAATAGCACCATAATATGAGTTTAACACCATTAAATAAAACATTTAAGAATAAAGGAAAAGATATAAAATATCTTAATAAAGATTTTAATGCTTTTAAAGCAAATCTTGTTGAATTTGCAAAAACGTATTTTCCAAAAACTCATACTGATTTTTCGGAAGCATCTCCTGGTATGATGTTCGTAGAAATGGCTTCATATATAGGTGATGTACTTTCATTTTATGTAGATGATACTTTAAAAGAATCTTTAATAACAACGGCAGAAGATTTAAACAATGTTGTAGCCCTTTCTCAATTTTTAGGATATAGACCAAAAGTAACTTCACCTGCAACAACAACACTATCGGTTTATCAAATAGTACCGGCAGTAGGAAATGCTTCTTTAAACGTAGCAGATTCTAGATTTATGTTAAAGATAAAAGAGGGAATGGTTATTCAATCTAAATCTGAACAAATTGTTTTTAGAACGGTTGATAAAGTAGATTTTTCCGAACCTTCTAATAGAGAAATAACGGTTTATCAAAGAGATAATGTTAGTGGTGAACCAACTTTATATTTGGTTAAAAAATATGTACAGGCAATATCTGCATTATTAGAAGAAGAAAGTTTTGATTTTGGGTCATATCAACCATTTCAAACAATTGATTTACAAAACGCAAATATAATTGAAATATATGATGTAAGAGATTCAAATGGCAACAAATGGTATGAAGTTCCATATTTGGCACAAGAAATGGTATTTTTAGATTATCCAAATACGGAATTAAACGATCCTGATTTAGCACAATTTAAAGAAACAGTTCCATATGTGTTAAAAACAATAAAAACATCGAGAAGATTTACAACACGTGTAAATCCAGATGGAACAACTACAATTAGATTCGGTGCAGGAGACCCAACTGCTTCCGATGAGCAATTAATTCCAAATCTAAAAAATGTTGGATTAGGGTTACCAAATTCTATAACGAGATTGGAAGAATCATTTGACCCTACAAACTTCTTAAAAACAAAAACATACGGTACATCACCTTCTAATACAACGATTACTATAAAATACTTTGTAGGTGGGGGAGTTAGTTCGAATATTGAAGCCGGACAATTAACTAGAATTACCGGTATTGAATATGAAGATGATTTATCAAACTTAACGGCTGGTCAGATTGGAGCATATAATGGATTGAAAAATTCAGTAGCTGTAACAAATGAAATTCCTGCAACTGGTGGTAGAGGTGGTGAAACAATAGAAGAAATTAGAGAAAACGCATTAGCCAATTTTGGTTCGCAAAATAGAGCGGTAACTGCAAAAGATTATCAGGTAAGAGCATTATCAATGCCTACAAAGTATGGTGCCGTTGCAAAATCATTTGCTACTGCGGACGGTAGTTTAGATAACAATTCACCTGCATCAATTCTTGCATCTCCAAATAGATTACAAGAATTTGTAGATATCGTAATGGGATTCATTAATCAACCAGATGCATCTGAACCAGATAGAGGAACGGTGGAACAAGAAATTGAACAATTTTTATTGGGTAAAACATCGAATGAAAATGAAAAAAATAATCCATTTGCTATAAACTTATATCTTTTAGGATATGATGGGTTAGGAAAATTAACACCGGTTAATAGAGCTGTAAAAGAAAATTTAAAAACATATTTAAATGAATATAAGATATTAACTGATGGTGTTAATTTATTAGATGGATTTGTTATTAATATTGGAATCAATTTTGAAGTTGTTTGTTACGAAAACTATAACAAATCGGAAGTAGTGGCAAAATGTATAATTGATTTAAAAGATTATTTTAATATTGATAGATGGACATTTAATCAAACAATAAATTTAAGTGAAGTAGAATTATTATTAGCAAACGTTGAAGGTGTTAAATCAGTTTCAAATTTAGAATTAGTAAATAAGTGTGGTGGACAATATTCAACAAATCGTTATAATATTACAGAAGCAACTAAAAATAAAATAGTTTACCCTTCATTAGACCCGTCAGTATTTGAACTTAAATTTCCAGATGCGGACATAAAAGGCAGAGCAAGATAATGGCATATTATTTTTTAACAGCATCAAAAGATGCATCGGTATATCTTCAGCAACCAAATCAAAATACTGGTTTGGATGAAGTATTGGAAATAAGTAAAGTTTACTTTGGAAACGTAAAAGATGTATCTCATGTATTAATAAAGTTTGATACTGGATTTTTATCATCTTCTTTATACAATGGTACTAAACAATTACAAGAAGCTACTCTATTAATGAAAGAAGCACAAAGTGAAGAAATACCATTGGAATATACAATATATGCAAACCCAATTGCAGAGTTTTGGGAAATGGGTATAGGAACTCGTTTTGATGCAATTACAACAAAAGGTGTTACTTGGAATTATAGAGAAGGTGATACAAAACTTGTATGGGATAGTGAACCTTGGGATTCATATGTAACTGCAAGTATAAACAACGGAGCAGGTGGAACTTGGTACAATAATGTATCGGCTTCACAGCATTTTAATTATGAGAAGGGTGATATTAGTATGAACGTAAAACCTTTATTACAACGTTGGATGAGTGGTTCTATATCTAATGAAGGTTTAATTTTAAGATATGATGTTGAAAAAGAAAAAGATGTTGAAGACTATGGTATAATAAGATTGTTTAGTAAAGAAACATTTACCATATACCAACCAAAAATACGAATAGGATGGGATGACCAAATATTTCAAACTGGTTCTTTGACACCATTAACTAGTAGTGATTTAAAAGTTAGTGTAAAAAATTTTAAGAAAGAATATAAAAAAGAAACAATTTCTAAAATAAGAATTTTTGGTAGAGAATTATATCCACTAAAAACTTTTACAAATAAATTTGGATATACTGATGTAAAATATTTGCCAATAACTACATATTATCAAATTAGAGATTTTGGCTCTGATGATATTATAATTCCATTTAGTGAATATTCAAAAGTAAGTTGTGACATTGAAGGAAACTATATAAAATTAGATTTTTCAAACTGGGAAGCAAATAGAACATATAAAATTGAATTTAAAGTTGTAAATGGAGATGATGTTCAATATTTTGATGATGAACTAACATTCTTCTTAACCGCTAATTAAAATGGGATATAACAAAAACATATCAGGTCTTAAAAACGAAAATTTTGTAAACGATTTATCGGTAAGTGGCTCAAGTACTTTAGTTAAACCATCAAGTAATATTTTTATATTTGATGAAACTAATAATAGAGATGGAGTTGTATTTGCAAAATTGGAAAAACCAAAATATAACGAACCGGAATTAATTAGGTCAGTTGATACGAGAATATTTGAATTAATTCCACTTGCACCTCCACCCCCAAACGATGATGTTCCTAGACCAGTTTATAATGAAGTAACGCAATCGGTAATAGATTTAACTGCGGAAGTAGTTAGATTGAATACTATTGTTGAGGATTTAAGAGCTAAAGTAACCGAATTAGAAATCGTATCGGAAAGTTTAAGAGTTGATATAGATGCACAAAAAATATTAGTTGCATCATTTGAAAATCAACTTAATCAAGCAAATTTAAAAATAACATCTGTAGTTAGTGATTTAACAAACTCTATTCAAAAAGGTACGGCGGAGGCCATACAAAGAGTTTCTTTAACTGCAAGAAATCAATCGTTAAAAGAACAAGCTGACCAATTAAGAGAAATATTAGAAGGTAAGCAAGCTAAAATTGCCGAAGGTGCAAGAGTAAGTACGGAATTCTCAGCAAAAGTAATTCAAAAAGGTGAAGCTGGACAAAATGACCTTACTTTTAGAGGTAGAGCAAAAGATGATGGTAATGGACAATGGATAAATGGTCCTGATTTAGAGTTTTATAACTTTACTAAAGAACCTGTTACTCTTACATTTTCTGAAACAGGCGAAATTGCAGGTTCATTTGAAAAGATAGCATCATTCACATTAAAGCCAAAACAAACAAAATTTATTACTGTTAAAACTATACAAAATAAAATAGATAGCTTCAGACCAACTAAAGGGGTTAATTTTTCATCAGATAAATCTTATAAAGGAGCATTATTAGTTAAAACGGATAAATCAAATATAGCTTTACCAGTTTCAATACAAAAACAGTCCGGTGATAAATGGACAGGAGGTAATTAATTATGGCAGCAGAAGGATTAAAAAATTTTAAAGAGGTTGTTCAAAATAAAGCTTATAGGATAAATCCTAAAGATAGAAATATTTTTGAAGAAGGTGACATGCAATCTTTTTTTGGATTGAGTGAAGATGATTTAATTGAATTTATTATATATGATTCTTCTGAAAACCAATTGCCACAAAAAGGATTTGGTGGAGTAAGATATATTCCTTTAACAACGGCTAATATTAATGATTACTTTTTACTCGCAGAAGGAACAACAATGACAAGAAATAATTTACCTTCTGAATTTTTTATAGATGTGGAAAGATTAATTAAAGAAGCTGGATTTACAAACGGTATATTTAAAACACAAATTTCTTTAATAAATAAAAGATTAGGTTCATATAAAGCAAAAGATAAAGTTTGGATAAGTGAAATTTCACCATCAAGAACTGAAGTAAGACTTTTTCCTTTACAAACTAGTCCAAATGCAGATGATATAAGAAGTAGATTTAATATTTTTTATACAAATGGAGATTTCAAAAGTGATATAGTATATAATATATTTAAAATGGTAGAAGCTACCACACCTGCGATAATCATAGATACATTAAAACAAACATACGGTGAATCATTTTATAATAAATTAAAAACCGAATATAAAATTCAAAATTTTGATGTATTTGCAGCAAATATACATAAAAAATTTATTGAATCTGCACAATACGAATTTACAAATAGAATATCAACTTTGAAAGATGTAAATTATGGTAAGCCTAAAAAAACAAAACCACCATTACAACTTTCGGAAAACACTATTATGAAATTATTAGATATTTTAATTGTAAACGCAATTACTTTTTATCTACCACCAAAAGATGAACAATTAAATCCAAGAGCTACAACTACAAAAGATGTTAGTATGGATGATGCGGCAAAAATATTGCAAACAAAAACTATTGATGAAAGAATTGATGCAAAATTACCGGAAACTAAAATGGTATTTATTGAAAAACCTGAAATAAGTGAAATAGCAAAAGAATTTAAAAAACAACTTATTAAAACTTTACCAATAGATGAACCACCTCCTAGAATAATAACACCAATAGAAATTGAAAACCCAAGAACAGGAGAAATAAAAATAATTGATGCTCCACCTTCAAATCCAATAGTAGATGATACTCCGGTTAAAATTGAAGTACCTGTAAATCCTCAAATTGGAGCCGGTGGCGGTGGCGGCGGTGGTGGTGCCGTTGAAAGAGATTTTGGAACTGGAATGGGTAGAGAACGTGTTTTTGATAATGACATGGAAAGACGAGAAAACATAAGATAAAATATTTATTAAGTAATGGCAGAAGCAAATTATGGATTAGATGGGGAAAATTTTTCCTTCGAAGGTACAAATCCTACCGGAGTACTTAATAGTATTAGTGATTCCTCTATGTTCATTGGTGGCGGTGGTGGTGGAGGAGGTATTGCAATTGGTGGCGGCGGTGGTATATCATCCGGTGGTGGAACAAATGTTCCTATCTCAACCAACCCCGCAGCAATAGGAACTATTAATGAAAACAAAAGTTTAATAGTAAATGTATTATCAAATGTTGAAGCACAGATTTTAATTAACGGTGAAAATACATTTAAATCTACAACTGACAAATTTAATATTTCTCTTAATGATTTAATAAAAGATGGTGCAAAGAAATTTACATTATTAAAAAATGGATATAAAACTGGAGATGAATTTACAATTAGTGTACAATATAATCCTGTATTTAATTTTGATGCACTTAGTAATATAAATTTTGGAGATAGTTTATTTGGATATCAAACCAGATTAATACCAGATTATAGTCAACCCTTTTCAGATATAAATCAACCGGTTTATTCAACTACTTCTCCTTATAAATTTAGAATTGAATATTCTAAAGATGGGGTGGCACAACAATTTCAATTTGATGAAACTAATCAATTAGTTGATTTCGTATTTCAATTAGAAAAAACTAATGTACCAGATTTACCACCTCCAACTACAAGTGAAGTAACTATTGAAGTAAATGTAACCGGAGCAGCTGATTCGGTATCATATATTGGATTGAACCAACGTACTTTAACAATAAATACAAAATATACATTTACTGAATTAGCCGGTACTGATATTTCAATATCAACCGCAGATAAAACTCAATATTTAATATCTCGTATTTTAGTTACAAGTCCTAATGGTGCAGTTGAAGAATTTTTACCTGGAGGACTTTTAAATAGAATATCTTCAGAAAGTTCAACGGTTTTATTAAAGTTTGTTGCGGATGAAAATCTTAAAATAGACGTTGAAACAATTGCAGCTCCTGCTGCGCAAAGTAAACCTTCTATTGCATTTGTTAATCCAGATTCCGATGTATTAAAGAAATACAATATAAACAGCAAATCGCCGATACCTATTGCATTGAAAAAAAGTAGTACGGTAAGTGATGTAGCAATTTATGTTGGAAATGAGGTTTTTAAATTTACAAATTTAAATGATGGTGGATTATCAACAATACTTTCATTACCTGCTAACGCATTTCAAAAAATAGGAAATTATAGAATTGTAATTATTCCATCAAGACAAAAAAGAACTGGATTATTATTAGGAAATGTGGGGTTTGGTGATGGTGAACCTATTGAATTTTTATTAAATGTAGTAAGTGAAGCTTATGTTGGTGTTCCTGATATTAGAAATATATCATATCCATCTGAATTAATAGGACCAGATTTTAAAGGAACTGATGTTGATTTTCAAATTACGTTTGAATCCATTAATACCGATTATGTTAGAATTTTTAATGGAACAAAATATATTCAGGTAGGAAACTCTGGTAATATTAAATTAAATGTAAAACAACTTTTAGAATTAGGTGGACAAAATATTGCGGAAGATGATACTAATATTGTAATTAATCTTAAATTAGTTCCGTATAATACAAGTGGATTTGAAATCGTTGTTGGTAAAGAAGAATTTGTAACAATTAAATTTGTTAAGAGTCAATATACAATTCCAAGAGAAGTTGCTATAAATAGAATAGCTTCTACAATAAGTTCTCAATTTGATAAAACTTTATTAAGAGAAAGAACATCTAAATATTTATCACATTTATTACATTTTGGAGAAGGTGATAATAAATTAATTACCGTTTGGACAGGTAGTGAAAATTCACTCATATTAAAATTATACGAACCATTACCTACAACGGTACAAGAAAATCAACAGGTTTGGATTTCTAAAATATTATCAAATCCTATAATTGATACCGTTAGATTAATAGGTGAAACTTCGTTTGATTGTAAGCCGCTAAAAGGACCAAACTTTGGTTTAGAACCGGATAATGGAATAGGATTTCAAGTTTTTGATGATTTATTAGCTACAGGTTCATATTCAACAAATTTACTTTACAACAAATACGTTGAAGATTCTGGAATAGATACATCAAAATTAAATATAACTTACGCAAGTGGTTCGGAATATGTTTGGAATAATTTTGTAAACTTTGGTTCTGCAGAAGAACGAACAAATAACTTTTTTTATAAATTAGAATTACTTTTAGGATATATTTCAAAATATGAATTAATTACTGGTCAAACTTTCAATGTTGGCGGAATAATAACAGAGGATGCAGGTGGTGCAGCAACTCCTGAGATTGAAGGAAACGAATATATTGCAACTGAAACAGGAGATTTTGAAATACAATATGAAACACCAATATTATACGGTTCTGATTCTATAAACGAAAGAGGTTCTTTATTGAAAAAGATAAACCAAATTATTCAAAATTTTGATGGATTTGAAAAATGGTTATATACTTCTACAAACCCTCTAGCATATCCAAAATTTTTAGCAGAAGGTGCGGATGGTATTTTTAGATACAATTTATATCAAACTAACACACCACAGGCTGAGATTTGGTACGATTCGATAGTAGCATCATCGGAATACTATGATAGGTATAATGTAAATTATTTATCAAATAATATTCCTTCTTATATTCAAGAAGATTATGACAACAATGATTTCTTAGTTTTCTTAGATATGATTGGCCAACATTTTGATATTATTTGGGTGTATATAAATGCACTTAAAACAAATAATTTTATAGAAGAAAAGCAGGCAAAAGGTGTAATTGATTCTTTGGTTGAACCAATGTTAGCTTCAATGGGATGGAATCCTAAAAGAGCGTTCAACACAAATTTCCTTTGGGAGTATGTGTATGGAACTAATAAAGAAGGAAACCAATTATATTCAATGCCATTAGAGCAGGCAAACAATGAAGTATGGAGAAGAATACTTAATAACCTTCCTTATTTACTAAAACATAAAGGAACTGGTAGAGCACTAAAAGCTGCGATGGCTTGTTATGGTGTTCCACAATCCATGTTGACAATAATGGAATTTGGTGGACCACAAGACCCAACAAAAGGTGGTAGTTCTAAATTTACATTCGATGATAGAACCGCAGCAATATTCCTTACTGGTAGTTTAAATAGTAATGGTAGTTCCAATGTTAAAATACCATGGCATATAACTCCACAAACCGGAGAACATCCTAATTGTATTGAATTTAGAATTCTTCCATCTAAGATACCTACAAATTATGTAACACTAATTTCAGGTAGTCAATGGGCATTAAACCTTTATAAAACAACAGGTTCTTTTGGAAAATTAGAATTAAATTTTGGAGGTAATGTTGGTGATTCTCCGTATTTTGCAACAAGTGGTGTTGGTACTCCGTATTTCACTTCTTCTATTGAATATGTTTTAGGACCTGATTTAGTAACAGGAAGTATTGATTTTCCAATATCAACTGAAAATTATTCAAACGTTGTTATAAATAGATATAATTATGCCGGAGCTAGTTCATTGTATGAAGTATGGTTAGCAACTGGTGATGGAAAAAGAATAATAACAACGGTAAGTATGTCATTATTGACAGCTGATACCGAATGGGAAAGTGGTTCTTCTTTACAAATTGGTGGTAATGGATTTGAAGGAAACATAGATGAATTCCGTTTATGGGAAGTTCCTTTACAAAGAAGTAAGTTTGAAAATCATACTTTATTTCCAGACGCTATTAATGGTAACTCATATACGGCATCTACTGCTGATTTGATATTCCGTTTAGATTTTGAATATCCAAAAGATAGAACAAAAGATTCATTTATTAAAAACGTGGCTATCAATGAATCATATGGAGAACCATTTGCATCGGCAAGTAATATGTATTCGGCATCGGCTTATCCATATCAATATACACCATATGAAAGAACGGTAACAGCAACAGTTCCATCTTTAGGATTTAATTATTCAAATAAAATTAGATTTGAAACACAGACACTTAAAACTGACCTTTCATATAAAACTAGAGCAACCGAAAAATCATTTGATAGAGCTCCAATAGATTCAAATCGTTTAGGATTATTCTTCTCTCCAATTAAGGAGTTGAATATGGATATCTTAAAAGCATTTGGTGATTTTAATATTGATAATTACATTGGTGACCCATCAGACGAATATAGAGAGAATTATAAACAATTGGAAGTATTAAGAGAATACTACTTCGATAGGTTAGAAAACAGAAATATTTATGAATATATCCAATTGGTAAAATATATTGATAAATCTTTATTTGATGTTTTAACTGAACTTTGTCCTGCAAGAGCAAAAATATCAAAGGGTTTATTAATCGAACCACATTTTTTAGAAAGAAGTAAAGTAAAATGGAATAGACCGGAATCTTTAAGAAATGATTTCGATGCATATATTGATAATCAGGAAAATGATAAAATAGAATCAACGTATGATGTACGTCAAGGTGATTTAGATGCACAAGATGTAACAACTTTTAATGGTGAATTAAATAATTACGATGGAGTTGTAGATGCGGATTCTATAACAATATTAGAAGGAACAAATCCAACTTATGCGGGAACTATTGATTACAATGTAGAAAATTTAGAAACGGAATATCCAACGTATCCACAACAGGGTTCTTATGAAATACAATGTCCTACTGGAGCATCTTTGTATGGTGAAGCTGATTCTTTTTCATCAACTCAAATTGGTATGGATAGAAATTCATTAGCTAATTTAGGATATGGATTGTATGCTAAAAGAGGTAATTCCGTTTATAGAAGATTTGATGATATATTTGGTAATTTAGAAACAACTGGAAGTAGAGTAAGTGCATTTTTGGTAAAAGAATTAAAACCAAAAAAGAAAAAAACACAAACAGGTGGATATCCCGCAACAACTTCTGGTCCTGTTACTTATACTACCATAACTACCTTTGAAGATAAATATTATGTATCATTACTACCTTTTAGTGGTAGTATATCGATAGGAAACGATGTAGTACAAGTAACTGCTATCAATGGATATTTACCAACTCACTATAAATTTGTAAATGGATTAGGTGAGGGAATGCAACGTTCATTCTGGAAAGGTTCTTTACAAACTGCAGCAACTACACCTGATGGGTTACCTGCGGTAGAAACATTTACAACCAATCCTAACATTCTTAGAGTGGCTAAGACTGGTAGAGGTAGTGGTGAACCAATACTTGAGGTTGATTAAAATTGAAAATAATAATTGGTTATATTTATTTTAGAAATAAAAGCATAAAAAACAATATCAAATGGCATATTTAGATAATACCGAAATAACAGTAGATGCTATCCTAACCAAAAAAGGTAGACAAAAGTTAGCATCCGGTCAATCATTAAACATCACCAAATTTGCGTTGGGAGATGATGAAATAGATTACACATTATATGAGCCAGCACACCCAAAGGGTTCGGCTTATTACGATTCAGCAATCAGAGCAATTCCTGTAACGGAAGCATCTCCTGATGAAACTCAAGTGTTGAGATATAAATTAGTAACCCTTCCAAAAGGAACTACTCAAATTCCAACAGTAAGATTGGGTTATTTTGCAATCTCTGCAAATCAAAGTGAAGGTGGTGTTCCATTATTACCAACAACCGCACCAACAGGTAATGGGGCTGCAGGTTACACCGTTGTATTGGCAGACCAAAGAGCGGGTACATTGACTGTTACTAGAGGAGCTAGTGCAGTTGGTAGTGTTCCAGTATTCTTAGGTGAAGAAATTACAACAACTGCACAAGTAGTTAGTGGTTTAGAATTTAGATTCACACCGAATCCAAACCTAACAATTGATGTTGCAACTACATTGACAGTTTATGGTAATGAAACTGGTGGTTCTCAAACTATACCTGTAACTATAACCTACAAACCATAATAAAAAAAGAAATAAAAAATGGCACTAATTAATGACCCTAATATAACCGCCCAGATAGCAGCATTAGCTAATACTGGTACGGTTGATACAAATCAGGTAGTATCCCTTCTGAATAGTGTATTACCAGCAGGTCAACAAATCGCTACAAATACTTCTGGTGTTACAACCGGTATTTATAAAAGATTTGGTGATTTTGATAAGGTAAACGCAAAAGTTGAAGTTGTTACAACTGGTCTTTGGACCGGAGACTCTGGTTCTTTAACTCAATATTTTACATCATCAGTACAAACTAAAGCACAAAGTGGATATTACTATACAAATGTGTATGACTATAATCCTATAACTTATTCAGATACTGCTGAAGTTCAATTTGCAATTGCATATGGACATGTTAATGGTAGTGGTTCTATGACTTTAGCGGATAATGATTCCGCATTGTTAGCAACCAAAGCAACGTATGCACAATATAGAGCAATGTTGTTAGACCCAACCGATACTAAATTCTCTTTTGAAAACTCAGCTGGTGTTTTAACCGATGCAAATTCACTTTATTTTATAAACATTTCTAGAAGCCGTTATAGAGAAAAAATGGATGCTGGTAACTGGTCTTTAAAATTGACAGGTACTAACGGTACATTTTATTTCATAGATAATAGTGGTAAGAAATTTGGAGATGATTTAGGATTAGCGGGTAGAACATTTAAAGTTGTTTCTGGTTCTTTGAATTTAGGAACTGAAAACGAAGCAACTATTAAAACTCCAACTGGTTCAAATGGACAAGGATTTGGACTATTCTATCCAGATAGAGGTATTATTGTTTTAAACGCTGATGCTGTTGCATCGGTTGTAGGAAACCTTGTGGCTACCGAAACAATCTACACAAAAGATGGTAATTATCAAATAAGTGGAAGTTTAGCTGGTAATTTGGCACAAGATAGAGAACAATTTAATCAGTATAGATTATTATCTGCAATTAAATTTGGTGGTGATTTTGAAGCTCGTAGAACTGAAAACATTTCTACTCAACATTTCTTTGTAAGAGCAACAAATAGAGAGTTCAACTACTCTAATAATCCTACTTATGTAGATGCTGATGGATTCTTTGTAGAAGGTACATTTGAAACTGACCCACAAACTTATATTACAACCGTTGGTCTTTACAACGATGCTAATGAGTGTGTGGCAGTAGCAAAAACATCTCAACCAATTGTTAAATCGTTTGATAAAGAAGTATTAGTTAAAGTAAAATTATCATTCTAATTTAATTTGAAATATAAATGATAACCCCCGTAAAAGGGGGTTTTTCATTTGTAGAATATTTATATAAAATCATTTTAATGCTAAAAGAAATTCCAAAATCGGATATAGTAATCAGACCAATCAAAGTCTATAAAGAATGGACTTTTGATGAGAATGATATACATCCTATTTTTGCAAAGAGTGGGAGTTTTGGGAACTATGATGAAGAAATTGAAGAAAAATCATATGGAATATCAAAACAAGCTTTATTTCGTTCTATAAAAGCACAATTTTATAGAAATGCAGCAACTGCATCGGTATTAACCGAAGTTGGAAGAAGAAAATCATATGCATCTACTGATGAGAGAAATTTAGAAGATGAATTGGTTGTTTTACCAATCCCACAAGCTTGTTATGGTGAAGGTATTAAACCGGGAACTGTTGTTTTACAAAACGAAACAACTTTAAAAACTTACACCGATGATTCTTATTCAAATCTTTTAGATTCTGGTAGTAATGTAGCTGGTAATATTTTTTATGATAGGGGATTAATTGTTTTAACTAGAGATATAACAAGTGGCTCTGGTGCTGGAAATTTAACTCAATTTACTTTAAACTATCGTTCTACAAAAACAATATTTGAAAACGAAATATTTTTATCGGTATTAGAAAATGAATTTAATGTATCACAAAACCCAACTGCAGTAGATTATGATTCGTCTGGATATGGAAAAATTAAATTAAATAATTTTACATCTTCGTTGGATACTAACAAAAAAGGAGGATTTGCAGATTATGAATATAGTTCATCATTAGATAGAACTGGTTCTTATATTGCACCATTTATAACAACAATTGGGTTATATGATGAACAATTAAATATGGTTGCAGTAGCAAAACTTCCACAACCAATTAAATCGTTACCGGACTATCCAGTAAATTTCATTATTCGTTTCGATACATAAGGTTATATTTATAAGTAAGTAAAAAATTAGACATGTCAAAAATAGTAGAACTTTTATTAACAAAAAAACCAGTAGATTCTAAAGCCAATACAAAAGGTAAAGATAAAACTCCTATTGGTGTTGAATTTCCATTTCAAAATTCAAAAGATTTAATGAATACTGATTTAACAAAATTTAGAGGTGGAGTAATAGGTGGTAAAACCGGTGGATTTAATAGTTCAAAAAAATATACCGATACAGTCCAAACTTCGAAAACTAAATAAGTGAGCTGGAAATTTAAGGGAAATATTGTTACAGAAGAAAACACCCCAGAGGGTGCAATTGGTTTTGTCTATAAGATTATACATGTACCAACCGGTAAATTCTACATTGGTAAAAAATCACTTTCTCAAACTCGCCGTTTGAAACCCTTAAAGGGAAAGGTTCGTAAAAGAGTAGTTCGTAAGGCTTCCGATTGGGAAAAATACTATTCATCAAACGAATGGATTAAAAACGAAGTAAAAGAAGGTAGAGCTGGAGATTTTGAAAGAGAAATTATTCAATTCTGTTTTAGTAAAAAATCACTTACATATTGGGAAGTTTGGTGGCAGTTCAAATTAGATGTATTGGCTGACCCACAATCTATTAATGAAAATTTAATGGGAAAATTCTTCCGAAAGGATATATATTAATAAACAAACGTTATGACACTTACTGAAATTTGTAAAAAATATGGCATTTCTGATGCGTATTTAAACTCAAAAGATGATGCACATTCAATTGCAGCTGCATCACTAATAGACCTTAAAGGTATGGTTAATACTAATCAACCAAGAGAGGCTATTGCAAATAAACTCCAATTTTTAGCCGATTTTCTTATTGATGTAAAGAATTCTAATTGGGGTTAATAATAAATTTGGTTATATCCGAAAAATGTTGTATATTTACATAGTTTTTGTGGATATAACCTAAATTATGTTATCGGGTAAGAATAAATTAAAAATAATTACAATATTAGACTCCGCTTTGGGAGTTGGTTCATCCTTAAAGGGAAATGAACAGGCACATCATTGTCCATTTTGTAATCACCATAAGAAGAAACTTCAGGTAAACTTAGATACTCAAAGATGGCACTGCTGGGTATGTGATTCTAAGGGTAGGAGTATAACATCCCTTCTTCGTAAACTTAATGTAGACCTTAGAGATATTGGTGTTGTAAAAGACGTATATGGTGATGAACCAGAATACGATTCAAAAGAAGAATATGTAGCAAAATTACAATTACCAAAAGAATTCAAACAATTATATTTTAAACCAAAAGGGATTAATCCATCGTATAATCAGGTAATATATTACTTGAATAAAAGAGGTATCACTCAAGCGGATATCGTAAAGTATAATATCGGATATTGTGAAGATGGACTTTATGGTGGTAGAGTTATTATTCCTTCTTACGATGATAATGGTGACCTTAATTACTTTGTAGCTCGTTCTTTTTATGAAGATGAGAAAATGAAGTATAAGAATCCACCAATTAGTAGAGATGTAATTGTATTTGAGAATATGATTAATTGGAACGAACCAATCACATTAGTTGAGGGAGTATTTGATTCCTTCTCAGTCAAAAGAAATGTAATTCCATTGTTGGGTAAATTC
>JACCDX011124917.1_pt1 | contig 18399 bp, 23 predicted proteins | sample 7449681 | NCBI WGS metagenome assembly JACCDX01 (sample SAMN15323450, study PRJNA562643) | freshwater metagenome | isolation source: river surface water | place: USA:Blue River Watershed | collected 2017-08-18
AGCATCCTGTTATATTATGCCGCTTTAGCAAATGTGGTCATTGCGGTGGACTGAAAATCCATGGAACCTGGTTCGATCCCGGGAGGCGGCACCACAAATTAAATATGTGTATGTTTAAAAAATACAACATAGTGTTGGCTAACAATGATGAAAAGACCACACTAACATATACATTAAGTGATAGTCCAATTGCCCAAACTTGGGCAGGTATGATGTCTAAGGTTCGACCTAGAGACATACGTCCATATTCTACTCCTTGGAGAGGAGTGTTTAAGGATTGGGACGAAAAGATTTCTGAACTAAATGAAGTGATCGATCAGTTAAATTCCTGGATACCCGAAAAAATAGAAGGTAAATGGGACGATGCTGATAAAAACGAAAGTCTCAATAGACTACACATTCATTTTCCAGAATTAGAAAAAACTGAAACTGATCCTGACAGAAAGTTACAGTTGAGTAGATACAACGACCTTATTCACGAAATACAGGTGCTACTCGAAGTCAACACAACAGAGAAGGAACAGTTGCAGTTAATAATTTGTCCCGAGGGCACCAAAGCAGGCATTGCTCCAGTGCCTATTCCGGACGATAGATATTGGGAATTTACACATAACTTTAGTTTTGGCGATCTAGTATTGCACTATTGTCATGTGGGTAGACATCCTTATGAGATATTCACAAGGAACGATACTAACGTTCCGGAAGATCAAATTATTCCTCAAAGTATGGTATACACATATCATTCTCTGAGATTTTTTGATTCTAAGTTTAACAGGGGTTACTTTCAACAGTTCTATCTGAACTCAAAGATAAAGTGGCCTTATAAACTAACTGATCCTAAACTAGCCTTCGGCTATGTTCCTATGGGCAAACTTAGTTTGGTCAACGGAGAACGTTGGGACAGAGAAGCAACATATCAACTAGTAAAAAGTGCAAACGAAATTATTAGTTGGAATGTCGGTTGACAACTACCTTAAAGTGTTGTATAATAGATACATGTTTTAAACAAAAGGAGAATGACATGAAACGTGGTAAACGTTAAGTGTCATCCTGAGACTCTGTATGGTCCGGGGTGGCACTATAAATCAATATAGTACAACCATCCCTCGCTGGCGTTAACGGTAGCGTACTTGACTCTTAATCAATGAGGTCCCGGTTCGAATCCGGGGTGGGGGACCAATACAGGGTTCATAGTTTAACGGCGAAAACATCTGGCTTTTAACCAGTAAGACTCTCGGTTCGAATCCGAGTGGACCCACCATATAAAAACACATTTGGTTTAGATATAGTCTAAACGGCAAGGACTGGCACCGTCTTTCATGAAAAAGCCCTAGTGTGTTTCTATATGGTGATGTAGCATAGCGGCTAATGCACTTCCTTCATACGGAAACTATCGTCGGTTCGAGTCCGACCATCACTACCAATTAATAGTGAGTTGCCAGAGAGGCCTATTGGCGCACCTTGGAAAGGTGATGGTTCCGCAAGGGGCACGAGAGTTCGAATCTCTCACTCACTGCCAATTATGTGCGTTTAGTCAAAATGTTAGGGCATCACGACGCAGGGCTAACGACCTTGAGGTGCGGGTTCGAATCCCGTAACGCACGCCATATAAAAACATATTCAAAGACTAGACATAGTTTAGGAACCGGGTGGGCGCACCGGACGTTCAAGGGCCAGAGTATGTTTCTATATGGAAGGTGATTCTAGTTGGACTAGACACTGCCTCGAAAACAGTTGGACCCTATAGGGGTTGTGGTTCGATTCCACCTCCTTCCGCCATTATGTCTATAAATAATTATATGACAACATACCGAATTATAGAAGATTGTAGTCCTTATTATATTCGATATACCTTTGATGGTATAGAAAACCTAACCAATCTTTGTAAAACATATATCTTGCCTAAAAAGGGAGAGTTTGGGTTTAGGCACCTAAGGCTCGAACGGCCTTTAGTAGATAATGTTTTAGATCTAGTTCCTGCTAGTAAACAGATGCCTTTACAAAAAGATAGAGTTTCGTTGTTTATGACAGAACCCGGATTCTATTATAGTGCTCACAAAGATGGAATGGATCATAGGTTTAGTTTAAATTTTACCGTAACTGTATTAGATGATAAATGTGTAACTAGTTGGTACTCAGACGAAGATCTAAAAACTTATAAAATAAGCACAGATATAATACCATCTGCAAATAATTTGTACGTACCCGGTGCTTCTAGAGAAGTGCTTGAATGGGACAAATCAAAGCATACACCTTTGAAATCTATGGTGGCTAAACCTAACGAGGCTATACTGTTTAATACTGAGTTGTTCCATGATTGGGATAACCGAACATCTACTAATAGACGAGTTGTTCTAACTTTAAGACACCAAAACCCCGGTGCCGTCTATTTTGAGGATGCAAGAAAAATATTGTTTGGATACTAATTTGGAAGTGTGGTAGAGTGGTCTATTACGACAGTCTTGAAAACTGTAGGGTCAGAAATGGCTCCGTGAGTTCGAATCTCACCGCTTCCGCCAAAATCATTGACACCCACGGTAGATAAGTATATAATTAATATACGACCGTGAGTGGAATTGGCAGACCTCTGCGTTTATCGCAGGCTGGGGCACACGACTTAGTCACCGTGTTCTTGTAGGTTCGAAACCTACCGGTCGTACCAAAATTAGGAGAGTTGGGTGAGCGGCTGAAACCACCTTCCTGCTAAGAAGACATACGGGCAAAAACCTGTATCGAGGGTTCGAATCCCTCACTCTCCGCCAAGTTTATGAAATCACTATCAATTATTAAATTATTCATAATTGTTCCTATCATGCATATTCTCTTGATAGCAACTCTTATGTCAATTGATAATTGGTATTTTGCAATTGCTCTAGGTATAGCAGCCTACTATGTTATCTATCAACACGGGCAGTCTATAGGTTACCATAAAATGTTTTCACACAGAGCATTTGAACCTGTGGCATGGTTTCCTTATGTTTCAACATTCTGCGGAATAATATCTTTCATAGGATGCCCACTGTCTTATTCTGTTATACATAGACTGCATCATAGATATAGTGACACTGACAAAGATCCGCACAATCCGCAACATGGCATATTCCATTCTTACGTCGGATGGATACGGACTTACAAAGTTCCTACAAACGGTGTAACTATGATTGCAGATCTGCTAATGCGTTACAGATGGCTAAGAAATGTTTGGAAATATGAGTTATTGTTCTTAGTGGCATTCTATGCTACACTATTTGTTGTTAGTAAGTTTTTATTCTGCGTTGTATTATTAGGCGGGTTGTTATCGCTTCATACAGGATTTGCTATTAATGCATTTTCACATAAAAACGGTGGAGCAATTGACATTCCGTTTATTGCAAAATGGATAGCCCCTGTTTATATGCACAAGGCACATCACAATAATGCAAGGACCTATGATTACAGCGCAGATGGCATTAAAGATTTCAGCGTTCCTTACATTGAAAAATTTCTAATTAAAAAATAATTCCGGAGTAGCACAGCGGTAGTGCAGTTGACTGTTAATCAATTGGTCGTAGGTTCGATCCCTGCCTCCGGAGCCAGTTATGGGATAGACGATAGGTTTGAGTCCCTGCCAGTCTAGGCACAGTGTGGTTGACTGTGTTGACACTATAGTATGACTGAAGCCGGTATGTTAAACTTGCCTATTCGAGACAATCTAGCGAGTCCTCCCAGGAGGATAGTTAGGCTCCCGACCTGCTCCTATAAGTAAATGGTATACTAGCACTTTGGTAAAGTGCCATTGCAGGTTCAATTCCCGCTAGGAGCACCAACTGCTAATTCAGGATAGATGGTTTTGTAATCTGTCCCTGCAACAGCATCAAACGCCTCAATGTATTCATAAAAATCTGCCATAGAATTTTTTGGAGGCGATGTTAGCATATTCTTAGTCATTGCCAGAATTGTACGCAGTTCTGTAATAATGTTGCCTGAGAAATTGTAGTTCATTATTCTGTTTAAATATTCCTGCTTTACACTATATGGAAGATTAGACGGATGTAAAATCGTAGAATTGTCTACAGAATAGAAAGTGTCCATGAACTTAATAGTTGAATTTGAATCTTTCTGTATATTATGAATAGTGTCTAAAACTTCCGGAATGTAGCCCACATTTAAAATACTAATTCCAAACACAGCATTAAATCTAAAATGTCTGTAATTTAATGCTATCTCTTTTAAATTTGCAACAACAGTATCAAACGACGATCCGTGTCTGATATAGTCATGTATAGATTTAGGACCTTCAATATGTACATTAATGACTATTGAGACTTTATTTTTTAAAGATGCAAGTTTATCTAAGAAGGCTTGATTCTTGTAAGTTAGGTTAGTAAAAATAGTTATTTGTCTCAGGCATCCGTTTGACTCTTCTAAAATTAGATCAATTAGATCAACAATACCGTCGTACATAAAAGGCTCGCCACCTAGTAGACTTACAATTTCTGCGTTAACAAATGCTCCTCTAAAATCTTCAACGTTAGGTACTGTGTTTACAGAAGGTTCAAGGTACTTTTGTAAAGCAGAGGAGTTCGCTATGTAGCCGTTTATAATAGTGCTCTTATTATCATAAGACTTTCTAGGAGCAACATTAGATTGATTTGATATACAAACTTCTACTGATTTTGGAGAAATTATGTTTTCAGAGTTTTCGTTTAACATTCTTCGACCATAGAAAGATTGATTCTTATCGGATCTAAAAGTTTTTGTATCTCCGCCGGATGCACAGTCTATACAATTATCAGATTGTATGTTATCCATAAAATCTTGTCTAAGTTTGCTGTATTTTTCATTAGTCCAAACTACAGGAACACCGTCAGAAAATTTACCCATTTCAAACGTACCTCTAGGGCAGGTTCTAACACTATTGTTAGGTACATCGATCTCTGTATGGACCCATGGTACAGAACAGAATAACGGGTTTTGAATGAGTGTACTAAGTTTTGGCATACCTATATTTATGCAAGTAAATAAAGGATGAGGACTATAGAACAAATTGAAAAGATAAAAAGTAGAATATCAACTCCATACAGGGTTGAGAATTTCATTACAGAGTCTGAAATTGAGCAGTTGATAAAAATTTTTCAGGGTCACGGTGGGGATCAAATACACAAAAATACGGGTCCTATAACATTGGACCTATATCCGTATTTTAACGAACCTGTCGTTAAATCCATCCTAGAAAAACTCAAAGATCATATAGGTGACTACGAAATAGATAGTGCATTTTTCTTTCATGTAGATTATCCGCATATACTACACATAGATGATAACTTTAAACTAAACGATGTTTATAAGGGTATTACCATTCCTCTGCATCTCGAGGGAGAAAAGATAAATGTTTTACCTAAACTTTGTTTCTTTAATCAGTTCTATTTTAATGGACCTGCTAAATTCTTTAGAGACGAAGAGGATATGCCTAGTTATTACAACACACCTGTTTTCAAGTACAACGAGATAGATGGGAAGATAGGTGGAAAGTTTGATGTGGCTAATAGGCTAAAATATTTTACACATCTAAAACCGAGATGGTTAGACGGTCTAAGTTTACATAGTGTAATAGATTGGAAGCCAACTAGTGCTATAATATTTGACAGTACTAGAATACATTGTGCTAGTGATTTTCGAACTCTTGATATAAAGGCAAAATTGGGAATAAGTATTTTCACAAGGAAGCCTTAATGTTTTACTGGAAATATATCGACATAGACCCAGAACAGGTTAGAAATATTCAACACCTTTATAGATCAAGTTTGCCAAGAAACCAGCATTTTTTTCAAGCCTTGAACATACCTTTAACAGAGTTTTTAGGTTACGAGGTACAGCGGTTTGTGTTGATACAGGTTGCTCCTGGCGCAGAGGGAAGAATACATACGGACTGGCGTCCTAATGATTACGGAGACCAACTGGCATTGCAGATCCCTTTAGATAATTGTGATGAGGCTGTTACAGAACTTTGGGAAAGTAGTTACGATCCTCCTGTGCAATATACAGAGAATGGTCAGCCCTATAGATTTTTTGATCCAGAAAAATGTAAAAAAGTTACCGAGTTTCGAGTAACAAGACCTGTATTATTTAGAACAGATGTTCCGCATAGTGTAAGCAACCCTGGAAATAAAATTAGACGGGCCATTAGTATAAGATTTAAGAAAGATCCTTGGGAGTGGACAAATGAATAACCGATACATTTTTTATCCTAACATGGACCTTGATTTAGACAAACTTAGAGAAATATGTCTGAGAAGGAATAAACAAAATATTCCAGGTATGGCTACACATCATAGATTAGTAGAAGATGAACCGTATCTAATCGATCTACGTAACAAGTATCCTTTCTTAAGCCCTATATATAATATCTACACTACTCCTGCGGGTTATATTACTCCTGTACACGTCTGTCCTAATAGAAGTTGTGCTCTAAACATCCCTATTGAATATACTGAGGATTCTCACACTGTATTCTACGAGATACCAGAAGACAATAACAGTCAATATAATAAACAGCGTATCTACCATGTAATTAACACCGAAGGCACTGAAGTTTTTAGATATACTCTTGATAGACCTGTGGTAATGAATACATTGTTGCCTCATGGTGTATTCGGTGGTCCAAAACGTGATAGAACTATTATGAGTTGGAGCATCACATTTGACTACACCTATGACCAGTTAAGAGAAATGTTGTCCACGTGATGTATTACATTCCTTTAAAAATTTCCAACGACCTTGTTAACAAAGAAGTACTGTTCCAAGAAATAAATCAAGAACAGCAAGACTTCTATATGACTAGAAATTGGTTTGGCAGAACTGACATATTGTTAGAAGATTTTCATCGATGGTTAGAGTCTTTGGGGTGTAGTATTTTCTTTGCCGAAGTCTTTTATACGCCTCCGGGCGGTAGGATGCTATGGCACATAGATACCGAAGCGCCTTCAGATTTTGTTAAAATAAACTTTGTCTGGGGCAGTCAGCATCATGTTATGCAGTGGGGAATCTACAATAGACAAGAACCTAAAGAGATTAGTCTAACATCTGCAAGTACAAAATATCTAAACTTTGAACCCAATGAAGTTACACTAGTTAAAAGTTATAAGATAGAAACACCTACTATAGTCAATATAGGAAAACCCCATCGTGTTATTAACAACGATAAAACCGGCCGTTGGTGTCTAAGTGTTAATATACACAAACAAGAAAATAGAATATCTATTACAGAAGCAAAAGAGATCTTCAGTGAGTATGTGCAAGGTTAGAAATAACCTTGGCAACATTTGCGGTATTAAAGGGAACATTGAGAATTAGGTGCTGACTATTGTCAATCCAACTAATTGTTCTATGTGTCATACGAGTATTAACGTAATAGACTTGACCCATTTGAATGTTCATTTTACGATCATCCATCCACCAATCGTACTGTAATGGACCGCAGTTGTTTAAGAAACAGATCAAACGAAAACATTCCCTAGGCATACTAGGATGGTCTCGATGAGGTACAAAATACCCTCCAACATCTGAACGAACGATAAATGTTCTACCTAGAGGTTGCCAACTATCTAAGAAAGCGTGTAAACTTTTACAGGCTTCGTAGACAGCAGTTTTTTGATTAAACTCAAGTTCGCTTAATCTACGCCCTGCGGCATAACTAGCCTGTGCTAGACTAGGAACATCTGTATGTGTTTTACCAGGAAGATTTGTTAGGGTTAGTGCTTTACGGTTGTTAGGGCGATCTGTCCTAGGAAGATAATCAACCCAGTCATTGTCAAACTGGGCTATCTCTCTCATGTACTGACCTATATCAATGTTTATGTTTAGTGGTTCAAAGGGCCCAAGATTCAATAGTGCCAATTCGTCGGCTAATACACTAGGACCAACTCTGCCAGTATATTGTGCAGATTGTCCACTAATTCCTGGAGGTACAATTTTTATGTCCATAGAATATTTACTAGTCAGACCATCCTACAATCTTAATTATAGGCACCCATTGGTCTCTTAATCGCATCATGCTGGTTTTAAACCCATCCGGTGTATGTTCCTTAGGTTCTGTAAACATAAGATTATTCTTCATAAATTGTTGCCCTTCCGGACTTTTAATAACCGAAGTAAAATTGGTCACATACCAGTTAATGGCTTCTTTAGGAGTTCCTTTAGGAAATACAATTCCCCAGGCGGCATAAACATTGAGCCCGGGAATGTAATCTTTCATCAGAGGAACATCTTTGATGGCTTCGATTTTATATTCGCTAGTAATGGCAATTATTTTTATTTTACCTGTTCCTAATAGGGTGTTGGCAACAGTTACTGGAATTATACCAAACTCCACTATTCCTGCGGCAACATCCTGTGCGGCCTGTGCAGGCCCTTTATAAGGAATTGTTTTAATAAGGTCTCTATTGCCTTTAATCTGATACATAAGATATTCGTAGGCAAGTTTATGAGCACCACTGCCTGCGGCAATATTAATAGGTTGTTTCGTATTTTTAAATCTAGAAACCAATTCACTAGGAGTAGTAGTTTGGCTAGATGTGTGTGCAATAATAGCCAATGGACTTTTTGCTAAAGTTAGCCCATATTCAATATCATCAAATGTATATTTTTTTGCTTCGGGGTTTGAAAACTCTGCGGTGACCCATATTCCCTGATGGCTGGCTATATAGATACTATGACCATCGGCAGGTTTTTTAATGAATTCATTCATTGCGATAATGCCGTTGACTCCTGGTCTGTTTTCTACATTAAAGTTAATTTTAGGATTTGACTTTTCAAGAATGCTACTAAATCCTCTAAAACTAATTTCATTTCCGCTACCTGGTGCAAAACCAATAGTAACTATTATGGGTTTACTAGGCTCCCAGGCTAGAGCAGATAACGAACAAGTTAGAAGAAATAGAAAATTTAAAATATTTTTAATCATATATAGGTGCTTAAATAAAAGTTTAGGGTATTTAAGTGAATCAAGAGTATCTAAATTATTATTTTGGAAATGTCTGGCATCAAGGTAGCAACCCATTTGAACGCTATGAAAAAAGCGGTAAAATATTGTTAGACAAAATTCAACCAGATGAAACAGTAATCGATGTTGGATGTGGGACTAATCCCTTTAAAGATTATATCCCCAACCTTGTAGGCATTGATCCAGCATTTGATCAAGCAGACTACAAATGCACTATTGAAGATTTTGAAACAGATAAAAAATTTGATGTAGCACTTTGCCTGGGTAGTATTAACTTTGGCAATCGAGAAAATATCGAAAGACAGATTAAAAAAGTAATCAGTCTGCTAAATCCTAGGGCTAGAATTTACTGGAGATGCAATCCTGGACAACAGGATCATCCTAGTGAAGAATGCAAGCAAATAGAATTCTTTCCCTGGACACTAGAGGAGCATGTGCGACTTAGTGCTATCTACGGTTTTAGGTTAATGGAATGTACCTGGGAAAACAATCATAGAAGATTGTATGCCGAATGGGTTAGGTAAGTCCTGTATCAACTTCACCTAGTTGATTAAAAGCCCAAGCACGTTCGGTACATTGCCAACACTTGGTGCATCTGCCATCTGGGCGTTCTGTACAAGAATGTGTAAGGTCAATTAGATCAGCCTGCCCTTCATCGAACATGATTTTTAATATTTGATCCTTAGTCATGTCCACAAAAGGAAATACAATTTTAGGGTGTGTTGACTCTGTGTCTCTACGAGGTGCACCTGGTAGGCCTTCTAATTCTGGAGGGTTCTTGTTTATGCCAATAAATAGGATGTCGACGGGATACTTATAAAAAATAGTTCTTACAGCAGTTGTACTCTGTGCTCTATGGTTTACTTTAGGATTTCCGACTAAAATTGTCTTAGGTAAATCTAAACCAAACTTCGTATTAAAGTGCTCGATAATTGGATCTGCGTAGTAGACGGCTCCATCAAATTTGGGTATAGTGAAAGGTTGAAGTTTAATTTTGGGGTTGCTCTTGATCAGCAGATACAGTAAAATAGAACTATCAAGTCCACCACTTAGTAATATACCGTAGGTCTTGTTCAAGTCAGTTTCAATATGCATACGAAATATTTAATGTAGTTTTTAAGCCACATTAAAAAAGATGTTGACACAGACACAAGATCAGTATATAATAAGTGCTTGCTAAGAAATTAGCGTTGTTCTTTAAAATTTAGAAGTTTTAATTTGCTCGGTTCGTCTATCGGTCTAGGACACCGCCCTTTCACGGCGGGAAGAGGGGTTCGATTCCCCTACCGAGTACCATTAAGTGTATCGTTTTGGAAAAACTCTGTGTACACCAGGGTAATGCACAGTCAATGACGTCCCTGTCGGCCGGCACACGTAATACTGTTGATGTCAGGAGGTTATGGGTCATGCCTGTGACTTCCGTAACGAAAGTAGGTAAACAGTGGCCACTGTCCCTATATAAGTTGACACAGTAAAAGCAAACGACAATAGGGTTATTGTTGTCCATAACGAAACGATACACTTAATGGTTGACCTAAGTTAGTGTTGATGCTACAATATTAACTTAATGATACAAATGCCCGGATGGTGAAATAGGTAGACACAAGAGACTTAAAATCTCTCGCCCTAACAGGCGTGCCGGTTCGATTCCGGCTCCGGGCACCAAGTTAAAGTTAGGGCAGTGGGATTAGAGGCGTCCATCTGCTAAGGAGTAGGGCCTGTATGTAATGCAGGAAGTATAAAGGTACCCCGTAACTGGTAAGGCCGATATCCCTTTTGGCGTAGTAGCACACCTAAAATTTATAAATAGATCGCAGAGTGTTAGAAGTGGTATCTGGCAAGGCTCATAACCTTGAGGTCGGTGGTTCGAATCCATCCTCTGCAACCAAACAATGCCCTGGTGGTGGAATTGGTAGACACGCTGGTCTTAGAAGCCAGTGCGAGAGCGTGACGGTTCGAGTCCGTCCTGGGGCACCAATTAACAACGAGTCAAAAATGATTATCGAACGTAAGTCAAGTCGTCACACAGTTGATACAGATAAATGTGTTACCAATATGGATAATAACAGATTTAATCTTGTAATTGCAGCCGCCCAACGTGCAAGAGAATTGAAACGAGGTAGCAGAAAGTTGACTAGTGGAAGTGATGGTAATATAATTACTGCTCTAAAAGAAATTGAAGAAGGACTAATTGGTCCAGAAATTCTAAAAAAGATCAAATAATAAAGATAAGTAATTTCAAAGCCGACTTAGCACAGTGGTAGTGCAATCGCCTTGTAAGCGATAGGTCATCAGTTCGAATCCGATAGTCGGCACCAAATAACCCCGGATCCCGTACCGGTTAGTAAACGGGGGTCAATTGCCTGTACCATAAAAGGCACTGTGCGTAGGATCTACAGCAAGGCCCGCTTTACATGGGCGACTTGAGAATATCCTAGGGGGAGAACGCAACTTAAACCCAAAGCAAAAAATGCGTGGACGGAGTAACAGCCCGGTCTAAGGGCTCCTGTGGTGGGAGATGCTTAGACACTAATTTATGCGGGTAGATTGTGGCAGGGGGCGCCCAGCAGTCTTCCAAACTGATAATGCGGAGTTCGACTCTCCCTACCCGCTCCAAACAATGAGGTTATTATGACTCCGTCAGTCGAAAGTATGAAAAAAGGTACATGTGGGTGTGGTCGTAGTCCTACTGGTGATTGTATCGGTTGGCACGGTCTTACTGAAGATATGTACAAACATCAACTAATGCTCTGGTTAGAAGAGCAAGAACGAAAAGATAACGAACAGAAAAAAGATTAATGCCTGGGTGCGTAGAGAGGTGATACGTCTCCTTTACACGGAGAGCGATACTGGTTCGAGTCCAGTCCCAGGTACCAAGTTATAGGATGCTTCCAGCAACCTTTTTAACTTTAAGCCAAACTGAGCGTCCGGTTCGATTCCGGCTTGTGGTGTAATGGTAGCACATCAGTCAAAAGTAAAAAAGCATCCTGCAAATTATTCGGAATGTAGCGCAGTCTGGTTAGCGCATCTGCTTTGGGAGCAGAGGGTCGTGAGTTCGAATCCCACCATTCCGACCAAATAAATATAGTATTATGCTAATGTATGAAACTACTGTAAGAACACCGCAAGGTGAAGAAAAGAAAAGGATCTATGCGGCAACACCGCAAGAGGCTAAAAAACTTTTCGAACAACTTTACGGTGGTCCTAGAGCAATTCCATATATTCCGCATATTGTACCAAGTTAACGGGGGATTAGCACAGTTGGGAGTGCGCCTGCTTTGCAAGCAGGAGGTCGTCGGTTCGATCCCGTCATCCTCCACCAATTACATAAAACACCGCGGGATTGGTGCTAATGGTAACACGAGACCTTGCCAAGGTTTAGTCACGAGTTCGATCCTCGTATCCCGCTCCAACAGAAAGTTAAAAATGCCAAAATGTTATCAAACGGTCGGAGTGCCTGGTTCCGGCAAATCCACATGGATTGAGAATCAAGAATGGACCAAAGACTGTGCTTATATATCTACAGACAAATATGTAGAAATTCATGCAAAGTCATTAGGTAAGACCTATAGTGAAGTCTTTACCGAATTTATGCCTGAGGCTGTTAATCTCATGTGTCAAGATGTAATTGTGGCTCGTGAACAGGGTCGAGATATCATTTGGGATCAAACTAGCACAACGGTTAAGAGCCGTATCCGCAAATTTAACATGTTGCCTGACTACGAGCATATCGCTGTAGTTTTTAAGACTCCCGAACACAAAGAACTTATGCGTCGACTGTTTGGTCGTCCTGGAAAAGAAATTCCAGATCATGTGATTGCTAGCATGATTGCCAGTTGGGAAGAACCTACCTTGGATGAAGGATTTAAAGAAATTTGGATTGCCTGCTGAACTTTCTAGTTAGGTTGACATCTGGCAAAACCGATGTTATAATGTAATTAGAAAGGAAATATTATGCCGTGGATTCAAAATATTGCACTTGTTGATGTAGCCCGTGGGCATCACATCCGTGTAGGTGAAAATTCTATGCTGATCCAAATTGTGGATCCCGCCATGGAGTTTCCTGTACCCAAACACCAATTCAAGGAAGTACACAAGTTTGAATTTCTTGACATTGAAGAAGATGGTATGACCAACAACGGTGATGGCACCTGGACTGACATGAGCGAGTTTGCTATCACACAAGAACAAGCCGATCAGTTAGTCGAACTGCTACAACATGCCCTGGCCAACAGGATGGATGTTGTAGTTCACTGTCACGCAGGAGTATGCCGCAGTGGTGCAGTCTGCGAAGTTGGCGTCATGATGGGCTTTGACGATGCCGAAGCCTTCCGTGCTCCTAACCTACTAGTCAAGCACAAGATGATGAAAAAGTTAGGTTGGACCTACGACGAAAACGAGCCCCATACAATCAATGGCGTGAGCGTCGATGAAGACTGGACAAATAACAATGAAAAGGTTTTTACACTGGCTCGTGCTCGCCGTGAGCGCAGAGAAAGAGATGGTGACATATGAATATTTCAAAAGCGGACGAATGCCGTATCCGTGAATACAATTTGGAACAGTTAAATCTACAGCGAAAGCGAGATGAAGACTATCGTAAAGTTGTAGAAAAACAACGATTTGATCGTATTGTAGCAGAACGAATAGAAAGAAACATACGTCTAGATTACGACAAGGGTCGTAAGGTTGACGTAGATTGTTAGAAAGAAAAGGATGTATAAAGTAAAAGGATCAACTGTAACATTTGATGTTATGACACTAGCAGAGGCAATGACTACTGCTAAGGCAATGAACGAGTTTGTAACTATAACAGGTGCAAACTTTGAAGTATGCGGCATGTTTGGAGTAGACTCTATCAAGGATGGTGTTTGTCCAGACGGTGTTAAATACGATTGGAACAAAGCGAGCCGAATAGGCCGTGTTAAAAAGGAGAGAGTTTATGAAACGAACGATTGAAATTAGAGCCGCAGAAGGTGGTGAGGATAGCAAGTTATTTGCTCGAGATTTGTCACAAGCCTACATTAAATTTGCCCACAGCAAGGGCTGAACTACCCGCCTGATAAATGAATATCTTGGCGAGGTTCATATCCTTGTTGAGGGTCTTGATTTATCCGGCTTAGAAAACGAAGCAGGTGGGCACAGGATACAGCGTATTCCTCCCACTGAACGGAAGGGGCGTGTTCACACCAGTACCGTGACTGTGGCAATCATAGATGAAAGCGCACCAACGATAAAGGTGATGGATGCTGATCTTAAAATAGAATGGTATTCGGGCACGGGAGCAGGTGGACAACACCGCAACAAGCATCAAAATTCTTGCCGGATAACTCACTTACCTACGGGCATAACTGCAACAGCACAATGCCGTAGCCGTCAAAACAGCCTAGACCAAGCATTAAGTACTATCACCAAAGCGGTTGACAATCTGGTAAAAAGTCAGTATAATAATACTATTGCCTGTGATAGGCGTCAACAAGTTGGAACTGGTATGCGTGGTGATAAAATCCGTACCTACAGATTCCAAGATGATGTTGTTAAAGATCACAGAACAGACAAGACTGCTAGTACTAAACGAGTATTAGCAGGAAATTTTGAATTACTTTGGTAAGAAAGGAGCATAGTATGGGTTACAATACAAAACACTTTGACCATGAAGCGCATTATGCTTCTAAGACAACAAAGGAACTTCAAGAGTACTTGAAGAAGGCAGAAGAATTTTCAAAAAAGCATTCTCAGTTTGGTATTGGTTGGCACAACGAATACATTCATGATTTGAAACGGAGAATTGCAGAACGAATTGGTAAGAAAGGATAATATTATGCCGGCTGTGTTTTTAGTCAGCGACACACACTTCGGCCATACCGGGGTGTGTCGCTTTACCCGGAATGACGGGGTTACAAAGTTGCGTCCGTGGGATGATCCTGCGGAGATGGATGAGGCCATGATTAAGGCCTGGAACGAAAGAGTTAAGCCCGGTGACAAAGTCTATCACTTAGGTGATGTTGTTATCAACCGTAGAGCATTACCTACGTTAGCCAGATTAAACGGCGACAAGGTCTTAATCCGCGGTAACCACGACATCTTCCGTGATGACGAGTACCGGCAGTACTTCCGTGAGTTACGTGCATATCACGTTGTAGAGGGAATAATTTTTAGTCACATCCCGTTACACAGCGATTCGTTAGGTCGTTTCGGTGTCAACGTTCACGGTCACTTACACGCTAACCGCGTGAAGAAGGCTCGTGGGGTTGATGCTCGTACAGGAGAAATCTTGTACAGCGACGAGAACGATGTTCGTTACCACTGCGTCTGTGTTGAACAGACTCCAGACTTTGCTCCTATCTTGTTTGAAGACGTTAAGAAGCGTATTGTAGAAGAAGGTGGTGAGATTGGGTTCAGGAACGGAAACGGCCCTACAATGTAAGGGATAAGTACAGCATTATGCTCTTATCTCTTATTAACGATCTAAAACACGGTGAGGCTAGACCGCTTGCTCAATATCGAAATAAAAGATTTCTGTTAAACAACGGAGGCTCTTATAAGATAGGAAGCAATGTCTGTCCTCACCAATCTAGCAGAATTATTTCAGAAAAAACTGACCATATCCTGTGTCAATATCATGGATGGTCTTGGGATATCGAAGGTAATCCTACCGGTGCAGGTTTTACAAAACTTTGCAATGAAAAGAAGTTATCTATGACAGATACTTTTGAACACCAAGGATTGATCTTCAATGACGCCATAGATTTACCAAATTTACCATTTTCTTTTGATACATTCGAATTAAAAGAGCACAGGATTGATCGAGTAAAAGTTGACAATGCTATGCACATAATGAATGTGTTTCTTGATGTTGACCACATTCCATTAGTACATAAACACGTTTACGAATCTATGGGGATTACAGGCGAACCTCAAGTTGAATGGGAATATTTTAAGAATGGTAGTATACAGAAAGTTTACCACTCTGAAGATCCTGCACGACCACTAATATTCATGTGGCTGGCCATTTATCCATACACTATGATAGAATGGCAAAAGGGTTCTCTGTTTATTACTGATTGTTTTAAAACAGAAAACGGTTACACTGATGTGTCAGTCTTGAAGTATCAAGAATACTTTAGCGACAATTACGAAATAAATCAGGCCACGTGGGAAACTGCATGGAGTCAAGACAAACATCAATCTGAGCAGATGGTTATTATAAATCCTACCATGTTTGAAGAATCAAAGGTTCATTATTTAAATTGGGCAAAAAAGAATGGAGTTGTTATATAATAACTACATGAGGAGTTCGGGGCACGGACCCTCCTGGACTGTAACAATTGACCCGCCGAGCAGACCTGTTAAAACATATTACGAAGAAACAGTTATTGCCGCAGAAATGATATGGGCTCAAAAGCAGGGTACTCTACATCTTTGCTATAGCGGAGGATTAGATAGCGAATACGTCCTTAGTGTATTACTTGCATTAAAGATGAAGGTTAAACCTGTGATTATGAGAACACAATACAACAATCACGAAACTGTTCATGCTTTTAAATTCTGTAGAGAAAAAAATTTAAAACCTATTGTAATTGATTTAGACTACAATAAGTTTGTTGAATCAGGACAGGTTCTAGAGATTGCCAAGTCTATGAAGTCGGCGGCTTGGCAACTTTCATCTAATATGTGGTTAGCAAGTCAACTAGACGGCACTGTTATCACAGGTAACGACCCTCCCCATATGAAAAAGAAAAAGGACGGGCAGTGGTATCTAGACGAAGAAGAAATTATTCACAGTCAGTTTAGATATTTTAAAAAGTACGGAGTTTATGGTACTCCTTTCTTTTTAAGTTACACGCCGGAATTGATGTTAAGTTTCTTGTTAGATCCAACAATGAACCTGTTGGCCAACAACGGTATTCCTGGAAAACTAGGAACTAACTCTACTAAGGTTCATGTTTTTAATAATAACGGGGGTGCCTTTGAGTTAGCAAATAGGACAAAGTACCACGGATATGAGTATGTAGAAACTAGCCCCATATATCATCACCCAGATATTCAAACAGTTGAATCATTTAAGGATAAATGGTTAGGAAGTTCCGATCATCAATATCATGAAGTTGTAGAAAAACTTCTAAACGGAAAAAAAGCAAAAGCAAAACATACAGGTGAATAAATGATATACGGATTCGAAGATGGAAAATTTTATGTAGAATATCACGGATGCACTCGCCCTGTAGGTAACATGAGAGAAGAATCAGACCAACGTGCTCGGGATATAGTTGAGCAGGGTGGAAATTTTATGTTAGGATTTAGTGGTGGATTAGATAGTCAGGCTGTGCTACAAAGTTTTCGAGATATAGGTGCCCCTATAGAAACTGTCTTCCTTTACTTGCCCGGTTATAATGATAATGAGTATGAGCAAGTGAAACTCATGGATACAAAATATCAAATAAAAACTCACATTGTTGATATAGATCCTATGTCTGTTAGAGAAGAAGTAGAACGCCTGAGTTTAGAACTTGATATTCCGGGTAAAAACAATATTTTACAAAGTATTTTTCTAAGTAAATTACCAGACGATGTACATTTTATACAAATGGTACATGACCCCTATTGTTATGTTCATAATGACTATTCAAAGTTCCAATACTTCTTCGGGTATTACCTTCCTGAAATATCTAGAAAACGTGCATTTGACCGGTTGAATAGGCGAGGCAAAAATATTTTCTACGGTGATACTTATGAATTTTTGTTAAGCATTCTTAATGACGATGTTTTTAGGGGTGCATTTGAAGCCGCAAAATATTTTGACGGAAACGGGTTAGACCTAGAAGGAAAATATCTTAAGACCGTAGATCGTTGGGATTACTACATTAAACCAATCATTTATGGAAAGTACTGGGGAGATACACTAACATATTTTCCAAAATTTCAAGGATTTGAAAGAATAGAATATCTACAGGGAAATCCGTTGTTTAGAAAACATGCTACCGCCATACCTTACTACGAATTGATTAACATTTTAAAAACACCTGGATCAATTCATAGGGTTTACGAAAACGTCCCACTTATTCGTCCTGATGATTGATTTTGGACAGATAATTCAAAAAAACTGTTGACACTCAACAGTTTATGCGCTATAATATATTTTTAGTTGATACAATAACTAAACGATTTTTAGGATCGATACAGCAAACTTTACATTTCAACTCATAAATGAAACTAAAGACGATCCTGTCATTTTAAACGAAAGGAGAAAGAGATGACTACATTCGCTGAAGCAGTTAAGGCAACTCCAGCAGTTGCTCGAACAGAAAATGGAATGAAGGCTAAGGCCCATTCTGGCAATGCTCTTGTGGACCTGTTCTACAAGATCGGTGCAAGCCGCGGCAAGTCTGTTACCGCAGACTTTGAAAAGGCATTTCAAG
>JACCDX010596892.1_pt1 | contig 18396 bp, 19 predicted proteins | sample 7449681 | NCBI WGS metagenome assembly JACCDX01 (sample SAMN15323450, study PRJNA562643) | freshwater metagenome | isolation source: river surface water | place: USA:Blue River Watershed | collected 2017-08-18
GCACGCCTACAGCGAACTGAACCTGAAGCTGACCTCGGGCATCTACGGTTCGACCTTCTTCATGCTGACCGGCTTCCACGGCTTCCACGTGACCATGGGCGCGATCATGCTGTCGGTCGTGCTGTACCGCCTGATGAAGGGTCACTTCACGGCGGACCATCACTTCGCGTTCGAAGGCGCCGCCTGGTACTGGCACTTCGTCGACGTCGTCTGGCTCGGCCTGTATGTCGTCGTGTACTGGTTGTAATCATCCGGCAGACGAAAAAAATGCCGCACTTCGGTGCGGCATTTTTGTTTGGCGTGGCCGGCGTCAGTAGATGATGCCGGTCGGCTGTATCCAGCCGAAGCGATAGGCGACGAGCAGCAGCAAGAACAGCATCACCGAAAAGCCCACGCGCAGCGCCAGCGCCTGTACGGTACGATTGCTGCGGCCCTTGTCGCGCATCAGGAAGACCAGGGCGGAGCCGAGGCTGGCAAGGATCAGGACGAAGGCGACGGCCACGAGTATTTTCATCAGGTTTCCTGGCTGGGGGGCCGACAGGCTGCGCCGGCGGGTTTGAAATGAAGCAGCGATTGTAATGCGATTGATCCAATGCGATTGACGTTCAGATTCCGATGGATACCTTTCATCGCCGCCGTCGCCGTGGCGGCCGTCGGCATCTCGCTGGGCAACTGGCAGGAGCGCCGTGCTGCGCAGAAGCAGGCGCTGCAGCAGCAGATCGTCGAGCGCGGCGACCTCGCGCCGCTGCGCGCCGAGGCGATCGCGGCCGGCCAGCAGCCTGACGAATTCCGCCGTGTCGTCGCCACCGGCGAATTCCTCGCCGACTGGCCGCTGTATCTCGAGAACCGGCCGCTCGACGGGCGCGCCGGCTTCTACCTGCTGATGCCTTTGCGGCTTGCCGACAGCGGACGGGTCGTGCTGGTGCAGCGTGGCTGGTTCGCGCGCGACGCCCGCGAGCGCACGCGCATCCCCGCGATCCCGACGCCGGCCGGAACACAGCAGATCGAAGGCCGCGTGCGCACCGATGCCGGCCAGCTGATGCAGCTCGGCGAACAGGCCGCGCCCGCGCCCGGCGCGATCCTGCAGAACCTGGATGTGCAGGCTTTTGCCGCCGCCAGCAAACTGCCCGTCCACGCTTTTATAATCGAGCAGTCCAGCGATACCGGCGACGGCCTGCGGCGCGAATGGCCGCAGCCTTCATTCGGGATCGACACCCACCATGGCTATGCGTTCCAGTGGTATGCGCTGGCCGCGGCCGCTTTGCTGTTCTTCGTCATTACCGGATTCAAACGTGCAAGCAAGTGATGTGAAACAAGACAAGCCCGCCAAGCGCGGCAGGTGGATGCTGTTCCTGGTTCTCGCGGTCTGCGCGGCGCCGGTCATCCTGTCCTACCTGACCTATTACGTGATCAAGCCGGAACGCCGCAACAACTACGGCGAGCTGATCGATCCGCGCCAGTATCCGATCCCGGACCTGGGCGCGCTGTCGCTCGAAGGCAAGCCGGCCGCGCTGACCGACTATCACGGCAAGTGGCTCCTGCTGCAGGCCGATGCCGGTGCCTGCGACAAGCGCTGCACCGACAAGCTCTACTACCAGCGCCAGTTGCGCCTGACGCAGGGCAAGGAGCGCGACCGCATCGAGCGCGTCTGGCTCGTCACCGACGATGCGCCGCTCTCCACCGTGCTGATGAAGGAGTATGACGGCACCCGCATCCTGCGCGTGGACCCAAAGAAGCTGGCGGCCTGGCTGCCGGTCGGTGCCGGCAGCTCGGTCGAGGATCACCTGTTCGTGATCGACCCGCTCGGCAACCTGATGATGCGCTTCCCGAAGGACCCGGACTACAACAAGGTGAAGAAGGACATCACCAGGTTGCTGAAGGCTTCGGGCATAGGCTGACGCAATGCTGCTCGTACTGGCCCTCAAGGCGCTGCTGCTGGCGACGATACCGCTGACGCTCGTATATCTGGCGCGCGGCGCCGACCGTTATCGCAAGCTGGCGTGGACGATGGTGTTCTTCACCTTCGACCTGATCGTGTTCGGCGCCTTCACGCGCCTCACTGATTCCGGCCTCGGCTGCCCGGACTGGCCCGGCTGCTACGGCGAGGCGAATCCCTTCCTCGCGCACGCCGACATCAGCGCGGCCGAAGCCGCGCTGCCCAGCGGGCCGGTGACGGTGTTCAAGGCGTGGATAGAAATGATCCACCGCTATCTGGCGATGGGGGTCGGCGTGCTGATCATTGCCACCCTCGTCGTTTCCGTGCGCCTGTGGCGGCGCGAACGGCTGGCGCGCTACCATCCGGCGCTGCCGGCGCTGCTGCTGTTCTGGGTCTGTGTGCAGGGCGCATTCGGCGCATGGACCGTCACGCTGAAGCTGCAGCCCGTGATCGTCACCCTCCATCTGTTGCTGGGCATGGGCCTGCTGGCCTTGCTCGTCTGGCACGCCGCACGGCAGTCGCCGGCCGCGCCGCTCGCCGGCGCGGCAGTCGCACTGCGCCCCCTCGCTGCGGTGGCCCTCGCCGTCACCTTCCTGCAGGTGGCGCTCGGCGGCTGGGTCAGCACGAACTATGCGGCGCTGGCCTGCGGCGGATTCCCGCTGTGCCAGGGCGCGTGGGTGCCCGAACTCGATTTTGCGCACGGCTTTTCGCTGTGGCGCCAGCTCGGCATGACGCATGCCGGCGATTACCTGCCGTTCAGCGCGCTGGTGACCGTGCACTGGGTGCATCGCTGCTTTGCCTTCGTCGTGGTCGCGCTGGTCGGGCTCGTCGCGTGGCGCGCTGCGCGACTGCAGGGCAGCGCCCGCCTCGGACGCGCCCTGCTGCTGCTGATCCTGTTGCAGTTCTGTTCAGGGGTGGCGACCGTCGCGCTCGACTGGCCGCTGACGCTCGCCGTGCTGCACAACGCCGGCGCGGCGCTCTCGATCCTGCTGCTGACCGTGTTAAACTTCCGCCTCGCCTCTGGCGCGGCAGACAAGGCGGCGGAGTCCCACCCGTCACCGATTCCTGCGTGAGATAGAACATCATGACTGCCCTTACCGTGCAGCCCGGCCGCATTGCCCAGTATTGGGCGCTGACCAAGCCGCGCGTCACCCAACTCGCCGTTTTCTGTGCCGTCATCGGCATGTTCCTCGCCACGCCCGGCCTGCCTGACTGGCACATACTGGTCGCCGCGACCGTCGGCATCTGGCTGCTCGCCGGTGCCGCCTTCGCCGTCAACTGCCTGGTCGAGCGCGAGATCGATTCGCGCATGGCGCGCACCGCGCGCCGGCCGCTGGCGCGCGGCGAGATCACCGTGCCGCAGACGCTCGCCTTGTCCGGCACGATCGGCGGCATCGGCATGTGGGTGCTGTACAACCTCGTCAATCCGCTGACGATGTGGCTGACCTTCGCCACCTTCGTCGGCTACGCCGTGATCTACACCATTGTGCTCAAGCCGGCGACGCCGCAGAACATCGTCATCGGCGGCCTGTCCGGCGCGATGCCGCCGGCGCTTGGCTGGGCAGCGATCGCCAACGACGTACCGATGCAGGCCTGGCTGCTGGTACTGATCATCTTCATCTGGACGCCGCCGCATTTCTGGGTGCTGGCAATGTACCGCCGCGACGACTATGCGCGTTCCGGCCTGCCGATGCTGCCGAGCACGCACGGCACCGAGTTCACTGGCTTCCATGTCTGGCTGTACACGATTGCGCTGTTCGCCACGTCGCTGCTGCCGTTCGCGGTGCGCATGAGTGGCCTGGTCTACCTTGTGGCTGCGGTGCTTCTCGGCGTGATCTACCTGCGCTATTCGTGGAAGATCTGGCGTCAGTACACCGACCTGCTGGCGCGCAAGGCCTTCACCTACTCGATCATCTACCTGTCGCTGCTGTTCGCGGCATTGCTGGTCGATCACTACATTCCCTACGCCTGATGAAACTCCGCAAGCTGCTGGCCTTGCTCGGCTGCGTGCTGGCGCTGGCGGCCTGCGACGGCAAGCCGCCGGTGCCGAAGGCCGCTTTCGCATCGACCGACATCACCGGACTCAATTACGGCCAGTCGTTCGAACTGACCGACCACACCGGCCAGCGTCGCACCCTCGCCGACTACAAGGGCAAGGTGGTCGTGATGTTCTTCGGCTACACGCATTGCCCGGACGTCTGCCCGACCACGCTGGCCGAGATGGCGCAGGTGAAGAAGCAACTCGGCGCGGAGGGCGACAAGCTGCAGGTCGTGTTCGTCACGCTCGACCCCGAGCGCGACACGCAGGAGGCGCTGGCCGGCTTCGTGCCGGCCTTTGACCCGAGTTTCGTGGCGCTGCGCGGCGATGCGACGCAGACGCAGAAGGTCGCTGCCGATTTCAAGGTGTTCATGCAGAAGGTGAAGGCGAAGGACAGCGAGGCCTACACCATCGACCATACCGCGGCCACCTACGTGTTCGACCCGCAAGGCCGTGTGCGCCTGTTCATCCGGCACGGACAGGACATGGCAGCGGTGCAGAAGGACATCCGGCAGTTGATCGCCGGCGCCTGACAGCGGATCATCCAAAAAACAAGAGCGTCCCGCGGGACGCTCTTGTTCATTCAGGCTGTCGGCTGACTATGTCAGGCGTATTCCGCCAGCGCTGCCTTCATCTTCTTCATCGCCGCGACCTCGATCTGGCGGATGCGCTCGGCCGACACGCCGAACTCGGCGGCCAGCTCGTGCAGCGTCGCGCCCGAACCGTCATCGCTGGCCAGCCAGCGCGACTCGACGATGCGGCGCGAACGGGCATCCAGCTGCGCCAGCGCCGCTTCAAGGCCTTCCGACTGCAGGCGGTCATATTGCCGCGCTTCCAGCACCTTCAGCGGCTCCGAATGCTCGGACGACAGATAGGCAATCGGCGCGAACTTCGCGTCGTCGTCGTCGTCGTTCGGCGCGTCGAGCGCGATGTCGCGGCCGGACAGGCGCGTTTCCATTTCGATGACTTCTTCGCGCTTCACGTTCAGCGTGCGGGCCAGTTCATCCACCTGCTCCGGCGACATCGCGTCAAGGCCGGTCTTGTGGCTGCGCAGGTTGAAGAACAGCTTGCGCTGCGCCTTCGTGGTCGCAAGCTTCACCACGCGCCAGTTGCGCAGGATGAATTCATGGATCTCGGCCTTGATCCAGTGGATTGCATAGGACACCAGGCGCACGCCCTGCTCGGGGTCGAAGCGCTTGACGGCCTTCATCAGGCCGATGTTGCCCTCCTGGATCAGGTCGGCATGCGGCAGCCCGTAGCCGAGGTAGCCGCGCGCGATCGACACCACCAGCCGCAGGTGCGACATCACCAGCTGCTGCGCGGCGGCGAGGTCGCCCTCGTCGCGCAGCTTGCGCGCGAGCGTGGACTCTTCCTCCTGCGACAGCAGCGGCAGTCGGTTGACGGTGGAAATGTAGGCATCCAGATTGCCGACATTCGCGGGAAAACCGGGAACGAGTGCCTGGCGACCGGCCGGCACGAGGGCAGACGATGCGGACATAGCAGTCATTGTTTCTCCTGGATTGGACTTCGGCGGGCACGTCCGACTGGCGGATCACCCTCACAAAGCCAATATTAGCACTCTCGATTGGCGAGTGCTAATCGATTACAAATGTAACATTTGGGTGGCGCAGAACGTGCCGGGATGGGAATGACCCGGAGGCCGAGGGAGCAGGGAGGCCGGGCTGCCGGCAGAGGCGGCTGCCCGGCAGGATCAGGCAGCGACCCGCAGCGCGCGCCGGACCGACAGTGCCGCACCGAGCACGCCCAGCGCGGTGCTGGCCGCCAGCAGCACGGCTATCGAGGCCGGATCCAGCGGCGCCAGCAGGAAGCTCGAGCCATACAGCGTCGCCAGCGCGCCGACCGAGGTATTCAGCAGCAGCAGGCCGCCGGCCACCGCCAGCAACGCGATGCCGCCGGCGCACAGGCCAAGCAGACCGCCCATGTAATAGAAAGGACGGGACACAAAGGCGTCGGTGGCGCCCACCAGCCGCATGACCCCGATTTCTTCCTGCTGCGTCACCACCTGCAGCCGGATCGTATTGAACACCACGGCCAGCACCACGCCGCACAGCGTGCCGGCCAGCAGCAGCAGCACGCTGGCAGCGAGTTCGAGCAGCGCCGCGAGACGCTTCACCCAGGCCGCATCGAGCTGCACCGTTTCCACGCCCTCGAGCTTCTCGAGCACGCCGGCCAGCTTTTCGATGCTTGCCGGCGATGCCGCCTGCTCGCCGCCGCCGATCCGCACCACATAGGCGTCCGGCAGCGGGTTGCTGCCGAGCGCCTCGACCACTTCGCCGAGGCCGGCGCGTGCCTTCATGGCTGCCAGCGCCTTTTCGCGGTCGACGAATTCCAGCCGCGCCGGCACACCGGCGCGCCGGGCCGCGTCGCGAATGTCGTCGCCGACGGCCTGCACGCGCTCGCGCGCCACGCCGGTCGCCATGAACACGCTGATCTCCGGCTCGACCGCGAGATCGCGCGACACCGGGCGCAGGTTTTCCAGCAGCGTCAGGCCGGCCAGCGGCAGGATCAGCGCCAGCGCGATCACGAGCACGTTGAAGCCGAAGCTGCCCGGCGTCTTGCGCACGCGCGCAAAGGCCGCTGCCAGCGCAAGCCAGTGTTCTCTCAGCCAGTTCATGCGCCCACCTCGCTTTCGGCGTCGCGCATCGCGCTCACGCGGCCGTGGTCGAGCTGCACTACGCGGTCGGCGTTCTGCAGCAGCCGGTCGTCGTGCGTGGAAATGATGCAGGTCGCGCCTGCGGAATTGAAAGCCTGCAGCATGTCGATGACCAGCTTGCCGCTGTCGCGGTCGAGATTGGCGGTGGGTTCGTCGGCGAGGATGATGCGCTGACGGTGGACGATGGCGCGGGCGATCGACACGCGCTGCTGCTCGCCGCCGGACAGCGCCTGCGGCTGCAGGCCGGCCTTGTCGCCCAGCCCGACGCGGTCGAGCGCGACGCGCGCGCGCTGCTCCGCTTCCTTCACGGTCGAGCCGCTGACCAGCAGCGGCAGCATCACGTTCTGCAGCACGCTGCGATCCTTCAGCAGCTCGTGCTGCTGCAGGATCAGGCCGAGCTTGCGGCGCAGGTAAGGCAGGGTCGCGCGGTTCAGCTTGCGCATGTCCTGTCCGCTGACCAGCAGCACGCCGGCGCTCGGCCGCTCGATGCCGGCGATCAGTTTCAGCAGCGTCGATTTGCCCGCGCCCGACGGGCCGGCCAGATAGACCAGCTCGCCTTCGGCGACTTCCATCGACACGTCGGACAGCGCAGTGACGTCGCCCGGATACTTCTTCGCGACGTGGGAAAAGGAAATGATGGACATGGTGTGGGTGGTCAGCCGAGCAGCGCGTCGTCGAAGGCCTTGACCTGCGTGAGCGCGTTCTGGCCGGTGTTGCCATCGATAACCAGCAGCACTTCATGCGGCGCGCCGTCCATGCCCTTGCCGATCACGCGGCGAACCTTCTTCAATTCGTCCATCAGGTGCAGCTGCGTCGGCAGGCGGCCGGCGGTATCGACCATCACCACGTCAACGCCGCGCGCACGGCCGGCCTGCACCGCATCGAACGCAACAGCGGCCGGGTCGCCCGACTCCTGCGCGATCACGGCCACGCCGTTGCGCTCGCCCCAGATTGTCAGCTGCTCGCGCGCGGCGGCGCGGAAGGTGTCGCCGGCGGCCAGCAGCACTTTCTGGCCGTGCGACTGCATGTGCTTGGCGAGCTTGCCGATCGTGGTGGTCTTGCCGGCGCCATTGACGCCCGCGATCATCATCACCAGCGGTTGCTCGCGGCCGAGCACGAGCGGCTTTTCCAGCGGCTTGAGCAGCCCGACCATCAGCTCGCGCAGCGCCGCCTTCACCTGCGCGGCTTCGGCCAGCTTGTCGGCCTTCACCTTTTTCTTCAGCTCGTCGAGCAGGTAGTGGGTTGCCTCGACGCCGGCGTCGGCCATCAGCAGCGCGGCCTCCAGCTCGTCATACAGGTCATCGTCGATCTTCGTGCCGGTGAAGATGGTGGCGATATTCGACGAGGTGCGCGACAGCCCGGCCTTCAGCCGGCTGAGCCAGGATTGCTTCGCTTCCGGCGCGGGTGCCGGTGCGGCCTCGATCACAAGCTGCTCGACTGCGGCCTGCTCGACCGCAGCCGCTGGCGCTGCGGATGCAGCTGCGGGAACGGGAACGGCTGCCGGCGAAGCGGCAGGCTGTGCCGGCGCGGGTTCGGGAGCGGGCGTGGCAGGAGCGGGCTGTTTTTTCTTGAAAAAGCTAAACATCCGGGATGGGGAGTTCGGGAGTTCAGGGGGTGCGCTGCGACGGATGGCGGCAACAGATAAAATCGGGCGTCGCTTTTCAGTTGATCAACCCGATACCTTTCATTCTAACAGAGCCGAGAACATGATCTTCCGACTTGGAGCGCTGATACTGGCAGGCGTTTTCAGCTGGCTGCCCTGTGTTGCCGGGGCAGGCGCCACGGCACAGGAATTCCGACTTGCCAACGGTATGAAAATCATCGTGCAGGAAGACCGCCGCGCGCCCACCGTGGTCAGCATGGTCTGGTACCGCGCCGGCAGCGTCGATGAGCAGAACGGCAGCACCGGCGTCGCCCACGTGCTCGAGCACATGATGTTCAAGGGAACGAAAAAGCTGAAGCCCGGCGACTTCAGCGCGCGCGTCGCCGAACTCGGCGGCCGCGAAAATGCGTTCACCAGCCGCGACTACACCGCGTATCACCAGCAAGTCGAGAAATCGCGGCTGGAAAAGCTGCTCGAGCTCGAGGCCGATCGCATGCAGAACCTGACGATGGACCCGGCCGAGTTCGCCAAGGAGATCAAGGTCGTGATGGAAGAGCGCCGGCTGCGCACCGAAGACGAGCCGATGTCGCTGCTGATGGAAACTCTGTATGCGACCGCATACACCGCCAGTCCCTACCGCAACCCGGTGGTTGGCTGGATGGACGACTTGCAGAACATGACCGCGGCCGACGCGCTCGCCTGGTACGAGCGCTGGTACGCGCCGAACAACGCGACGCTGGTGGTGGCCGGCGATGTCGATGCGCAGGAAGTGCGGCGGCTGGCGGAGCGGTATTTCGGCCCGATTCCCCCAAAGACCCTGCCGAAGGTCAAGCCGCAGCAGGAGCCGCAGCAGCGCGGCATCCGCCGCGTGACCGTCAAGGCGCCGGCCGAGAATCCCTATCTGGTAATGGCGTACAAGATGCCGAAGCTGCTCGACGTCGAGAAGGATGACGATCCTTTCGCGCTCGAGGTGCTGGCGGCGGTGCTGGATGGTTATGACAATGCGCGCCTGCCGGCAAAGCTGGTGCGCACCGAGCGCATCGCCAATTCGGTCGATGCCGGCTACGACGGCACCGCGCGCGGGCCGGTAATGTTCATGCTGTCGGGCGAACCGACGCGCGACACGCCGCTGGACAAGCTGGAAGCCGCGCTGCGCGCCGAGGTCGAGCGCATTGCGAAGGAAGGCGTGTCGGCCGACGAGCTCAAGCGCGTGAAGACGCAGCTGATCGCCGGGCAGGTCTACAAGCGCGACTCGGTGTTCGGGCAGGCGATGGAGATCGGCTCGATGGACATGACCGGGATGTCGTACCGGCAGATCGACCGCATCATCGAGCGCCTGTCGGCCGTCACGCCGGCGCAGGTGCAGGCGGTAGCGCAGAAATATTTTTCCGACGACCAGCTGACGGTCGCGACGCTCTCGCCGCTGCCCGTGACAGCGCAGGCGGATGGCAAGCCGGCCGTGCCCGGCCTGCGCCACTGATTCGTTGACGGAGAACCCACGATGCTGAAAAAACTGTTTGCCGTCGCGCTGCTCGCCGCCAGCGGCTTTGCGCAGGCCGCGCTCGACATCCAGCACTGGACGCTGGACAACGGCGCGCGCGTTTACTTTGTCGAGAACCACACGATCCCGATGCTCGACGTGAACGTCGAGTTCGATGCCGGCGGCCGCCGCGACCCGGCCGGCAAGGCCGGCCTGTCATCGCTGACCAGCGGACTGCTGGCGCGCGGGCTGAAGGAAGTCCGGCTGGCCGACGGCAGCGTCGAGCCGTCCATGTCCGAAGCCGAGATCTCGAACGCGCTGGCCGACATCGCCGCGCAGCGCGGCGGCGGTTCCGGCGCCGACCGTGCCGGCATGTCGGTACGCACGCTGTCCGCGAAGGCCACGCGCGACGAGGCGGTTCGCCTGCTGGCGCGGTTGCTGGCGCATCCTGCATTTCCGGACGACCTGTTCCGGCGCGACCAGGCGCGCACTGTCTCTGCGATTCGCGATGCGCTGACCCGTCCCGAATCGATCGCCAGCAAGGCGTTCTGGCGCATGGCCTATGGCAACCATCCGTATGGTGCCGAAGCGACCGTTGAATCGGTCGGCGCGATCACGCGCGAGGATCTGCTGAATTTCCACCGCACGCACTATGTGGCCAACCATGCCGTGATCGCGATGATTGGCGACCTCACCCGCAACGAGGCGGATGCCATCGCGAAGGAACTGACGCGACGGCTGCCGCAGGGCCAGCCCCTGCCGAAGCTGCCGGAGGTGGCGCAGCCGGTGGGCGCGGAAGAACGCATACCGCATCCGGCGTCGCAGTCGCATATCCTGGTCGGCATGCCGGCACTGGCGCGCAATGATCCCGATGTGTTCGCGCTGACCGTCGGCAATTACGTGCTTGGCGGAGGCGGCTTCGTGTCGCGGCTGACGCGCGAGGTGCGCGAGAAGCGCGGCCTGTCGTACAGCGCCTACAGCTATTTCAATCCGATGGCGCAGTCCGGGCCGTACATGGCCGGGCTGCAGACGCGCAAGGACCAGTCCGACGAGGCGCTGCTGGTCGTGCGTGACACCATCGCGGCCTTCCTGCGCGACGGGCCGACCGAGGCCGAGCTGAAGGCGGCGAAGGACAACCTGGTCGGCGGCTTTGCGCTGCGCATCGACAATAATCGCAAGATCCTCGAGAACATTGCCGCGATCGGCTTTTACCAAATGCCGCTCGATTACCTCGACACCTGGACTGCCCGGGTCGAGAAAGTGAGCATTGCCGACGTCCGCGCTGCGTTCGCACGCAAGCTGGCGATGGACAAGATGGTGACGGTCGTGGTGGGAAGTGAGCCGGTCAAACCCTGAAAGACATGCATTTGAAAAAGCAGAACGCCGTCCCGCCGCGCCAGGTGCGCATCATTGCCGGCGACTGGAAGCGCACGCCGCTGCCGGTCGCCGATGTCGACGGCCTGCGCCCCACGCCCGACCGCGTGCGCGAGACCGTCTTCAACTGGCTGGAGCACCTGCAACTGCGGCGCTGGGACAACCGCCGCTGCCTCGACCTGTTCGCCGGCACCGGCGCGCTCGGCTTCGAGGCGGCCAGCCGCGGCGCGGCCGAGGTGCTGATGGTCGAGTCGCATCCGGCCGCGTTGCGCCACCTGAACGCGACCTGCGACAAGCTCGGCGCTGCGAATGTGACGGTGCGGCGCGGCGACGCGCTCGCGCTGCTGTCCGCGCTGCCCGGCACATTTGACCTGATCTTCCTCGATCCCCCCTACGGCCTCGATCTGCTGCCACGCCTGCTGCCCGCGTGCCGGCGCTTGCTCGCGCCGGGCGGGCTGGTCTATGCTGAGTCCGACCGGACCTTCGCCGGCAGCGATGCCGAGTGGCTGGCAGGATGGCACGCGGTACGTGCCGACAAGGCTGGACAAGTACATTACGCATTGCTTTCGTGCGGTGACAGGCCGGCGAATTAGGGCATAATGCGCGTCGTTCTCGCGGGGAATTGCCCTCCGCGCCCGAAACCTTGAAGGACAGCCCATGGTCACAGCCGTTTACCCCGGAACCTTTGATCCGCTCACGCGCGGCCATGAAGATCTGGTGCGGCGCGCATCGGGCCTGTTCGACAAGCTGGTCGTCGGCGTCGCCGACAGCAAGGCCAAGCGCCCCTTCTTTTCCCTGCAGGAGCGGCTCGACATTGCGCACGAAGTGCTCGGGCACTACCCGAACGTGGTGGTCGAGAGCTTCTCCGGCCTGCTGAAGGACTTCGTGCGGGCACATGATGCGCGCGTGATCGTGCGCGGCCTGCGCGCCGTATCCGACTTTGAATATGAATTCCAGATGGCTGGCATGAACCGCTACCTGCTGCCGGATGTCGAGACCCTGTTCCTGACGCCGTCCGACCAGTACCAGTTCATCTCCGGCACCATCGTGCGCGAGATCGCGCTGCTCGGCGGCGATGTATCGAAGTTCGTGTTCCCGTCCGTCGAGCAGTGGCTACAAAAGAAGATCGGCGGCGGCAACTGAGCTGCCGGCCAGTCTGTAGCGACGCATCCGTGGAGTGAGCCCGTGGCGCTGATGATCACCGACGATTGCATCAATTGCGACGTCTGCGAACCGGAATGCCCGAACGACGCGATCTCGCTCGGCGAACTGATCTACGAGATCGACCCCGCCAAATGCACCGAGTGCGTCGGCCATTTCAATGAGCCGCAATGCCAGCAGGTCTGCCCTGTGGCCTGCATTCCGCTGAATCCCGACTGGCGCGAGACGCGCGAACAGCTCGAGGAAAAATACCATCGACTGCAGTCGGACTCGAAGTCCGCCTGAGCTTCCCTTCAGCGCGCCGGCTTCGAATAGAAAGGCGCGCCCAGCAAGCCGCTGCGGAAATCCGTGGACGCGCTCTGGTAATACGCAATCGCTTCCTTCAGCAGCGCCTGGTCGATCTCGGCCGGTGTCGCCTCGAAGGTCGTCGGATCGACATCGAAGGCCTGTACGCGCCGCTTCGGCAGCAGCACGGTCAGCTTGTTGCGCTTGAGGTAGCCGAGCTCCTGGTAGTTGCTGATGAAGGCGCGTTCCGGCGGCGCGCCTTCTTCGAACACCGAGCGCCCGAAGAACAGGTCATCGCCATGCTGGCCCAGTGCCTCGACGACGCTGGGCACGATATCGATCTGGCTGATCATCGGGGAATACACGCCCGGCTTCAGGTTGCCCGGCGCGTACAGGATCAGCGGTATCTGGTAATGCTTCACCGGCAGCCGCGTCTTGCCGGCGACGGACGCGCAATGATCGGCGACGAACACGAACAGCGTGTCCCTGAACCACGGCCGCGTCTTCGCATCGCGGATGAACTTGCCGATCGCGTAGTCGCTGTACTTGACTGCGCCCTTGCGCCCGCCCGGTGACGGAATGTCGATGCGGCCGTCCGGGTAGGTGTACGGACGGTGATTGCTGGTGGTCATGACATGCGCAAAGAACGGCTTCTTGCCGTTAGCCTGCTTGTCCAGGTGCGAGATGACGGTGTCGAACAGCACTTCGTCGGCGACGCCCCAAACGTTCTCGAACACGATGCGATCCGACGGAATGTCCGTGCGGTCGACAACGCGATAGTCGTTCGCGCTGAAATACGCATTCATGTTGTCGAAATATCCGTAGCCGCCGTAGAAGAAGAAGGTGTCGAAGCCCTGATGCTCCAGTACTTCGCCGAGTGTCGTCAGGTGCTCGTTATGCGGACGGCGCACGATCGCCTGTCCCGGCACCGGCGGCGTGCCCAGCGACAGCGCCTCCAGTCCGCGTACGGTACGGGTGCCGGTTGCATAGACCTGCGCGAAGCGCAGCCCCTCGCGCGCCAGCGCGTCGAGGTTCGGTGTCAGGTTCTCGCCTGACCCGTAGCTGCCGAGGTAGGACGCCGACAGGCTTTCCACCGACACCAGCACCAGGTTTTTCGGCGTGCGCGCGAAGTGGCGCGAGGTCGTCGCTGCGTCGGTGTCGAAACTCAGCCGGCGCATCTCCAGCGTGGGCAGGTGCGCGATGCCCAAATCGGCGAGCGTCTTCGACACAGTGTCGGCCGGCAGCGTGCGATAGAACTTCAGGTAATCGAGCTCGTTGCGCCGTGCCGCAGCCGCCAGCGTGAACAGCCCGTTGCCCGACAATTCATCAGCGTAGGCATTCTTGTTGCCCTCCATCTGTTCGACATTCGCGACAGCCAGCAGCGTGGCCGGTGCCGCCAGAGCGAGCGCCAGGATCGCCGAGCGCTGGCGCACAGTCAGCGCAGGTGGAGAGGCGCGCCGCGTCCATTGCAGCAACGCCCAGGTGATGAGTGCGGCAGCGAAGGCGACCACGGTCAGGATGGCGCCGACCGGATAGGACTCGCGGATGTTGCCGATCACCTCGCTCGTATAAATGAGGTAGTCCAGCGCAATGAAGTTCAGTCGGGTCGAGAACTCCATCCAGAACGTGAATTCCGAGACCGCGCCGAACAACAGCAGGCAGATCGACGCGAACAGCCAGATGGCGCGCAGCCAGCGATGCAGCATGGCCGTGCGCCAGCGGTTCGGCAGCAAGGCTTCATGGACCAGCACGGGTGCCAGCAGCACCGAGGCGACCACCAGGTCGAACCAGACGCCTTTGGCCAGAACCAGTGGCCAGCTTGACAGGGGTACCTGCGCTGCGCCGGTATAGGCCAGCAGCGCAAGGCGCAGGCCGCCATTCAGCATGAGCAGGAAGGCCAGCAGGGAGAAAGGCAGGGAGTGCAGCAGGCGGAAAGGATTCGAGTGTTGCAATAAAGGCATCGATTGGTCTCACATGCGACAAGACTTGCGATCTTTCCAGGGGATCCTCGTAAATCGCCGTCAAATTTATTGTGTTCTATTAATCATATCGTTGTTTTCGCCGGATAACTTGCCTGTAACCTGATCTTGTGTCCGTCATTCTTCCGGCCTGGTTGAGCACATGCCATGAAGGGCGCCGGCGCTGGCCTTGGCCCTGCGTTCGGCCTGCACTAGACCGATCTGGCAACCACCCTGAGACTAAACGATCGTTCGCTCGGCGTCGGTGCCGATGACTTGTAATGATGGGGTTGTCGCTCGACTTCCTGAACGTACTCCTGCCGAAAGCCAGCCTGCGCAAGAGGTTCCAGAATGACTTGGCTGTGGCTGATGGCAAAAATGTTCTTGCTGGCCGCAAATCCCCTTGCGAGCTCCCGCACTGAGGCCTCGTCCAGGTCGTCTTTCTTGTCAAGCGCCAGAAAACGCTCGGCCGCCAGTTCCACGAATTGCGCCATTTCCTCTGCCGAGAAATTGACGCGACTTCCGTTCCTGCGCTCCGGGCTGATTCCTTGCGCAAATACCAGCATCCCATCGGGCCTGAGCTTGGGTTTTAACGAAAACAGGAATTCTTGAATTTCTTCCGAAGCCAGGAAGCTGAACACACTGTGGGTGGTGATCAAATCCTGGCCTTCAGGTACGGCTGCCAAATGACGAATGTCGCCGCGATAGACCTTCAGGTTTGCGCCAATGCGCTTGGCATACCAGTCATTCAGCGACAGGGTGGTTTCGCAAAGGTCTACCAATGAAATATCCGGATTCCCGCCTTCTGATCGAAATGCGGACACGACTAAATGCAGTATGGAATGGTCTGCGGCTCCGGTGATCAGCACTTTGGCGTTCGGACTCGATTTGGCGACCGCCCTGTACTGCTCCAGCAGGAATTCACCGTCAGTGCGTGCGCCGGATATCGCGCCAATCAACCGAAGCGTGGTCCACGCCCGGTGATAAGGCCGGCACGACCACTGGCTGTTTGCATGAACAGCACACATCTTTTCGGACAACTGCCGCGTCAGCTTTGCCGCTTCATTCAAAAATTCGGGAACCATCATCGTTGATTGGAATGTTCTTTGTGACGAGCTTGATAAGCTGGTCAGGCAAATCGCCCAAGCTAAAGTGCCCTTGCTCGACGTTGCTTGTGCCAGAAAGTGTGAAAACCTGATTAGCCAACTCTTCCGGAGTCCATCGGTCATTTGCCATTGCACGATCGTTGCGGCTCTCGCCCGGGCTTTCCGGCAACAGCACCGCAACATCAACCCGGTCAATTGGCAAGCCATTGCTTTTCATTGGCAATTCCGATATCTGCAACACGAGCGCATCAACGCGCGGATCTGCCAGCAATGCCCTGCATCCAGCGAAGGCATCTCCACCTGCCAAGCGGGAAACCTTATTGCCAATATATACGTCGTGCGAATCGACCCAACCCACGCAAATATTCTTGCTGATCGTCTTGGCGACCAGCTCCTCGCGGATGTCCCGATGCGCTTCAACTGAGCCGATCAACACAATCGTCGGGATTCGTCCTCTCCGCGGCACGAGGCGAGGCAGAATGGCGCGGTGCAAATGCCGCGACAATTGAGGCTGTGCGTTCACCTCACAGATCGCCCCGCCGGTTTCATGCCACGGGCGCGAGATATCCGGTATGAGCAAGTCGATTCCAGCAAGATCCAGCCGCAAGACGCTCGCAGCGCGAGAAGCAAGCTCCAGATTATCGGGGTGTACTTTGTCCAGCACCGCCTCCCGTGTCCCGCCGACGTTGATGTTCGCCGGGCCGCGCAGTCGCACATTCTGTCCGGGCAGCGGAATGCTTTTTAACGTAAGCCCCTGGCTGCCCAGCCAATCTCGCACCTCATCATCGATGGTGATCGGCTTTCTCGCCTGCTCTGCCAGATGATCACTTGGCCGACTTTTTCTATCGAGATTGGCTCGCCGAATCAGATCCTCGACTGTTTCTGTGCCATTGCCGATGACATAGGCAGGCCTTCTATGCATCGCCCAGATGACCTCGCCTTTGTAAACCTGCAGCCGGTAATCATGCCCCTCTACATGCTGTTCAACGAGAATGCGCTCACTGAGGCTTGACGCCGCCGAAAACGCTTTGCTTACAGCCTCTGGTGATCGGAGTCCCGTATACACGCCCTTTCCGCCATCGAGATCGGTCGGTTTGAGCACGACTGGATAGCCCAGTTTTTCCGCCGCAGCGACGGCCTGCTGCTCATTGGCCACTTGGCGATGCCGTGGCACCGGGAGGCCCGCGTCACGAAGAACCTTGGCGCATGCAAATTTATCGCGCGCCAGACCTGCACTGATTCCAGACGTCTCATCGGTGAATGAACTGTCCAGCCAGCGAGCCTTGCTGCCCCAACCAAATTGATAAACATTGTTGGCGACATGCCGCCAAGGTATGCCTTCGTCGTGAGCAGCCTGCAGGAATCGCAGAGTATTGACACCTGTCGGCGCCTTCCTGGCACAGCTTTTGATGAGCTTGTAAAAATCTTCGGAAAGGCTTGCAAGCGCAATCTCGCGTCCGTCCGTCAATGAGTTGAAAAGCTGCGCAGCCCAGCCAATCGCCCGCCTGGGTGCCGCAATACCAACATCGATGGCGGGCAGCCCAAGCATCCAATGAATTTGAGCTCCCCGCCGGATTTGTCTGGCTTGGACTCCCGCCATGATTGGCATTCCGGCCGTGGACAATATATCCAGAGAAGTGCTGGCCAAACGAGCCAGTATCGGATGCTCCGCCACGATTTTCGGAAGCCTGTGTGGCTGTCGATTTCGCAGAAGCGCCTCAGTAATCTCATCGTACTGATCCAGAGTACTCTGCCGAATTTCGCCAACAAGAATGCAGACGTCAAAAATGAACGCTGGCTGCCGCATCCCTCGCCAGTAACCTGCCTCGAAGCGACTCCTGGCCAGATCGACCCTGATGAAGGGATCTGCTACTTCGTTTGTGTGGATGATGCGGGAATTTTCCATTGATTTATATTTTTTAAGGAAAACGTTTTTGCAGGTGACATGTCACATGCCCAAATTCAGGCATTGAGCTCTGCGAGCCTGACTTCACAGGCCACCGCGCTCCTGATGGGGAGACACTGATTTCAGTGATCTGCATGCCCTCATGCGGAGGGCAGGCCTTGACCATCGCCCCGTCGGGTTTGATGCAGTGATTAACGGATTTTCTCCGGAGTTTTGTGCATTTTATATGCAATCCATATGGGAAAAATAGGAAGCTTGGCGCATTCTTTGCGCGCTCCCGAAAATCTCGGTGGAATGACGGATTCCACTGCGCAGCGCCTCACGGCACCCAAGGCAGAGAATACGAGGCTCAAGCGACGACTGACAGAATTGACCTCCGCCGAAAGCGGCGGCATGGCTACCGACGACTGCCTGTGCTGTTGCGATGGCCGGATGCTTCCCGCCGCGTAAGCAAAGGCTTCAGTTGTGCTCGGCTCGGGATCCTTGCCGCGCGGTACTCCCGCAGCACCTCCATCGTCCGGCTGCGCGCTTCCTCGGCCCTCTGCATGGGATCATCAGTGGCCGCCAGTCGTTCAAGACGGGATTCGGTGAGCGTTATAATCATGGTCTTTCAGGACAAGACGAGGACAAAGGCAAGCGTTCCGACGCGCCGACCACTCGTTGACCGTTTCACCACCCTGCAACCAGCGGTTGCAGGATCGGCACTTCGACGATGCCCACATTGGTTTCGATGTGCCTTTAAATTCAAGGATTTCCATGAGCCTCAAATGCGGCATCGTCGGCCTGCCCAACGTCGGCAAGTCGACCCTCTTCAATGCACTGACCAAGGCCGGCATCCCGGCGGAGAACTATCCCTTCTGCACGATCGAGCCCAA
>JACCDX010551719.1_pt1 | contig 18390 bp, 18 predicted proteins | sample 7449681 | NCBI WGS metagenome assembly JACCDX01 (sample SAMN15323450, study PRJNA562643) | freshwater metagenome | isolation source: river surface water | place: USA:Blue River Watershed | collected 2017-08-18
AAATGCTCAGGTGCGGCATAGCCTTTATTTTCATGCCATAAATAGTCAGGAAACTCTTCACTTAATTCATTCATCACTTGATCTCTAGCAACTTTTGCCACAATTGATGCTGCTGCAACGCTGGAGCAAATTAGATCGGCCTTAATTAAATTAATTATCTTCATATTTGCAGAAATTGGTCCATCATCAACAACTTCATCAAAAATATCTAAATTTTCTTTTTCAGGCATCAACCAATTGTGTTTTCCATCAAGAATTAAATAATCTGGCTTATTTTCTAAAGCATTTAAAGCACGCCTTCCTGCTCTTCTTAAAGCCCTAGTTAAACCAATTTCATCAATTTCTGTGTTACTTGCCTGTCCCACACTATGTTCCAAAACCCAAGATTTAACTTTCGGTAATAAATCTTCTCGTTCTTGTTTTGTCAATTCTTTTGAATCAGTTAAACCAACTGGTGATAATTCTTCATTGGCTAATTCTTGATTTAGAACTGTGACTCCAACATAAACAGGTCCTGCAAGACAACCTCTGCCGACTTCATCCATGCCTGCAACAAGTTTTGCCCCTTTTGAAAAAAGAGTTCTTTCTAATTCAAGATTAGTTTTATTTTTTTTAGTTCTTGGCATCAGGAATTAAATTGAAACTTTCAGGAACTTTTAAAGTTGAAAATCTTGAAAAAGGCCAAATTCTTAAATTAACTGTTCCAACAATATTTTTCTCAGGAACTGTGCCATAAGCAGTCTCTAAATGAAATCTTGAATCTCTACTATCTGGTCTGTTATCTCCCATTACAAAAACTCTTTTTTCAGGAACTGTGATATCAAATTCAACTTGATTAGTTTCAGCATCAGGCTTTATAAAAGATTCATCATTTAACTCAACATTATTGATGAGTATTCGACCATTTTCTGAACAACATTTAACATTATCTCCACCAATTCCAATTACTCTTTTTACTAAATCATCACCTGCATCAGATGGAAGTAATCCCACAACACTTAAGAAATGAAGAAAGAAATTTCTATTTGATTCATATTCTGGTAACCAATCCCCTGGATCTTTGAAAACTACAATTTCACCACGTTTAATATCTGTGAATGGTTTAGTAACTTTTGTGGCAACTATTCGATCCTGTAAAAGTAAAGTATCTTCCATCGATGCAGAAGGTACATAAAATACTTGGAATAGAAAAATTCTTACTAAAGATGAAAGAATTAAAGCTATTCCAACAGTGATCAGCAGTTCTCTAACTGCTGCCCAAAGGGTGCGCAAAGTTATTGTTTGTCTGCTTCAGGATTAGCTTCAGCAGAATCTGTAGCAACAGGTGCTGATTCAGCAGCAGTTTCACTTACAGCAACTTCCTCTTTTGCTGCAGGTGTTTCAACTTTTGCTTCAACTTTTTCGGCTGCTACTTCTTCAACAGTTTCTTCAACTGCAACTTCAATGTCTTCTTCAGTGACAACTGCTGCAGCTAAATCGCCACGACGTTCTTTAATCTTGGATGCTTTACCTCTTAATTCGCGTAAGAAATATAGTTTGCCACGACGAACATCACCGCGTGAAACAATTTCAATTTTTTCAATAGTTGGAGCATTTACCGGAAATGTTCTTTCCACACCTGTACCAAATGAAACTTTTCTAACTGTAAAAGACTCTGAAACTCCATGACCAGATCGAGAAATTACAACTCCTTGGAAAATCTGGATACGAGAACGGTTTCCTTCAATAACTTTTACGTGAACTTTAACTGTGTCACCAGTTCTAAAATCTGGGACTGATTTTTTTAAGGATTTCTTATTTAAGGCATCTAATTTATTCATGATTTTTTATCTACTTTCATCTGCAACGCTCACAGGTCGTTCAGTCTTGCTAGTTTGGGGCCGGATTTCTAATTACTTACTTGTTCTCTAAATATTTCCCTGTGGCGAAATATTTATACAAACCAATCCGGTTAGACACCCTATTGTGCCAAAAACTGCTGTTATGGGGCTAAGTCGGGTCTATTTAGCCTCGTACGCTTTCTAGCCTCCTCGAGACGATACTGGGCAATTTTTTCATGATCTCCACTTAGAAGTACTTCTGGAACATCAAGGCCTCTCCACTCTTCAGGTCGAGTAAACACTGGTCCTTCGATGAGTTTTTCCATTGAACCTTGGGCAAAAGAATCATCTTTTACCGAATCATCATTGCCTAAAACTCCTGGAATTAATCGTGAGATTGCTTCTAGCATCACAATTGAAGCAACTTCTCCTCCAGCTAAAACATAATCTCCAATACTTATTTCTCTTACGTCTTTAATTCGATTATCAGTTTTGTAATAATTAACAACTCTTGAATCAATTCCTTCATACCGACCATTTATAAAAATTAAATGCTCTTGACTAGATAACTCTTGAGCTATTTTTTGGGTGAAGACTTTCCCAGATGGTGTTGGCACTACTAAAACTGGTTTAGTTTTAGTACTTTCTAATACTGAATCAATTGCTAATCCCCATACGTCTGCTTTCATCACCATGCCAGGTCCGCCACCATAGGGGGCATCATCCACCGTTTTGTGTTTATCTTGAGTGAAATCTCTCAAATCATGAATGTTAATTTTTAAAATTCCAGATTCTTGAGCTTTTCCTAATAATGAAAGATTTAGGCTTTTAAAATAATCTGGGAAAATACTAATTAAATCAATTTGCATCAATTGCATTTTCCTCGTCAAAAAGCCCAACTGGTGGATCCATTGTTACTAGTTTTTCTTCTAGATCAACGTTTGTAACAATTTGTTTTACAAATGGGACTAAAACTTCCTTTTTATCTTTTGTTTCTACTACCAATAAATCTTGGGCAAGACCGGTTATTACTTCTTTAATTTGGCCTAAGACTTTTTTGTTTTTATCAACTACCTTTAATCCTGCTAATTGAAATTCATAATATTGATCTTTTTTTGTCTCAATTTTATTTGGATCAATTTCAATCATTAAAGTTTTACCTTTAATTTCATTTGCAAGATCTCGATCAGTAATTTCTTCAAATTTAACAAGCATTTTTTCTTGATGCCATCTAGAAGATAAAACTGTTAATTGATTTTTACTTTCTTTTAAAAAAAGTATGGAACCTTTAGCAAATCTAATATCTGGTTCATCAGTTCTAACTTCAACACTTATTTCTCCATGGACTCCATGTGGTCGACCAAGTCGACCCACAACTAAATCCATTTTGTTTTTAAGATTTAAGCGTCAACGTCAACAAAATCAATGCGAGTAGGTTTTCCACCTTGTAGCGCATTGATTACTGTTCTAATTGCAGTAGCGGTTCGACCATTTCTACCAATAACGCGTCCTAGATCTTCACCGTTTACTGTAACTTCTAATGTGTTTCCGCGTTTAGTTGTTTTATTGGAAACTGAAACATCATCTGGATGATCAACAATTCCTTTAACTAAATGTTCTAATGCATCTTCAATCATTTTAAGCTTGTGCCTCTTCAGTTTTTACTTCTTCTGCTGGAGTCTCTGCTGCTGGTTCTTCAACTTTTACTTCTTCAGTAGCGGTTGGAGTTTCAGCTGGAACTTCTTCTGCTTTAACTTCTTCAACTTTTGGTTCTTCTTTAGGTGCTTCTACTTTTTCAACTTTTGGTTTTGGATTCTTTGCTTCTTCTTCTCTTGCCGCAACATTTTCTTTCAATGCTTTTTCATAAATTGCATGATGATCTGCTTTTGCAGGGGCAACTTTTACTTTGCTTGCAGTATCTTTTTCACCTTTAAATTTTTGCCAGTCACCAGTTAGTTTTAGAAGTGCTACAACTGGTTCGGTTGCTTGAGCTCCAACACTTAGCCAATAAGCCACACGATCTGCATCAATTCTGATTACAGATGGTTCTTCTTTTGGTTGATAAATTCCAATTTCTTCAATGGCTCGACCATTGCGAGCAGTACGAGAATCAGCTACAACAACGCGATACATCGGTTGGTGGATTTTTCCTAAACGTTTTAATTTGATTTTTACGGCCACTAGTTATCTTTCGTGTTGGAGGGTTGATTCCCTATGATTAAGTCCAAGTTTGTCATTTGCTTCGATGCGACACCCCATATGGATCTATCTAATAGAACTTATATGTTCTGTATACTAGGGAAATGGACCTAGATTTAGAGAACTTAAGACTTCGTATGAGGCTAACTCAATCAGAATTAGCTAATCAACTGCAAATTAGCCAAAGAAGAGTCTCAGCTATTGAGAATGGCCCAGACATACAACTAAGCACTCTCAAAAAATATGTGGAAGCTTTAGGGGCAAATTTAGAAGTAAATGCGATTATGCGTGGAGAAAGAATTCCAATCTTATTAGATTAATAAGTTAAGTGTCCGATTTAATATTTGAAGTGATTAAAAATAGATTTTTCTAAACAATTTCGTGAGAAGATGAAGAATGGCCAAGTCTGATCAAAGTCGTTTAATAGAAATTCAAACCGCACATAAAATTCACATCAGAGCAACGGCAATAATGGTTTTTATTATCTATTGGCTTCTTGTTTTTACATATCCAAATTTTTTCATTTTCAGACCCGGAGATCAAATTTATTTCATACGAGAAGTATCGCTTTGGCTTTGTTTAATAGGTTGGTTGTTGGCAGCTGTTGCAACCCCAATGCTTTTATTTGCAGCATCAGGTGGAAATTTAATTTCACTAAAATTTATTCCCGTTACTGCGATGTGGTGGCCAGCATCATTATTGTTTTCTCAATTAACAAATATTTATTTAAATGGACAAAGCTACTTAAGTTATCTTCTTGATTACCCAATTTTTATATTGACCGATTTTGCTATTCCCATTTTGGTTCTTTGGAAGTGGAGCCAACTTAAGGAAATTATTAATTTATCCATTAATAAGTAGGTTATAGTTGAAACAATATATTCAAAAAATAAATTTTGAAATCATTAAGAAAATATTTTATTTGATATTTTTCATTTTTAGTATCTTTTTTACAATTCTTATTTTATTCTACGCTCTAGGTTTTGATAACTATTTATCAAAAATTAGAAATCCAGATACTAAACCTGACAGTCAATTTTCTGCCTTAGATGAAATATTTTCTATGTCTAAACCAGGTCCAATTGGTCCTGCGGGACCAATTGGTTTGCCAGGCGAAAAAGGAGATCAAGGACCGCAAGGAGAACAAGGTGAAAAAGGTAAAACTGGTCCATCTGGAATTCAAGGTCCACAAGGAATTCCTGGTCCTGCAGGTGACACTGGCGCGATAGGGCCTCGCGGAATTAAAGGAGAAAAAGGTGATAAAGGAGATAAAGGTGATTCGGGTTCAGATGGCATAACAACTCTTGGTTATCACGGTTCTTTTTATGACACAACTGAACAAAGTGCACCTAGTGGTGGATTTACTGATTCAAATTATTCAGCTGCAGCAGCCGTTAAATTTAATTCTGTTGCATTTGCAAATGGGGTTTCAATTGTAAATAATTCTAGAATCACATTTGCAAATTCTGGAAAATACAACATTCAATTTTCAATTCAAATATTAAATTCAGGAACTTCTTTGGAAAAAGTATCAATCTGGCTTGCAAAAAATGGCTCAGCTGTGCCTTGGACCAATACAGATTTTCCAATAGGAAAAGATATATTAAATGAGAAAGCAGTAGCAGCTTGGAATTTTTTTATTAGTGCGTCTGCTAACGATTATTTTGAAGTTATTTGGAGCAGCTCGCAATTTGATAAAATAACTCTTCATACTTCGCCCGCTGGAACAGATCCAACTAAACCCGAAATTCCCTCAGTAATATTAACCGTAAATCAAATTGGTTGAGTTCAAAATCTAATTAATTCGATTCAATGCTGATATATTGCAAGAGATGATTAACAATGCTCCTTTAATTTTTGATTTAGCACTTGTTTTGTTATTAGCCGTATTAATGGGTTTTGTTTCCAGAAGAATAGGGCTTCCAGCAATTATTGGATATCTATTCGCAGGTTTGATAGTTTCACCTTTTACTCCAGGTTATGTCGCAAGCAGTGAGCAATTATCACTTCTTGCAGATATAGGTGTGGCAATACTTTTATTTGAAGTAGGTATAGAAATTGAATTTAGAAAAATATCAAAACAACAAAGACAAATTATCTGGGCAGCGCCACTTCAGGTTTTAATTGGCTTAGCTGGATCATTAATTATTTATCAATTAACTGATATTTCTTTTTCAGGATCCATGTTGATAGCTATTGCCGTTGCATTGTCTTCAAGTGTAGTTATCGTAAATATTACTAGAAGTAGAAAAAGAACGACTAATAAAGAAACTGAAAATGCTTTATTGATCTGGAGTGTGGTTCAAGATGTGTTTGGGTTATTAATTGCAGGTATCGTGATTGCGATTTACACCAATACTAAAAATAATCCAGCTATCTCTTTAATTAATCTGGCAATATTCATTGTAATTGCTCTATTTTATGGAAAAGCAATACATTATGTTCTCGATTATGTAAAAAAAGAAAAAGATTTATTTTTAATTTTTTCTTTTGGATCAGGTCTTGCTCTTGCTGGATTGGGTTCTATCGCATTTAACATTCCTATTGCATTAGCTGCTTTTGTTGCTGGAGTAAGCATTAATAGAACAGAAGACACTGACGAGTTGAGAAGACTTTTATTGCCTTTTAGGGATATTTTTGCCGTTTTATTCTTTGTAGTTATTGGAACTCTAATCATTCCTAATCAATTTTTAGATGCTTTACCATTTTTATTGATTCTTTTAGTTCTGTTGTTTGGATTTAAAACTCTGCCAATTTATTTAATGGCAAAATTATCCAATATTAAAGCTCGACCATTGCAATTAAGTATTGGGCTTAGCCAAATGGGAGAATTTAGTTTTGTTTTGGGCAGCATAGTGTATGCAAAAGGAGAAATAAATAGAGCAGAATTTAGTGCTTTATTGATTATGTTAATGATTAGTATTGCTTTTGCAACAGTTTTTGTTAGATTAAAAACTTTTAGTAAACAAAAATCATAATTTAAAACCAGAACCCATTTGATCTTCTTGATCAATTTTGATTCCTTTTTCTTCTAAAGCACGTTTCGCAGGATTACCACTTCGTCTTGCCCCTTTACCGGGTTTTTGTTTCTTTTGTTGTTTAACAAAAGTTGCTCCCCCAAAACCTGGCATCCCACCTCCAAGTTGTGCTCTTTTCATCATTTTTTGTGCCTCTTGAAAACGGTTTATTAACGAATTAATATCTTTAACTTCAACTCCAGCACCTTGCGCAATCTTTATTTTTCGCTCTGCTGAAATTGTTTTGGGATTTTGTCTTTCTTCAGGTTTCATAGATTGAATAATTGCTTCAACTCTGGTGACTTCCTTGTCATCAAAATTCTCGATTTGTTTTTTGGCTTGGGCCATACCAGGAAGCATGCCTAGCATTTTTGACATTGAACCCATTTTCTTAATGGATTGCAATTGTTCTAAGAAATCATCTAAAGTAAATGATTCCCCACTTGTTAATTTTGCTTCAAATCTTTGTCTTTGCTCTTGATCAAATGCTTCTTCTGCTTTTTCAATTAAAGTTAAAACATCTCCCATGTCAAGAATTCGATTTGCAAGTCGTTCTGGATAAAAAATGTCAAAATCATCTAATTTTTCACCATTTGAAGCAAACATCACAGGTTTTCCAGTAATTGCTCTTAAAGAAAGTGCTGCACCACCTCTGGCATCACCATCAAGTTTGGTTAAAACAATGCCATCAAAACCAACTTTGTCTAAAAAGTTTTGCGCAGTAACAACAGAATCTTGACCAATCATTGAATCAATTACTAATAGGGTTTCTTGAGGATTTACTGCTTTTCTAATTTGGTGGGCTTGTTTTGTTAATTCATCATCTATGGCAAGTCGACCTGCAGTATCGATAATGACAAAATCATGTAAATTTTTGTTTGCAAAATCAATTGAATCTTTTGAAACTCTTACCGGATCTCCTACCCCATTTCCTACTTCTGGAGCAAATACTTGAACACCTGCTTGCGTACCTACAATTTTTAATTGATCAACAGCATTTGGTCTTTGTAAATCAGCTGCAACTAGAAGTGGAGTGTGACCATTTTTAACTAAATGTTTAGCAAGTTTTGCTGCCAAAGTTGTTTTTCCAGCACCTTGCAGACCAAGAAGCATTAATACTGTTGGACCAGTTTTAGCAAAAGTTAATCTTCTTGCATCTCCACCCAAAATATTGACTAGTTCTTGATGAACAATTTTTACAACTTGTTGAGCAGGATTTAAAGATTGGGAAACTTCTGAACCAAGGGATTGAACTTTTATTTTTTCGCAAAAATCATTTGCCACACTTAATGCCACATCTGCCTCTAAAAGGGCAGTTCTAATCTCTTTAACTGTGTCTTCAATATCTTTTTCGGATAAACGACCTTTGGTACGTAAAGACTTAAAGGTTGAATTTAGACGATCAGACAGCTGTTGGAACATGATTGCAAGCGTAGTCAAGGGCTTGAATCAAACTAGCCATGCGCTCTTGACTTAATACTTGACCAGAAGGCTCCCTGACATAAAAGACATCTACTACTTCTGAACCCAACGTTTCAACTATGGCTGCGTGAATATCAACCCCATTTTTAGCTATCTCATTTGCAATTTTGCTTAGAAAACCTGGCTCATCATGAGCCCTTACTTCTATTACTGAAGATGAGGAGCTGACATCTTTTAATTCAATTATTTTTGCTTTAGCAGTATTAATTGGTTTTGGAAGATATTCTGCTCTTGCTTTTAATTTTTCGTCCAAATTTATGCTTCCCTTTAAAGCTAGATTCAAAGTTTGAGATATTTGTGAAGTAGAAACAGGATCTCCAAATAATGAGTTAACTCTCCAGGTTGTCACAGCTTTTTTACCTATGGTTTCAGTTCTTGCACTTCGAACTAAAAGTTTTTCTAAAGATAAAACTCCTGCAATTAGTCCAAGTAGTCCAGTTTGATCATCGGTAACTATTGTTAAGGAAATTCCTTCTGGAATTTCCTTCATTTCTAAGACAAGATCATCTTTTCTGTTTACTAAATCTTGTTTTTCTTTACTTAAATGAGGATTAATTTCAAGCTGTACTCCCCTGATTTGATTCCTAACTTTTTCAACTAACTCTTTTATTAATTGCTGTCTCCACTCATTACTTGCTAATGGTCCAGTGGCAAACATATCGGCAAGAGTTAAGTAATAAAGAAGGTTAAGGAATGTTTCATTTTCAACAATTTTTGCAACACTACTTATTGTTAAAGGATCTTCTAAATCTCTTTTAGTGGCAAATTCTGGAAGAAGTAAATGGTGTTGAACTAGTTTTACTAATATTTTTGAATCATCTAGGTTAAATCCAAGACTTGGAGCAAGTTTTTGCATTATCTCTGCACCTTCATCAGAATGATCTTTGTCTCCACCTTTTCCAATATCGTGAAAAAAAGATCCAACTAACAATAAATCAGGTCTTGAAACTTCTCGGGTGTAATTGTTTGCATAAATTGCTGTTTCCAATAGATGTCGATCAACTGTAAATGAATGAATTTGGCTGTTTTGAGGACATCCTCGAACTCGACTCCAAATGGGAAACCAAATATCAATTAACCCGGCAAAATCTAAAGATTCCCAAGTAGAAATTAAATGTCTGCCAGAACCAAGTAAAGAAATAAATGCATCTTTTGCTTCTTGGTTCCAGGGATTTACTAAGAGTTTTGCTTCTTTAACAATTCTTTCTAAAGTATGTTCTGCAATAAATAATCCTGCTTGAGAACTTGCCGCAGCAAGTCTTAAGCCCAAGGTTTCATCAAGTGAAATCTTTGAATCTTTTGCTAAAACAACTTCATTATCTTGAATTACTACCCCATCAACTAAAGGTTTTCTATTTTCGGTTTTTAGTCTTTTAATCAAGCCTGATTTTGTAATTATTGAACTAACTTTGTGCCAGATAACATCACTGTGATGAGCAATAACTTTTCCAGAGTATGAAACTTTTCTGATTAATTGGTCAGCATCTTTTAAATTCAATAGTTGAGCAACACTAGCTTGTTCTTGTCTAATTAATTTGTCACTGGGTTTATCTAACACACTGTGCAGAGCATCTCTTACATCTTGAAGAATCTGACTGTTTTCATCCAATATTTTTTTAGGAATATCTATTTTCCAAGTAGCAGCAACAGCTCTTAAAATTGTAATATCTCTTAAACCACCATAAGACTCTTTTAAATCTGGCTCTATTAACTGAGAAAGTTCTCCCTGTTTTTCTTTTCGTTCTTTTACTTGTTCATAAAGTTCTTTAAGTCTTTTATCCGCAAATGCTCTCCAATCTTGCAAAACTGAAGAACTAATTTTATTAACTAAATCTTCATTTCCAGCAATAGTTCTAGCATCTAACCAGCCCAAAACTACAGCTAAATCTAAAGATGCCATATTTCTAACTTGAGCAGCAGTTCTAACAGAGTGATCTAACTTGATACCTAAGTCCCAAATTGGATACCAAATCTTTTCTGCTATTTGATCAATTTTGTGGTCTTTTTCATGAACTAAAACTAAATCTAAATCTGATCCAAGAGTTAAATCTTGTCTGCCATTTGCACCAACACCAACTAATGCCACCTTACCAAAATCTTCTTTTCTTACAGCATTATTAAAAAGATTTATTAAATATCTGTCAGTAATTTGTGACAAATGTAAACGTCGTGCTGCTCCAATTGGAGCAGCACGTAACGTTTTTCTTTCTTGTAAATAGTCCACTAAATAGCTTCGGAGCCGTGTTCACCTGTTCTGACTCTTACCACATCTTCCACAGGTATAACCCAAACTTTCCCATCGCCGATCTTTCCAGTTTTTGCGGCACTTACAATTGCATCAACAACTTTTGATACATCAGAATCATTTACTAAAGCTTCGATTCTGACTTTTGGAACAAGATCAACGGTGTATTCAGCGCCACGATAAACCTCGACGTGACCACCTTGTCTGCCATAACCTGCAGCATCAGACACAGTCATTCCTTTTATTCCCTGTGACTGAAGTGCAGCTTTTACGTCTTCCACTTTGAACGGTTTAACTATTGCAGTTACTAGTTTCATGCGCTTACTCCTTTGCTTGAACCTTTAGAACTATCAACTAAGTCGTAAGCAGTTTCTGCTTGCAACGCAATGTCTACACCTTCTAATTCTTCATCTTTTGTAACTCTAAATCCAAGAGTTGCAGTCAAAATTTTAGCAATTAGATAAGTGACAACAAATGAGAAAATCATGACGATTAACGCAGCTTCAACTTGAATAATTAATTGAGAGATACCACCGCCATAAAATAGCCCATTAACACTTAGTTCGTTTACTTTGGTTGTGCCAAATAATCCGATTAATATTGTTCCAACTAATCCGCCAACTAAATGCACACCAACTACATCTAGTGAGTCGTCGTAACCAAATCGATATTTAAGCCCTACTGCCAAAGCTGTCACTGCTCCAGCAATTAAACCAATCAGTAAAGCACCAAATGTGTCTACGAATGCACAAGCTGGAGTTATAGCAACAAGTCCTGCCACAATTCCAGAGGCTGCACCAAGAGATGTTGCATGACCATCGCGCAATCTTTCAACAAGAAGCCAGCCTGCAACAGATGCACATGTTGCACTAAAAGTGTTAACAAAGGCAACCGCTGCTAAACCATTTGCGCCAAGAGAAGATCCGGCATTAAAACCAAACCAACCAAACCAGAGCAAACTTGCACCAATCATTACTAAAGGAAGGTTAGATGGTCTAAGAAGCATTTTTCCAAAACCAATTCTTTTTCCCAAAACAAGAGCAAGTGCTAAACCTGCTGCACCTGCATTGATATGCACTGCAGTTCCTCCAGCAAAATCAAGCGCTTTTAGTTTTGTGGCTATAAATCCACCACCATTTGCTTCTAGATCACCGAAATAAAACACTGCACGAGCAACTGGCAAATAAACAATTGTTACCCAGATAGCTGAAAAAACTAACCAAGTACCAAATTTTGCTCTATCTGCTATTGCACCTGAGATAAGTGCAACTGTGATAACTGCAAACATCGCTTGAAAAGCAATAAATGCACCTGCTGGAATTGGATAGTAAGCTCCATTAATTGCTAAAGCTGAAGTGTTTAATAAACCATTTAATCCAAAATAAGTTCCAGGGTTTCCTAAGAAACTTCCAGAATCTAACGCTGGACCAAATGCTAAAGAGTAACCAAAGGTTACCCAAATTATTCCTACGACAAAAAGTGCACCAAATGACATCATCATCATGTTTAATGTTGATTTGGCGCGAACCATTCCACCGTAGAAGAGTGCTAAACCAGGCACAGTCATTAATAAGACAAGTGCTGAGCTGATCAACACCCAAGCGGTATCTCCTGCACTAATTTCAGGCATTAAAAATTCACATCCTTTGTGGGATTTGTGTTGTTGTTTTCCTTGAAAAACGCGCCATTGCGTGAAGGAATATATGAATATTGACTGAATTAGATTTCAAAAAGGGCTAAATAATGTTACAAAGGTGTTAAATTTAACCTCACCTAGGAAAAAGGGGTGAAAATATGGAGATTCTTGCGTTAGGAATTGCTTCTTTTGCTGCAGGATTTGTGACCCTTTATTCCGGCTTTGGGCTAGGCACAATTCTTCTCCCGGTCTATGCCCTATTTTTACCACTGACTTCAGCTATTTCAGCAACTTCAATTGTTCATTTACTAAATAATTTATTTAAATTTAGTTTGGTCTATAAAAAAATTACTTGGAATATTGTGGTTCGCTTTGGTATAACAGCCAGTATTTTTTCAATACTTGGTTCTTTAGTTTTAGTTTCAATTTCAGGTCAAGAAGATTTATTGCATCAAGTTATTGGAGCACTAATAGTGTTCTTTGCTCTTTTTGAAATACTTCCTAATTTAAGAAAGATTCAGTTTTCTGAAAAATTGATTCCCCTAGGAGGAGTTTTATCTGGTTTTTTTGGTGGACTTTCTGGCCATCAAGGAGCATTCAGATCAATGTTCTTACTTAAAACAGGATTAAATAAAGATTCCTATATTGCAGATGGTGTGATGATTGCTTTAATTGTGGATATTTCAAGAATGGTTGTTTACGGATTGAGTATTTTTAGTCTTGCTAGCTTTAGTCAATCCTCTTCTTTAAATATGTTTATTGTTGCAGTACTTGCCTCTTTTACCGGTTCATTTTTGGCAAATAAATTTTCCAACAAAATTACAATAGACTTTATTAAAATATTAGTTTCAGTAATGATGCTAATTATTGGTTTATTGCTTATTTTCCAAGTAATTTAATCTTTATAATCACTTGGTAATAATTTACTAGATTCTTCTGGAACGCTAAGTCGTTCCAGATAATCTTTTACACTTGGATACATTTTAATTAAATCCTTGTAGTAACCACCTTCAAAAGAATCTGCACTAAATCCTGGAGCCATGGTGCAACCAAATAATCCCCATTGACCACCTGGCACAATTTCTCCTGCTTGCCAGACTCCTTTTGGCACAACAAATTGCAACAACTCTCCCTGTTTAAAGTTGCTTCCAAGAACAACTATTTTTGTTTCATTATTTGGATAAAGCAGAATTAATCTAATTGGATCTCCTGCATAAAAATGCCAAATTTCATCTGAAGTTAATTTATGAAAAAGTGAAGCACTTCTTGGTTCATCTGAATAAAGACCAAGAATTGCAGTTCCATCTGGAGCGCCATTTAAATTGGTTGACTTACTTTCATAAGTCTTAGCAAAATAAGTTCCTTCTATCGGAAGAATTGTCATCTTAAAATGTTCTATGACTTCTCTTGTGGAAAGATTCAATTAAGTAAACCTTCTACAAAATTAATTGGATTAAAAGCAACTAGATCGTCTATAGATTCACCAATTCCTACAAATTTCACCGGGACATTTAATTCCTTTTGCACCGCAATAACTATTCCACCTTTAGCACTTCCATCAAGTTTAGTTAGAACAATTCCTGTCACGTCTACAGCTTCTGTGAAAACTCTTGCTTGAATTAATCCATTTTGACCAGTTGTGGCATCAATTACTAACAAAATTTCTGTTACTGTGGCATGTTTTTCAATAACTCTTTTAACTTTTCCTAATTCATCCATGAGTGCATTTTTAGTGTGCAATCTTCCTGCCGTATCAATTAAAACCACATCTGCAGATACTGATAAACCTTTTTGTACCGCATTAAATGCAACCGTGGCAGGATCAGAATTTTCTTCTCCTACAACTACTTCAACGTTACTTCTTTGTCCCCATGTTTGTAATTGTTGACTAGCCGCAGCTCTAAAAGTATCTGCAGCACCTAATACACATTTCTTACCCTCTTTAGTTAGTAAATTAGTAAGTTTTCCAACTGAAGTAGTTTTACCTGTGCCATTAATACCGACCATCATTATCACTGAAGGTTTAGCCTCTAAATTTAATTCTCGATTGGTTGATTCTAAAGATCTTATTAATTGATCTTTTAAAACATTTTTACCTTCTTCAGCGCTATGTGCTGATTTTAAGACTGGATTTTGTTTTAATTCTGAAATAATTTCTTTAGTAGTTTTTACACCAACATCGGCTAAAATTAATGTGTCTTCTATTTCCTGCCAAGCACTCTCATCAAGATTTGATTTAGAGAAGATATTTAATAAGCTACTTCCGAAATTCGATTTTGTTTTAATTACATTTTCTTCATTTTTTTTTCTCGAAAAGATACCCATGTAAAGAGTTTAATTACGCAGGTTGATTTTCGCGAACTTCACGAAGGCGTTGGCTAACAACTGTTGAAATACCATCGCCTCTCATCGAAATTCCATACAAAGCATCACAAATTTCCATAGTTCTCTTTTGATGTGTAATAACAATCAATTGGGAATTTTCTCTTAATTCTTCATACAAAACTAGAAGTCTTCCTAGGTTTGCATCATCCAATGCGGCTTCAACCTCATCAAGAATGTAGAAAGGTGATGGTCTTGCTTTAAATAATGCAACTAAGAATGCCACTGCAGCTAATGATTTTTCACCACCTGAAAGTAGGGAAAGTTTTAAGTAACGTTTACCTGCAGGCTTTACTTCAATATCTATACCAGTAGTTAACATATTTTCTGGATCAGTTAATGACAAACGACCTTCTCCACCAGGAAATAGTCTTGGCAATACTTTTTCAAATTCAACAGAAACATCTTTATAGGCTTGGTTAAAGACTTGTTGAACTCTTTCTTCAACTTCTGCAATTACAGAAAGCAAATCTTTTCTAGTCTTTTTAACGTCTTCTAATTGTTCGGTTAGGAACTGATTTCTTTCTTCTAAAGCTTGGAATTCTTCAAGAGCCAGTGGATTAATTCTTCCCAATAAAGACAGTTTCTTTTCTGCATCCAAAGCTCTTTTTTCTTGTTTTTCTCTAACATAAACTTCAGGATCTTTTGGAGCAGGAATTGGATCTTCTGGATTGGCATCCTCATCAACATGCACAATTTGAGGGACTAATTGATCTGGTCCATATTCTTTGAGTAATGAATCAGAATCAATTCCATAATCTTCTAATGCTTTAATTTCCATTTGTTCAATGCGAAGTCTTTGTTCCATTCTTGCCACTTCGTCTCTATGAACTGTGTCAACAAGTCTTTCTAATTCACTTGCAAGATCTCTTAAGGCATGTCTTACTTGTTGAACTTCTTGTTCCATAGCTTGTTGATGACTAGTTGCCTCATCTCGTTCTTTTTCAGCTATGAGAAGAGAATTTTCTAGATAAGACATTGCTGTTTCAACACCTTGAAGAACTGCATTTGCAATGTAGGCCTCGCGTCTTCTTTGCTCTCTTCTTTCTAGAGCTTTAGAACGAGCAATTCTTTCACTTTGTGCTGTTTTTTCTAACTGTTCTGCTCTTTGCACAACTGCTGCAAGTCTTTCCTCTGCAGTGCGCATTGCTAATCGAGCATCTACTTCTGCTGTCCTAGTGGTTTCTAAAAGATTAGTTAATCTAGTTAATTCAGCAGCATCGACTGAAGATTCATCTAAAGGTTCAGTATCGGATTCGTTAAGCCTTAATTCAAGTTCTCTTAAAACTCTTTCATCATCTGCTCTTGCAGTATGGCTTGCTCTTAATAATGAATCTAAACGCTCTGCTTCTGCTTGTGAAGAACGAGATTGTTCACCTAGAGCTGCTAATTTCTCAGCAATTGCTGCAAGTTCGGCATCTGATTCATAAAGTAATGCAAGTGCTGCATCTACTTTTTCTTGAGCACGTTTTTGTTCTTCTTTTGCAGTTTGTAATTCAAACTTTAATTGATCAACCACCATACTTGCTTGATCTTTTTCTAGAATCGCTTTTTCTACATTTGCTTTTGCTTCAATACGAGAACGTGAATTTATAGTTCCACCAATAACGTAATAAGTTGTAACTTTGTCGCCATCTCTTGTGACCGCAGTTAATCTTGGCTGTAATCTGATGGCCTCTAATCCTTCTTCTAAGGATTCAACTACAACGGTATCTTTTAATAACTTCTTTAAAGCATTTTGTAAATCATATGGAGCATTAATTAATTCGATTGCATTTCTTGTAAATGGAGGAACAGCTGGTGCATTATTTTGTTCATATTGAGTATCAGCTAACAAAACCGCAGCTCTACCAGACTTACTTTCTTTTAATTTATTAACTGCTCTAATTGCATCATTAACAGATTTTGCAGCTATTGCATTTGCTGCATCACCTAAGGCAACTGCAATCGCAGTCTCCCAACCATTTTCAATTCTTAATAATGTTGCTAAGGATCCGATTAATGAATCATCTCCAGAATTTAATAAAGATTCTCCACCGTCAATTTCTTCTAACAATGATTGTTCTAATGCTTCTGCACGAGCAGTAAGCGCAGCTTTGGTTCTTGATGCTTCTTGAGATTTAGTTTCTAATTCGTAAACTTTTTCTTGTGCAAGTTGTAATTCTCTTGCAACTTGCTCATGTTGTGTGTCTAGTCCTTTTTCGCCTGCATTTAATCCTGCGATTTGAGATTCAAGAGTTAAATATTCACTTTTTGCTTTTTCAGCTCTTTCTCTTGCTTCTCTAACTTCTACTTCTAATCTGGTTGCTTCACTAGCTCTTGCTTCAATTCTTGATTTTGCAGCATTTACTTGTCCAACAAGTCTTGCTAATTCTTCTCTCTTATCTGCTGCTGACTTAATAGCGTTGGTATGACGAGCTTGTTCTGTTTGAAATAATTGTTCAGTCGCAGTTCTTTCACCTGTCGATTTATGTAAAAAGTTTCGAGCAGTTTCAACATCTTTTTGTAATTCGTAGGAGTTTTCTCTAACTTGTTTTGCTTCTTTTTCTAAAGCTTCAGGATCTGCTCCGGTGGTTTGTTCTTGAATTTCTTCTTCAACAAGTTTTGCTCGCTCAACGGCTAGTGATCTTGTACCAAAGAATCTTTCACGAAGAGACGCTAATTTGAACCAAGTCTGCTGAGCAGTTTGAACTCTTGGTGTTGCTTCAAGTAATAATCTTTCTAATTCTGATTCTCTTAATTTCTTTTCATTTATTTGAGCCTCAACAACTGATTGTTTTTCTCTCAAAATTGTTTCATCTGCAACTTCTTTCATCATGATTTCACGCATTTGCGTTAAATCATCAGCAAGAATTCTTAATTTGGCATCTCTAAGTTCTGCTTGAATAGTTTGAGCTTTTCTGGCAACATCTGCTTGTCTTGCTAAAGGTTTTAATTGTCTTCTTATTTCAGTAGTTAAGTCTTGCAAGCGAAGCATATTTGCTTGTGTTGCTTCTAATTTTCTCTCTGCTTTTTCTTTTCTTCTTCTGTGTTTTAAAACTCCCGCGGCTTCTTCAATAAATCCACGTCTTCCCTCAGGTGTTGCTGTTAAGACAGCAGAAACTTGCCCTTGTCCCACAATCACGTGCATTTCTCGACCGATTCCAGAATCGGCTAATAATTCTTGAACATCAAGAAGTCTTACTTGATTTCCATTAATTGCATATTCTGATCCACCATTTCTAAATAAAGTTCTAGAAATAGTTACTTCTGAATATTCAATTGGTAAAGCACCATCTGAATTATCAATTGTTAAAACAACTTCTGCTCTACCAAGTGGTGCACGCCCTGCAGAGCCAGAGAAAATTACGTCATCCATTTTTCCACCGCGTAATGTTTTTGCACCTTGCTCACCCATTACCCATGCAATTGCATCAACGATGTTTGATTTACCAGAACCATTTGGACCAACTACTGCCGTAATTCCAGGTTCGAATTCTAAAGTTGTAGCTGAAGCAAATGACTTAAATCCGCGCAAGGTCAGACTCTTTAAATGCATGAATCGACCTCCCTAAAAATAAGTAATTGTTTTTCTACTACCTTCCAACTCTATCTATGAGCCTTAAGTCG
>JACCDX010542709.1_pt1 | contig 18382 bp, 17 predicted proteins | sample 7449681 | NCBI WGS metagenome assembly JACCDX01 (sample SAMN15323450, study PRJNA562643) | freshwater metagenome | isolation source: river surface water | place: USA:Blue River Watershed | collected 2017-08-18
CCGAGTTTGACGACCTGGTCCAAGGACAAGCCTTCATCGAGTGGGCCCATGTGCACGGACGTCGCTATGGCACCTCGCGCAAGGCCATTGAGGACCGGATGAACCAGGGCGCCGATGTCATCCTGGAAATTGATTTCCAGGGGGCCTTGCAGATCCGCCAGGTGTTCTCTAATGCGGTGCTGATCTTCATCCTGCCCCCGAGCTGGGAAGAATTGCGTTCCCGGCTGGACAACCGGGGTGAGGACAGCCCGGAGGTTATCGAGTTGCGGCTCAAGAATGCCGCCGAGGAGATGTCCCACGCCCCGGAATTCGACTACGTTATAATCAACGAGTTGTTTGAGCGTGCCCTCTTTGATCTCAAAGCCGTGGTTCACGCCCAGCGCCTCAAATTTGCGGCCCAGCGCCGCGCACGGGCCGATGTGTTTGACGCCCTGCATATCACCACCTGATTCCTCCTGGAGAGACCGCCATGGCACGCATTACCGTTGAAGACTGCCTCGCGCAGATCCCGAACCGTTTTCAACTGGTGCTGGCGGCGACCTACCGCGCCCGCATGCTCAGCCAGGGCCACACCCCCAAGATCGAAAGCAAGAACAAGCCAGGCGTGACCGCCCTGCGCGAGATTGCCGCCGGCAAGATCGGCCTGGAAATGCTCAAGAAGGTTCCGGGCTGATCTGCCCGAGTCCGGCGGGGTCTCACCCCGCCACCCACACCCCCAGACTGACAAACACCCTGGGCTGCGTGTAGAGTACGGCTATGAGCGCCGTCATCCCCCCCGTTGCTGCCCCCGCCAGCCCGGCCGCCGTGAATGCGGCCGCGGCCAGCTTTGCGGCGCTGGTGGCCAAGCTGGATTACCTGGGCGCTGATGGCATTGAGCTGGTGCGCCGCGCCTACCGCTTTGCCGACCAGGCCCACCTGGGCCAAAAGCGCAACAGCGGCGAGCCCTACATCACCCACCCCATCGCCGTGGCCGCCCAGTGTGCCGACTGGCGACTGGACGCCCAGGCCCTGGCGTCGGCCCTGCTGCACGACGCCATGGAGGACTGTGGCATCACCAAACACGACCTGGTGGACGGCTTTGGGGTCCAGGTTGCCGAACTGGTCGACGGCCTCACCAAGCTCGACAAGCTGCAGTTCACCACCCGCGAAGAGGGCCAGGCCGAGTCGTTTCGCAAAATGCTGTTGGCCATGGCGCGCGACGTGCGCGTCATCCTCATCAAGCTGGCCGATCGCAGCCACAACATGCGCACCCTGGGCGACATGCCGCGCACCAAGTGGCACCGCATCTCCAGCGAAACCCTGGAAATTTACGCCCCCATTGCCAACCGCTTAGGACTGAACCAGTGCTACCGCGAGTTGCAGGACCTGTCTTTCCGCTACCTCATGCCCTGGCGGCACCAGGTGCTGGACAAAGCCGTGATGCGCGCACGCAGCCGGCGGCGCGACTTGTTGAAGCGGGTGCAAAAGGACGTGCAGACGGCTTTCGACAAGGCGGGCCTGCAAGTTCGCATGTACGGTCGCGAAAAAACCCTCTACTCGATCTACCGCAAGATGAACACCAAGCACCTGAGCTTTGCCCAGGTGAACGACATCTACGGCATCCGCCTCATTGTGCCCAGTGTGACCGACTGTTACACCGCCATGGGTATCCTGCACCAACTCTACAAGCCAGTGCCTGGGCGCTTCAAGGACCACATCGCCATTGCCAAGGTGAACGGCTATCAGTCGCTGCACACCACCCTGGTGGGTCCCACGGGCTTGAACATCGAATTCCAGATGCGTACCGAGTCGATGCACGTGGTCGCCGAGTCGGGTGTGGCGGCTCATTGGCTGTACAAGTCACAAGAACCGGGCAGCGAGCAGTCCGAGCGACTGGGGGCGAAGTGGCTGCAGTCGCTGCTCGACATCCAGCACGAAACCCGCGACGCCACCGAATTCTGGGACCACGTCAAGGTGGATCTCTTTCCCGATGCCGTGTACGTGTTCACCCCCAAAAGCAAAATCATGGCCATGCCCCGTGGCGCCACGGTCGTGGATTTTGCCTATGCGGTGCACAGCAACATCGGGGATCGAACCATGGCTGCGCGCATCAACGGCGAACAAGTGCCCCTGCGCACCGAGCTGCGCAATGGTGATGTGGTGGAGGTCATCACCTCCACCGTGGCGGCACCCAACCCTGCCTGGCTGGGCTTCGTCACCACCGGGCGCGCACGCTCCAAGATCCGGCATTACCTCAAGACCATGGCCCACGCCGAGTCGCTCACGCTGGGCGATAAGTTGTTGGCCCAGGCTCTGCGCGCCGAAGGGATCGAGCACATGCCCGCCCAGGACGCCGCACATCAAGGCACCTGGGACCGCTTGTTGCGCTTCACCGGCAGTCGCAACCGCGATGAACTGCTGATTGACATCGGACTGGGCAAGCGTGTGGCCAGCATTGTGGCCAAGCGTTTGGCCGTGCTCCTGGCCGAGCTGGGCGAAAAACCGGACGCCCTGCTGATGAGCAAAGAGCGCTTCACGGCTCATGAGACGGTGTCGCAAGGCAGCGTGGTGCTGGATGGCAGCCAGAATGCCTCGGTGAAATACCCCCAGTGCTGCCACCCGATCCCAGGCGACGCCATCATCGGCTACCTGGGTCGGGGCGAAGGCCTGGTGGTGCACACCGACTCCTGCGCGGTTGGACAACGTCTCTTGCACAAGGACCGCGAGCGCTTCATTGGCGTGGAGTGGTCGGAGGAGGTCGTGCGATCGTTCGAGGCACCATTGCTGGTCACCGTGAGCAACGGCAAAGGGGTGCTGGCCCGTGTGGCCGCCGCCATTGCCCAGGCCGAGGCCGACATCACCTTGGTCAACATGGTCGATGAAGTCAGCGGTCAGGATGCTATCGATCTGCGCTTTGTGGTGTCGGTCCGCGATCTGGCGCACCTGGAGGGCGTGCTCAAGAACCTGCGACGAACCCCCTCGGTCACCCAAGCGCGCCGCGTCATCTCCACCCGCCACGCCGAAGCGGACTGAACCGCTGCTGGCTCAGGCCGGGTAGTGCACGTCCAGGACCTCAATCTCCTGCACGCCCTGGGGCGTGACCAGACGCACCTCGTCCCCCACGCGTGACTTGAGCAAAGCCCGGGCGATGGGCGATATCCAACTCACCTGCCCCTGAAGACTGTCGGCTTCGTCGATCCCCATGATGGTGATGGTGCGCTCTTCGCCGCGCGCATCGGCGTAGGTGACCGTGGCGCCGAAAAACACCTGATCACTGCCATGATGCAGGCGCGGATCGGCCACCTCGGCAATTTCCAGGCGTTTGGTCAAAAAGCGGATTCGGCGGTCGATTTCGCGCAAGCGCTTTTTGCCGTAAAGGTAGTCACCGTTCTCCGAACGATCGCCGTTGCTGGCGGCCCAATGCACGATCTCGACGATGCGGGGGCGTTCGTTGTCGATCAGTTCGAGCAACTCTGCCCGCAACCGGGCATAGCCCTCGGGCGTGATGTAGTTCTTGCCAGAGGCAGGCAATGGTGGAGCACCGCCGTCATCATCATCTGGCGCGTCGCTGTTCTCGCGGGTAAAGGCTTTGTTCATGGGAACGGAATTGTCTGGGGTCGCTGAAGTCCTGCTTTCAACTGGGTTGAACAATATTGGGTACATTTGTCTGATTCATTTTTACATGTAAGTTCCTATGACTATTTCGCTGGCTCACAAATGGCTGCTGGCCGCTGCCCATGCGGGTGCTCTGTCTCTGATGCTCATCTCGCCAGCATCCGCACAAACGACCTTGAGAGTGACCACCATCCCCGAGGAGGCCGCCACCGAGCAGGTTCGCAAATTCACGCCACTGGCAACCTACTTGGAAAAGCAACTGGGCATGAAAGTGCAATTCACGCCCGTCACCGACTACCCCGCAGCGGTTGAATCACTGGTGAACAAAAAGGTGGACTTGGTGTGGTTTGGCGGGTTCACCTTTGTGCAAGCCAGCATCCGATCGGGTGGCAAGATCGTGCCGTTGGCCCAGCGCGAAGAGGACACCAAATTTCAATCGGTGTTCATTGCCAAAACGGATTCGGGCATCAAGGGCCTGGCTGACATGAAGGGCAAGCAAGTGTCCTTTGGGTCGCAAAGCAGCACCTCTGGGCACCTCATGCCGCGCAGCTTTTTGTTGCAAGCCAATATCGAGCCCGAAAAAGACTTCAAGCGCATTGCCTACAGCGGTGCCCACGACGCCACCATCGCGTCTGTGGTCAGCGGGAAAGTGGATGCTGCGGCCTTGGACATCACGGTCTGGAAAAAGTTTGTGGCTGAAAACAAGGTCAACACCCAGGATGTGAATGTATTTTTCACCACCCCCTCTTATTTCAATTACAACTGGTCGGTTCATGCAGACACGCCCGCCGATTTGCGGGAAAAAATCAAGGCGGCCTTGCTGGGGCTGAATCCTGCCAACCCCGAGCATGCCGAGATCTTGAAGCTCAACCGCGCCACCCGTTATGTGCCCACAACCGCTGACAACTACAAAGGTCTGGAGTCGGCGGCACGCAGTGCAGGTTTGTTGTAATCAGCCGATTTCCCGCAGGTGAACATCGAGCTCTCGGGCCTGCACGCCCGGCATCCATCGGCAGCACGTCATGCGCCTGCAGCCTTGCAATCCATTGACTTGCAATTGGGCTCGGGTGAGCAGGTTGCCATCATCGGTCCTTCGGGCGCTGGCAAAACCAGCCTGCTGCAAATTCTGGCGTGTGCCCAACGGCCAACCGAAGGTCAACTCCGTTTAGGCGGTAACGATCCTTGGCGCTTGTCGACCCGGGAACTTCGTCGGTTGCGTGGCCAATTGTTCCTTGCGCCTCAGGTTCCGCCCTTGCCCCCCAGGCAACGCGTGGTGACCTCGGTCTTGGCGGGACGTTTGCCAGCGATGAGTCTGTCGGCCAGTTTGCGCTCTTGGTTCTATCCGTCCGATATCCCTGCCGCGTATGAAGCCCTGTGTCATTTTGACCTCGGTGACAAATTGTTTGACCGGGTCGATCGACTGTCCGGCGGTGAGCGTCAACGCGTCGGCTTGGCCCGTGCACTGCTGTCTCCCGCCACGCTGTGGCTCATTGATGAACCCTTGTCTGCGCTGGATCCCATGCGAGCCCAGATGGCCATCACGGCATTGGTGAGGCTGGCGCGTGAACGGCACATCACCCTGGTGGCCAGTTTGCACCAGGTGGACATGGCCCTCACACACTTTGACCGCATCATCGGATTGCTGAATGGCCGCATCGCATTTGATTTGCCCTCTTCTGAGGTGACCCGCGAACGACTGGCGCATTTGTATGAACAGCACGAGCATGAGTTGCGAAGCGATACCTTGCCCTTTGTGTCAGACACCGCTCTGGATGAGCCTGCGCCCGTGGTGATGCACTGCCGCTGAGGCCTGCAACGGGTTGCCACCCTCTTGTGAATATGTCTGCATCCACCTTGCCCCAAGCCCGTCTGGACCCAGGCGGTCGGGTTCGTGATCCAGACTTTTCATCTCGGGTGTTGTGGCTCAGCCTGGGTCTCTTGCTTCTGTGGCCGCTGGGGGTGGCCACAGAATTTCGCCCTTGGGTGCTGTGGGAACCCGACAACCGCAAAGTCACGCTGAAATTTTTGGCCAGTTTTTGGCCCTTGGTCCATGATGCCGAATTCCTGCGCATGGTGGTCCGCGAAACTTGGCGCACGGTGGCCATGGCAACAGCAGGTATCACGTTGGCGTTGGTCTTGGCTGTGCCCTTGAGCTTGGTGGCGACCCGGGTGTTGTCCCTCTCGGCTTTGTCGGGACAGATGAACCGCTGGCCCACTGCGTTGCGTTGGTGCGTACGCGCCACCCTCATTGTGTTGCGCAGCATCCCTGAGCTGGTCTGGGCCTTGGTGTTTGTGCGCGTGGTGGGCTTGGGGCCTACGGCGGGTGTGCTGGCTATTGCGCTCACCTACGGGGGGATGCTGGGCAAGGTCTATGCCGAAATCCTGGAAAGTGGTGAGAGCCACGCAACACACGCCCTGATGCGAAACGGCAGCGGCCGTTTACAAGCCTTTGTGTATGCGCTGCTGCCTAGCCACGCAGCCGAGTTGGCGTCTTACACGGTGTACCGCTGGGAATGTGCCATTCGCTCATCGGTGGTACTGGGCTTTGTGGGCGCTGGCGGACTGGGCCAGCAATTGGACAATTCCATGAAGATGTTCAACGGCGGCGAAGTCTCCACCTTGCTGTTGGTGTTTGTGTTGCTGGTGGCATTGGCTGATCGTGCGAGTGCGTGGTTGAGAAGGGCCTTGTCATGAGACCCGTGACGTCCAGTGCCCCCTCTTTCCCCGTCATGGACAGGGAAGCGATCCACCCACCACACAAGCTTCCACCGCCCTTGCTGAATGCCCGGTGCTGGGCCTGCTGGTTGATGGCGGCTGTGGTGCTGCTGGTCGTGGCAAGCTTTGTGTCGCTCGACCTCGACTGGGCGGCCTTTGCGTCCCTGGAAGCAGCCCGCAGCATGGGCCGTTTCGCGGCGGAGTTTTACCCGCCGGACCTGTCATCGCCCTTTTTGACCAAAGTCGCGTGGGCTGCCTGGGAAACCCTGGCCATGTCGGCGCTGGGCACCGCACTCGCCGCCGCCCTCGGCCTGGCATTGGCCGTCCCGGCCAGTCGCATGTCCAGCCAGGATGCGGCCTGGCTGCGCAGCCCAACGCGGTGGTTGCTGAATGCGCTGCGGGCAATTCCTGAACTGGTTTGGGCTGCACTGCTGCTCATCTCCGCAGGCCTGGGACCCATGGCCGGGACATTGGCGCTGGCACTCCACACCAGTGGCGTGCTCGGTCGGCTTTTCTCCGAAGCCATGGAAAATGTGCCCACGGGGCCAGGAGACGCCTTGCGCACACAAGGCATTGGACCCCTGCGTGTGTTCGCCTATGCCACCTTGCCGCAGGTGCTGCCTCAATTGATGAGCTACACGTTGTACCGCTGGGAAAACAACATTCGTGCCGCCGCTGTCTTGGGGGTGGTGGGAGCCGGTGGCTTGGGGCAGTTGCTGTCCTTTAACATGGGCTTGTTCCTCATGAACAAAACTGCCACCATTTTGGGGGCGATGCTGCTGATGGTGGCTTGCGTCGATGCGCTCAGCTTTGCGCTCAGGCGCTGGCTCAATCGCTGATTGGCGAGTGTCCACAGTCAAGTTGCGCGGTCAACGCGGCGATCCCGGCAGAACCAGACGATAGAAAGATCCTCACGTGTCGACCCATGAGCCCGTTTTTTTTGATGTCGTCCACGACACCCTGGCCACCGACTTGGAAGAGCTGAGCCTTGGTCTGCTGGCCCAACAAGCCACACTCTCGCCCAAGTACTTTTACGATGAGATGGGCTCGGTCTTGTTTGACGCCATCACCCTGCTGCCCGAATACTACCCAACGCGTACCGAGTCGCAGATTTTTGTCGACCATGCCCACGACATCCATGCACAGTTGCCCCAGCAAGCCACCTGGGTTGACCTGGGCGCGGGCAGTTGCCACAAAGCAGCACGCTTGTTCACGCAAACGCTGCCTGCAACCTATGTGGCCGTTGATATATCCAGCGCCTATCTCGTCAACCAGTTGAAAGACCTGCAAGCCAAACACACCCACGTCAACATGGTGGGGGTAGGGATGGATTTTTCAGCATCACTGACCTTTCCAGAACAACTGCAGCCACACCTGGCAAACCAACCGCTGCTGGTCTTGTACCTGGGTTCAAGCCTGGGCAACTTCCATCCCGAGCAGGCCTTGTCTTTTTTGCAAAGAATTGCAGCGCTGTGCCAACAAGGGCAGCCGGGTTCGGGTCTCTTGATCGGCATCGACTTGGTGAAAGACACCAAGACGCTTGAGCAGGCGTATGCCGATGATTTGGGTGTGACCGCTGCGTTCAATTTGAATGTGTTGCGACGCGTCAACCAGCTGCTGGGCTCAGACTTTGACGTACGGGAGTGGCAGCACTGTGCGCGCTTTAACACGCAAGCGTCACGCATCGAAATGCACTTGAAAGCCAAGCATGACCTGGTGGTGCAATGGAAGGGGCGGCAGCGCCATTTCAAACAAGACGAAACCATTCACACCGAAAATTCCTACAAATGGTCCATTGACCAATTTGCAGATCAATTGCGTGCGGCGGGGTTTTCCACCCTTCGGCATTGGACCGATCCCAATGCGCACTTCGCGTTGTTTTGGGCCTCCTGAACCAAGCCTTCGGGATATTTCATGACGCGCAGGTTCTGAAGCCTGCATAGATATCATCACGCTCAGGCGTGAAGAAATTCCTGTAGTTGACGCGCCGCAACACGGGGTGCGCCAGGTGGGATGCCCCTCTCAAGACCTTGTGCGTCCCAAACCAGGGGGCTGAATACTCTGTGTAAGGGTGCGGCACAAATCCTTCATACGGGGCAAACGCGTCTTGCGTCCACTCCCACACCCGACCCCACTCAAAACCGCTGACGGTTTTGGCAGCGCAATCCCATTCGGCTTCGGTTGGCAATCGGCGACCTGCCCACGCGCAGTAGGCCTGGGCATCGTTCCATGACAGGTGAACGGCTGGTGCGGACTGGTTCAAGGGCTTCCACTGGGCAAACACCACGGTCTCAAAGTTACCCCCCGTTGCTCGAACGTATTTCGGCAGAGGGTGGCCGGTGGCCCTGACGAAATCCAAGTACTCAGCCCAGCTGACAGGTTGCAGAGAAATTTCAAAGTCAAGAAGAGCGCAGGGTCGGTGGCTGAGTTCGTTGTCAAAGCAAAAAGGGCTTTCCGCCTCAGAGCCCAGTGTCCACGGGCGGGCCGTCACTGGGGCGCGGGCCGCCCCCCTGAGGTTCGAGCGGGGGGTCTCGTCAGCTTGTGGCCACCGTGCTTGAAATGGAAATTCCAGGGACTGGGCCATGTAGGCACTGGCCTCCAAGTGCATGGCTTCATGTTGCAGCACCAGCCAATAAAAATACAGAGCGGGGCTGTTGTCGGACTCTTGTTCCAACAGCTCAAGCGTTTGCTGGAGGGTTCGCTCGGCGTAGTGGATGCACGCTTGGGCCGATAACAGCGGCAGGCTCCAGCGGGTCGCATGCGCCACGTGGGCACTGTCAAACCAGCGGTCGGCTTCGCCCAGGCACGATGCGGGGCGGGGAAGCGAGTGATCAAACGCGATGCCCTGGGATCGCTGGTGGTTGCGGGCAATCCAGTATTCTTGAAACCAGGCCACATGGCCCAGTTCCCAAATGGGCGGATTCAGGCCACTTTGCTGGGGTACCAGCAGCTGGTTCGCCTGCCGGTAGCACTCGAAGGAAAGCAGCGTGTGTTGTCGAAGCTCCTGAAGAGCCTTAGACAGCGCCTGGATATTGACGTCATGCATGGATGGCTTTGATCCTTTTCGTTATGCTCGACGGCTGACCATGAACCCAGCGCGAAATCCTCAACCTGACAGACCCACGCTGGTCATTGTAAGTCCCGCGCTTGCCAGCGCGAACAACGGCAATTGGCAGACGGCCAAGCGTTACCGCCAATTGCTCACGCCCCACTTCCGAGTGAAACTGGTGGGTGAGTGGCAGGGTGACCCCTCAGATGACTTTCTCATTGCGTTGCATGCCAGACGTAGCCATCCGTCGATCGCTGCTTGGCATGCCTTGAAAGGCGCCAAGGGGTTGGTGGTCGTCCTCACCGGTACTGATTTGTACCGCGATATCCAGCACGACAGCCATGCCCAACAGTCGCTGGAGATGGCATCGCGTCTGGTGGTGTTGCAGCCCATGGGTCTGGACGAATTGCCTGCGCGCTTGCGATCCAAAACCTCGGTGGTGTTGCAATCCACCACGTCTCGCCGGACCTTGCCCAAAACCCAGCGTTGCATCCGGGCTGTGATGGTGGGCCATTTGCGCGAGGAAAAATCGCCCCGCACATTGTTCGAAGCGGCGGCTTTACTGTCTCAGCACCCTGACATTTTCATTGAACACATTGGGGCAGAGCACGACCCGGCACTGGCCCGCTTGGCACATCAAACAGCCCACAACTGTCCGCACTACCAATTCACAGGCCCATTGAGTTACCCCAGGACACGCCATCAAATTCAACGTGCGCATGTTCTGGTCCACACGAGCGTGATGGAAGGTGGCGCTCATGTGCTGATGGAGGCGATGTGCAGCGGCGTGCCGGTCATTGCCTCGCGCATTGCAGGCAACCTGGGCATGCTGGGCTCAGACTATGCTGGCTTGTTTCCTGTGGGGGATGCCCAGGCGCTTGCCGACATGCTTGTCCGATTCCGGCATGACAGGTCATTTGCCAACTTGTTGAAACAGCAATGCGCAGCTCGCGCACCCTTGTTTTCGGCCGAGGAAGAACGCAAAGGCTTGCTTACAATCTTTGAAAGTATGAAGGAAACACCATGAACGCCCAGGAACCCCGCTTGACGTCGCTATCCCATGGGGGAGGATGCGGCTGCAAAATTGCGCCGGCTGTGTTGTCCGAAATCCTCACAGGCACATTGCAAATGCCCATCCCCAAGGAATTGATGGTGGGCATTGCAACCGCAGACGACGCGGCGGTCTACAAGCTCAACGATGAGCAGGCCTTGATTGCCACCACCGATTTTTTCATGCCCATCGTGGATGACCCCTACGACTTTGGCCGCATTGCTGCCACCAATGCCATCAGCGACGTCTATGCCATGGGCGGAAAACCAATCATGGCCCTGGCCTTGGTCGGCATGCCGATCAATGTGTTGTCGACACAGACCATTGGAAAAATTCTGGCAGGCGGTGCCTCCGTCTGCAATGCGGCGAGCATTCCGATTGCCGGCGGCCATACGATCGATTCTGTTGAGCCTATTTATGGTTTGGTGGTGCTGGGGTTGGTTCACCCAGACCGTGTCAAACGCAACGATGGCGCCCGCGTGGGTGATGTGATGGTCTTGGGCAAACCTATTGGCGTGGGTGTGTTGTCTGCCGCACTCAAAAAAGAAGTGCTGGATGCAGCCGGCTACGCGTCCATGATCTCCAACACCACCAAGCTCAACACGCCGGGTCCTGAATTGGCTGAATTGCCCGGCGTGCATGCGTTGACAGACGTCACAGGCTTTGGCTTGGCGGGTCACGCCCTGGAAATTGCCCGTGGCGCCCATGTCACTGCGCATATCAAGTGGGCTGATGTGCCGTTGCTGCCGAACGTGGCCACTTTGTATCAAAGTGGCCATGTCACAGGCGCTTCCGGTCGGAACTGGGACGGCTATGGCAACGAAATCAGCCTGGCCAGTGGGTTGCCCGCTGAATGCAAGGCGCTGCTGTCAGACCCCCAAACCAGTGGCGGTCTGTTGGTCACCTGCACACCCGAGACGGTCGCCGATGTATTGGCCGTGTTCAAGCGTCATGGTTTCCATGACGCGGCCGTTGTCGGCCATATCGGTGAGGCACACACTGCGCGCTTGATGGTGAGCTGATCAGCCCTTGCTGCGATCCAGACGCAAGGCCAACTGCTCGAAAGCCAAGTCTGTTGCAATGGCCAGCATGCCCAGCAGTGCTGCGCCTTGCACCACATAGGCGGTGTTGAACCCCGACAATCCAACGATGATGGGCAACCCCAGCGTTTTGGCTCCCACGGTGGAGGCGATCGCGGCTGTGCCGATGTTCACGATCACAGAGGTGCGCACGCCAGCCAGCCAAAGCGGAAAGGCCAAGGGCATCTGCACCTGCGTCAGCAACTGACGCGGCGCCATCCCCATGGCGCGGGCTGAATCCAGGACTGGCGCTGGCACCGAGGCAAGTCCCGCCACGGTCCCTTGAAGAACGGGTAACACGCCAAACACGGCCAGCGCGATGAGGGCCGGTCGTTCACCAAAACCCACCGCCGGAACTGCCACCGCCAACACAGCCACAGGCGGAAAGGTTTGTCCCATGGAGGCCAGCATGTCGATCATGGGCTGGAAAGCACGGCCTGTTGGGCTGGTGGTGACCAGCCCTGCAACCGTGCCAACGATCACCGCCACCGCACTGGAGACCACGACCAATCCCATGTGCTGCCACAGCAGGTCTGCCATCGGCTCCTGCCGATACACCGGCCGCGGCGAATCAGGAAACAACCACATCAGAAGCGGTTCCGAATACGGCAGGCCATAAGCCAGGAGCAACAACAGCGCCACACTCCAGCCGAGTGAGGTCGCGTGGACGCGCGGCGTGTGATGCAGGCGCACGGGCAATTCAGCCATGGCCGTTTTCCAGCAAATCCGCTGCCCGCACTTGACCGACGACGGTGCCGCTTGCATCGACAACACGCAAGCTGGCCACATGGTGGAGGGCCATGCACGACAGGGCCTCTCGTGAAGTGGCGGCAGTGGAGATTTCGTGGACGGGTGCTGTTCCCTCGATGGCTGTGAGGTGCGTCGTCACCGGTTGCAGTGAAAGCTGTTGAAGCCCCAGGTCGGCTCGGCCCAGAAAGTCGGCCACAAAGTCGTTGGCGGGATGTCGCAGCAACTCAAGCGGTGTCCCCACTTGCACCCGTTCGCCGCGGTTCAACACCACGATTCGGGTTGCCAGCAACAAGGCTTCGTTGATGTCGTGGGTGACAAACAAAATGGTTTTGCCCGTCGAACGGTGAATGTCCTGGAGAGCCCGTTGCAGGGCGACACGGGTGACAGGATCCAGTGCGCCAAAGGGCTCGTCCATGAGCAGCACATCGGGATCGGCGGCCAGTGCACGGGCCACACCCACCCGCTGCTGCTGTCCGCCAGAGAGTTGATGCGGATAGCGACCCGCATAGTGAGCAGGATCCATCGCCAGCATGTCCAGCAATTCCGTCACACGCGCTTGGATGCGGCTGGCATCCCACCCCAGCAACCGGGGCACGGTGGCAATGTTCTGCGCCACCGTTCTGTGGGGAAACAAGCCCACGGATTGAATGACATAGCCCATTCGGCGGCGCAAGTCGTGCACGTTCAAGCGTGTGATGTCCTGGCCATTGAACAGAATCTGGCCGCCATCGTGGTGGACCATGCGGTTGACCATTTTGAGCGCTGTCGACTTGCCAGAACCTGAGGGGCCAAGCAAGACCACGAATTCACCGGGCTGGATGTCCAACTGCAAGTTGCTGATGGCGGCGACGCCCCCGTAGGACTTGCTCGTGTTGTCAAACTGGATCATGGTGCGGGGGGCCTGAGCAGCGACTCCAGGGCTTTGAAGAAACCGTCTGCCAGCATTGCCAGCATCACAATGGGAACAACACCCAGAATCACCAGATCGTTGGCTGCACTGAAGAGCCCGTCAAACATGATTTGACCTAACCCGCCTGCGCCAATCAGGGCGCTCACGGCTGCCAGGCCTGTGGTTTGTACAACCGCTGTGCGAAGGCCCACGAGCAGGACCGGCAATTGCAGCGGCAGCTCGATTTGCCACAGAATCTGCCAGGATGACATGCCCATGGCGCGCGCAGCGTCGACGGTTGCAGCAGGTACTTGCTCTAGGCCCGCCAGTGCAGAACGAACAATGGGCAACAGCGCATACAACAGCAGAGCCAGGACGGCAGGCGCCAGGCCCACACCGCTGATACCCGCGTTACCCAGCGAGGGCAACTGCCCTGCCAGCCAGGCCAAAGGGGCCATGAGCAGCCCGAACAGGGCGATGGAGGGAACGGTTTGAATCCCATTGAGCAGGGGGAACACGCCTTGCTTCAAGACTTGTGAGTGGGCCATGCGCCAAGCCAACGGCACGCCAATGGCCACAGCAGGCACAACGGCCAACACCACGATCTGAAGATGCCGCAGAATTGCCGCCCCAAACACCTCGCTGTGATGGGCATATTCTTGTACGAGAGACAAATGCTGGCCCTTGTTCCAGCAGAGGATGAACGGCACACACCATGCCATTTGCCAGAGCAACCGTGGCAGGATCGCCCAATTCAAACGGGCCACAGCATCCACAGCGATCAACCAAGCCAGTGTCGCCAGCACCCAAAAACCAGCGCCCAGCGAGGTTCGGGCGAGTGGATTGTCTGCAGGGCTCATGCTGCGGCTGACGTGGCTGGCCAGCAGCCACAAGCCCGCCAGTGTGAAGGCCATGGCCAGGCTCATCATGGCTTGCAGGATGCGACGCTTGGGCTGGCTGATGGCCACGCACAGCAATATGACGACTGCCAGGAAAAGCGCAACGACCAGGAGGCTGTCCTGGCGTTGAAAGACATCCCATAAAAAAACCGGCTCGCCAGACAGCAGTCGGTTGGGTGCCACGCGCACAAAAGGCAACCCGGCTGCTGCACCGACGGCCACAACCCCATAGAGCGCCAGCACGGGGTTCCAACGCGGGATGTCTGTGGACGTCATGGTCTGCGTTATTTCAGAAACCCCTTGCTGTGCAAGTAGGCGCTGGCCACTTTGCGCGGATCCTGGCCCTCCAGCTGGATGCGCGCATTCAGCATTTGCAGCGTGGGCCTGTCCAGTGATTTGAAGATAGGCGACAAAATGGTGGCGATGGCAGGGTAACGCTTGAGGACTTCCTCACGAACCAAAGGTGCAGGGGCGTACACGGGTTGAACGCCCTTCGGATCTTCCATGACCAACAGGCCCAACGCGGCCACAGGCCCGTCGGTCCCGTAGGCCATGGCCGCATTCACACCCGATGTTTTTTCTGCGGCGGCCTTGAGGGTGGCCGCCGTGTCGCCGCCGGCCAGGACCAGGGCTTGGTCGGCACGCAGTTTGAAGCCGTAGGCCGCCTGGAATGCCGGCATGGCATCTGCACGCTCCATGAACTCGGCCGATGCCGCCAGCTTGAAGGCACCGCCCCCGGCGATGTAGCGTCCCAGATCGACCATGGTGCCGAGTTGGTTGGCCGTGGCCAGGTCTTTGCGCACCGCAATCGTCCAGCTGTTGTTGGCGTTGGCGGGCTCTAGCCAGACGATGTTGTTTTTTTCAAAATCCAACTTCTTAGCCAGTTCGTACCCAGCTCGCAGATCTTTCCAAGCCTTGTGGTGTTCGGCGCCCAGCAAGAAGGCAGCATTGCCTGTGTACTCTGTGTAGAGATCAATTTCGCCAGCGAGCAGCGCAGTGCGCACGATCTTGGTGTTGCCAAGAGACAGTTTGTTGACGGTTTTGATGTGGTGGGCTTCAAGGGCCAGCAGCACGATGTGGCCCAACAGTTTGCCCTCGGTATCTATCTTTGAGCCCACACGCACAGGTCCGTTGGCAAGCGCTGCCATGCCTGACAGCAGACCGATACAGGCGAGCCAGAAGCTGCGGCGGATGAGGGGCGGGGACAAAACCATGTGCAACCTGCTGTAGCAATCTCGATCCCACCAATGAAAAAGCCTCGATTTCTCGAGGCAATTCCGTAAATGGTGCGGCTGGCAGGATTCGAACCCACGACCCCTTGGTTCGTAGCCAAGTACTCTATCCAACTGAGCTACAGCCGCTAAAGAGGTGAATTGTAGCACGACTTTTCAGTCTGCTAGACATGGCGCTCGCCCTCCCCTTCTACGAGGAAATCAGTGCGCCTTCAGCCAGGCCAGGATGGCCTTCGCCACAACTTGCGGTGCCTCGCGTTGGGGAAAGTGCCCCACTCCGGGCAGCAGGGTGCGTTGATACGGTCCGGAGAAGAATTTTTCCTTGTTGGCCGAACTGGCGGGCAAGGTCACGCCGTCCGCCTCGCCATGCAACATGAGGGTGGGCACGGACAGCACGGGCGCTGGCAGCAGACGGCGCTCATCGTCGTCGTAGGCCGGGTCCGATGGCGAGAGGTTCCAGCGCTGGGTGTAGGAGTGGATCACGATGTCGGCCCAGTCCGGGGTATCAAAGGCTTTGGCGGTCTCTTCGAATTCGGCCGGGTCATACCATCCCGCGGGGGCCCAGGTGTCCCACATCAGCCGGGTCAGCGCGCGACGGTCGTTGCGCACGGCGTCGCGCCCGCGCGGGGTGTTCATGAACCAGTGGTACCAGTAGTTGCGGGACTGCTCAACCGTGAGCGGCTGGTTGGGGTCGTTGGTGCCGTAGCCCACCGACACCATCACCATGTGGCTGGATACGCCGGGACGCAAGCCGTTGGCAATGGCCACGGCGCGAGCCCCCCAGTCGTGTCCCACCAGGGCCGGGCGCTCCAAGCCTAGGGCATCGATGAACTCGAGCAGGTCACGCCCAAACGAGGCCAGCTGACCGCTGCGTGGTGTCTCTGGGCGCAGGAATGTGGTGGGTGCAAAGCCCCTGAGTGCAGGCACGATGACGCGGTAACCCGCTTTCACCAGCTCGGGGGCAACATGCTGCCAGGTGCGTGGACTGTCGGGCCAGCCGTGCACCAGCACAACGGCGTGATGTCCCTGGGGGTTCAGGTCTTCATAGCCCACGCGTAGCAGGGAAGTATCCATAAAGGGCATGGGTGTCTCCTGGTCGATTCAACGCGTCCAAGGATAGCGTTTTGGCGCACCGGTTGGCGTTACGATGTCGCCCTGTTGACTTTTTCTTGTACTCGAACCCACTGGCTCTTACGCCCTGCTTGTCATGTCCCAGACCGCCGATCTTCTGTTTCGTCATGTTCAACTGTTTGATGGCTCAGGCGCTGCGCCCGTGATCGGAGACCTGGCCGTGCGGGAAGGCCGCATCTGTGCCATGGGAACATCACTCACCCTGGACGCCAAACAGGTGATCGATGGCAAGGGCCTGGCCCTGATGCCCGGCATCATCGACAGCCACACCCACTTTGACGCGCAAATTACCTGGGACCCCTGTGTGCGCCCTTCCCCGGCGCTGGGTGTCACCACCGCCGTCATCGGCAACTGCGGCTTCACCATCGCGCCGTGTAAACCGGCCGACCGTGATATCACCATGCGCAACCTCACGCAGGTGGAGGGGATGTCGCTGGAGGTGCTGCGCCAGGGCATCGAGTGGGATTTTGAAACCTTCCCTCAATACCTGGACATGCTGCGGCGCAAAGGCAGCGCGGTGAACGTGGCCGCTTACGTGGGACATTCGTCGATTCGCACCTGGGTGATGGGAGCAGATGCCACGCGACGCGCCGCCACACCCGAGGAAATTGAGCGCATGGCGCAGCTTGTGCGCGAAGCCATGGCCGCCGGTGCCGTGGGCTTTGCCAGCAGCACCAGCCCCGCTCACAACGGCGAAGGCGGCATGCCCATGCCGTCTCGCCTGGCGAGCGACGAGGAAATGATGGCGCTCATCAAAGCGATGGGCGAGCAAGGGCGCGGCATCTACATGGTGACCAAGGGCGGTCAAATGCCTGTCCCGTTCCTGGAAGAGATGTCGGCGCAGTCCGGTCGTCCTGTGATGATCGCCGCCTTGCTGCACAACAGCACCAACCCCCAAACGGTGTTCAATGACTTGCAAAGCATCACCGACGCCAACCAGCGCGGCCGCAAGCTGATTGGCCAGGTGTCGTGCTGCCCGCTCACCATGGACTTCACCTTTGTCTCGCCCTACCCCGTGGAAGGCTTGCAGAGCTGGAAGCCTGCACTGGGTATTCGCGACGACGCCCTGCGCCAGGTGTTGGCGGACACGGTGTTCCGCAACAGTGTGCGGGCCGAGTTGGCCAGCACCTCCACCTTCCGCCTGTTCAACAACGAGTGGGACAAGGTGCACGTGGTGGAAACCTTCACCCCGGAAAACGCCCGGTGGGAGCAGCGCAGCATTGCCGACATCGCCCGCGAGCTGGGCAAAGACCCGCTCGACACCGTGCTGGATATTGCGCTGTCGGAAGACCTCAAGACCGTCTTCACCGCGCAACTGCTCAACAGCGACGTCGAGGCCGTGGGCCGCATGCTGAACCACCCGCACAGCCTGATTTCACTCAGCGACGCGGGTGCGCACCTGACCTTCTTCAACGACGCCGGCTTTGGCCTGCACCTGATGGGCTACTGGGCGCGCGAGCTGGGTACGATGAGCATGGCCGAAGCGGTGCGACAAATCACCTCGCTGCAAGCCGAGGTGATGGGTATTCAGGAACGTGGGCGCCTGCAAGTGGGCTGGGCGGCAGACCTGATGCTGTTTGATCCCGCCACCGTCAATCGCTCCGCCAAGAAACGCGTGTTTGACTTGCCAGGTGGGGCGGCGCGCCTGAACACCGATGCCGTGGGCGTGCGCGGTGTGTGGGTGAATGGGCAACTGGTGGCCAACGAACAGGGCCTGGTGGCTCAGCCGCCGATGGCCGGTGCGCTGTTGACGGAATTCAACGGTTGAGCGTTGGGCAATCACCCGGCGACCGCCTGGTGATCCATCGAGGATCCTCGATCAACCTTGGCGCCCGCGAGCGGGATCACAGCACCACGGCGGTGTCTGCGACCACGCGCTCGTGCGCGGTGTAGACCAGGTAATGCTTGTTCTTGGCACGTCCGATCGCGCACAAGCCCAGTTGCACGGCAAGGTCGTACCCCATGTGGGTAATGCCGTTTCGCGACACCACCA
>JACCDX011219852.1_pt1 | contig 18378 bp, 1 predicted proteins | sample 7449681 | NCBI WGS metagenome assembly JACCDX01 (sample SAMN15323450, study PRJNA562643) | freshwater metagenome | isolation source: river surface water | place: USA:Blue River Watershed | collected 2017-08-18
AACTATCGCCTAAAACAGGTTCAAACTCTTCGTTAAGTTGGCCATCTGATGTTAAAGAAAATATCCAAGACGGAGTACTTGCTACACCATTTTCTTCACCCATAAGAAGAATATTATTATCAGCATCAATAATAATGTCATAACAATATCTATATCCTGATAAAGTATACATACCATCTGTTGCAAACGATTCATCAACAGAACCATCTGCACGATACTTAACTACAGTTGATTCAGTCTCAGATTCAATAACAACTACAATTGAACCATCGTGTAAAACTTTAATAGCACTTGCAATACTATAATCACCAAAACCTTGATTAATCCGTAAAGAACCATTATTACCAAAAGTATCATCTAAAGTTCCTGGTTGACCTATTTCTTGAGTTTGTTCAATTTGCTCAACAAATCTATCTGCATATACACGTGATCCATTCGGCGTTGATGCTGACTCTAAGAAAACAAAACTTAGGCCAATTAAACTTGTTAATAACATGAAAAATTTTTTGTTCATTACAATCCTCATTGACTAACCTTTTTTATATTTTTCAAATTTCATCACGCGTATATACTATAATTCTATCTGTTTATAGCAACTTTTTTTTACTATAAACAGATAGAATTATTTTATTTTTTTAAAATATATTAGTTTTGCGAACCTACGATAACGACTCTGCCATCTGGGTGAATTACGGCATCTAATGGATTTTGAGTTGATCCATTTTCATAGATAAGATAACCAGTACCATTAAAGTTAGTATCATAAGCTGCTGCGCTTGATGATAATCTTATAACAAAAGTTGAAGAACCTTCACCATAATTACTTACACCAACGATATGAATTTTATTATTATTATCAATTAATAATTTTCTAATTGATAAACTACTTAATTCAAATGAAAGATCGTATGATTCACCAACACCTATGGTCATCGAATTTGAAAGATCACCATTATGATTATATATTTGCACAGTTAAGAAAATACCACTGTCATCAACAGCAACAAGAAGAATTTCACGGTTTGAATTCATAGCAATACGAATTTGGCTCGTTGATGTATCATCTATATTGGTAACAACTGATCCATTGTCACCAAATGTATCATCAAGACTCGATCCATCTGGTCGTAAGCAACTTAGAACAACACGATTGAGTTCATAATCAAAATAGGTAAAAATAACTCTATCATAACTATCAATTATATGGCTGTATAAACCATCTGCAGACGGAGTAAAATAAAATCCTTCCGAACCAAAAGATGTATCTAACTTACCATGCACAGTATATCCTAAGATCACCCCATGTGAATCATGATCTACACCAGATGCAACGATTCTTGACGATGTTTGACGACTTACCACATTAAATTGTTCAATATCACCAAAAACAACTCCTTGAGGATCTAAATCGTATCCACCAAAGTCAGATGATAATTCAAAATCATCTAAGTTATACATCATCAATAATGAACTGGTAATTGATAAAGCATTATTTTGTACATAGCCTGCAATTAAAGCTTTATTAACACTTTCTGGAGTTTGATACACTAAAAGATCTTGTATGTATTCTGCTTCATAGGTTTCTTCTAACGTATCTTGACCAGTTACATTAAATATTTGATCAACAATACCATCCATATTAAATCGATTCAGATGAATACGAGAATACGTTCCACCATCTTCTCTTCCATCAAATCCTATAATAAATCTATTACCACCTTGCATTGCAATAGCTCGAGCTTTTTGCATTTCATCAGATGAAGCGTTTGGTGATGCATAGAAAGTTGTGATTGCCTCTCCTGTTAAACCAAATGTATAATCGTTTGAACCTATTGGCTGACCTGTTAAAGAATCTTCTATTTCTTCATAATATGGATGATTATACATTCTTGCTATAAATGGAATTGTGTATGATTCTTCACCTTCTCCAGGAATAACTTCATATCCAATACTTGAAATTCTACCATCATAAAAAATTCCGATTGCAGTATTAACACGATCATACACTTCGCCATCTTCAAAACCATAGGTAAATACATGACTACCTTGCTCTTCAAATGACGTATCTATTAATCCAGTCATCGTTAAACGAGTTATCCACATTTCACCACTTTGCTGATAACCTGCAACTAAAATATAATCATCTTCAGTTGCAACTAAAGACGTCATGATCATATTAGTTAATCCAGTTGCAAGAGCTGTCGTATTAAATCCACCAATACTTTGTCCATTATCACTCAATGCAACGCCATTATCATAAGCAGCAACTTTAATTTGTGTGCCAGTAGAATCGATTGCAGCAACAATAATTCTACCCAATTGATCAATAGTTACATGGATTGAAGTTTCATTATAGGTAATATCTGTTAACGCATCTGTTATGGTACCAGTATGATACAGATCATCTTCATCATTATCACCAAAGGTAATATCCAACTCTCCGTTTGATGTTAAACGAGTAAGATTAACTGATGTTCCATTTTTCTGAACAAAAATTAAACGGTCAAACTGATCTGCAACAACTGAGTAAATGCCTGACGATAAGCCTGAATCAAAATTTCCATCATCACCGAATAATGAATCAATCGATCCATCTGGCTTATATCCACGTAGACCACCATGACTCAAAATTTTTCCTGCAATAATATATCGAGCCATAGATTGCTCAAGACCCATAGTTGCACTACCAAATAAATTTGAAACTAAACTATTATTGCCAAAAGAATCATCTGCATCTCCAGCGCCAGTATAACGTTTTATCCAACCTTCATTTGAATCATTTCTTCCAACTAAAATAATATTACCTAAAGCATCTTGGAACATTCCTGAAACTCCAGCTGGAGCTGTTGCATCTGCTATACCGTTAGTCTGATAATTTGTATCTAAAATAGGCGTACTTATCGCACTATTTTTAATTTTTATTAATTTTGAATCTACATCATTAGTTAAAGCAATAAACTGACGACCATTTTCTAACGGCAACACTGCTTTTGGTTTATATTCATCAAGAGACGATGCAATTAATCCATCTAAATAGACATAGCCATCACCAAGATTAAATGTTGTATCAAGCTGACCGTCATTACCTAAGGCAGGACTTAAACTCATTGTTCCAACATAATCATTACCAAAAACTCTTCCCATAAATGGTGTTGGATTTTCTGAATTATCATCACCAATAAATATTGTTCTATTATCTGCATGAATCGTCGCATCAAAAACACGAACTAACGATCCAACTGTCGTAATTAAAATTCCTGGAACTTCTGCATCTGGATTAAATAACTCATCTGCAGTTAAATCGTTTTCAAATTGAGCAACAATAACTGAACCAGAATGTGTAAAACCTGCAATTGTTAATTTTCCATCACCACGTAAAAAAGCAGCTGATAAATAATGTGGCCCATCTATATAAAATGAACCTGAATCAATAACTGCACCATTTAATAAACTATATGATTGTGCAACAAAACTAGACTCTGTCGTTGCAACCACAAACACTTTATCGTTTTCTCGATCAAGAACAACACGAACTTCATCTTGTGCAGTAACACCAGTAATTCCTGCTGGAGTACCAAAGTCTGTATCAACTAACGATCCAGTATTATTAATTCGACGTAAATAGGATGTACCAGAATCAACTGCAACGATATATAATCTGTCTAAATCATCAGCAGCTATATCTACAATTGGTGATGTAATTTCTGCATCATAAACACCTGGAGCAACATTACCAAATTCTGGATCAAGTGCACCAGTTAAAGAATTGTATCCATATAAAACACTCGTAGAAGAATAACCAGATTCATTCTGCCCAGCTATAACAATACGTTGCAAAGATTGTACGACCATGTCAGAAAATCCTGAATCTGGAAAGCTTGTTGGTTCAAATGATGACACCATAAATCCATCTTCATCATACAGATACAACCAAGCTTCATCTGATTGTCCACCAGCAACATAAATCATCCCTTGTGTATCAACTGATAACGCTGAGACGTCAGCATTATTATTAATAATAATATATCCTGGAGTCCCTTCTGGATTAAAATTATCATCAAGTGTTAAATCTTTATACAAACGAACAAGAATTGTTGAGATACCGTTATCAAATGCGAATAATATTTTACCATACCCATCTTCGTACATACGTTTTGGAGAGTATCCTTGCAAATTAAGATCTTCGTTTGAAATTAAATTATCTAAATTTAAAGCACCTGTGGATGGCCATAATGTTGTATCCAATAACCCTGCAGGTTCTTGTAAAGCTGACTGCTCTTCTTCACCCTGGTATGGTGTTCCATACGCTCTCATATAAATTGGATTTGGTGAACTATTTTTACCCACTGCAGCAATTTTTCCATCTGCTTGCACTAACATTGCATACATTTCAGTTGCACCTTGTGGATCGTTTCCAATAATTCCACTTGTTCCAAATGATGTATCAAGTAATCCTTCCCCTGTCATTCTGATAAATAACATCTGATTATCTTCTTCACCAGTATTATTTGTTTCGTATGCAACCATAACAAACGTTCTATCTGATCCGGTAATATCGGTTAAAATTGGAGAATACGAATTTGTTGTTGTTAAATCTTGAACAGAACCTTCAATTTCTTCTGAAGGAACAATAATTTCTCCTGTAGAACCATCGTATAAAACTGTCTTTATCGATGTTCCAGAACTTGCTGCAACTAAAATATTACCATCAGAATTAATACCAATTCGTGCTGCAGCAGTTGCAACAATTCCAGTATTTAAAGGATTTCCATTATTAAAATTAGTATCTAATCTTGCACCTTGTGCAATAATTTTTTCTACTTTTACTGTTCCATCACGATATACAACATACGCAGCATCATCTTGATTTAAAACAATATCATCAATTTCCGCTGATGCTTGAATGAGATAATAACCATCATAACCCGCATCACCATAGGTTGCATCAATTTGAGAGCCATCATTACGGTATGCTAAAATCATACCTTCATAATATCCGTAACCTTCAGATGTTGCTCCAACCAATAAATAACGTCCACTTTTTTGCTGAACAATTTTATTTGCTGCAACTAAAGAAATATTTGATTGAAATGTTAATGCAACAGCATCATTTTCTAATAAAGATCCATCAGCATTATATCGTAATACTTTTTGGCTACTTCCATTCATACCAGCAACAACAATTCTACCTTGCCAATCTAAAATCATAGAATTAACTTCTGGCATAGTTAATCCAGAAGTTAAACCATTTCCGTTTGAACCAAATGATGTAACAGGAATCATATCAACATTTAAGGCACCAACAATAACATCCGTTCCATTACTCAATGCAATATAGGTTGTACCATCATTATCAATACAAACTCCACGAGCAATAAAACCAGATAATGATGACCATCCTTCAATATCAGCACAATTAAACCCACCATCTGGAGTTCCTGCTGATGGCAATGTTTCATCATTATCACCTGGTAATGCAATACCAATTGATTCATCAACTGCTAAAGTATAATCATCTCCAAAATTACGAGCTAGCATCGGCAAATCACCTTCTGAATATTGATATCCAGTATAGTAAAAACGACGATCTGGATGTAAAGCACCAGATGTAACAACATCCATATGTCCTGCCTGCACCAATGCTATACCAGGTATACTTGATGCTTGCGCATAACTTGTGTCTAATAATAATTGATCTTCTTCATTAAAAACTAAGCGAGCAAGAACTGAATTTGAACTTTGTGAATCATAGCCAAGAACATATAAATAACCATCTTGATCTAACACAAGATCTGCTAATTCTAATTGAACACCCGAAATTGTAATATAAATACTTGCTAATTCATCACCATCTTCTGCATCATAACAATAAACACAAATATAATTATTCACTGCTTGACCATCTTGTGCTGCAACAAATAAATGATTATTATCTTGATCTAAAACCATTTTAATTTGAGTTGTTGATAAACCATATCCTTCTAAACCATAAATAAATGGAGTATCAAAATCTTCATCAAGATCTGTACCATTTGCTAAAACTCTTTGAATCGCGATTCCTGTGTTATCATTAAAAACCGTATAGATTCTATCATACGAATCTAACTCCATATCAACAATTGCGTTGCTTGAACCATATCCTTCATAGTAGTCAAAATTAGGAATATATAATCCTGGAAATACGTTTCCAAAATAACTATCATTATCGTAAGCATAATTATCTAAAGCAATAATGCATGGAAACGAGTCAACAATTATACCAGAAACTAATGTCCTACTATTCAAAGATCTTCGTATAGCATAACCTGTTGGCATATATTCAAAAATCATATATAAATACCAATAATATTCTTCTTCATCATAAATACCAAAAGGTAATTCTTCACCATCTGCACTAAAATGAGCTGCAAATACATTTGATTGATTTTGACCAGTAATATAAATTGAATTATCATCATTTTCACCGGTTGCAACAATCATATCATTTAAAATTGTACCTGAAGTATACGTTGCAACACCATCAACACCAAACGATGTATCAATCGATCTATCAGCTTTATATTTAACTAATTTTATATCATCATAACCACTACTATATCCGATTAACATTTCACCAGAAGGATAAATATATAATTTACGTGCTTGATACCCTGCAAGATCTCCCCAATTTTCAAACTGATGGTGTAAAAAATATGCTCCTGTCTGATCTTCTGTATCTAAGGTTGTATCAATAATACCTGCTGCAACTTCGTAAGGTTCTTGTGCAACTAAACCAACATAATTAGTACCATTAATTCGTACCAACATTGCTGTATCTTCATCACCACCACAAGCTACATAAATATCACCATTAATATACACTGAAGCATCGTACATAGCATTTGCATTATTTTCACTATTTCCAGAAACTGCATAGGTTAAAACACCTGCAATGTCAGGAGCATACGGATCATCATTCCATGCAGCATCTAACGTTCCATCAATATCTAAACGGGCTGCAAACATTCTGCCATGTGCACCAGCACTGTTATGCCCTTGCACAATAATTTTACTTTCTGTTTCTGGACTTTTTTCTGAAGTTAAAATTAAACTTTGTAAGCTAACCCCTGCTGTTCCAAGATATCCAGAACCAGAAGTTGGAAATGTGTACACAGCCTGACTGTTAAAAGTTGCATCAATTTCAGACCCATCTGCAGCATAACGAACAACGCTCACCGTATTACCACCAACAGATGATGCTACAACAACTTTTTCATTTCTATCAATATCTAAACGAATACTTGACGCATTGTAAGGGGTAATTCCTGTATCGATAAGACCATCAGTTGCAAATGATTCAACCAATCCAGCACCATTTGCAACAATATTTGCTACCTTAACTGTTGATTGAGAATATGCAGTTAATAAAGTATCATCACTTTTTATTGCTAAATTATATAACCCTGTCGATCCTACAAAATAAGATCCTGAAGGACATCCAGTATACCCTAAAGGATTAAACGTGTTATCTTTTTGTAATGTCGTATACTCTTCGACTAATCGATCTTGAAATGCAATAATAACACCATGAGTTGCAGCATCACTAAAATCTGTTCCAAAGAACATGTATCGACCAGATTTTTGTTCAACACAACCACGAATATTAATCATCGTTGATGGAATATCAAAATCAAGATCGAACACACCAGAATCAGTGAATCGTTTTGCCCAAGCTTGTCCATTATGAACACCTGTTACAATAATTTTATTTTGAGCATCAATCGAAATAGATGTAACACCTGAAATGCCAGATAATGTTATTATTCCAGAATTATCTTGAGCAAATGTGATATCTAAATTGTTATCACTTTGTCGTAAACGTATAATTTTTGAATCTGTTCCTGTATCAATACCTACCAACATATAACCCTGGTAATCATTACCACTTGGATAGATAAAAATTGCTTGTGCTGCACCAACCAAACTTGCATTAATTTCTGACACATCAATTGCACCATCGCTACTTGCTTGCCCTTGAATAACAAATGTTGTATCTAAAGTTCCTGCAATTTCTTCGCCAAAAATTGGACTCTGTTTTACTTGTGTTGTACCTGGTTTACCATACACATACAATGTCATTGGAATTGATTTATTTGATGATATTTGTTCATAACCACAAATAACCATATTACCTGTATCATCTTGTATAACTAAACCAGTTGCTTGACGTGCATGATAATTTTCTACAACTTGACCAATTTGGAGTAATAAAACCCCAGGTGTATCACCCTGAGGATTAAACTCTTCATCTAAACTTAAATCTTCTTTCAATCGAACAATTACCATAGAATCATCAGCTGCATTATCTGCACCAGTAATAATAACCGTATTATCATTCAACACAGTGACCTGGTTAACAATAACATCAGTTCCAACACTAATCGTTGACATTTCTGTTAATGCATTTTCACCATAGACTGCAAATAATTCTTTAATTTTATAAGCACCATTAAAAGCAATAACACCAATTAATTCACCTTCATTATCTAAAGCTATGCGAACATCATTTTCATTTTCAAGTGTAAGATTTTCAAACATATTTGGATAAATTCCAGGAGTATTTCCATCTTCATTAAATTCTGAAATTAATCGAGAACCATCTGGTGCAATTAATGCAACATCAACATAACTTGTTGTTCTATTTTTATACGCAATCGTAATATTATCTTGTTTATCAACAACACATGTATACAAAGATCCCATATCATCTAAATCATAATTTGAAGATGTTATCATACCACTTGTATCATACCCAAAGGATGTATCTAAATCTCCTTCAGGAGTCAATCCAACGATAACACCATAGGTATTTGCAACTTGTCCGTATGCTAAAATACGACCATTTGACTGAATCGCAATACCAAAAAATTTATTTGCACCACTTTCATTGTCTAGTTCATATTCCCAAACTGCATCACCAGAAGAAAAATCACCTAAATATTTTCTGACGATTCCGTAAGAACCACTTCCAGATAATCCATATCCAACAACAACAATATTTCCTTCTTCATCTTCTAACAATGATGTAATATACTCACCATCTTGGTATAATTTTTCTAATAATAATCTATCAGTAATAACACCTGCACTATCTAATCTTACCAACATCATATTTGATGTTGCATCATTATCTAACTTGCCATCTTGTGCAATAATAAAATTACTTTCCGATGTTTCAATAATCGCACGTGCTTTTTGTTGTAAATGTTGTCCATACACACCACCAGCAAAAGTTCGTACAACACCATCGCTTGTCAAAGCACTATCAGTACCAAAACGTTCATTTAATGTACCTTGCTCAACTAAAACTGGATATTGTCGTACAGGAACAACATTTTGATAATTATACAAACGAGAAAGATATGAAGAATAAAAATCACTAACATCATTTTCATTTGAACAAACATAAATTCTACCATCTGGTGCTAACGAAATATCCGTTGCTGCAGATACGGTATGTGGAGTAGTAACAACATAACTTTGGTATCCTTGCAATGGATTAAATGCTGTATTTAATGAACCATCAGAATTTAAACAATAGATAATTGATTCAACAGTTGTTGTATTTGAACCAACAAAAAGAATTTTGTTTTCATTACCTTGAAACGCAAATAAAGATTCTATTGAATATGTTTGACCACTTGTTGATAACGTAAAATTATTAAAAGAACCTAAAATATTCCCCGAAGAATCAAGTGCCGTAATTTTAATATCATTACCGACTTGTGCAGCAAGAATAAAATTACCTTGATCATCCATAACCATACGAGTTTGCGATGAAGAACCATACGTTGGATCAATTGTTGTTCCAGCTAAAAATGGAACAGTTACATAACCATTTGTACCCCACGATGTATTTAAAGCACCTGAAGCTGTAAATCGATATACACGAAATTCAGTACCAACAACAATTGAAATATATATTTTATTATCATCAGTAATAACAAAACAATACGGAACTGTTTTTGATTCTGCTAACAAACTACCATCAAAAACCGTATATCCATTCGTTCCAAAACTCGTATCAACAGATCCATCATCATGATATCGAGCAAGTTGTGTATGTCGATTCGTATCTTGACCTACTGCAATAATTTTACCGGTTGATTGTAATCCTAAAGCACCAATAAAAATCCAAGGCGAACCGTTTACAATCGTCTCAAACGATTGCCCATCTTGACTAATTCTTTTAAACCACCCACGTGCTCCTTCAACCTGGTTACATCCAGAAATCAATATTCTATGATGCTCATCAATAATTAAACCATGAGCACGAGATGTTGTATCATTTGCATAAGATTCACTATCTAAAATGACGATACCCGCATCACCAAAACTTTGATCAACTAAGCCTGTTGATGTGTACTTTACAACATGAGTATAATCTTCAAATAAACTTAACGCCGCAAAAACAGAACCATCGGTATCAACCGTTATTGCATTAATTTTTCTACCACTACCTTGTTCTGACAAATCTAAAATTCCATCAACTCCAAACGATTGATCAAAAGTTCCAACACTTCCAAGTGGTTGGGATGAAGGAACTTCTTGTCCAAAACGTGGCCCGAAAACACGCGAAACTGTTGGTGTCGACTCAGCATCTAAAAAGGTAGCAAAATTCATATAAAACAAAATTGCGACCAGTGAAATTTTTTTGTTCATTACAATCCTCATTGACAAACCTTTTTTATATTTTTCAAAAGCCTACTCAGTAATATGAATAAGTAAAGAGTAGGATTTTTATTCCTACTCTTTACTTATTGCTACATACTAAATAACAACACTTTCCTGCTCAGATCCAACACCAATAAACCGACCATCATTATGTAAAACTCCATCACGAGCTTGTCGTCGTTCTGCGGCACTATTAACTTTATATTTTATATATCCTTGTCCATTAAATTCAGTATTTAAAGACAAATCTGAACTAAGTTGCACAATAATATAATCATCACCGTTCGTTTCATTATTATCAGAAACGAATATTGTTATATTTCCTTCAAGATCAATAATCAATCGAGCAATCGTTAAATCTTCTATATCTGGAATAGCGATTTGTGCTGATGATCCCAATCCTCCAGACTCACCATAATAAGCTACATAAATAGAATCATCTTGAACTGCAGCAACATATACTTCGTTATCACTATTGACTGCAACGCGAACATGTTCACTATCAGAAATATTTATAATTTCATCTGTAGCAATCCCAACACTATTAAAGGAACTATCTAAACCAGAGCCATCTGCAAGTAATCGAGCTAAAACAACAACTCCTTGATCATCAACATATCCAAATACAATTCTATTTTTAGCATCAACAACATGACTAAAAATTCCATCTTGTGCATCGCTATGGAAATAAATTCCACTCGATCCAAAGTTTGTATCTAATTTGCCTGAAGAAGTATAACTAACGATTGCACCTGAATCATCAAAATACAAACCACTTGCAATAATATTACCTGATGATTGTAATGCTATCGTGTATAATTCTTGTATGTCACCAGAAGTTGTTCCTGTAGCATCATTATCAAAACCACCAAACGAAGAATCTGGAGTTATATTATCAAGATCATATTGCATTAACCAGGACGTTAATACACCCAATGTATTATTATACGCATACCCTGCAAGTAATATTTTATTAATACCTTCTGGTGTCATAAATGCATACGCATCACGAACATATTCATTATTATACTCATGAGGAATTTCTACTTGACCAGTTTCATTAAATGCAACGTCAAGCAATCCATCGATCGTAAATTTATTAATAAACACTCGTGATGTTGTATCTTCTGTTGTTTGTCCATCAAGTGCCACGACAATTCTATTGTTACCTTGTAATGTTACTGCTTGAGCAATTTGATTTTCTGTTTCATCTGCATCCGATGTTGCATAAAATGAAATACTGTTATCAAAATTTAAACCAAAACCAGTATTGTATGTTCCAACATTTTCCGAATTTGGAGCTTGTTCTAAACCTTCTTCAAAAGGTTCATTATAAATTCGACCCAAGTAAGAAATCGATACACCTTCTAAAGTTTCATAGAAAACGACTGATATTCTACCATCGTATCGAATAGCCATTCCTTGAACAACACGAGCATCTTGATCGAATTGATCAACAGAAAATTCTAATATTCCAGGATGATCTCCATCAGGATTAAAGTCCCAATCTTCTTCACCTAATGAAGTAATACTTGCAACCCACATATCTTCAGCAGAACCTTTATATCCACAAACTAAAATTTCTTCGTTTTCTATACTGACTATATCGGTAATAACATGATCACTTAATCCTGCTGTAAATATTAACCCGCCATCATAACCACCGACAGGAGCTCCATTACCACCTTCAGCAATAGTATTTATACCATTATCAAACGAAGCTAAAAGAATACCGCTTGGATTTGATTCATCTAAACCAATTGCAACAAGAACAATATTTCCAATTTCATCAATCGTTACTTTTATTGAGGATGAATCAGCATACACATTCGTTAAGGCAGATGCTATATATCCTGTAAAGAGATCTTGATACCCTTGTCCATCACCAAACGAAGTGTCTAACTCGCCGTTTGATGTTAAACGATACAGATCAACATCACCAGAATCTGAATTGAATACTGGAATAATTAAACGGTCATATTCATCAATAATTAATGAATGAATCTGATAATCATGTAAACCAAAAGTATATTGACCAGGAACATCTCCCAAACTATTAAATGTTGTATCAACAGCGCCTTCATCTGTGTATGCACAAACCGTAGCATATCCATCACTATTTGTACCAACACCAACAAGTCGAGTTAATGTTTGCTCACGGACAACATTAATTGCATTCATAGTTTCATCAACAATTTCAAAGTCAATCGTACCATCTGTGTTGTATCGAGTTATCCAAGGATTGTCATCGTTACCAACAAGAACAATTCGACTTTCCCCATCAATCATCATAAATCGAGCACCACGTCGAGTTGTTTCAGAAATACCATTCATACTATAACTTGTATCAAATTCATCTGCAGAATTTAATCGAATCACAAATGAATTTTCTTCATCATTATTATTAAATGCTATATAATGAACCCCATTTTCTTGTGCAATAACACCAACAACTTGCGACTCATCAAATAAAATAGACCCTTCAGATCCAAATAATGTTGTTAGATCACCATCATCTGCGTATAAAGCAGTAAATACTTTTAACTCATCAGATGTTGTACCTGTAACAACTGGATTATCAGTTGCATTTAAAACAAGATCATAACATGCATAAGAACCATCCGCCATAAAATCTAAATCTAATGAACCTGCGTTATTATATCGTATAACAAAACCCTCTGGAGTTAATTCTGTTCGACCACATGCAAAAATATAATCTTCATAATTATTGACATCTTGCCCAACAGCAAGACCAAAGAATTTTGAAGAAAAACTATTATACAAGAACCCAGAACTATGTAATGTTGTATCATATGCTCCTGCAGATGAATAGCGAGCTATAAATCCATAACTATTGCCCACACCTGCAACAACAATTTTTCCATAATTATCCAAAATAATATCGTACAATTCTGATGCTCCACTTTCTATAATAGTACCAGCCGCAGATTCATAGCCAGTCTCTCCTGAAGCATTAAATCCTGCTGTATCTAAAGCACCTGTCGATAAATATTTTGCAATATAACCAGAGTTATCAGCTGTCATACCTGCAACAAAAATATTATTTGAACTATCTACAACTAAAGCCTGTCCTTCAGATGCATTATAATCAAGAACATATCCTGGAGTATTTGCGCTATTAAATGTCGATGTATCTAACAATCCAGAAGCTAAGTAACGAGCAAGAACAAGTGAGCTACTATTATCTCCTGTTCCTATCACAACTAATTTTCCATTGCCATCAATTGCAATGTCATTAAATTGTTCAGATAGAAAATTATATATATACCCTTGCGACCCATAACCATTGGTAAATGTTGTATCAATGATTCCAGCATCGGTAAATTTTACAACATACGCAACAGCACCTTCACCAACAGCATATCCTGCAACAAAAATACCATCACTTGAATCAACTGCGATACCAAAACCTTCACCACCATCATGAGTTCCATCAACAACGTATCCAACTGAAGCAAAAGTTTCATCTAATAATCCAGTTGATAAATATCGTGCAAGAAATAATTTTCCATCATTGGTTTTACCAGTAACAAGATATTTTCCATTGTTATCTTGAACGATTGCATTTGCATACAAACCAAAAGCAACTGTTTCATCAGAAAATCCTTGAAGTGCTGATAAATTTAAATACCCAGGAGTATCAGTATCTGCATGATAGGTTGTATCGATGGTTCCAGGAACTCCTAACACACCTGTTTGTTCAAAAACATCTTGGTACGTATCACCAAATAATCGTGCCATGTATGGTTCATTATCATCGTTTTCACCAACACACAAAATTCTATTATCATTATAAATTCGTGCACCATACACAAATTCCATACTACCAACTGTATCTAAGAAATAACCTTGACCGTAAGCAAATGACGTGTCTGGAATATATTGATTCGTTAATCGCGCTACAAATAATCCATAATAATCAGTATCGTATCCAACAACAACAACTTTACCATCGTTAGTTGTGTACATGTCAGTTACATAAAAATAATCAGAATCGATATCTTCATCATACATAACTTGATCTGCTACTTCAGATCCATCAGACATATCGTATACAGCAACAACTAAACCATCATCAGTCGCCACTGCAACAACAAGATGATCTAACACAGTTGTAACCATTTTAATACCATGACCATTCACGTTTTCAATAGGGTTTGCAATCACAAAATTTTCATCAATATCTGATCCATGAGCAAATACTTTTTGAATAACTAACGTGCCACTATTGTTAAGTGCAATATAAATATCATCCGATTCATGATGTAAAGCGATTGCTTCAATCGGAGCATTAATTGATGTACTAAAGATTCCAGGAGTACCATTTCCAAATTCAGGATCAAGATCACCTTCAGTTGTATAACTGAGTAAAGAACCATACGTATTTTGTCCTGCTAAAATTAAAGAATATGATGATTGTCGAGCAAGAGCGTAAGCACCTGCAGATAAAGTATCTCCTGGCACAGCCCAATTAGAAAGAACATCTCCATACTCATCAAACGCAAGAACAAAACTTTGGTTTATACCACCAGCAACAAATATATTTCCTAAATCATCAACATGTAAAATTGAATTTTGTGACGATAATTCTGGCAAACCAGTAACTTCAACGTATCCTGCTGTACCACTTGCATTAAACCACGGATGAAGTGTTAAATCTTTACGTAATCGAGCAAGCAAAATACTCGTATCTGATGTAAATAATATAAGAATATCATTATTTTCGTATGTATAAATTTTTGAAGCAACATATGAATTTGCTCCATATGAATCTGCTGTCAAATTTAATGAAGGTAATAATTCGTCTAAATTTAAATCACCTTGCTCAGGAGAAAGTGTTCGATCTTCTGCTCCTGCAGCAGCAATTATTTGACCTTGCTCATACGATGGTTGATACGATTCTAAGTATAAACATAACGCAACAGGATCTGTTCCTGAATGACTACCTACAGCAACCATTTTACCATCTGGTTTAATAGCTGCTGCAGAAATTGTTGTCAAACCAGATATATCATTTGATGCATATCCACTATCACCAAATGTTGTATCAATTTGACCCAAATCAGAACCAAAACCTTTGACTCTCATCACAAAAAAATCATCGGAATCTAAATTAAATCCTGATAAATAATAATACGGTTCTGTTTGAAGTAAATTGTATGAGACATTAATATCAGTTAAAAGAACAGGAGAATTTACTGTTTGAACACCTGGAGTATACGTATCAATCGTTGTTGTTCCATCAATTCCATTTAACATAACGAACGAAAAACCATCTGCTGTTGTTGCACCAACTAAAATATTATTGTTTTCATCAATTGCTATTAAAGCTTTTTGATTTGCAACGATTCCGGTATCAACTGCAGAATTTTCACCAAAATCAAAATCTTTAGCTGATCCATTTGCTGTAATTTTTTCAACATACACATGATTATTTGATGGGTGTCGATAGACTAAAAAAATTCGATCATAATTATCAATCACAAAATCATCGACTTGAGCATTCACACCTGTTTCATAATATCCATCAGCAACTGCAGGAGTAAACGCTGGTCCAAAAGTTGAGTCAAGCATAAATGGTGAAATACTTTGATACGCACTGATAATACCTGAAGAATCTTTTTTACCACTAACAAGATATCGGCCGGATTTTTGTCGTAATGTTCGTGTTGCGACAGAAGACATAACAGTTGTTGGAAAAATATTATTTAATGTTCCGCTTGCATAATAATGTGCAACACTTTGCGCACCATAATGAATACCTGATACGAAAAATTCTCCATTATCATTTACTTTAATATCATGAACAACTTGCATAATGTATGGCGTTGTCAAACCTTGTGTACCAAAATCAGTATCTGGTTGAAAATCAGCATTAACTTTTGCAACCACAACATCACTGCCAACACTACATGCGATTAATGCTGAACCATCATCTTGAATTGCAATCGCACGAGCAGTAGCATTTCCTAAAACATTATAAAACGGCACCGATAATGATCGTAAATTAATAAAACCATCTTGTCCATTTTCAAAATTATCAAATGTATAATCTATGTCACCAGCTAAAGCTAATTCTGGTGCAATATTGACTTGCTCAGTATAAATATCTCCAAAAACTCTTCCTATAAACGATTGATACGTTGTTGAATTACCAATAAAATAAACTCGTCTATCTGGATGATACGCAGCGTCAGTAATAACTTGTAAATCACCTGCATCAAAATGTGCAACACCTTCAATTTCTGGGGAAGTTGTACCTGCTGCATACGTAGTATCTAGTCCAATCGTCGATTCATCTACCCATGTAAGACGAGCAATTACAGCTTTATCATCAGTTGCATTATACCCTGCAAGGTAGATATTATAATCATCATCAACAAACAAACTAACTAAGTTTAAAGCGATTCCAGCATACGAAATCGATGAAATTTCACTTGCTTGTAAAGAACCATCTTGCATGCTGTATGCAAAAACTTTCCAAATATTTCCAGCAGTATTACCATCCTGCACAGCAAGATATAATGTCATCTGATCTTGACTTAAAGCCAATTTTGAAACAATCGGATTAGTACAAGATTGTTCAATATATCCATCTTGCCATAAATTTGTTACAAGATCTGAACCATTAGGAAAAATTCTATCAATGCGAACGTTTGTCCCAGAAATATATGATATTAATTGTTCATCAAGTTCATTCATAACTAAATCATCAATACGATCTATTCCAACAGGTAAAAGATAATAGCCTAAACCATTTCCGTACGATAAATCAGTCGCCCCATTACTATGAAAAGCACACACCATAGGCTGGTCTTCATTATCGTTACCTGTAATTAAAATTCTTTGATTTGTAGAAATTTTTATACTGGTTGGGTTATGTAAATCATAAGAAGTATTATAAAATGTAAAGTTTTGAGCCAAATTTCCATTTTCATCTAATTTGAAAAGTATTGGCAAATCCCACCATGCTGCTAAAACATAGATTGAATTATCACCATTGACACCATTGTTAAGAATAATATCAATAATATTGGTGCAATATAAAACTTCATAATAACCAGTTTCATTATTAAAATTCATATCAACAGTAAAATCTGATTTCAATTTTACAATGTAAATTTTATTATCATCAGCTGCATGAAACCCAACTAACATTGCACCATCTGGATAAATATAAAACTTTTTAACATTCGTATCATCAGATAGAAAATCAAATGCTAAATAATCTTCAAAATTTAAAGCGTTTGATCCTGGAGTTTCTGTATCAATCGTACTGTCAACAAAGCCTGCAGCCGATTCAAACGGTTGTTGTTCTAAAGCAACAATATAATCGTACCCAAACAATCGCATTAATAACGGAACTTCTTCATAGCTGTCTGTATTTGCACCAACACAATAAATCATACCATTAAAATAAATTGCAGAACCATACGCTTGTGTTACTCCACCAATGGTAAATGTATTAATACCTGCTGCATCACCATCAGTTTCATGAATATTCCATGTCGACTCTAAAGAACCATTCTGGTCAACACAAACTGCAAAAATTCTACCGTTACTACCTGATTCGTTATAACCAAACAACATAATTTTATTATTTTCATTAATCATCATGCTGGTTAAGGTTACGCCATTAGCACC
>JACCDX011831812.1_pt1 | contig 18377 bp, 19 predicted proteins | sample 7449681 | NCBI WGS metagenome assembly JACCDX01 (sample SAMN15323450, study PRJNA562643) | freshwater metagenome | isolation source: river surface water | place: USA:Blue River Watershed | collected 2017-08-18
ACATCGCCAAAGGTTCATGTAGCGAAGTAAAATCCATGCTATTTCTTGGATATAAACTCGGATACTTTTCAGATATTGAGATGAAACAATATGGTAGTCAACTAGATGAAATTGGTAAAATGCTATTTGGTTTATCTAAATCTCTAAAAACTGACTACTGATTACTGACTATTTATTACTGACTACTGATCACTGACTACTGACCACTGACTACTGACCACTAGCGACTAGCGACTTTTTTCCTTACCTTTGCAGGCGTATGGAAAAACTTCAAAACGACCTCCTGCTTCGTGCCGCGCAAGGCTTATCTGTAGAACGTGTCCCGGTTTGGGTGATGCGACAAGCAGGACGGATTTTACCTGAATACCGAGAAGTACGTGCGAAAGCCGGGTCATTTATTGGCCTAGCAACGAATCCTGAAATGGCCGCGGAAGTTACGATTCAGCCGGTCGATCGGTTTGGTGTAGATGCTGCGATTATCTTTTCCGACATTCTTGTGGTTCCCGAAGCGATGGGCTTACCCTATTTGATGGAAGAGCAAAAAGGACCTGTGTTTCCGGAGGTGATTCGGTCGGCGGCCGACTTATCCAAAATTCGGGACGCAAATCCGGAAGAAGATTTGAAATATGTGTTGGACGCCATCAAAATCGTCAAAAAAGAATTAGCCGGACGTGTCCCGTTAATCGGTTTTGCCGGTGCACCCTTCACTATTTTCTGCTACATGGTTGAAGGTAAAGGTTCGAAAACATTCTCCCAAGCGAAAAAAATGCTATACGCAGATCCTGCCTTAGCACATGCCCTGTTACAGAAAATTACCGATTCGACCATTGCCTATTTGAAAGCACAGGTGGGGGCAGGGGCCAACTTACTTCAGATCTTTGATTCATGGGCTGGGATCCTATCCCCAGCTCAATATAGTGCGTTTTCCACGCCATACCTCAAGCAAATTTGTGATGCAATCTCAGAAGTGCCTGTTACATTATTTGCCAAAGGAGCCTTTTTTGCTCGCGAAGAAATGGCTCAATTGAACTGTGCAACGATTGGTTTAGATTGGAATATGGATATTGCGGAATCACGTAAATTAGTTGGCCCCAATAAAACCTTACAAGGAAACCTAGATCCATGTGCACTTTACGGCGATTTCAAGACCGTAGAAGCGGAAACCAAGGCGATGTTAAAGGCATTTGGGACGCAGCGGTATATTGCCAACTTAGGTCATGGGGTTTATCCAGATATTCACCCTGATAAAGTCCAGTGTTTCGTCGATACGATTCAAAATTACCAAGCATAAAAAAAGGCCTCGCGATAAACGAGGCCTTTTTCATTAGCTGTAAAATATTATTTCACCGAGTAATTAGGTGCTTCTTTCGAAATGCTAACATCATGAGGATGACTTTCTTTCACACCAGCAGATGTGATTTTGACAAATTTGGCTTGCTGCATGGCCTCAATAGAGGAAGCGCCGCAATAACCCATACCGGCTTTTAATCCGCCGACCATTTGGTATAAAATCTCAGTTACGGAACCTTTAAAAGGTACACGGCCCACAATCCCTTCTGGAACCAATTTTTTGATATCATCTTCCGCATCTTGGAAATAACGATCTTTCGAACCATCTTCCATGGCTTCCAAAGAACCCATGCCGCGGTATGATTTAAACTTACGTCCTTCCAAAATGATCATCTCACCCGGAGCCTCATCCGTTCCTGCTAATAAAGAACCAATCATAACCGTGCTTGCGCCACCGGCAATAGCTTTGGCTACATCACCCGAATAACGAATTCCGCCATCCGCAATCACTGGGACATCAAATTTTTCTAGTGCTTTGGCAGCCTCATAAACAGCTGTCAACTGCGGCATACCCACACCTGCAATGATACGGGTTGTACAAATACTTCCTGGACCCACACCTACCTTGACTGCATCCGCACCCGCCTTCGCTAACGCTAGGGCCGCTTCACCGGTAGCAATATTGCCCACGATCACATCTAGATTTGGAAATGCTTTCTTGACAGATTTTAAGGCATCAATCACCCCTTTTGAATGCCCGTGCGCTGTGTCAATGGAAATAACGTCCACGCCCACATGTACTAATGCTTGAACACGATCGATCAAATCCGGTGTAACTCCCACGGCAGCTCCCACGCGTAGACGTCCGAGGGAATCTTTCGATGCCAAGGGATGAGATTTACGCTTTAAAATATCTTTATAGGTAATCAATCCAATCAATTTCCCAATTTTGTCAATGATTGGAAGTTTTTCAATTTTGTATTCTTGCAAAATGCTTTCGGCCTCTTCCATGCTGATTCCTTCTTTGGCCGTAATCAAATTGTCTTTCGTCATGATCTCAGCGACTGGACGCGCCGTTTGCTTTTGGAAGCGCAAATCACGGTTAGTTAAAATCCCCACCAAGTGACCATGGTCATCGATTACTGGTATGCCTCCAATTTTGAATTCCCGCATGATGCGCTGGGCGTCACCTAAGGTTTGATTGTCTTTTAAGGTAACAGGATCAATGATCATGCCAGACTCAGAACGCTTTACTTTACGTACTTGCGCAGCCTGCTGATCAATCGTCATGTTTTTGTGAATGATTCCAATCCCACCTTCTTGTGCTAATGCAATGGCAAGAGCTGCTTCTGTCACCGTATCCATGGCCGCAGAAACGATGGGAATATTTAATGAAATGTTCCGCGTCAAACGTGATTGAGTACTTACCTCTCTAGGTAAAACTTCCGAATACGCGGGCAGTAACAATACGTCATCGTACGTTAAGGCCTCAAAAAGAAATTTGTTGGAATCAAGCATAGCAAATAAATGAATGGAGTGTGTAACTACTCTTATTTGCCGGACAAAATTACAGGTTTTTTTCGGATTTTGAGCAATACCAAAGAAAATTCAGTTTAAAGATCATGCGCTTGTGAAAATTAGGCATTTTACCCATGTATTTTTGTGAAAAAATTCTTCTCTTTTAGATTTATGTGAGTAAATTGCGGCTTCAATTTTGTAGCCTTACTCATGAACTATCAACCACAGGACTTTCTACCGATATTTGTTCAATTACTTGCGGCCTTAGCTTTCATTGTTGCCACCATGGTAGCCACACATACACTAGGCCCGAAAAGACATTCCGCTAAGAAAGATGACACCTTTGAGTGTGGTATTGAGTCAATAGGTGATGCACGTACACCGATCTCCGTCAAGTATTTCCTAGTAGCCATTTTGTTCGTCCTATTTGATATCGAAATTGTATTCATGTACCCTTGGGCCGTTAATTTCAAGGAATTGTCTTGGACAGGCTTTTATGATATGCTCGTATTCATGGGCTTATTGTTGGCCGGTTTTGTCTACGTGATCAAAAAAGGAATTTTAAAGTGGGAAAAATAAACAATCCGGTTTTGGGTTTGTTTTAAGTGTTCAATAACTAAGTAATATGAGTGATTCATCAACAGTAAATGTCGCAGAAGCGCCTCCTGGAATAGAAGGAGCCGGTTTTTTTGCGACAAGTTTGGATAGTTTAGTTGGCCTAGCTCGTGCCAATTCCCTTTGGCCCCTTCCTTTTGCTACTTCATGTTGTGGAATTGAGTTTATGTCCACGATGGCTTCTCATTATGATATTGGCCGTTTTGGTGCGGAGCGTTTGAGCTTTTCTGCACGTCAAGCCGATGTACTCATGGTGATGGGTACGATTTCGAAAAAGATGGCTCCAGTAGTTAAGCAGGTGTATTTACAGATGGCTGAACCACGCTGGGTTTTGTCCGTAGGTGCCTGCGCTTGTTCAGGAGGTATTTTTGATACCTATTCTGTATTGCAAGGAATTGACCGGATTATACCTGTGGACGTATACGTGCCTGGTTGCCCGCCACGTCCCGAGCAAATCTTAGATGGCTTTATGCAAATCCAAGAATTAGCCAAAAAAGAAACTACACGCCGCAGAAACGAGCCTGAGTACAAGGCGTTGCTGGCCTCATACGGTATTGAATAATAACATGGAAAATCAACAAATCACAGATGCGCTACTTGCTCAATTTGGAGCAGATGCCGTTTTTGGTATAGGCGAATCGCACGGGATTTTACAAGTGACGACGACGGTGGAGACCATCGTGCCGATGATTCACTATTTATACGCACACCCAACGTTCAAATTCCAATTTTTAACGGACTTAGCCGGGATTCATTTCCCAGATGCGAAGGGTCAAGAACTTGGCGTAATTTATCACTTGCACAGTTTGGAAAATAATGTGCGTCTATGGATTAAGGCGTATGCGCCGATTGAAGCACCACATTTCCCCACAATCACCGATTTATATGCTGCGGCAAATTGGATGGAACGTGAGGCATTTGATTTTTATGGGATCATCTTTGATGGTCACCCGAATTTGACACGTATCCTGAATATGGATGAGATGGATTACCATCCGATGCGTAAAGAGTATCCGTTAGAGGATGCGACGCGTCACGATAAAATTGATGAATTATTTGGACGATAATAACTAGACATGTCTGAAATAGCTTTAGTAAATAATCCTAATGTAGGTCTTGATAAAACACAAAAAGGGGGACCTTATGTGAATGAATTATCTACACTAAACTTAGGTCCAACGCACCCTGCCACACACGGAATTTTTCAAAACATCTTAACGATGGATGGAGAAACGATTGTGGATGCTGAGCAAACGGTGGGGTATATTCACCGCGCCTTCGAGAAAATCGCCGAGCGTCGCCCTTTCTACCAAATCACCACCCTGACGGACCGGATGAACTATTGTTCCGCACCGATCAACAACATGGGCTGGCACATGACGGTCGAGAAATTATTGGGTATCGAAGTTCCTAAGCGTGCGCAATACATGCGTGTGATCATGATGGAATTAGCGCGTTTAACGGATCACATTGTTTGTAATTCGATTCTTGCGGTAGACACGGGAGCCCTAACAGGTTTCTTATATGTGTACCAATGGCGTGAATTTATTTATGAGATTTATGAGGAGATGTGCGGGGCACGTCTGACAACAAATATGGGTCGTTTTGGTGGTATGGAGCGTGATTTTACGCCTGTGGCCATAGAGAAAATCCAAAAGTTATTGAAAGAATTACCAGCTGCCTTAAAGGAATTTGAAGGCTTAGTGATGCGTAACCGAATCTTTATGGATCGTACGCAAAACGTGGGAGGAATCTCCGCAGAGCGTGCGTTAAACTACGGATTTACAGGGCCAAATTTGCGTGCTACCGGTGTTGATTATGACGTGCGTGCGATGAATCCATATTCTTCGTATGACGATTTCGAATTTGATGTTCCCGTAGGAACGAAGGGTGATACGTATGATCGTTTCTTAGTGCGCGAAGAGGAGATGTGGCAAAGTTTACGCATTATCCAACAAGCCATGGACAATTTGCCTGCTGGTCCGTATCATGCAGATGCGCCACATTATTATTTGCCAGAAAAGCAGGATGTATATCAAAATATGGAAGCATTGATCTATCACTTTAAAATTGTGATGGGCGAAATCGATGCGCCAGTAGGTGAAGTGTACCACGCGGTTGAGGGAGGAAATGGCGAGCTAGGTTTCTATTTGGTTTCAGATGGAGGACGGACGCCGTATCGTTTGAAATTCCGCCGACCAGGCTTTATATATTACCAAGCGTTCCCTGAGATGATCAAAGGAACGAGTTTATCCGATGCCATTGTGACGATGTCATCTATGAATGTTATTGCGGGAGAGTTAGATACTTAAGACATGAGCAACATTGTTTTCCCAGCAGAAACGCTGGATTTAATTAAAAAAATTATTGCACGTTACCCGGACGGGAAACAGAAGTCGGCCATTTTGCCCATCCTTCACCTCGCGCAAGCGGAATGGAAATGGTGCTCGCCGGAAGTAATGGATTATGTGGCAACGTTGCTTTCGATCAGCCCGATCGAAGTCTATGAGGTCGCATCTTTCTATACGATGTTTCACTTGGAGCCTGTAGGCGAGCATGTGATTGAGTATTGTCGGACGGGTCCTTGTTGCCTCATGGGTGGCGTTGAAGTATATGACCACTTGAAAAAGCGTTTGGGAATCCAAACGGGCGAGACGACAAAAGACGGGAAGTTTACGATCAAAGAAGTTGAATGTTTAGCTGCTTGCGGCTGGGGACCCGTATTCCAAATTCGGGAGAAGTACTACATGCATTTGACGAATGAGAAAGTGGATGAGATTATTGATGAATTAAGTAAATAAGCCGAGGATGAAGATATTAACGCAACATATTGACGTACCAGGAATAGAGACCATCGACGTTTTCATGAAAAACGGTGGGTATAAGGCAGTGGAGAAAGCGATCAAAACGATGACGCCAGATGAGGTAACGGAAGAGGTAAAGAAATCGGGTTTACGTGGTCGTGGTGGTGCAGGTTTCCCGATGGGTATGAAGTGGTCGTTTTTGGCGAAGCCAGAAGGTGTCCCTCGTTATTTAGTTTGCAATGCAGATGAGTCGGAGCCAGGTACGTTTAAGGATCATTATTTGATGATGAAATCTCCTCATACCTTGATCGAAGGCATGATCGTTTCCAGCTTTGCCTTGGGCGCAAATACTTCCTACATCTATGTGCGTGGCGAGTTAATGTATGTGATTAATATTCTCGAAAAAGCCATTCAGGAAGCATACGACAAAGGATTATTAGGAAAAAATATTTTAGGGTCTGGCTATGATTTAGACCTTTTTGTGCAGCCAGGTGGAGGTGCTTATATCTGTGGTGAGGAAACAGCTTTGTTAGAATCATTGGAAGGTAAGCGTGGAAATCCACGTAATAAGCCACCATTCCCAGCAGTGAAAGGTTTGTGGCAATGCCCAACGGTCGTGAATAACGTCGAATCTATTGCGGCAACTTCTTGGATCGTGAATAACGGTGGAGATGCATATGCGGCGATCGGGGTAGGAAGAAGCACAGGAACTAAATTAATTTCTGCATCAGGTCACATCAAAAAACCAGGTGTCTATGAAATTCCATTAGGAATTACCGTAGAGGAATTTATCTATTCAGACGAGTATTGCGGAGGTATCCGTGATGGACATAAATTAAAGGCTGTTGTGGCAGGAGGATCTTCCGTGCCTATTCTATCAGCAGATAATATTTTAACAACCGATGCAGGTGAAAAACGTTTAATGACGTATGAGTCACTTTCGGAAGGTGGATTTGCGACAGGTACCATGTTAGGTTCCGGTGGATTCATTGTGATGGATGAGACAACTTGCATCGTACATAATACCTTAACTTTTGCGCGTTTTTACCACCATGAGTCATGTGGACAATGTTCCCCATGCCGTGAAGGTACTGGCTGGATGGATAAGGTAATCAAGCGTATTGAAACGGGTAAAGGAAGAAGTGAGGACATCGATTTGTTAGTTGACGTAGCTAAGAAAATCGAAGGAAACACGATTTGCCCATTAGGTGATGCAGCGGCGTGGCCAGTGGCTGCAGCGATTCGTCACTTTAGAGATGAATTTGAATGGCATATTACGCACCCAGAAGAGGCAACAAAACCAGGTGCAGTATACATGCGCCCAGGGGCTAGTTGGTCCAACTAAGTTAGTTCCATGGCAAACAAGGTCTTATTTGTGGGTCATGATGCCAACCGCGCTGGTGCGCAATTAGTACTTTTACATTGGATTAAAGCGGAGGCAGCTCGGGGGAATAAACCCTATTTATTGTTGGCAAGAGGGGGTGTGCTGCTAAAAACGTATCAAAAATTCGCTCAGGTCTGGGTTTGGGAGAAAGGTCCTAGCCAATTGGCCAAATGGGTAAAAAAAATACCGTTGCTCAAACGTGAGGAACGGATAAATCGGGAACCAAGTATCGCTGAAATCAAGCGGTTGATTGCGCGTTTACAGCGTGAAAAATTTGATTTGATTTTGGGTAATACCGTTGCTTCTTTGGGTTTAATGCAGCAATTGCGTCCGTTGCATGCGTCTTTTGAGGCCTACATTCATGAGCTTGATTTTTCGCTAAAAATGTATGCTTCGAAAGAGGACATGGCATTTTTGAGAAATGATTGCCGGCGCGTATATGCCGTTTCAGCGCAGGTCCAACAAGTCCTGCAGGAATCTTATTCAGTTCCATTAGGGAATTTGGCGATTTTGCCACCTATTGTGGAATTGCCTAAACAACAGCAGGACCGTGGACAAGAGCAACGGAAAGCCCTAGGAATTTCGGCAAACGCCTCGGTCGTTTTGGGTTGTGGTTTAGCGGAATGGCGCAAAGGAACGGATATTTTTGTGCGGGTTGCCAAGCAATTAATCGCCAAAAATGCAGACCTGCATATGGTCTGGGTGGGTATCGGAAACGAGCCATTTTCAGCTGATTTGAAAGCTGAAAAGGCCAAGTGGGATACGGAAAATCGTTTGCATTTAGTACCTACGCAAGCGGATCCAAAACCGTATTTCGATATGGCCGACTTGTTTTTCTTGTCATCTCGGGAGGATCCATTTCCACTGGTGATGCTAGAAGCCGGGTATGCGGCCACGCCGATTATTGGATTTAAAGGTGCGGGAGGAGTCAATGATTTTTTGGCAGCCCATCCTGAGTTGTTGGTGGAGTATACGAATGAAGCGCATGCGGCCAACAAAATAGAAATGGTTTTAGCGTGGCCTTTGGCAGAACGAAAGGCCTTAGGATTGAAATTAAAGGAAAAGGCATTGGGGTATTCGGCGACGAATTTCATCCAGCGTTTTTCGGAATTAAATGAGCAATAACATCAGGTGCGAACCTGTTAGATGATAGATTATGAAAGTAACGATTGATAACATCACCTTGGATGTAGAACCGGGAACAACCATCATGCAAGCCGCTCGAATGATCGGACCTGAGGTTGCGCCTCCAGCTATGTGCTACTATGAACCACTTCAAGGTTCAGGTGGCAAATGTCGTGCATGCTTAGTCAAAGTGACGGCTGGTTCTGAGAAAGATCCACGTCCGATGCCTAAATTAGTTCCGGCATGTATCACAGCTGTGCAAGATGGCATGATTGTGGAAAACACAGTGAATGAGGCCGTGCTAGAAACACGCAAGGGAATTGTTGAATTTTTATTATTAAACCACCCGCTGGACTGTCCAGTGTGTGACCAAGCGGGTGAGTGTCATTTGCAAGATTTCTCTTTCGAACATGGGGTTTCTACTACCCGCACGGTCGAAGAACGCAACACCTTCGAGCCGGTGGACCTGGGTGAAAACATCAAGTTAAACATGAATCGTTGCATCTTGTGCTACCGTTGTGTCTACACAGCGGATCAAATCACAGATGGCCGTGTGCATGGTGTGATGAACCGGGGAGATCATGCAGAAATTAGTACGTACATCGAGAAGGCAATTGATAATGATTTCTCAGGAAACGTGATTGATGTATGTCCAGTGGGTGCTTTGACAGATAAAACGTATCGATTTAAGAGTCGTGTTTGGTTCTCTAAGCCGATGGATGCTCATTGTTCTTGTGACAAATGTTCAGGGAATGTAACCTTATGGTACCGTGGAGACGAGGTGATTCGGGTAACGGGTCGTAAGAATCAGTGGGGTGAATTGAAGGAATTCATTTGCAACACATGTCGTTTTGATCGGAAGAAAACATCGGATTGGGTGATTGAAGGACCTACTGAAGTGTCTAGACATTCGGTGATTTCAGCGAATAAATATGGAGCTAACATGATTCGCCCAGCGTTTCCAATCGCTCAAGCAGCACGTGATTTCAAGCAAATCGATGATAATCGCGATCGCAGCTTTTTAGAAAATAAATCAATTTTGCCCGCAAAGAAATAAGCTATGGAATTATTGAATGATGTATTTACGGCCAAAGCCATTTTTGTAGGAATCGTTTTTGCGATCACCCTCGGTGTGGCGGCCTATTCAACGTATTTTGAGCGGAAGATTGCTGCCTTTATGCAGGATCGTATCGGTCCAGATCGTGCGGGTCCTTTTGGTATTTTGCAGCCTTTAGCCGATGCGGTGAAGATGTTCATGAAGGAAGATTTTATCCCGGCCAACTCCAATAAATGGTTATTTATTGCAGGCCCATGCTTGTCAATGTTGACAGCCCTCATGACTTCAGCCGTTGTCCCTTTCGGAGATACGGTAACTGTGGGAGGTGTAACATTTGATTTGCAAGGTATCGATGTGAACATTGGTATTCTGTGGGTGTTTGGAATTGTATCTCTAGGAGTTTATGGAATCTTGATTGGAGGCTGGGCTTCGAATAACAAGTATTCGCTTTTGGGAGCTATTCGTGCGGCCTCGCAAAACATTTCATACGAATTAGCGATGGGTATGTCGATCATCGCGATTTTGATGTTGACAGGTTCTTTGTCAACGAAGACCATTGTAGAGACCCAACAAGCTGGTCACTGGAATATTTTACAACAGCCTTTGGGCTTTTTAATCTTCTTGATTTGTTCGTTTGCAGAATGTAATCGTACACCATTTGACTTGCCAGAGTGTGAAACGGAGTTGATCGGTGGTTACCACACAGAATACTCGTCGATGAAACTTGGTTTTTATTTGTTCGCGGAATACATCAATATGTTTATTTCGGGAGCGGTTATGGCCACGTTGTTTTTCGGTGGATATGACTATCCGGGATATGCATTTGTCGCTGGACAATTTGGCACAACGGTGGCTGCTTTTGTGGGCATGGGTGCGTTGATTGGCAAAGCATTATTATTTGTGTTTGTATTTATGTGGGTGCGCTGGACGCTTCCACGTTTCCGTTATGACCAATTGATGGGTTTGGGCTGGACAGGTTTGATTCCATTGGCTATGTTCAATGTGGTGGTGACGGGATTTGGTATTTTGATAGGCCAACCGATTTTAGCGGGAGTAGGTGGGGTTGTGATTTTAATCGCAGGCTTATTCTTGAATGATGCGATCTTTAGAAAGAAAAAAATAGCTTAGGTATATGAAATTAAGCAATAAAACAAAGGTAATCGAGCAAGGTGAAATGACCTTGGCAGAGCGTATGTATCTACCTGCGATTGTGGGTGGAATGGCGACGACTTTGAAGCACTTTTTCTCGAAGCCGGTAACGATTCGTTATCCAGAGCAACAGCGTTATTTGGGTCCTATTTACCGTGGACAGCATATTTTGAAGCGTGACGAACAAGGAGCAGAAAGGTGTACTGCCTGTGGTCTTTGTGCCGTTGCTTGTCCGGCGGAAGCCATTTCCATGGTAGCTGAAGAACGCAAAAAAGGAGAGGAGCACTTATATCGTGAGGAGAAATATGCGAAGGTGTATGAGGTCAACATGTTGCGTTGTATCTTCTGTGGTTTGTGCGAGGAGGCTTGTCCGAAAGAGGCGATCTTCTTACGTCACGATACGATGGTTCCCGTATTTAATACGCGGGACGAGGTCATTTATGGCAAAGATAAATTAGTTGAAAAAATGGATCAGCGCTATTTGCGTGATGGTTGGAAATAATAACTCTATGGATATTTCAAATATTTGGTACTTTTTATCAGGCTTGACGCTACTTAGCGCCCTGATGGTTGTGTTAGCCAAAAACCCGATTCACTCGGTGTTGTACTTGGTTTTTACCTTTTTCTGTATTTCTGGACACTACGTGTTATTGAATGCCCAGTTTTTAATGGCCGTAAATATAATCGTGTACGCAGGTGCCATCATGGTTTTATTCTTATTTGTAATCATGATGTTGGACTTGCGTAAAAACAAACCTGACTCAAAATCATCCTTGACTAAGTTAGCTGGGGTCATTGTTTCAGGTGTGCTTTTAGTCATTTTCGTTGCGGCTTTCCACAAGAATAATTTACCTGCACCTTCTGCTGATGCGGTAGGTTTTTCGTCGCAAACAGGTATGGTGGAAAACTTAGGTAAGATCTTATATTCAGAATATTTATTGCCATTTGAATTGGTATCGATTTTGTTCTTCGTAGCGATGGTGGGTGCCGTACTTTTAGGTAAAAGAGAAGCAGGGGAGCGTAATTTTTAAGTTAGGTTACTATAGAAAAAGCGAGCTCGAACCGGCTCGCTTTTTTGTTTTTAAGGGTAGATCAATTTTTGTTTACTTCTTTTTGAATCCGAATTTATGGTCGAAAACGCCTAGTTTTATCCCAACCTGTCCCGAAAAACCTTGCATGTCTTTCGTGCTATTTTCGCCCACCGCAAAACGGTAGTTTGCTGCAGTAAATAACCGCACATTTTTCAATACGTTTAGTTCAACCTGTACTCCTGGCTGAATCCCTAAAGCTTTGCTTCCCCGAAATCCGAACTCGAAGCGGTCATCATCGTGGTCATGACGGCGACGTTTCATCGATTGCGGCTTTATGTTATCTGTGTCGAAATCTGCATCCATCCGATCTCCTCGTGTACTAATAACCCCGATGGCTAGTGGAAAACTTACATGAATCAGCGAGTTTGCTTTAGGTGTATAAGCAATAGTAAAAGCATGAAACGATTGTGGACTTTTGGATGCATTTTCGTCTCGTAATGTACGCAAAACGCTTGCGCCAATTTCCCATGAATTGTTGAGATGAAGTGCAGCCGATAAGCCAGCTTGCGTACCTATTTGACCGAACTGGACAATGGGTGAGATGCTAAGCCCAAATGTTTGAATTGGATTTTTTTTCAGACCGCCAAAAAGTGTTTTGGCTTTTGTGGATGAACTACTGTCTTTTTTAATGACAATAGGTGAGCTAGTTGCTTCTTGGGCTTGCGCGTTCGCGGCAAATAATCCAAGGCATAAGGCCGTTAGGCGGATTGAATTGTGCATAAGTATGATTTGTTTTTCCGAAAGCTAGTATTACCCAATGATTCGGTCAAACTAATTCGATGTATTTCTGAATTTAGTTGACTAACGTAGAGATTATAGCGATTCGTATATTTTTAAGCAGTAATAGTCGTAAAGATAGACTTTGTCTACGAAATGTGGGGCTTGGTATTTTCAGTTTTCAATTTGGTAGCTTATGGCTAGCTTTGTAACAATAATTTCAATGTATGTGGCTCGCCTGGAATATTCCCAAAACTAAGCTGTCGTTTAAGGTACTATTTAATCTCATTTTGTGGGGTTTGTGGATTGGGTTGCCTTTGATTAGCCCAGCACATCAAGACCATCATAATGAATCAGGCCTAATTCGAGATCCAGAATTTTCAGAGCATGTTTGGCTGGAGTTGTTAACCATCGTTCCGCTCTTTTATATCATCACGTTATTACTTGTCCCGATTGTATTTAAGCGCTGGGGTGTATTTGTCTATTTTGGTGTTTTGTTTTTATTTATTGCCTTGTTTTTTGGCATCCAGTCGCTGTACCATATTTATTACATGCCATTTGATGTGCACAAGGAATTCTTTGATTTTAGAGGCATCTTCCCCATGATCATGATTTCGGCGATTGGTTCTACCTATGGGTTATTGTTGGAATTCATCGACTTTGAAAGTAAGCGTGAAGAGCAACTTAATGAGCAAATGAAATCTGAGCTTTCATTCCTGCGGTCGCAAATCAGCCCACACTTTATTTTCAATATTTTGAATAGCATTGTGTATTTGATTCGTACCAAAGCGGATAAGCAGGCGGAGGACGTCACCATTCGTTTGTCATCTTTAATGCGTTACATGCTATATGATTCAGATCAAAGCATGGTCCCGCTCGAACGAGAATTAGAATATTTGCGCAATTACATTGACTTACAGCGTATGCGATTTGATGGGGATGTGGCGATTGATTTTAAGATTGATGGAACCGTTCGCGCGTGCACCATTGAGCCGATGCTCTTAATTCCTTTTGTGGAAAATGCATTTAAACACGGTGTTTCGCTGGTACATGAGCCGCACATAAACGTATACTTCCATATTGATCATGGCAAATTAATTTTTAGCGTAGAAAATAAAATAGGGGTATTGCAGGACCCATCGAAAGAAGTAAGTTCGGGCATTGGTATGAAAAATGTATTGCGTCGCTTGGAATTATTGTATCCCGGAAAACATCAGTTGGATGTGACCAATACAGGTGAAATTTTCCGTATCGCATTAGAAATTAGTTTACATCAAAACAAGTAAGTAATGGAAAAGATGAAGTGCATCGTTGTGGACGACGAGAATATGGGGAGAAAACTATTAGAGGAAAATGTACGCCAAATTCCATTTCTCGAGTTGGTCGCATCATGTAAAAATGCCTTTGATGCCATGGAGGTTTTGCAGACACAGGAAGTAGATCTCATATTCCTTGATATTCAAATGCCGGGGATGTTAGGTACTCAATTTTTGCATGCACTCAACAAGCGACCACTGGTAATTTTTGTAACAGCCTATGATAATTATGCGGTTGAAAGTTATCAATTAGACGCCGTCGATTATTTGATGAAACCCACGAGTTTGGAGCGCTTTTCATTGGCCGCGAATAAGGCATATCATCTGTTCCAACAAGCTCATTCATCTCCTACGAGTCCAGTTACAACTCCTGTGGAACCATTGGAAGATTTCTTTTTTGCTAATGTGGAATATGCTTTGGTGCGCATCACGATTCCACAAATCACGCACATTGAAGGTTTAAAGGATTATGTAAAGATATTTATCGAAGGAGAGAAGCGCCCGATCTTAACCAAAATGACGATGAAAGGCTTAGAAGCCAAAGTGGTACCCCATGGGTTTATGCGGGTACATAAATCATTTATTGTCAACTTACGAAAGATTGAATCCATTAAACAATTACGAATTAAGATAGGAACCTACGATATTCCTGTCAGTGATACACATGGTGCGGAACTAATGGAAAAATTAAACCACTCACGCCCTTAGTTAAACGTAATCCTCAGTCCTAAACTGAAATTGCGACCTGCCGACGTATTATAATAACGTCCGCCTAATGCATTTAAATCAGGTCCTGACGTGTACATCGTATCACCTATATTCTCTGCACTTAACCAAACATTCCATTTTCCACGCTGATATTCTAGCTTCGAATTCCATAAATGAACCGCAGGTAATTGGTCTGTATTGGCATCATTTAGGTAAATTTTATCGGTGTAGGTGTATTGCAAATGCCAACGAATCCATGGCGAAATCGCATAACTTACCGTACTCGCGTGTTGGAATGGACTCGTTCCCGTCAACCGGTTTCCGGAGAAGTTTTTGCCCGCAATTTGATAGTTAACAAAACGAAAGTTTTGAATCGTTTCTGCATTAGTCAGTTCAAAATTCTGACCTATTTTCCACACATGGCTCAATTCAATTCCTTGTTGGCGCGTCCTCCCCACATTATCAAAATACTCGGATCCATCAGCTGCCCGACGAATCACAATGGTTTCATTCAGGTCAAATTGGTAAACGCTCAGGTTCCATTGCAGGAATTTGGATTTTCCGCGCCAACTCACCTCTTTGTTCCAGCCTTTTTCAGCCCTCAGGGATCTATTGATAATGCCGGTTGATGGACGAATTTCACCTAGGCTAGGAGGAGAATATCCATGCACGACTTTAACAACTAGGTTTTGCCGTGGTGTTATAGTATGTAATAGGGCGATTCGTGGCGAAAAGATACCTTCATTACCGATAAACGCTGTCCAAAATTGATTGTAACTTCCCGCCAAAGTCAGGTGCCAGGACTTATTGATTTTATATTCTCCCTGCATAAACAAACTGGCATTTTGCAAGGTGGTATTTTGCGTGAACTGCAGCGTGTCTTTCGTTCCTCTTTTATTACCAAAAGTTTGGCTATCAAAAACGCCTGTTTGGAATTCTAGGCCACCGTCTATGCTGAGATCATCATTTTTGAAGTGGATGACATTCCGACTACTAAAATTGAGCTCTTTCCGAATTTCATAGTTTCGGATGGTTGGGTTTTCGATCAAATTTAGTTGGGCTGACCGATTACTTGTCGCACTCCAGTGTTCATTCCACCGACTCGTCAATTGGACTCCCACACCTAACGTTTGCAACCGAAAAGTTGCTTTTTGGTCCGCCGCACTTAAAAATGCACCAGCAGCTGGTCTCGCTTGTCGGGGGGCCGTTTGGAATTGTTTTAGGGTAAGTCCACCGGGTGTTTGGTAGGTTAGGCGGCCGAGGTATGTGATGACATCCAGTTGCGTATTTCGACCTAATTCTTTGTGGTATTCATACGAAAGCCATTGTTTATTGATATCCGATTGTTTCCGATATCCTTCTTGATTCCAATAACTTGCATATACTCTGTGCCCATTTGTCTGCAAATCCCAGCTCTGTTTATAGCCTCCGAGGCTGTTGGCCACCTGCTGATGAATGATTTTTTTCTGCGTAGCATTTGGGGTGTTGAATAGCATGACCCCACCTGTTCCGGCACCATATATTCCGCCACTTGGACCTTTGATGATCGTAAGTTCATTAAAAAAATCGGGGTCAATTAAGGCCAAATAGGTATTATTTCCAGCATCCGTTAGCGGCATTTGATTCCAATAAACCTTCACATTTCGTACACCAAAAGGGGCACGAAGTGCACTCCCCCGAATCGCCATGCGATATGAACCTGGTGATCGTTCTTCCATGCGCACACCAGCTTGCATGTTTAGTGAGGTGACAAAGCTGGTATTATTTGTGCGCGTCAAGTCTTGTGCATTCAAGATTGCAATGGCATCAGGACTAGAAAATGTCGATTTTTTTTGTTCAAAAACACGAACAACTACTTCATTTAGCTCGATTGTTTTGATTGTACTGTCAGTACTAAAACTCATGAAGCTTAGTAAAATGGATAGAAGCATGTTAAAAGAAGTAAGTTACTTGAGCACTTGTTTGTTTTAAGTTGGCATACGTCCCCCCATACTGTACCTTTTCATGCTCAAATCTGAAAGACCAATTGGTTAGCCGGAATTCAACGCTCGCCTGATAACCTAATGGATTATCGAGTGGGGTCCTTTGCACGTTTTCCCAATCTTGTAAACTCACCCGCGCTAAAAAAGGTTTAAAAACCTTGACCTGAACTGTCGTCTTTACTTTTCCTTTGGATTTAAAACCAATTCCTGCGCGAAGACCATGAAGTGAAAATTTCTCATCGGTTAGGAAGTCGTTGTTTGCACTATGCGTTTTTTTAGCCATGCTCAAACTATACACACTTGTGGTTACAAAAAAGCCAATCTTCATGAATTGGTTCACGCCAATTTCCCCTTTTCCACCCCTAAATGCCACATTTTCGTTACCGAGCTGGGTGCGTTGCATATTACCGATAATGGTTAATTGGCCAAACAACTGCGTAGGTTTACCTGGTTTTTGAAATTGCAATGCTGCCGTGGTATTTAATGTTTGTTGGCTTTCTCCCCAATTCAACCTACTCGTACCAAGGCTGGTTGAAAAACGAAATTTTTGAGCCCAACATGGAGCCAGCGAAAGGCAAGAAAAAACAAGTAGGAGGTAAAATTTCATGAGCCGCAATATACGACTGTTACCAATATTTTCCGCCTTTTTTAAGGGCAAAGGCGATACCTCTCAGGATAATCCAGCCGTGAGCAACGAGTGTTTGGATGAACCCAAAATGGCTCTGCATCACCTCAAAGCGCTCAGTCCATGATCTTTTTAGATTTTGTACGGAGGCACCTCCCATGAGGTATCTGCAAATGGGCTCCGACAATTGAATCGTTTTATGGCTTAGCTTGAGGCATTTAATCTCCCAGTCGATATCTGAGCTTAACTGGTATTCTACATTATATCGTGGGGCCAGGTCACGCTTGACAATAAATGATTGGTGGCAAATAACCATGCCACGCTTATATGATTTCCAGGTAAGTTTTTTGGGAATTCGATGCGGTGTCACCACGCTTCGCAGGCCTATTTCCTGTCCATGCATGTCCACAAACATGGCATCGCCTACGAGTACATCTGGATCTGAATCCAATGCGTTGAGTATATGTACTAATGTATTTTTAGCGGCAAAAGTGTCTCCTGCATTCAAAAACAGCACATATTCACCGTTGACTACCTGAAGCCCCTTATTCATGGCATCATAAATGCCACGATCTTTTTCAGAGATTACCTGATCAATGTCTTTTTGATACGTGTGTATCAATGCAAGTGTTCCATCCGTGGAGGCGCCATCGACAATGACATATTCAATTTCTGAACGGTGCCCCTGTTCCAAGATACTTTGGACGGTGCGTTCCAGAAATTTCTCCGCCTGGTAGGTGATCGTGATGATACTAAGCTTGGCCATCCGGGAGGTATTTGAGGTAGAGGTCAATATGCTTTTGGGCAATAATTTCTTCCTGATAGCTGCTGACTACTTTATCACGTGCAGCTTCATTTGGTGTGTGGCTTAGAGACCATTGGATACCGGAGGCGAGTGCGTTTGCCGATAAGTATGCTGCGACAAATCCGTTGACTTCATGGTCAATCATTTCGGGGATGCCGCCTACGTGAAAGCCAACGCACGGTGTTCCACAG
>JACCDX010334284.1_pt1 | contig 18374 bp, 20 predicted proteins | sample 7449681 | NCBI WGS metagenome assembly JACCDX01 (sample SAMN15323450, study PRJNA562643) | freshwater metagenome | isolation source: river surface water | place: USA:Blue River Watershed | collected 2017-08-18
CGTGCAAGAGGCTGTGGAAGTCGACCGGTGGATCCGCTTTGTCGAGACCGAGGCCGAAGCGGCGGCGCTGGATGCGGGCAGTGATGACGACGTGTTGGCGATGCCGCGCCACCTCGACGCGCGGGAGCTTGTCGAGGACGAATTGCTGCTGGACCTGCCGCTGGTGCCTCGCCACGACAGCTGCCCGGAGCCGCTGGCGCCGTCGGCGGATGAGGCTGTCGTCGAAGATGAGGAAGTGGCGCCGCATCCCTTCGCGGCGCTGGCAGCCCTCAAGCGGGGCGGCGGCGCCTGAGGCGAACCATGCGTGCGACGCCTCGGCCGGTCGAGCAAGTTCGACTGGCTTGGCGAAGAGGGGATTCGCTGCTATACTCATGGGCTTTTCTGCGGCCTGGAGTTCGAGCGTTGTTCTCACTCCCCGGGGTCGCAACCCCAAACCCCGCAGATTTCGGAGAATTTCATGGCCGTTCAGCAAAACAAGAAGTCGCCTTCCAAGCGCGGCATGCACCGTTCCCACAACGCCCTGGTCACCCCGGGCACGGCCATCGAGCCGACGACGGGCGAAGTGCACCTGCGTCACCACATCAGCCCGACCGGCTTCTATCGTGGCCGCAAGGTCCTGAAGAGCAAGGCCGACGCGGCCTGAGCCTGATTGGGCCTTTCCAAGGCCTGGGGCTTCCGCGCCGCTTGATGGCGGTGCGTACCGATGAATCTGCCAACCCGGCCTGTGCTTCGCGCAGTGCCGGGTTTGGTCTTTTCTGAATCGCATTCGTTTCGATGACCACCCACGCGCCTTTGCCTGACCCCGTCCGCCTCGTCGTTGACTGCATGGGCGGCGATCACGGTCCCTCGGTCACCTTGCCGGCCTGCCGGGCTTTTCTCGACAAGCATCCGGGTGCCGAACTCATCCTTGTCGGCAAACCCGAGGCGCTGAGCGCCGCAGCGGCCTGGCCGCGCTGCCGCATCGTGGCTGCCACCGAGGTGGTGACGATGGACGACCCGATTGAGGTGGCTCTGCGCCGCAAGCGCGATTCGTCCATGCGTGTCGCGATCCAGCAGCTGAAGGAGGGGCCTGACGGAGCGGCTGCGCAGGCCCATGCCTGCGTGTCGGCCGGCAACACCGGCGCGCTGATGGCCGTGGCCAAAGTGCTGCTGAAGACGGTGGCCGGCATCGACAGGCCCGCCATCGCTGCCGTGCTGCCCAACGCCACGGGCCGCTTCACGACGGTGCTCGACCTGGGCGCCAACGTCGATTCGTCGGCCGAGAACCTGCTGCAGTTCGCCGTGCTGGGCAGTGCGCTGGTGTCTGCCGTGGACGGCATCGAGGAGCCCAGCGTGGGCCTGCTCAACATCGGCGAAGAGGCCATCAAGGGCAGCGAGACCATCAAGCAGGCCGGTGAGCTGCTGCGCGCCGCTGGGGCCGCCGGTCAGCTGAACTTCTTCGGCAACGTCGAAGGCAACGACATCTTCAAGGGGACCACCGACATCGTGGTCTGCGACGGCTTTGTCGGCAACGTCATGCTCAAGACGTCCGAAGGGCTGGCCAGCATGATGGGCGGCTTCATCAAGGCCGAGTTCGGGCGCAACTGGCTCAGCCTGCTGGGCGGCTTGCTGGCCAAGCCGGTGCTGAACCGCTTCAAGCATCGCGTCGATCACCGGCGCTTCAACGGCGCCGCGCTGTTGGGGCTGCGTGGCCTGGTGTTCAAGAGCCACGGCTCGGCCGACGCCTTCGCGTTCGAGAACGCGCTGGCCCGCGCTTATGATGCCGCCCGCAACCGGCTGCTGGACCGGGTACACGATCGCATCGTCGCCACGCTTCAAGCGGGCGCTGCCGATGCCGGAGACAAGGCGGCGCCCGCCGCCCAGGCTGCATGAGCCCTTCAGGACACCTTCCCCCCCGTTTTTCGCGCATCCTCGGCACCGGCAGTCATCTGCCGGCCGACCGCGTGACCAACCAGGCCCTGGCCGATCGACTCGCGGCCGACGGCATCGAGACATCCGACGACTGGATCGTCGAGCGCACCGGCATCCGGGCTCGCCACTTCGCTGCGCCGGACGAGACGTCCAGCGACCTCGCGTATCCCGCTGCGCAAGCGGCGCTGGCGGCGGCCGGTGTGAAGGCCGAGGAGCTCGACCTCATCATCGTTGCCACGTCCACGCCCGACATGGTGTTCCCGTCGACGGCCTGCCTGCTGCAGAAGAAGCTGGGCGCGTTCGGCTGTGCGGCCTTCGACGTGCAGGCGGTTTGCTCCGGCTTCATCTACGCGTTGAGCGTGGCCGACTCGATGATCAAGAGCGGCGCGGCACGCAAGGCGCTGGTCGTCGGGGCCGAGGTGTTCTCGCGCATCCTGGACTTCCGCGACCGCACGACCTGCGTGCTGTTCGGTGACGGCGCCGGCGCCGTGGTGCTGGGCGCCAGCGACGAGCCGGGCCTGCTCGCCACCGAGCTGCATGCCGATGCCCGTCACACCGACATCCTGTGCACGCCCGGCACGCTGGCCGGCGGCCAGGTGCTCGGTTCGCCCTTCCTGAAGATGGACGGGCAGGCGGTCTTCAAGCTGGCCGTGGGCCTGCTTGACAAGGTGGCCCGCTCGGTACTCGACAAGGCCGGCCTGACCGACGCCGACATCGACTGGCTCATCCCGCACCAGGCCAACATCCGCATCATGCAGGGCACGGCCAAGAAGCTGCGCATGCCGCTGGACAAGCTCATCGTCACGGTCGACGAGCACGGCAACACGTCGGCGGCGTCGGTGCCGCTGGCGCTCGACGTGGCGGTGCGCAGCGGCCGCGTGCGCCGTGGCGACACCGTCATGCTCGAAGGCGTGGGCGGTGGCTTCACGTGGGGCGCGGCCCTTCTCAAATACTGATCTGCTGAATTTCATGACTGCACCTTTTGCCGTTGTCTTTCCGGGGCAAGGTTCGCAAGCCGTCGGCATGCTCGACGCCTTGGCCGACCATCCCGAAGTCCGTCGCACGCTGGACGAAGCCTCCGCCGCCCTGGGCGAGGACATCGCCGCGCTGATCCACGCCGGCCCCAAAGACCAGCTGGACCTGACGACCAATACGCAGCCCGTCATGCTGACGGCCGGCATCGCCTGCTGGCGTGCCTTCGTCGCCGAAACGGGCGCCACCCCGGTCGCCGCTGCGGGCCACTCGCTGGGTGAATACACCGCGCTGGTCGCGGCCGGTGCGCTGAGCCTGGCCGACGCGCTGCCGCTGGTGCGCTTCCGTGCACAGGCGATGCAGGAGGCCGTGCCTGTGGGCGCTGGCGCGATGTACGCCATCCTGGGCCTGGACGGCGACGCCGTGCGCGCCGGCTGCGCGCAGGCGGCGGCCGAAACCGGCGAGGCCATCGAGGCCGTCAACTTCAACGATCCCAAGCAGACGGTCATCGCCGGCAGCAAGGCCGGCGCCGAGAAGGCCGCCGAGATCCTGAAGGCCGCCGGTGCCAAGCGCGCGCTGCCGCTGCCGGTGTCGGCGCCGTTCCATTCCAGCCTGATGAAGCCGGCGGCGGAGCGCCTGAAGGACAAGCTGGCGACGGTGCAGTTCGCTGCAGCAGCCTTCCCGGTCGTCAACAACATCGACGTGGCCGTGGCCGACAGCGCCGATGCGCTGCGCGATGCGCTGTATCGCCAGGCTTTCGGCCCGGTGCGGTGGGTGGAGGTGGTGCAGGCGCTGAAGGCGCGTGGCGTCACCCACATCGTCGAGGCCGGCCCCGGCAAGGTGCTGACCGGCATGGCCAAGCGCATCGACGCCGAGCTGCAGGCCGCCTGCGTGTTCGATCCCGCCTCGCTGGCCGAGGCCCGCGCCCTGCTCGGAGCTTGATCCCATGACCGCATCTGCATCCCCGACGAATCTGGGCACGGCCCTCGTCACCGGCGCCAGTCGCGGCATCGGCCGCGCCATCGCGCTGCATCTGGCCCAGGTCGGCTGGCGCGTCATCGGCACGGCGACGTCCGAGTCCGGCGCCGCCGCCATCACCGAGGCATTGGCGCCGCACGGCGGCCGCGGCATCGTGCTGAACGTGACCGACGCTGCGGCCTCGCAAGCGGCCGTCGACGACATCGTTGCCAAGGACGGTGGCCTGCATGTCCTGGTCAACAACGCCGGCATCACGCGCGACACGCTGTCCATGCGCATGAAGGACGAGGACTGGGACGCCGTGCTGGACACCAACCTCAAGGCCGTGTTCCGCCTCGCCCGCGCGGCGACCAAGCCCATGATGAAGCAGCGCAGCGGCCGCATCATCAACATCACGTCCGTGGTCGGCGCTTCCGGCAATGCCGGCCAGGCCAACTACGCTGCCGCCAAGGCCGGCGTGGCCGGCCTGACGCGTTCGCTGGCTCGCGAGCTGGGCAGCCGCGGCATCACCGTCAACTGCGTCGCGCCGGGCTTCATCGCCACCGACATGACCGAGGTGCTGCCCGAGGCCCAGAAGGCCGCGTTGCTGTCGCAGATCCCGCTGGGCCGCCTGGGCGCGCCCGACGAGATCGCTGCGGCCGTGGCCTTCCTGGCCTCGCCCGGCGCGGCCTACATCACCGGCAGCGAGCTGCACGTCAACGGCGGCATGTACATGGCCTGACGGCCTGAACCAGCGCCATCCCACCCGCTTGCTCCCCTGACTTAGGGGTGCAACTCTAGAGCCCGTAGAATGCTGGGCTGTTTTCTGCAAACCCCTCCTGGAGGAGTGTCATGAGCGATATCGAAGCACGAGTCAAAAAGATCATTGCCGAACAACTGGGCGTGGCGGAAGCCGACGTCACCAACGAGAAGGCTTTCGTCGCCGACCTGGGCGCCGACTCGCTGGACACCGTGGAACTGGTGATGGCCCTCGAAGACGAATTCGGCATCGAGATCCCCGACGAAGAAGCCGAGAAGATCACCACCGTGCAGCTGGCGATCGACTACGCCGTCAAGCACCAGAAGGCCTGAGCGCCTTTTGGCGCCTCAGTCCGTTCTCTCGCAACTCTCTGATCCCTGATCCGCACCGCATGACCCGTCGCCGTGTCGTCGTCACCGGTCTTGGCCTCATCAGTCCCGTCGGCAACTCCGTTGCCGAAGGTTGGGCCAATATCCTCGCCGGTCGTTCCGGCATCGCCACCGTCACCCGCTTTGACGCCAGCAATCTGGCGTGCCACTTCGCGGGTGAGGTCAAGGGCTTCAACATCGAGGACTACATCCCCGCCAAGGAAGCCCGGCACATGGATACCTTCATCCATTACGGGCTGGCGGCGTCCATTCAGGCGGTGCGTGATTCCGGCATTCCCACCGGCGATCAACTGACCGAAGAGCAGGCCGAGCGTATCGGCGTGCTCGTGGGGTCGGGCATCGGCGGCCTGCCGCTGATCGAAGACACGCACACCGAGGTGATGAACCGCGGCCCGCGCCGCATCTCGCCTTTCTTCATTCCGGCCTCGATCATCAACATGATCTCGGGCCATGTCTCCATCAACTTCGGTTTCCAGGGCCCCAACCTGGCGATCGTGACGGCCTGCACGACGGGCCTGCACGCCATCGGCGAAGCCGGCCGCCTCATCGAGTACGGCGATGCCGACGTGATGATCGCGGGCGGTGCCGAATGCGCGGTGTCGCAGCTGGGCATCGGTGGCTTTGCGGCTGCCCGTGCGCTGTCCACGCGCAACGACGACCCGGCCACGGCCTCGCGCCCGTGGGACAAGGACCGCGACGGTTTTGTCCTCGGCGAGGGTGCCGGTGTGCTGGTGCTCGAAGAGTACGAACACGCCAAGAAGCGTGGTGCCAAGATCTACTGCGAACTGGCCGGCTTCGGCATGGGCGCCGACGCGTATCACATGACCGCGCCCAACGTCGACGGCCCCAAGCGCTCCATGCGCGCGGCGCTGCGCAACGCGGGCATCAACGCCGACCAGGTCCAGTACATGAACGCCCACGGCACGTCCACGCCGCTGGGTGACGTGAACGAGACCAATGCGGTCAAACTGGCCTTCGGCGATCACGCCAAGCGTATGGTCGTGAGCTCCACCAAGTCCATGACGGGCCACTTGCTCGGCGGCGCGGGGGGCATCGAGTCGGTGTTCACGGCGCTGGCCATCCGCGATCAGGTCGCGCCCCCGACGATCAACATCTTCAACCAGGACCCCGCGTGTGACCTGGACTACTGCGCCAACGAGGCGCGGCCCATGAAGATCGACGTCGCCGCGAAGAACAACTTCGGTTTCGGCGGCACCAACGGCACGCTGATCTTCAAGCGGGTCTGAACCCCGCCCGCAGGCTGGCCATGCGCCGCACGCCGCCCGTCGTCGTGCAGCTGCAGCCGCAGCGCGCGTTGCAGGTCGTCGTGGCGGGCATTGCCAGCCTGGCTGCCGCGGGCCTTGTCGCTGCGCTGCTCAGCCATCACAGGGCGGCATGGCCGCTGCTGCTGGCCTTGCCTGCCGTCGCTGCCGCCGCATGGCGGGCCGCCGAGGTGGCGCAGCGCCAGTTGCGCTGGGATGGCCAGTCCTGGTGGCTGGCCGAGCCCGGGCAGTCCGCAGACGAAGTCCAAGTGCAACTCTCCGTGCTGATCGATCTCGACACCTGGCTGCTGCTGCGTGCGACACCCGGGCCGCGCTGGCTACCGCTGGCGCGCCGCCAGCAGGCGCCGCACTGGGGGGCGTTGCGGGCGACGCTGTTCTCGGCGCCTGCGGCCGCCGTGGCTCGATGAGCATGCTGGAGCGCGATGCCGATGCGCTGCTGGTGCGCGAGGCCCAGGCCGGGCGGCGTGCCGCCTTCGACATGCTGGTGCTGAAGTACCAGCGCCGCGTCGAGCGGCTGTTGTCGCGCAGCGTGCGCGACCCCGACGACGTGGCGGACCTTTGCCAGGAGACCTTCCTGGCGGCGTACCACGCGCTGCCGGGCTTTCGTGGCGACAGCGCCTTCTATACCTGGATCTACCGGATCGCCATCAACACGGCGCAACGCCACCGCGCGCGGCAACGTCCGGTCACCTCGCTGGACGATGACGAGGGAACTTTCGACGCCGATCTGCATCCAATTGACGATGCGACCCCCGAGGCCTTGCTCGCCAGCCGCCAGCTGGCCGTGGGGCTGAACGAGGCGGTCGAGGGCCTGGCCGACGATCAACGCCGGGCACTGCTGCTGCGAGAGGTGGATGGTTTGAGCTACGAAGAGATCGCCGACCTGATGGATTGCCCGCCGGGCACGGTGCGTTCGCGCATCTTCCGTGCGCGCGAGGCCTTGGCCGCCCGGCTGCGGCCGCTGCTGGCGGGAGGTTGGCGATGAGCACGCCTGACGACTTGTTGGCGCAGGCCCTGTCCGCCGTGATGGATGGGCGGGCGACGCCCCCGCAATGGGCGCTCGTCAACGCGGCCTGGGAGCGCGACGCCGCGTTGCGCGAGCGCTGGGCCGCGTGGCACGCCGCAGCCGACGGCCTGCGCTCGGCCGAGCTGCTGCCGCATCACCGGCCGGCCCAGGCGCTGCTGGACGCGCTGCATGCGCAGATGCCGGCGCCCGTCGAAGACCATCCGCGCCGCCGCGACTGGTTCGCGCCGCTGGGCGTGGCTGCCAGCTTCGTCGCGCTGGCGATCGGGCTGGTCGCGTTGCGGCCGCCGGCTTCGGAGGATCCGACGCTGGCTGCGGCTGCGTTTTCGGCACCGCGCGCACAAGGGCTTGGCGGGCTGAGCTTTGCGCAAACGGCCGCGGGCCGTACGCTGCCGGGTTGGGGCGCATCCCTGGAGCCTGGATTGCCGGCACAGACCGCGCCGGAGATCTTCGACTGGGGACTCCCGTTGCCCGGGCCCGGCGCTTCCGCCCCGGCACCCTGAAATTCCTTCATCCTTCGCTGCCTGTTGACTCTGGAATCTCCTATGCACGCTGAGAACCGTCTTCCCCCCGCACGCGCGCGCCTGCTGCTGAGCGGCACCGCGCTGGCCTTGGCACTCGCGCTGGGTCATGCCCCCGCCATCGCGCAGCCACGCGAGCTGCCGGACTTCAGCGAACTGGTCGAGCGCGTCGGCCCGGCGGTGGTCAACATCCGCACGGCCGAGAAGGTCAAGCTGGCCGACACCCAGGGCGGCATGGACGAGCAGATGCAGGAGTTCTTCCGCCGCTTCGGCATTCCGGTGCCCAACCAGCGCCGTGGTGCGCCGCGCGGCGGCGCGACGCCGGACGAGGACGGCCCGACGCGTCGCGGCGTCGGCTCCGGCTTCATCCTCAGCGCCGACGGCTATGTGCTGACGAACGCGCACGTCGTGCAAGGGGCTGACGAGGTCATCGTCACGCTGACCGACAAGCGCGAGCTGAAGGCCAAGATCATCGGCGCCGACCAGCGCTCGGATGTGGCGGTTGTGAAGGTCGAGGCCGCCGGCCTGCCGGTCGTCAAGGTCGGCGACAGCAACAAGGCCAAGGTGGGCGAATGGGTCATGGCGATCGGCTCGCCCTTCGGCCTCGAGAACACCGTGACAGCCGGCATCATCAGTGCCAAGCAGCGCGACACGGGCGATCTGCTGCCGCTGATCCAGACCGACGTGGCCATCAACCCTGGCAACTCCGGCGGTCCGCTCGTCAACATGCGTGGCGAGGTCATTGGTATCAACTCGCAGATCTACAGCCAGAGCGGCGGCTACATGGGCATCGCGTTCGCGATCCCCATCGCCGACGCCGTGCGCGTGGCCGACGAGCTGCGGGCGGGTGGTCGCGTCGTGCGCGGCTACCTGGGCGTGCTGCCCGACGACATCACCAAGGAAATCGCCGAGGCCATCGGGCTGGGCAAGCCGCAGGGTGCGGTGATCCGCCAGGTGGTGGCTGGCAGCCCGGCCGAGAAGGCCGGTGTGGAAGGTGGCGACGTCGTCACCAAGGTCGACGGCAAGACGGTGGACAAGGCGGCGGACCTGCGTCGCCTCGTGGCTGCCGTGAAGCCTGGCGCCAAGACCACGCTGACCGTGTTCCGCCGTGGCGTGACGAAGGACATCGTCGTCACCATCGGCGAAGACGAGCGCAGCAAGAAAGTCGGCAGTGCCACTGAGGAACCCGAGCAGGCGCCGGCGGCTGCGCCGAGTGCGGCCCTGGGCCTGAAGGTGTCGGACCTGACCGACGCCCAGCGCAAGGAGCTCAAGCTCAAGTCGGGCATCAAGGTCGATAGTGCCACGGGCGCCGCGGCTCGCGCCGGTCTGCGCGAAGGCGATCTGATCCTGTCGCTGGACAACGCCGAGGTCGCGTCCGTCAAGGCGTTCCAGGCGCTGCTGGCCAAGGCCGACAAGAACAAGACGCTGAACCTCGTCGTCCGCCGCGAGGACGTCACTAGCTTCATCTTGTTGAAGCCGACCGCAAAACCCTGAAGAAAGCAGGGCCGCCCGCTCGGGCTTTCCGCGATGCGGCATGCCCGATGTCGGCGGCGGCCCGGGTTGTCCACCGATTCAAGAAGTTGGCGCCGGCTAACTTTTTGAGAATGACCTGGATTGTTCGTGTGGCCCGCTAAAATCGTGGCCAGACGTCCCCCTGCTAGGGGTGTTTGGCGATGCAATCGTGGGTTGCCGGCAACGGCCGGATTTGATCCACAGGCGATCCACAAGAACTTGTGGATAAGCTGTGGTTAAAAATCCTTGTTGGAGGCCTGCAACGGCCGGAAAACCAATGCTGGTGCGGCCTCCCGGCCGACCCTTTTGGCTACAATGAAAGCCCAACAAGCAGTTGCCATACCTTTTGTTGGAAGGCACGTCGCCTCTTCGACGTGCCTTTTTTTTACCCGCATCTAACCGCGACACGGCGCTCCCGCGCCTTCACATCGCAGCGCTTGCAGACCTTCACCGCGGCTTCGCCGCTGAAGCACCCGCAGCACCGCCGACCTCATGAATCACATCCGCAACTTCTCCATCATTGCCCACATCGACCACGGCAAGAGCACGCTGGCCGATCGCATCATCCAGCGCTGCGGGGGCTTGAGCGATCGCGAGATGGAAGCCCAGGTGCTGGACTCGATGGACCTCGAGCGCGAGCGCGGCATCACCATCAAGGCGCAGACGGCGGCGCTGCAGTACAAGGCCAAGGACGGTCAGGTCTACAACCTCAACCTGATCGACACGCCGGGGCACGTGGACTTCTCTTATGAAGTGAGCCGCTCGCTGTCGGCCTGCGAAGGCGCGCTGCTGGTGGTGGATGCGTCGCAGGGTGTCGAGGCGCAGACGGTGGCCAACTGCTACACCGCGCTGGACCTCGGCGTCGAGGTCGTGCCGGTGCTCAACAAGATGGACCTGCCGTCCGCCGACCCGGACAACGCCAAGGCCGAGATCGAGGACGTCATCGGCATCGACGCCGAAGACGCCATTCCGTGCTCGGCCAAGACCGGCATGGGCATCGACGAGATCCTGGAAGCCGTCATCGCCAGGATGCCGCCGCCCAGGGGCGTCGCCGACGCGCCGCCGCGCGCGATGATCATCGACGCCTGGTTCGACAACTATGTCGGCGTGGTCATGCTGGTGCGCGTGGTCGACGGCGAGTTGCGCAAGGGCGAGCGCATCCGCATGATGGCGACCAACTCGGTCTACCCCATCGAGCATCTGGGCGTGTTCACGCCCAAGAGCGAGAACCGCGAAGGCCTGAAGGCCGGCGAAGTGGGCTTCATCATCTGCGGCATCAAGGAGCTCGCTGCCGCCAAGGTGGGCGACACCGTCACGCTCGAAAAGAAGCTGCCCAACAACGCCGGCCCGGCGACCGAGGCGCTGCCCGGCTTCAAGGAAATCCAGCCGCAGGTGTTTGCCGGCCTGTATCCGACCGAGGCCAGCGAGTACGACCAGCTGCGTGACGCGCTGGAAAAGCTCTGCCTGAACGACGCGTCCATCCGCTACGAGCCGGAAGTCAGCCAGGCGCTGGGCTTCGGGTTCCGCGTCGGCTTCCTGGGCTTGCTGCACATGGAGATCGTGCAGGAGCGGCTGGAGCGTGAGTTCGACCAGGACCTCGTGACGACGGCGCCCAGCGTCATCTACGAAGTGGAGATGAACGACGGCGAGGTCATCCAGGTCGAGAACCCGTCCAAGATGCCCGACATCGGCCGCATCCGCGAGATCCGCGAGCCCATCGTCACCGTGCATCTCTACATGCCGCAGGACTACGTCGGCGTCGTCATGACGCTGGCCAACCAGAAGCGCGGCGTGCAGCTCAACATGGCCTATCACGGCAAGCAGGTCATGCTGACCTACGAGATCCCGCTGGCCGAGATCGTGCTGGACTTCTTCGACAAGCTGAAGTCGGCCTCGCGCGGCTATGCGTCCATGGACTACGAGTTCAAGGAGTACCGTGCGGCCGACGTGGTGAAGGTCGACATCATGATCAACGGCGACCGCGTCGACCCGCTGGCCATGATCGTGCACCGCAGCCAGAGCCAGTACCGCGGCCGTGCGGTGGCGGCCAAGATGCGCGAGCAGATCCCGCGGCAGATGTATGACGTGGCCATCCAGGCGGCCATCGGGGCCAACATCATCGCGCGCGAGAACATCAAGGCGCTGCGCAAGAACGTGCTGGCAAAATGCTACGGCGGTGACATCACCCGCAAGCGCAAGCTGCTGGAAAAGCAAAAGGCCGGCAAGAAGCGCATGAAGCAGATCGGCTCGGTGGAAGTGCCGCAAGAAGCCTTCCTCGCCATCCTGCAAGTCGACGACTGAACCTCCCCACAGCCAGATTTCCCCGCCTTGAAAAACTCCTCGATGAGCGCACTGACCGGTGTTTTGTACGCGGCCCTGGTGGCCTATCTCGGCGGCTGGTACGTCGGTCGGTGGAGCGGCAACTTCGCGTTGCTGCTCTTTGTGTTGACGACCGTGAGCATGCTGTACTGGCTGGCCGAACGCTTCCATTTCGCGCCCGCCCGACGGGCCGCCGCGCAGAACCTGCTCGACAACGACGCCAAGCGCCGCGACGCGCTGGCCGCGCAGGGCATCAGCCGTGTCGATGGCGACATCGAGCCCGCCCGCCAGCAACTGCTGCAGCAGCCCTGGTGGCTGGACTGGACCGCCGGCCTGTTCCCGGTGATCCTGGTCGTGTTCCTGCTGCGCTCCTTCTTGTTCGAGCCGTTCAAGATCCCGTCAGGCTCCATGGTGCCGACGCTGCTCGTGGGCGACCTCATCCTGGTCAACAAGTTCCACTATGGCGTGCGGCTACCGGTGCTGAACAAGAAGATCATTCCCGTCAACGACGTGAAGCGTGGCGACGTGATGGTGTTCCGTTACCCCGAAGACCCGACGACCGACTTCATCAAGCGCGTCGTGGGCATTCCGGGCGACGAGATCAGCTACGTGAACCAGAAGCTCTACGTCAACGGCCAGCTGCAGCCGACGCAGTTCGTGGACAACTTCTACGACGACAGTGGTTCGCCGCGCGTGTACCGGCCTCGCTTCACCGAGAAACTGGGTGACAAGCCGCACCAGATCCTCGTGCAGCCGGATGCGGTGCGCAGCTTCCACCCTGACCGAGCGGATGGCCCGTTCCCGTTCCAGGAAAACTGTCGTTACACAGTCGAGGCCGTGACTTGCAAGGTGCCGGCAGGACATTACTTCATGATGGGCGACAACCGCGACAACTCGCGGGATTCGCGCTACTGGGGTTTCGTGCCGGACGAGAACATCGTCGGCAAGGCCTTCTTGGTCTGGATGAATTTCGGTAACCTCAAGCGCATCGGTACCTTCTTCGACTGACACCCAGAATGAATCGTTGCAGCCGTTTGCCGTTGTCTTCCTCGCGCCGCCAGCGCGGCCTGTCGCTGATCGGCCTCCTGTTCTGGGGCGCCGTCATTGCCTGCGTGGCCGTCGTGGGCATGAAGGTCTTCCCGACCGTGCTGGAGTTCTACACGGTGCAGCGCGTGGTGGACCGCATCGCGTCCAGCAACCCCGCGACCGTTCCGCAGGTGCGCGAGCAGTTCGATCACGCCACGTTGACCGAATACTCCATCGCGAGCATCAAGAGCTCCGACCTGATCGTTACCAAAGACAGCAACGACAAGGTCGTCATCGAGTTCTCGTGGGACAAGGAAATCGACCTTTTCGGCCCGGTCTACCTGCTGATCAAGTACCGGGGCAAGTCACGTTGATTGCGCTGCCCATGGCGCCCGGACGATGAATGCCGCTGCTCTTGATGCCCTGCAACATCGTCTCGGCCATCGCTTCCAACGCCCCGAGCTGCTGGCCCGGGCGCTGACCCACCGCAGCTACGGATCGGACCACAACGAGCGCCTGGAGTTCCTGGGCGACGCGGTGCTGAGCCTGGCGGTCTCCAGCCTGCTGTACGAGCGCTATGCCGGCTCCGACGAGGGCGACCTGACGCGCGTGCGCGCCCATCTGGTGCGTGAGGACAGCCTGCACCGCCTGGGGCTCACGCTGGGCCTGCCGGCGGTGCTGAAGATGTCCGACGGCGAGGCCCGTGGCGGTGGCGCGCATCGCCCCTCCATCCTGGCCGATGCGGTCGAGGCCCTGCTGGGCGCGGCCTACATCGACGCCGGCTACGACGCGGCCTTGGCCATCGTGCGCCGCCTGCTCGCCGAGACCATCGCCACGGCCGCCAGCAGCGGCGACTTCGGCAAGGATGCCAAGACGGCGCTGCAGGAATGGCTGCAGGCGCGCCGCATCGCCGTGCCCAGCTACCGCATCGTCGCCACCCGTGGCCAGGCGCATGCCCAGACCTTCGAGGTCGAATGCGCGGTGCCTGCCCTGGAGGCGGCCGAGCTCGGCGAAGGCCGTTCACGCCGCGCCGCCGAGCAGGAGGCTGCTCGCCGCCTGCTGGACCGTCTTCAGCACCGACTCACCGCCGAACGAGGCAAGCCATGACCACCGACGCCGTTCCCCCCACCGCCGCCCCCGCTGACGGCCCCGCCCAGCGCTGCGGCCTCATCGCCATCGTCGGGCGGCCCAACGTCGGCAAGTCCACGCTGCTGAACGCCCTCGTGGGCCAGAAGGTCAGCATCACGTCCGACAAGGCCCAGACCACGCGCCACCGCATCACCGGCGTGCGCACCGTGGACGAGGCTCAGTTCGTGTTCGTCGACACGCCCGGCTTCCAGACCAAGCACAACGCGGCGTTGAACCGCACGCTCAACCGCACCGTGCATGGCGTGCTGGCCGACGTGGACCTGGTGCTGTTCGTCGTCGAGGCCGGCCGCTTCGGCCTGGACGACGCCAAGGTGCTGGGCCTGCTGCCCGAGGACAAGCCGGTCGTGCTGATCGCCAACAAGCTCGACGCCGTGCACCGCCGCGCCGAGCTGGCGCCCTGGCTGAAGGGCATGCAGGAGCGCCGCAACTTTGCGGAGTTCGTGCCGCTGTCGGCCAAGAAAGAGGCCGATGTCACGCGGCTGTTCAAGATCCTCAAGCCCTACCTGCCTGAGCAGGGCTGGTTCTACGACGAGGACGCGCTGACCGACCGCAGCGAGAAGTTCCTCGCCAGCGAGATCATCCGCGAAAAGCTGTTCCGGCTGACCGGCGATGAGCTTCCCTACACGTCCACCGTCATCATCGACAAGTGGGAGGACGAGGGCGAGCTGCGCCGCATCAGCGCCAGCATCGTCGTCGAGCGCGACGCCCACAAGGGCATGATCATCGGCCAGGGTGGCGAGCGGCTGAAGCGCATCGGTTCGGAGTCGCGCCAGGAGCTCGAGCACCTCATGGATGGCCGTGTGTTCCTGGAGCTGTGGGTCAAGGTGCGCTCGGGCTGGGCCGACAGCGAAGAGCATCTGCGCAGCTACGGCTATGAATAAGGCCCCCAGTTCGGCGGGTGGGCCTGCGCGCCCCCGAGGGGGCTCACCCGGTTCGGGGCGGCCCGGCGCCGGGTGGTGATCCGATGCGGCTGACGCGCCCGCCGGCTGTCCAGCCTGCCTACGTGCTGCACCAGCACGACTGGAGCGAGACCAGCCTCATCCTCGACCTGTTCACGCGCGAAGCCGGCCGGGTGGCCGTGGCCGCCAAGGGCGCCAAGCGACCCTATTCGCAGCTGCGCGCCGTGCTGCTGCCGCTGCAGCGCATCTCCGTGTCGCTGAGCAAGCCGGGGAAATCGGCGTCCGCCGAGGGCGGCGAGGTGCAGACGCTGCGCACGGCCGAGTGGGGCGGTGGCGCCACGCTGCCGGCCGGTGCCGCGCTGTTCTCGGGTTATTACCTCAACGAGCTGCTGCTGAAGCTGCTGGCCCGGCACGACCCGCACCCGGCGCTGTTCGACGCCTATGCCGACACGCTGGCTCACCTGAGCGAAGGCGACGAGGTGCTGCGCGCCTTCGAGCTGAAGCTGCTCGCCGAGCTGGGCCTGCTGCCTGACCTCAGCGTCGTCACGCCCACGCAGGCCCATGTCGACCCCGAACGCCGCTACCAGCTGTCGCCCGAGTCCGGTGTCATTCCGCCCACCACCGATGCCAGTCTGCCGGGTGCGCTGCTGGTGCAGCTGCAGGCGGCGTTGCTGCATGGGAGCATGGATGCGTTGCGCCAGGCCTGTGCCACCGCATCGCCAGCGCTGAAAACCACGCTGCGCGGCCTGCTTCATTACCATCTCGGGCACCAGCCGCTGCGCACACGCGCACTGATGGTCGACGTGCAACAACTGCTCGACTCCTGACCCATGAACCCCTTTGCCCATGCCGGCGCCCGCTGCGCGCTGTCGGTCAACGTCAACAAGGTCGCGCTGCTGCGCAACACCCGTCACCTCGGCATCCCGAGCGTGCTGCGCGCCGCCGAGCATTGCCTGCTGGCCGGCGCCCAGGGCATCACGGTGCACCCGCGGCCCGATGCCCGCCACATCCGGCCGGGCGATGTCGATGACCTGGCCGCCTTGCTGAAGGACTGGCCCCAGGCCGAGTTCAACATCGAGGGCAACCCGACGCAGAACCTGATGGACTTCGTGCGCCGCCACCGGCCACACCAGGTCACCTTCGTGCCCGACGCCGAGGACCAGTTCACCTCCGACCACGGCTGGACGCTGCCGCAGGATGCCGCGCGCCTGGCCCCGTTGATCCGCGAGGCGCAGGACCTGGGTGTGCGCGTCAGCCTGTTCATGGACCCCATCCCCGCGGCCATGCCCGCCGTGGCCGAGCTGGGCGCGGACCGCATCGAGCTCTACACCGAGACCTTCGCCAGTGCCTTCGGCACCGACCGCGCGGCTGGTGTGCTGGCCGCCTTCACGGCCACGGCCGAAGCGGCGCTGCAGGTGGGGCTGGGCATCAATGCCGGGCACGACCTGAACCGCGACAACCTGACGGCTTTCCTGCGCGCCGTGCCGGGCGTGCTGGAGGTGTCCATCGGCCACGCGCTGATCGCCGACGCGCTGGAGCTGGGCTACGCCGAGACGGTGAAGGCCTACCAACGCGCCATCGCCACCGCTTACGCATGACGCTGCGGCGCGCTCGGGCGGCCGATGCGGACCTGCTCGCGTCGCTGGCGCAGTGGGTGTGGCTGGACAGTTATGCACCCGAGGGCGTGGACCGCAGGGCCCTGCCTTACCTGGCGGCCTCGTTCACGCCAGCGGTCTTCGAGCAACGGGTGGCCGATCCGGCGTGTGCGCTGTGGGTGCTGGAGAACGGCGCCGGCGTGTTGTCGGGGTTTGCGCAATTGCGCTGCGGCGTGCCCGCGCCGGTGCCGGGCGCGCAGCCCGACGTCGAACTTGAGCGCCTGTACGTGGCGCCGCCCTGCACGGGCCGGGGCCTGGGGCGGGAGCTGCTGGCGGCGGCGCGCAACACGTGGGCGGGCCGGCCGATCTGGCTGTCGGTCTGGGTGGGCAATGCTGGCGCCCAGCGCTTTTATCAACGCGAAGGAGCGACGGTCATCGGCCGCACGCACTTCATCCTGGATGGCGAAGCCATCGACAACCTGGTCTTTGCCTTTCCATGATCTACGGCATCGGTACCGACATCTGTGACATCCGCCGGATCGAGGCCACGCTGGCGCGCCGCGGTGAGCGCTTCGCCGAGAAGGTGCTGGGGCCCGACGAGCTGCGCGTTTTCCGCGCCCGTCGCGCGCGCTCCGAGACCCGTGGCGTGCGCTACCTCGCCACGCGTTTTTCGGCCAAGGAGGCGTTCAGCAAGGCCATCGGGCTGGGCCTGCACCTGCCGATGCGGCTGCCGGATTGCCAGATCCTCAACGAGGCCAGCGGCAAGCCGGTGCTCCAGCTCGCCGGCCCGCTGGCGGACTGGTTCGCCGAGCGGGCCCTGAGCGGGCTGGTGACGCTCAGCGATGAGAGCGACTACGCGGTCAGCTTCGTGGTGGTTGAGCGCGGCGCCTAAGCTCTCGAGTCAACGGGTGGCGAACATCAGCTTCTCGACAAGCTCGCGGCGGGCCGGGGGTTGGCCGGGCAGACGGTCCAGCATGGCGATGACGGGTTCGCAGGGGGCGCCCACGCCGGCCGTCTCTGCGGCGTCGCTCCACAGCTGCGCGAGCATGCCTTGGGCGGTCGTGCCCACGGTGCGTTCCAGCACTTCCATTTCCAGCGCCGAGGGCGGTTTGCCCGCCGCGCCGCGCGCCGGTGCACTGCCTGCAGCCTCCAGCAGCCACTGCGTTTCGCGGGCCAGCAAGTCCTCCGAGAGCTGCTGACGCGCGGCCAGTCGGCCATCGAGCAGGTCGCGGCAGGCCGGGCGCGTGCCGGGTGTGGCCGGCGTTCGCAGCGACTTCAGCTGGTCGCCGACCAATTGAACATAGCGTCGCCGCAGCGCGGGCTCGGCGGCGTTGATGATCGTCGGCATCTGGGCGGCCAGCGGCAGCAGCGCCGTTGCCTGCACATCGTCGTCGCTGGCGCCGGCCTGGCGCGCGGTGAGCATGCCCTGGGCCACGGCGGCGATGGTGCCGCTCTGTCGCTGCTCCAGCGCCTCCCACACGGGATGCATGCGCAGTGCGTCGTCGAAATCCGCCAGCGGCGCGTCGGCGGCGGGCAGGTTGATCGCCAGCGTGCGTGGGGCGGCGGCGATGAGCGCATACGACTGCAGCTCCTCGCGCGGGGCAAACCAGATGCTGCTGGACGCCGTACGCAAGGTTTTGTCGATCATGGGTTGGGGCAGGCCCAGCTCGCGGTAGATGCTGGCCAGATGCTGATTGGCCAGCTCCTCGAAGACGGGGTTGTAGGTGCCGGTGGACGCGCGGTGAAAGCCCAGCTGGGCTTGTGGCGCCAGCTGGCGCGGGCTGCCGGCCAGGAAGACCAGCGTGCAGGCGCTGGCACAGGTGCCCACGGCGCGCGCCTCGTGCCGGTGCTCCTTCATGGCGGCGGCCATGCGCTCGGCTTCGCGCACCCGGCCGCCCGGCGAGGCCAGGTCCACGCGCTTGAGGCCGCGCGCGGCCTCGCTGGCCAGCAAGGTCTTCAGGCGCTGGCCATCGCCCATGCCGATGACGCCGTCCAGCCGCAGGCTGCGGCCGTCAGCGGAGAAGGTGAAGGTCGCCTGGCCGATCGGGTCGATGCCC
>JACCDX011000504.1_pt1 | contig 18374 bp, 23 predicted proteins | sample 7449681 | NCBI WGS metagenome assembly JACCDX01 (sample SAMN15323450, study PRJNA562643) | freshwater metagenome | isolation source: river surface water | place: USA:Blue River Watershed | collected 2017-08-18
GAAGCAACAACACGGCGATAGGAGCAAGTGCGCTTGGTTCTAACACTACTGGTGATTCCAACACGGCGATAGGAGTAAGTGCGCTTTATAACACCACTGGAAGCAACAACACGGCGATAGGGTTTGTTGCTGGCGTATCCGGTTATGGCATAAATATAACTACTCAAAGCAACCATTTTATTCTTGGAAACAGCAGTGTCACAGATTTGATATGTGCTGATACTTCAATATCTGGGCATTCAGATGCCCGTGACAAAAAAGACATTGAAGCATTAAATTTCAGTGGATTAGCTTACATAAATGCACTTATTCCTAGAAAATTTACTTGGGACATGCGCAAATGCGTTGGCACCAAAAAGGACATTACGGAAATAGGGTTTATAGCGCAAGAAGTTGAGTTTGTTCAATCAAGTGTATACGCTGTGCCGGGTATTGTTTCAACTTACGATATAGATTACACAGACCCAGAAACTGACGAAACCATTGTCACAGACCAAAAGCTAATTGCACCAGCTAAACTTATCCCAATTTTAGTCAAAGCTATACAAGAGCTAACTGTGCGTGTAGAACTCCTAGAAACTGCTTTGCAAGCACAATAATTAAATTAACAAATAAGCACTTTTACTGCGGCAATTGATTTAAATTGCTAATATAAAAGTGCAACTTTTTTGTTATTGATATGTATGACAACCAACAGCTGTTAATAAAATATTTTAAAGACAAAAACATAACTACTAGAAATAAATTAGTAGAGCAAAACATGGGATTAGTGTATTCTGTCGCTAGCAAAATGCAAAAAACATGTTCTACTCCTTTAGACGATTTAATTCAGATTGGCAGTATGGGATTAATTCAAGCCATAGAAAGATATAATCCAAATAAATCAGAAAAGTTGTCTAGTTTTGCGCTACCGTTTATTAACGGATCTATTTTGATGTACTTGCGAGATAAAGATAAAATAATAAAAATTCCTAGGGCAATACAAGAAACGCATCAGACAATTAAACGTTATGCACGCAAAAATAACATATCATATGAATGTGCAATAAAACTTTTAAATATAACTCCAGAGAAAGTTGAAGAAATTAGTAAAGCATACCAAAAAACTTGTTTAGATTTACCAGAAATTAGTTATTATGATAATTCTTCTATACAAGAATTAGAGGTTATTTTAGAAAAAATTCCTGATATACATGCTCAAATAATTAGGTTAATACATATACATGATTTTAAAATACAAGAAATAAAAAATATGTATGGATTATCTGTATATCAGATTAAGCAGATAGAAAAACAAGGTATAGAATTACTTAAAAATATTGTAAACAACATTTTGTTTTGTCCTCTTTGTTTGAGTAAAAATATTGTTAAAAACGGGAAAAGAAAACAAAAACAACAATATTTATGTAAAAACTGTAAATATCAATTTGTAGAAAACCCTGGCGCACTAGGAAGACCTGGCTATAGCACAGAATTGAAAATTGCTGTAATTAATGCTTTGAATCAAGGAAAATCATTTGCTTGGTGTAAAACTTATTTACATATTTCTAAAACTACTGCCTATAACTGGTTGAAGCAATACAAAGTTATAGGCAATAAACTAATTAAGCTATAAATTCAAATACCAATTTAAGTACCATTGAGCTTTTTGGAGATCTTCTAATCCGTTTTTATGGTCACTTCGCCAAGTGTACTTTATGATATTCCCTTTTATAAAGCCTTTTAGCTCTTCAGGAGACAATGCGGCTTTAATTGCGTCAATACACTCAATATCTGCTTGTTGATAATGTTTTGGGTGTTCAATATTACTCATAAAACAATAGCTTCCGAGGGGAAGCTAAAAACTACTACTACTATATTTTATCTAGGTCTTTCAGGATAATCTACATCTTTCATTTTCTTGCCCTCAGAATTTTTTCTAGAATAACTTATTATTTTTGTAATGTCAAGTGATATCTGAAATATTTATTTTAAACAGCTGTGGGTAGAGTTATAGTGCCTCTTATTAAGGTACCTCGCTTAGACGTATATGCATTAATTCTATTTTGAGTTATAGCAGTAAATTTCCAGACACCTGTAAAAATAGTGCCATCGTTGTTAGTGAGTTTAGCTGTGCCAATAGACTGAACTCCAACTGTAGTAGGCATTAATTTTGGATTATCTAATCTACCTTGGACTTGAATTATGCTTGTGCCGTAGCTGCCAGGAGATTGCAATATTCTTGGGTCTTTATATTCTGTAGCAGATGCCAGCAATATCAAAGGCACTGAAGATTGAATGTAATTTCCAGTTTCTGGATCTATGGTAAATGCTCCACTGCCAATATTAAAAGTTAGTTCCAAGTTAACAGTACTAAAATATTTGTCAGGTAAATGCTGCAATGCCCCACCAACAATTTGTTCAATATTCATGATGTATACTCGCTTGGACGATATTTACGAAATATTGATAACAACTCATTTATTGGACTACCGTTGGTTTTGTTACCACTAATACCAAGATAGTCTGATTGAGACGCGTATTCTATAACATATTTTTCATCAGATACATCTACTGATTTGACTCCTTGCGATTGAGGAGAATTCCGCAAAGCAACAATAGCAGCTAAACTACGCTTTAAATTAACTACAGACTCTGATGTAGCGGCAAAATTAATACCGCTAGAATAAGTTATTTTAAGCTGCTTCTTTACCCTTGGTACAGTTGGATTGCGACTATATCTTCTGAAGCCAGTGTGATAATAATATTCGTGTTGTAATACCCTGCTAAGTGCTAGTAAACTAATCTCGTTATTATCATAATCAATCTTATAATCTTTGTCTAAAATAAGTGGCTCCCATTCCTGAATAGAGTAAACTCCAAATCTTGGAGGTGTATCACTTCCTCTTAATTCAACAATAGGAGTTGGATTTGATAGCATTGGACGAATTGGGACAATAACTCTACCTGTGTTTGGAATTGTCAATATTTTCTTATATTGAGCTATTTCCAATGGGCGATTTGCTCCATTAACGCCTTCAACTAGTGATTGTGCTAAAGCAATAGCAGTAGTTAATGGCTCTCCAGTCAAAGTAATGCCCGGAGCATACTGCAAGCATTCTTGATTAGAAAGCCACGGCATAACTACACTCCAAAATACTGTAAATAAACGTTAAATCTACCTGCTGTTAAATCAGCTGCTGCGATAACAACATTAAGCACAGATGTTTTAGTTGCATTTGTACTAGATAATTTAACAGCAGTTGAGTTAACAGCTAAAGCATGCACTGAAGTAAGAGCATCATAATTAGAGGGAGCAGCAAGAAGAGCTTGGGTAGAACTACCTATAAAACTTAATGTTACAGTTGCAGAACCTCCACTAGCAAGAGGAGTAACAACATCGATAAAGCCACGGTGAATAATCGCTCCTGATGGTAAAGCTAATTCCAATGAAATGTTTCCTATTTTACCACCTAAGTCAGCAACATCGTAAACGACTTTAGCAATTCCACCAACAGAGTCAGACTGAACTCTGGCTGGTATTGTATTCAATTTAGGCATTACAATCTATCCTCCACAAATCTAGGGCATTCTATTAAATACTCTGGACAAAATATTTGACCAACTAAGTTGGTTCTAAATTGTCCACACAACAAACATTTTGATTGAGTGTCAAAGCCAGGATGCTGCAAAGCTGGGGTAGGAGCCGCAGATGTTTTTTTCTTTGGCTCTTTTACCTCTTTGACTATTTCCTTGTTTTCATCTTGTTCTGTCATAGGAAATATCAATATTAAATCGCATTTTTCAGCGTGTTAACTTTAATAACTCTAAGTTGTTGTGGAACAGCACTATTATCTCCAGCTCCATCAACATCCATTTGAACGAATGATTCTTCAGAGCGCCAGATAGCTCTAGTAGCGCGTCCAAAATCAGTGTCGTCATCAAACCGAACTTCCATTTCAGTTCCAATACCACGTCCAATAGTGTCTGAACCAAAAGCGAAGCTAGTATGAGTAACTTTACTATCTTCTGTTTGAACGCCAGGAGAACCACTTGCACCAACGCCATAAGCATTAGTTTCGAAAATCATGAAGTTCTCAAAGTCTCCACAATATCCACTTAGCTTATCCGTCTCTCCAGGCGAAATTAAAACAGGATTCAAGAATTCTGTTAAAGTTTGTAATTCACCGGGAGTAGCTGCGTGCCACAAGCTGTCGTAGCTAATCTTTAATTGAGTTAAAGCTGTGCTGTTAACTACCAAACCGTATTTATTTCCAGCAAATGGAGGAATCTGAATCTCCTTCATGTATCCATATAAAGAAGCTAGAAAACGACGTGTTAAAGTACCATCGTCTCCGGATGTGACAGAAGTGGCACTTGTGGCAACAGCGTTTTTATCGTTGTAAACAACACGAGTTGTGCCAGTCCATAAACTTCTGATTTTCAGATCTTCCCAAGCGTAGTAATCTCGCATTAAATTTCTATTCAAGATTGACAACAGTTCAATCATTGAATAAGCGGTAACAAAGCTAACTAAAGTAACGGGAGGATATTGAGAATTGCGACCTAGACCCCATTCTTGCAGTTCGGCTGTTACAACTCCAGTAGACAAATTTTGGTTGCCAGAATCAATTCGAGTATATGCACCAGCACTTGAAAGTAATCTGTCTTCAGGAGTGCCAGGAGCCGGCTGGTAAGCAGCTCTAGGAATTTTAATCGTATCTCCCAATCCTTTCCCAAAATCAATTACAGTATTAGCAAATTGCCAGAACACAAATCCTTGGCGGTTGTTAGTACGCATAATTGAAGATAGTACTTGGAGAAACCCACCAACAATATCGGTACCAATAGTTGCAGAATCTTTACTAACTAAAGACGAACCACGAAGCATTCCATTAGCTTTGCCCCAAGATTCTAAATCTTTAATTACTTGAGATTTGTTCTCTTTAACAAATTGGTTTAACTCCCGGTTGTCTTGAGATCTGTACTGAGAGCCATTAGCACGTACTTTAACTACTTTATTGGAGTTTTCGTAAATATTAAACCAGTCTTTTAATGCGCCTTGCGGGCTGTCGGACTTAGAGCTAAGCACTCTATTTACACTAGGAGTTGGCATTGTAATTGGAGTTTTGCTTATTTTACCAAGTTCGTCTAAAATTGTTTCTGCTTTTTTAGCAGATTGCAACTGAGATTCTAACTCAGCTTTCTCAAGACGTTCTTTATTTAAAGCAGACTCTAATTCAATTCTTGACTGAGTCTCTTTCATTAGAGATTGCTGTAAATGAGAAACTTGACTTTCGATTAGCTGTTTTACCTGTTCCAAAGAAACATTGGGAGCAGTGGTCATATCCACAGATTCAGTGGACACAACAGGTGTAGGCTCTACTACTTCTTGTGTTTCATCTGGACTGTCAACACTATCTTGAACTTTTAAAGAACTGTTAATAACAAAGCCTTTGGGTTGCTTTAAATTCACCCTACTGCGTTTTTGCTCATTGAATGAATCTATGACTTGTTCTGATAGCAGTTCTCTTATAACTTTTCTTGGCATACAATTTTGGCTAGATTATACTTATTACTTTAAAATAAAAATACCAACTAAAATGGCAATAATCTGAATAGATGTATCTAATACGGTACAAAATATGAAACCATCAAAACAAGGTAGTTACTTACGAGAAGTTCGAATAGAGAAAGGATTCAGTCACCAAAGATTAGCTATTTGTGCAAATCTTAGTAGAATGACAGTTATTCGCGCTGAGCAAAGAGGAATTAAGACAGTTCCATTATTAATTAAGTTGGCTCGCGCATTGGAAATAAACCCTGTCACTTTGCTAAATTTAGATGAAAGCGTAGTTAATCCAAAAAACCCATGGCTGAAATAATTAAAACTCCTATAGAAGAAATACTAAGCTACTGTTCAATAACATTTATAGAATCAAATAATAGTAGCAACACAGATAATAATAGCAACACAAATAATTTAGACATGTTTGTAAGCTGTCAAGATGAGACTTGGCTATTGTTAGCCGAATATTATACGGAATTTATATCTTTTTTAAGATCTAAGAAAATGGACACTCCTACATTTAAATCTGAGCGAATTAAGACAGTAATTCTAGTTTCTAGTGAAACACCATCTAGAATAGTAATGTTTCAAATTAAAAAGATAAAAGTCAATATTAAAGAAACTTTTGTGAGAATAAACGCTTTAATGTTATTTTTTTTTCGGAACAAAATACAACTTATTTTTGATTGGTTTAAATCATTTTTTGTCTACAACATAATTGATTAATTATTTCCCAAGTTTTATACTTTTAGCATCTTCTAAGCAGAAATTAAGAACTTCCGCATACTCTGGAGATGCATCTATTATTAACTTTTGGTAAACTTGTTTAATTTCTTTCCAACAACTGCTAGATGGTATTCCCAGTGCATCATACCAAGTAATAACATTTTCAAAATTGTAATATCCAGGACCAAATTCTCTGCGGAATTGTTCTCCTAACCAGCCCAACGTCGCTTTAGGATTAGCCTTTTTTAGCACTTTAAAAAGTCTAGCTTGATCTGCTTTTCTAACAAGCGGATGACATGATTTACCGCGTCTAAAAATTGCATCTTTATACCAATGTTGTTCTGGCGCAAATCCATATTGTTCTGTAAACAGCCAAGTTACTCTCGCAATATTCCTACCAGCTTTGTAAGCACGAAGTAGCTGTCCTCTTAAATATCCAATTTGTTTCTGCTGTTCTTTTGAAAAAATCTCACCAAACTCTGGTAAAACATCAGGAATTTCTTTATCTTCTTCTCCAATAAATTCAAAACCGCAATGAGGACATATTTGAGCAAAAATAGGTAACACAGCAGCACAGTTAGGACATTCTTTAACTGGCATTTCATGATTTTTCTTAAATACTGGACACAATGGCGTTTGATAGCCTTCTGTTGATAATCCAAATCTTTTAGTATTGTCACCAAAATCTAGTAAATAAGCATTTTCTTTACCAGGGAAAATTCGTAATGCTCTACCGCACATCTGAACCCACAATGCTTTAGATTTTGTTGGTCTAGCAATTATCGCAGCATCACAACTTGGCTCATCAAAACCTTCGCATAAAACAGAAACACTAACCAACATTTGTGTAATGCCGTGCTTAAATCTATTGTAAATAGCATTTCTTTCACTATTATCAGTTTCTGCTTTTATTACTTCAGAAATAATATTCAATTGATTAAATTTTTCCGCTAAGTCTTCAGCCTGTTTAACACTAGCACAAAAAGCTATAGTTTTTCTATTAGGGCATAAATCTTTAAATTTATCAACAACAATAGCATTATACTCGCTATTACAAACTAACTCTAAACTAACTGACGTGAAATCTCCATTAGCAGAATCCAGCTTCCTGTAATCTATTAACCCACCCCATCCAAAATGACGTGCAGACGCTAAATGCTTTTCTCTAATTAACTCAGCTGGATATGGAGCGCGCACAATAGCTTGGAAATACTGGCAAAATCCTTCTTTAGCTTTAGTTCTCCATGGAGAAGCGGATAATCCAAGAAAAAAGCAATTAGAACAAGCTAATACGCCACCAGAGTAATGATTTACTATTCTAGAATACACTTCAAAATAAGCAAGTGTATGCGCCTCATCAACAATCACTAAACCAATATCTGATGGCAATTGCCTCCTGGCTATCGTTTGTACCATTGCTATTTGAATTGGACAATGATAGGCAGGAGAGTATTCTGGTGAAATCACTCCAATATCAAATTGAGAAATACTATATTTTTCTCTCAGTGTTTTGATCGTTTGCTCTATTAACCTTGTCCTGTGAACTAAGAAAAGAACTTTTCGCCCCTTATTTAATGCATCAGCTATAATTTGAGACGCGATAAACGTCTTTCCACTACCAGTCGGAGCATAAACCAAAACTGATTTAATTCCTTTTTTATACAAAGAGTACACGTCTTTAATGACGTTTTGTTGATACTGTCTGAGCATAAACAATTACTTAGTTTCATCAATTATTTTTATATCAGAAATAAGGATAAGTGTCAATACATATCTTACAGATTGTTATTGACAACAAAACCAATATTAAGTAAAATGTAAAAGACAAAATACCGAGAAGTAAAATGACAAGACAAATTGCCAAAATTCGTAATAATTTAGATGAAGTTACGGTTAAGATTACCCCAGAAGAAATAAAATGTCGTTTAATTAATGACTCTGAGATTGATGATAACAGTTTTATTTGGGAAGTTTTTGACCACTGTCCCCTAGCTGCTTTACGAATAGTAAATGGTAAATATGATATAGCGGAGAAGATCTACAACTGTATTTTAAAGAAAAAACAAATACAAGAATCTGCTGTTAAATTTACTTGGGAATTATTTTCTTATAATTCAGCAGCTGCGTTAAAATACATAGAAACTTTTGAAGAAAGAGCGAAAATGGATGTAGCGCTGCTTATGAATTGGAAGTAGAAATGCAAATAAAAATTGCTCAATCGTGGATTGGGAGACATAAATCTTAATAAATTACAAGCTATTGCGGTAAATCCGTAATAGCTATAAAAGGAGGCAACTATGTTTAATATACTTCAATGGTTATTTCAAGATATGCCAAAACCAGGCATGAACTACGATTACAGCCAACGATATAAAAAAGTAACTAAAAAAAAGTTGTCTGCTGCACACAGAAGAACTAACGGCAAATGCTGTTGTTGTGGCATAAACAAAAGTGAAGAAGTGCATCATAGCAGTTATAGAAAATCTGGGGATAAATATGGAATTAACTTCTTCCCAGTATGTAAGTACTGCCACAGAAACGTATGTCATTCCTCAGAGAATTGGATTATAAGCAAAACAGACCCAGTTTGGAAAAACAAAAATACTCCGGCGTTTGTTAAAACACTGCAAAGAAATTATCGAAAATTACATAAATAAATTATTGACAACTATATATTTGTGGTTTATTATAACTATTGAATAGGAGGGACTGTATATGAGATATGTAAGAGACCCAGGAAATTCTCGTGCGTGGGAATTGACCGAGTACGCATTAACTTGTAATGCGTGGGAGAATTTTGTATTTACACGCGACAAAACCTTTGATGAAGGTTTGTGGAACGACATTGTAGAAAATGTCGTAATCGAGATTCACCCGGACGGCGATTGTCAATCAAGAGGAATAAAGCCTTGGATGGATCTTAAATCCAAAGAACTCATGTTTCCTATAGAAGGAAAGATGAGTAGAGAAGAATTTTGGCAAAGACAAGCCAATGAGCAAACACTGTATTTGCTCTTGGATGAGTTTGTTGAGTGGCTAAATAGTAGTTACGAAGCATAAAGTAAAAAGTGCTGCCAATTGCCACAGACAGCACTTTGATTTGTTGTTTAAGGTGCTAAACTATTCTATCTTAAAATTTCAGCATTGGGTAAATTTCCGCAAACGACTAAAGATAGCTCAACACCCTCAAATATGCCATTCCAAATTGCATAATCAGCTATCTCGTCGTCTTCGTCGTATTCATATCCTCCTGGTATTTGGTGAGGACAGATGTATTTACCCATAGAATCTAATTCAAAAAAGCTAACTTCTCTCCCGTATTCAGCAGAGCAATTAGGACAAATAATATCTACTTGAGATAATACACCACCGGTAGAGCATTTATTAACGCGCATTGTCTTAATATTCATTATGTCTTCAGCTTTTGATGCATGAATAGCAGCTAGACAATAAACGCATTTATACCCTTTATTTTTTACAATAGACATGTTTTTAGTGTATCTGTCGCCGCTGTCAATTGCGTTGTCATAGCTTGGTTCAGACACTAAAAAAGCGTCTAATATAAAACCAATTGATTCCTCGGCTTCACTCCATTCGTGGTTGTATATTAAATTTTTACCAATCAATTCTTTAGGCATTTGTTGTAGAACGTCATCATGCCACACTTTATAGCTTCTACTAACTAAATTGTCTGAAGCACGCAGCGGAACAACATACCATTCGTCATACTCCCAATCTTCTTTAGTATAAAATTTGATTTTATCTAAATCTTCTGGTGTAGGAGAACCCATGTATAAAGTACGTTTAACTGGCTTTTGTAGCATAACTTCCATAGTTAATCCATCCTTGTTTTGAATTTAATAAATCTACAATTGGTTTAGTAACACTGTTAGAATAATCTTTGTGACATCTACAGCGCATTTTACAAGCCGTGGCAACAGCAATTGGTGGGAAATATCCAATTATTTGCCAGCCATTCATTGAATAAGAAATGCAGTCAGGGCAAACGTTGTTGTATGCTCCAATTACCCATTTTTCCCATTTAAATCCAGCTTCTTTATGTGCTTCTGACCTTCCTCTTTCATAGAATTTATAGAAAGAATCTCCATATTTACTGGACCTGTCTAATATTTGAGCAGGAGATAAATTACCGCTATTAATTTCCTGAGAAAAACGTCGTAGGTAAGCATATTCATCAACTAAACTATTGCCTACTACTCCTTTATCCCTAGCTTTGAATTGATAATTACCTCCTTTACCTGCTAGGTAAGATTGAGTATTACCTTTTTTAATAATCTCCCGCATAGTTTGTTCCCATGTTGCTACAGTTATTTTTTTATCTAATAGCAATTGAGTAGTAGTTTTAATATCTCCTTTTAGCCTATTAATATTATTTTCTATTACTTCTTGTATGTCTGCTCTAGATACAAATCTACCAGCAAAAATACCAGAAGTATAGCGGAATCTTTGAGTTTTAGTGTCAAAGGAAAAATCTGCCATTGTTACTCCTCAGCCACAATTTCAGCTTCTAGTAAACCAGCATATTCAACATTGTTTTTGTCCCAATCTTTAATATAGTTATTAACATCATCATCAGTAATTAATGCTGTTTTAAGTAATTCATCTAATGGGATTAGATCTGATTTTTCAGGTACAAACTTAGTTTCTAGCATAGTATTTTTCTAGTTGTAAATCTTGTGGTGGAGGAGTAGAATCTTGATGAGTAAACTCACTCATAACTTGAGTGTATTCAGAATTTGGAGTTAATACCCATTTAGGCCACTTAACGTCAAAAGCTCGATTATTTAAGTAGAAATCATAGCCATATCTAAGAACCATTTTAACGCAAATTGCCCACCGCACTTGTTCTCCAATCAATGAACGTACTTCCCCAATTAATCTGCTGTATGTTAATGCTGGTTGTCCATGAATGTCCTTGGCTCCACTTGCTGTATCAGCTAAGCCGGGGAATATCCATGCTGGCACTCTTGGTGGAATGCATTGATATCGCAATTTTAACCAGTAATCGACTAATGGAGTTAACGCATCTCCGGATGTACTAGCTGCTTTACGGACATCAGAACCAGACATTAAATACAAGTTTGTGATAATCCCAGATGCTGCCATGCTTTCATGGCGTTGCATATAATCAATTCTGTCTTGTTCTGTTTTGTCTTCTGGTAAAATATGAAGCCAAGGAGTAATGCCCACATCTCGTGCTGCGGTTTCTAAAGCTACGGAACAATCTTTAAATTTGCGCCATGTTTCTATCGAAGGAAAACCAATAGAATTGCCATAAAGACCGCGAGATTTGTACTTAAAATGAAGTATTTTAACTGGATTAAACTCTAAGTCATCATCAGAAGACATTAACTTAGTTCGTTGTATATATTTGAGAGTTTCATTATTAGCAGTTTTCTCCACAAATATAGAAAAAGTTGGTAAATATTGACTAGCAGTAATATCCCAATCATCTTTACTTAGCCCAGTTTTACCAATACCAAGTTCTACAAAACTATCTCCAAAAGCCAACGCTTCTACAGCAGCTCGTATTAAAAAATCACCACCTAAAATTAAATCTTTTCCGCAACGAGCAGTAGATAATTCTTTGGCTATTTCTAACACTTCTGGAGCAACAGAACTTCCATCTATTAATGTGTCAGAAACATACCAACTAGATACTTGTCCCTCGACTTCTTGAAAGCAATCTGATGCTATAGTGTCTATGGCATGACGATATTCATAACTCCAATAATACATCTCCAATAAATCATAAGAAATATTTAAATCACCATGTACTGGACGTATTGGAGTTTCTGGTAAATCATAATTAGCTTTAAACTGAATAGCTGGGTAAATAACAGATTGCCTATACCCTTCTAGATCTGAGGAACTAGAACGTCTAAAAAATTGCCATATTTTGTTAAAGATTTTCCCGTAATTTGGCATAAAAAATAAATTAACTTATACTTTATTTTAAATCTTAATATTTTTTAAAGCATAAATTGATAAACTTGTGATACTATTTTTTATGGTAGCCTCTCCTACCTAAGCCAGCTTCGCTTCAATAAGCTGGCAAATTATTTATCTAAACCTAGATTTTGCTCTAGACACAGTTCCTAGATCTGCTGCTAACGCTCCTCCGCGTCTTCTTAACGCTGTTTCTAATCTAGCAAAAGCAATGCTTAAACACATAATACAATCATCATGTCCATACATTGCATTTCTAGTTTGAAGAGAAAAACTTTTAAATTCTGTTAACCCTGCCCAATTAGCTGGAAATATAATCTCTCTTTTTTCTAATGCTAATGCCAATCGGTCTGTGTTAACAACTTTAGAAGTGTTAGTAGTGGCTACTGTGTCAATTGCTAAACCAGGACGCTGTTTAACAATTTCAGCTGCAATAATAGCACCACCCGAATTGTGTTCTATTACAGTTAAAACAGGATTGTAAGCATCTGATAATTGTAATGTTTTGTCTATACAGAACAAAGATTGTCTATCGTTTTCTCTGTACTCAGCTACTACTTGATATGGATAATCAGTAATGTCAATTATTAAATACTCCCAATAGTCTGTACCTCCAAAATTTGGATCTAATGCTGCCATATAATGTCTTTCTTTATTTGGTAATGCCCAACTACCAACAGCACATTTAAAAACATTCTCAGAACTAAATAAAGCACCACCTGAATCAGGAATGCCAAGATTGTATTCTCTATTAAGCGCATCATCTGTTAATTTATGTTTTTCTTTAGTCTTTTGCAAAAAGTCAGGAACATTGCTATATACTGGATGAGCCTTCCAATGAATAATTACTTTTGCCCAGCCATTGTTGTCCACCCACCAATAGCACGGCTCTTCTTTACCTGCTTTAATTTTTTCTATCAATTCCTCTGCATTTACTGGATTAGCTGAATCAAACATTTGCCAAAAAGTCGACAATTTTCCTAGTTGAGACATTGTTGTAGCCATTATAGTTCTGGCATTTTCCCCTACCGCTTCTTGTGATGGTGTTGACGATGCATAAATCTCACTAAAATTAGGAGGAAATGCAGCCTCATCATAAAAAATATCACTAACGGATTCTAGTGACCGTGTAGCATTATCTGTAGCAGGGCGAAACCATATTTTACCAGCATTCTGAAAGTGGATCTCCGTTTTAGATTTAGTTAAAAATCTAAGGTCTTTGATATTAGCAGGCATGGATTGAATACGCACTGCAATATTAGAAGATTCTTTTTGTCCTAAAGACAATACAGCCGCAGCGTAGGCAGGGTTTAACAATGCTTTATGTAAAAACTTAGCAGAAATACATTCAGTTAAACCTAATTGTCTTGTTTTGAAAATCATTATACCGCGATATTTATCTATTAAATCACTAACAATTTTTTGATATTCAAACGGAGCAAAAGGAATAAATTTATTACCAGATCTAATTCGACAACACTCTTGCAAAAACTCACTATAATTAGACGGAACTTGATAAAAGTTATCTAGCGACTGAGCGCGTCCGTTTTGTGTTAAAAAGTCAATTGTTCTTTGTTTAATTTTTGTTTTAAATCTTGGATTTAATTGAATTTCTATCATATAATTAAATTGGCAATACAGAGTAGTTAATCATGAAATTTTTCGTAAACCAAGCTAGTTTTTCTAATGCAATAAATCAGGTCGCTAGAGCAATTTCAGCTCGTCCTACCCACCCTATCTTAGGTTGTTTCTTAGTAGAAGCTAAGGAAGACAATTTAATTATAACAGGGTCTGATTTATCTATATGGATTAAAACAGAAATTGCAGCAGAAATAATAGAAGAAGGCTCTATCTGTGTTTCTGCTAGAGCGTTAGTAGACAGCATCAACAAAATACCTAACTGTGATTTAGAGATTAAAGTAAACACAGACGAGACAACATTAAACATTAAGCACAAAACTGGTAAATTCAAAATTAATGGTGTTTCCTCAGCAGAGTATGCAACTTTTCCATCTTTAGAGGAAAGTGAAGAAATATCGCTATCTGCTGAAAAGTTGCTAGAAGGATTAAAATCCGTTCTTTTCTCTGCTTCTAGTGATGAAACTAAACAAGTATTAACTGGAGTAAATTTTCAGTATAAAAACGAAAAAATGTGCTTAGCCACAACCGATGGACACAGGCTATCAGTATTTTCTTACGAAAGCAAAGAAACTATAAACGCATGCACTATTCCAGCAAAGGTTTTACATGAAATAATTAAAATTGTAAAGCCTTATAGCGTATTTCAGTTAACATTTTCAGAGTCAATAGCCAAAATCCAATCAGATAACACTACTGTTGTCTTCAGAACATTACAAGGGAATTATCCAAACTATTCTCAATTAATACCAAGACAATTTGAGAGAGAATGCTGTATTTCTAGAAAGCAGCTAATAGAAACACTGGAACGGGTTAATATTATGTCTGACTCAAAAAATAATATTGTAAAAATGACTTTTGTGCCAGATGAACAAAAAGTAGAATTAACAACTGAAAATCAAGGCGTTGGCAGCGCTATTGACACATTAAATTGTGATTTCTCCGGAAGCCCAATTGTAATTTGTTTTAATGCAAAATACATCTTAGAAGCATTAAAATCTCTTAATGGAGAAGAGGTGAGACTTCAAATGAATCAAGAACTAACACCGGTTATCTTATCTAAAATGGGAGATCCAGATAATTTAAGATTACTAATGCCTATTCAGTTGAGACAATAACTAATCAATAAAATACCCCGCTCCTAACTGGATGCGGGGTATTTTAAAGTATCTAATTTTCTATTCTAACTTAACAGTTGGCAGCCAAGCTATAATTAGCTCGTATTTCTCCGGGGGAATTTCCCCTAAAGATTTTATTTTGGACTTTAATCCAGTTTTTGCCGTTATGGCAATTTTCAGTTTATCTCCGATCTCCCCACTAGAGTCAAGTAAATTACTTTGACGAGCAGCATCCATCAATTTGTTGACTTGCTCATCTGTCAATTTACTGACAATAGATTCTTTTTTATCTAATAGTACTGATTGTTGCGCATCATCATCTTCCTCAGCCGAAAGGCCTAGAAGAGATTCTAACAAATATCTTCTCGTGTACGTAATCACACTGCCCCACGCGTGGCAGTAGGATTGTTCTTTGCCGTCCCTGCCTTTGGTCCTTTCGACAAGTAGTGTAGTGGACGACGATAAACTTTCTCCTGACTCGTGCCAAAGAGTCAGGGTTAGCTTTTCATCTTCAAACGTAAAGATGCAGGCAAGCCCATTCTGGGCTAAACCTACATCAACAGCAGCGTGAACATCCGACAAGGTCGAATATTCATAATTTAAAAATTTATTAAACCCACTTTTTTTAAGTGGTTTAAATTCAATTTTTGCTTTCGTTAAAGCCGCAATTAAATTTTTCATTGTCTTGTACTGTTGAATACTACATACAAATATAACTTATCAGAATTATCCTGTCAAGTAGTTTAGAATTTATTTTCTAAATTTTTCAGTATTTCTATTATTTTCTTTTTCTTAGCTCTGCTTTTTTGTTGTTTTTCTTTCAGATACAATCTTCCTTCTTCAGTTTTATACCAACAGCCCCAGCATATTGGAGAATGGCGGGAATCTACTTTTAATCGCGCTCCACAAAGAGAACAAGCGATAGTTTTATATCCCGCCTTTATTCTTAGGTAATAATTTTTTTGAGATTTTTTCCTTGATTCTATGTTAGTCATAACTTAACTCAATAAATATCTTGACAATATTCTAAAGTAAGTTACAAAAACTTGCAATTCCTTATAAGTTGTAAAACCAGTCATAAGGAGTGTAAATAAATTTACTTGGAATACAAGACAATCCCAACATGTTAAATGGTACTTGTTTAGTTCTTTGAATATCAGACAAGTACCAACCATAGCCATCAGACTCTCCTAAGTAATCTTTAATTTCTTTTGTAGACATGCAAAGTTTATTGGAATAATTACACCAATAATCCGCATTTCCAGAAACTATTTGCTTAATTTTGCATTTGGCTACAATAGCCATCATTGGTCTTTTTTCAAAAATAATTAACTTGTTTGAAACTGGAGAAAACTTGCGTAGCTCTATCGTCTTCTCCCGTAGTAAAATTTTTCTGACAAAACTTGGGGTGAAAGCCACCATAATAGGTTGCATTATACTGTTGTGTCCTTGAACGTAGATGTACCGAGATCGCATTGAAGATAAGCAGTCTCGCCCATCCTTCCCCATCGATTTTTTAACACTGAAACTTCAAAGCTATAATCTCCTGGATCTTTACTATAATAAGCAGAACGAAACAATCCTAGAATAACAGCTGCCTTTTCCGCGATCTCTCCACTACCACGAATACTAAACAAATCAGGACGTTTGTCTTGTGTAGTAGCGTTACTACGATTAATCTGACAACCAACGAATAACGGTACTTGATATTTCTTAGAAATATTATCAAGTAGTTGCATCCGTCGTCCTAGCTCAGATGCAGAATCACCATCTTTAGATACAGGTGGCAATTGCTGTAAATAATCCACAAATACAGCCATCTTCTCACCACGCTGAGCTATCACTTTCCTGATATCTGACTCAATGATTGCCATGCTCGGTGAACTATTATCGTTCACATACAATGGCAATTCTCCCAATTGAGCAATACCCTGACTCATTGTATCCCACTTGTGATGTTGCTCATTTCTGCCAATCTGCAACAAATCACTAGAATTTATTCCAGTGATGTTTGACAAAACTCTTGTTGCAAACTGCTCCTGTGTCATCTCAGGAGTAAAGTACAATGCAGGCAATCCATGCAGCTTCATTAATTGCATTGCCATGGCTAACATAAAAGACGTTTTCCCCATGCCTGTACCGCCAGCTACAAGGTACACACATGGACGAATGCCTTCTAGTATATTATCAAGTGAATACCAGCCTAAATTAGGCAATTTTTGATGTTCTGAAGTAAGATAATCAAAAACGGACATAGCCAGCTTATTAGCAGAGTACAGCTGATATCTGTCCCCATGAACTTGCCTTTCGACTTTTAGTAACTCCTCTTGCATAGATGCCAATAAGTCCTGTGGCTCAATAAGCAAGTTGTTAGACTCCTTTTTTGCAAATTCAGCAGCTGACATAATTCGCCTCCTGAGCGATTTGTCTTTAATAATAGATGCTGCTGACTCTGGATTGTAATATGCACTATCCAGGATAGATGCTATCAATGCTTTTGGCTCTGCCACTAACTTGACAGAGTTTGTAGTCAAAAAATTAGTGACTTCCATTAAGTCAATGCGCTTGCCTTGACTATTTAAAGCCTTAAATACTTTAAATAGCTTTTTGTAATCCAATACAGAAAAATCTTCTTCCTGTATCTCGTATTTTTCAACTATATCCAAACTACTATGCACTAACACATAGCTTAGAAGCTCTCTCTCCGACTCCGGAGAATCAATTATTGTAATATCCATGAACCACTACTAAGTAAACACCACCAGCAATCTAACACAATAAAAACACACTGTCAATGGAATTAGGAACCCCACTCATTGAATTTAGCTTTTAAGTCCTCTTTAGCTTTTCTGTTCTTGTAGAGAATGTACTCTTGAGTAGTCATGCCATAAGATTCAGCTTCTTGTTCTATCTCCCATTGTGCTTGCTTTTCTTTGGCTTCAGCCAATGCCTTCTCTTTCAACTTCTCTTGTTGTAGTTGTTCTAGCTTAATCTGTACTTCCTGGTATTCAAGATACTCTTTCCACAAATCAGCAGCTTTATCGGCATCTTTCCTAATCTCAGCATTGGCATTAGCCAAATTAGTATCAGGATAAGATTTTAGCCGTTTCTGTAACAACCACTGAGCAAACTGCTTATCAGGATTTTGGTTATTCATCCAAGCATCTGATGAAACACTTCTACGCGTTCCTTTAAAAATATCTTCTGGACGCGTAATAACTTTACTTAATCCAAGAGCCTTCTCGTCTTGACAAGACGCGGGCGCGGGCGGCACTTGTTTATATTGATCAACGGATAATCTTTCAACATTCTTGTCTTCTTGAGTTTTTACCAAAGAAAGACTTTTTACTTCTTGGACTTCCGACTTTTCCTCA
>JACCDX010227981.1_pt1 | contig 18369 bp, 18 predicted proteins | sample 7449681 | NCBI WGS metagenome assembly JACCDX01 (sample SAMN15323450, study PRJNA562643) | freshwater metagenome | isolation source: river surface water | place: USA:Blue River Watershed | collected 2017-08-18
ATTGACAATGCAAGGTATCTCATATTCACGACAAAGACGTAAAATAGCAGCACATTGTTGCATTTTAACGTCACGATCTTGAATTTTACTGCGATATTGCACCATAAAGGCCCCACCCTCGACAGCTAATTGCGTTTTATGGATAAGCATATTGAGATCCGCCAAATCAGGCGTGATGGCGTATAAACCTTTAATGATGAATGAATCGCGCATATTCCAATTCGTCATCATGAGCCCAGAAGAGTCGATCTGGAATAAATTGCCCCATACCAGGCTTAAATCCATGTTTGAGTGACTGCCAAGTAAATCGTTGGCCTTCTTGAATTGCTTCTTCTAATGTGGAACCTAATGCCATACAACCCGCAATCGCTGAAGCTAAAGTGCAACCTGAGCCATGATAACTTCCTACTAATCTTTCCCAGTTGTAACTCTTCACTTTTCCGTTCTCGTTATATAAAGTGTTGATGACTTCTGTTGTCACTTCGTGCGTACCTGTAATTAATACGAGTTGGGAGCCCGTATTAATAAGTCGCTCTGCACATTCATCTAAACTCGCTTCACCAAAATCATCTTGATCTCTAAAAGCTAAACGTCTGGCTTCAATACTATTGGGTGTAATAAGTGTTGCTTGAGATAGCAACAAATCTGACATTGCATTAATCATTTCATTGGTTACCAATGTGTCTCCCCGACCCGAGGCTAATACGGGATCAATGATGAGTGGAACAGTAGGATAATCTGCCACGATTTCTGCAATCATCGCGATCGTTTCCACATTGCCTAATAAACCACATTTAAATGCGGAAACTTGCATGTCTTCTAATAAACTACGCGCTTGATCATTAACCCAATCCGCATCAAAAGCCATCATGCTCTCAACACCTGACGTATCTTGCACGGTAATTGCCGTTGTCACAGATAAAGGATGGCAACCTAAACTAGCTAAGGTTAAAACGTCAGCTTGAAGGCCAGCGCCACCTGTTGGATCGGTCGCTGAAAATGTCATGACGCATGGAGGATTTTTTTTCATGATTTAATATCTTTTAGAACGTATAGTCTCAGTAGTATTATGAATTAATTAAAGACGTAAAAGTTTAGTGAAAAAAAATTATTTTTAAGGAATGGTCTATGTTCAATATCAAACCTAATCGTCGTGGCCTTATTCAGCTTTTGCTCATTAGTCTTACCATTACCATAATGATTAATGGCATTATTTTTACATTCAATATCAACCAATCTGTCAGTCAACCCATCAAACCTGAATACCCATTATTGCCACCGTCTTGGATGATTGGTCTTATTTGGACGATACTGATTGGCTTTATGGCCTATACACATTGGCTGCTCATAAAGAAAACGCGTGACCGTATATTACTTTCCTTGGTCCCAATTTTATTTTTAAACTGTGTCCTCTATCCTTTATATAGTCAGGGTTTTACAAATGACATCAATCAGTTGCTCGGGAATTTATTTACGATTACGCTTGCCGCTTTCATCACTGGCAGAATCAGGGGCATCACTGCACTGGGCTCTAATTTAATACTGATCGTAACACTTTGGGCACTCTTTGCTACTTTTGCTACATCAAAATTAATATAGAAAATGACGCGGGTTGCATCAATTGAACTTGGATAGTGAACTGGATAAGTTTATATTTTACTTTTGAATTACACGCCCTTTAAAAAATTAAATATTTTTTAAAGTTAAAGTGGATTACAATTTTGAAATATCCTCTATTAAGAAAGGCTTATTAAAGTGAAAGCTAAGAATATTTCAATTTTTATTGCTGCAATATTTATATCTGCTTGCAGTTCCATGACTTACACCACAAAACAAGAAACAACTGAAAAAAATAAGTCTTTAGTGACTGAAATTAAATGTGTGCTTATGGATGCATGTGATGCAAAAGCGAAAGAATTATGTGTAGATGGTTACAATGTGATTAGCACATCTGAATCTGTGCCTTATGTATTAAATAAAATGGAAATTTCTTGCAAAACAAAAGCGCCTCCTGTGGTTGAAAAAAAAGAAGACTCTAAAATGAATGATGCAATCATTGAAATAGAAAAAGAAACAAAGGAAATGAGTGATAAAAAATAAAATTCAAATTACACTGAATCTTTCTTTTTGGTGCTAAAAATTTAAACGAAGCAATTATCGCGTTTGCTTTTTTAAAAAGACCTTGCGGGAAACCGTACCCTTTAAATTACAAAATTAGTAAATAATTTTTTAAAATTCTAAAGGGTCAACATCCACCACCCATTTCACTTTTTGACCTAATTTGATTTCACGTAAATAAGGTACCCAATTATCAAGCAGTTTTTGTAATGCAACACGAGAACTTGCTTGAAGGACTAGCTGAGCGCGCTCCATACCCTTCAACCTCTCCATGATCGGTCTAACTGGATTATAGATGGTGACATGCGTGCTTAACTTTTGTGCATGAATCATCGCATCTTTTAAGAACTCCATCACGTGAGACAGTTGATGCGCTTCTGCCTTAAGAAGCACTAGGAATGTAAAAGGACTTAATTCTGCTAACTTTCTCTCTTTTAATAATTCATTAGCAAAATATTCATAGTCATGTGTTTTTAAAGCTTCGAATATGGGGTGATTTGGAAATGCAGTTTGAATATAGACTTCACCTTTAATATTGGCACGCCCTGCACGGCCACTCACTTGCATCAATTGCGAAAACAATCGCTCGCTTGCTCTAAAGTCAGGACTATATAAAGCCTGATCCGTATCTAATACACCGACTAAACTTAGATGGGGAAAGTCATGACCCTTGGAGAGCATTTGAGTGCCGATCAAAATATCAATCTCACGATTTTTCATTTTTAAAAATAAATCATCAAGCGCTTCTTTCGTTCTCGTAGAATCTCGATCCACTCTTAAAATACGCGCTTCAGGAAAAAACTCTTTTAATGTTTCCTCAATGCGCTGAGTCCCTAATCCTGTAGGATACAAATCAGTATTGCCACATGAAGGACATTGCTGTGGCATTCTTTCATCATAGCCACAGTGATGACAACGTAATCGTTTTTGATTTAAATGCACCACCAAGCGGGAGCTACAGCGATGACATCGCCCTGTCCATTGACAAGATGAACATAAAAGGACGGGGGCGAATCCACGTCTATTAATAAAAATAAGGCTTTGTTCTTTTTTTTGTAAACGATCTTTAATCGCGCCAATTAGGTAGGGTGAAAAGCCTCTTGTAACGCTCGATTTTGCAATATCAATGCACTTAATTTCAGGTAAAGCTGAATCTTTAACCGCACGTGAAGTTAGTTTTAAAAAACCAAATTTTTTGTTGTCTTTTGTGTTTGTAGCATTGAACCAAGTTTCAAGAGATGGAGTTGCAGTTCCCATGATGATCGGAATATTTTCAGATTTGGCTCTGAAAATTGCTACATCCCTCGCGTGATAACGCAAACCCTCTTGTTGCTTAAATGACGCGTCGTGCTCTTCATCTATGATAATGAGTGATAAATGTGGCATGGGTGTAAAAACACTCAAGCGCGTTCCAATCACAATTTGAGCTTGACCTTCTTTAGCAAGACGCCAATGGGTTAGACGTTCGTTATCGGTTAAATGACTATGAAGTGTCACGAGTATATTTTTTTCAAAACGCGATCTAAAGTGAGTTTCAAGCTGCGGCGTTAAATTAATTTCAGGTACTAGAACAAGCACTTGTGCGTGCTCTTGTTTTAACGCTTCTTCAATTAAACGAATATAGACTTCGGTTTTCCCACTGCCTGTAATGCCATATAGCAACCAAGCTTTAAACGCTTGCTTTGTTTTTGTAATTTCATCGAATGCTTCTTGTTGATCATTATTTAATAATGGAACAGAGGCTTGTATATAAACCTTTTCGTCTAATGTCACTTCTTCTTTTTCAACCCAACCCATCTCATGCAGCGTTTTAATTGATTTTTTCCAGTTGCTACTGATGGAACGAAGACTGCTTTCATCGAGAAGGTTCGCATCAATCAATGCCATAACGATACGTTTTAAAATCGTTTGACGAGGTGGTAATTGATCGACACCTAATTTTATGGCTCTGGGGGTTAAGCGATATAGATATTTTTTCGCCATCGCCTTAGTATTTAATTTTTTTAATCGGGATGGCACTGCAGACAAAATCGTTTGTCCTAAAGGATAGTGATAATACTGACTACAGAATTGAAAGAGCTTAAAACTTAGTTCATCAAAAATCACTTCGGGATCTAGCCGAATAATAGATTTTAATTTTTTAGACTCGATAGCTGAGGTATCGGAAATACCGACCACCACACCGATCATTTTGCGAGCGCCAAAAGGTACCGCCACATACTGTCCAATTTGAGTATTGGCCTTGTCTGTCTTGTAGTCAAACACCCGATCAAGCGGTACGTCGAGGGCAACTTTGAGAATATGATATGCGTCAGTCATGGTGTTAGTTTTAAGGGTGAGTCCATCAATTCTAAGTTAAAATAAACGCTTTAATTGCTATCTATCATTTTAAGACGTGAAATCGCATCTTCTACAATTATTGTTGCCCGTCGCACAATCCATATATCCTGAGATTTTGGCAAATTCTATTCAACTAGATCGTCCTAAATCGATCGAGCATGGTGATTTCTCAACAAATTTAGCCATGATGCTCGCTAAACCTTTGAAAAAAAATCCGCGCGAGCTTGCAGCTCATGTGATTGAAAATTTACCTACCTCACCGTTTGTTGAAAAAGTTGAAATTGCGGGTGCGGGTTTTATTAATTTCTATTTGAGTGAAAAAGCACGCACCTTAATTATCCACGAGATTTTAAAAAATCCTAAAACTTACGGTCAAAATAATTCAGGGCATGATGAAAAGGGTAGCCCTCAAAAAGTTCAAATTGAATTTGTATCTGCTAATCCCACAGGACCACTTCATGTTGGCCATGGTCGAGGCGCTGCCATTGGTGATTCTCTAGCAAGACTTCTAAAGTTTAATGGCTGGGATGTGACACGCGAATTTTATTACAACGATGCGGGCGCTCAAATTGATAACCTTACTAAATCAGTGCATGCAAGATGCCATAATATGGATCCCTCAGATCCTGCATTTCCTGAAGATGGTTATCGAGGTGAATACATTATCGAGATTGCGAACGCCTTTCTAAGTAAAAAGATTATTGAATGCGAGGGTAAAACAATTAAAGCGTCTGGCAATATTGACGACTTAGAATCCATTCGACAATTTAGCGTTGCCTATTTAAGACACGAACAAGATCAAGATTTAAATGCATTCAAAATTGAATTTGATATTTTCACTTTAGAATCTTCCTTTTATAAAAACGGTCAGATTGAAAAGGTTGTTGCATCTCTCATCAAAAATGGTTTTACTTTTGAAGAAGATAATGCACTCTGGTTAAAAACCACAGCATTTGGCGATGATAAAAATCGTGTCATGAAAAAATCAGATGGAAGTTATACCTACTTTATTCCTGATGTAGCGTATCACCTCAATAAATGGGAGCGTGGTTTTAAACGTGTCATCAATGAGCAAGGTTCTGATCATCACAGCACAATCACAAGAGTCAGAGCAGGACTTCAAGCTTTAAAAGTAGGCATTCCTGAAACTTATCCTGAATATGTGTTGCATCAAATGATTACAGTGATGAAGGGCGGGGAAGAAGTAAAGCTTTCTAAACGTGCGGGCAGCTACGTCACATTGCGAGATTTGATTGATGAGGTCGGTTGTGATGCAACACGTTATTTTCTTGTCGCTCGAAAACCTGATTCACAGCTTGTGTTTGATATTGATCTAGCCAAATCGCAAAACTCAGATAACCCTGTATATTACATTCAATATGCGCATGCACGTATTGCAGGTGTTTTAAAACAATGGGGTGGTGATATTAGTCAATTAGAAAACGTTAATATTGATGGGCTCAAATCCACACAAGAATTGATTCTGATTAAACGCTTAAGCGAATTTCCAGAAGTAGTATTACATGCAGGTGTTGAATTAGCACCGCATACGATTGCAAACTATTTAAAAGACTGTGCGGCCGATCTTCATAGCTATTATAATGACACTAAGTTTTTGGTTGAAAATGAGGATGAAAAAATAGCGCGCTTAAGTTTAATTTGTGCGACACAAATTGTATTAAAAAATGGTCTTGATCTCTTAGGTGTCAACGCTCCGGAAAAAATGTAACTTAAAAGGTAAACATGGATAAAGGTAAATCAGGTAGTTCTTTTGTGAATGGCCTTTTTATGGGCATTTTAGTGGGCATTGGCCTATCAATCGGTATTACTGTTTTTATTACTAATGGTAAAAGTCCTTTTGTAAGCAAAGATACGAATGGCGCTTGTATTGAAATCCAGGGTGCAAAACCAGAGGGTCAAACTGCGGATGCTATCCAAGATCAACCCACAAAATTTGATTTCTATAATATCTTACCAAACGGTGATAAAGATATTTCAGATCATGAAACAACACAGTCTTTAAAAAATCCAGCGAATATTCCTCAAAAAGAGGTTTACTTCTATCAAGTTGGCTCCTTTACGACAGATAAGGATGCAGATAATACCAAGGCAAAATTGGCACTTTTAGGATTTGAAGCGGTCGTACTAACAGCACCTTCTCAAAATAATGAAATAGTGCATAAGGTAAGAGTAGGTCCTATGATCGATGATGCACAAATTATGAAAACAAAAAATGATCTCATTAAAAATGGCTTTAAACCTATTTTGGTGAAAGCTAATCTTAACAATACAAACTCGAATAATTAAGGATATCTTCAATGAAAAAAATCTTATTCATTTTTTTAATGCTTTTTACATCACTTTCTTTTGCAGCGGCACCTGAGGCTGGTGTTAATTTTGATAAAACAGTACAAACTGTTCCAACAGATAACAAAGATAAAATCGAAGTCACTGAACTTTTTTGGTATGGCTGTATTCACTGCTACCAAATGGATCCGATTTTGAGTGATTGGGTAAAAAAATTACCCAAGGATGTCTACTTTAAACGTATGCCAGCTATTCCACGTCCTGATTGGGCCCCCATGGCCAGAGCCTTTTACGCAATGGAAACCTTAGGTGTAGCAGATAAACTTCATACGCCCCTATTTGATGCAGTACATAAAGAACGCTCCCTTAACCCGGGTGACGAAAAAGCGATTCTTCAATGGGTCACATTAAAATCAGGCCTTGATCGTAAAAAAGTAGAAGATGCTTTTAATTCATTCTCAATGAATGCTTCTTTAAATAAAGCTGCACAGGTTTTTAAAGCATCAGGTGCAACTGGTGTACCTACATTAATGATTGACGGTAAGTACATTACTTCAAGCACGATGGCAGGCGGCAATAATGAAGCGCTTCAAATTGCTGACTTCATCATTAGTAATGTCAGAAAAGATCGCAATAAAAAATAAAACTTTAAAAGTCTTTATCACCGGTGCCACAAGTGGCATCGGTGAATCTTTAGCTCGTCAATATGCAAATCAAGGTGCCACTTTAGGTTTAGTGGGTCGACGCTTAGAACTTCTTCATAAAATAAAATTAAACATTAAAACCCCTTGTGAGATTTATGGGGTCGATGTCACAGATCAAAAAAATCTTCAAAAAGCTGCGAATCATTTCATCAAAAAATATGGGCCTCCGGATATAGTGATTGCTAATGCGGGAGTGAGTACTGGGACGCTTGCGGGTGAAAAAAAAGATCTCCATACATTTAAACGTATAGTCGAGATTAATTTATTTGGTGTAATTCATACCTTTCTTCCATTTATTGAAATTTTTAAAAAACAGAAATCTGGCCAATTAGTTGGTATTTCAAGCGTGGCTGGTATTAGGGGCTTGCCTGGTTCAGGCGCTTATAGCACTTCTAAAGCAGCACTTATTAACTATCTAGAAAGTCTTCGTATTGAAATGAAATCTTTTGGTATTCACGTCACAACCATCGCTCCAGGCTATATTCATACGCCTATGACGAAACATAATCCTTACGCGATGCCCTTTATTTTAGATGTAGATGTTGCGGTATCTCGTTTTATAAAAGCTATTCAAAATAAAAGACGTTTTGTGATTATTCCTTGGCAAATGAATATTGCAAGTACTATTATGAAATTTCTTCCGACAATACTATGGGATTTTTTAGCTAAAGGCGGTCCTAAAAAAATTAGAAAAATGATTAAGTAATATCCACATCACGTATATCCTTAAAACGTAAAATAAATTAAAATGTTTCCTACTATTAACATTTTTTATTTATGTCAAACCTCGAATACAACGGCCAAGTTCTTACAAAAGCACGTCGTGAACTAAAACTTAGAACTGATGATATCGCAACGGAACTATGTTTATCTGTGCAACAAGTCCAAGCGATTGAAAATAACCTAGCTGCTTTTTTTCATTCAAATAAGTTGAAACAAGCGGTCATTAAACGCTACTGTCGATTCCTTAATATTGATGTCAACTCTGTCATTACCAAATATGAATTGGATGAAACTGATAGTAGTTTCTCAGACGTAAAAAAAGATAATTTAGGTAAACGCTTAAAAAAATATATTTATCTTTCAATTGCCGCATTTATTACAACGCTTCTTTGGAAACTTTTTGCATAATGCTGCAAAAGTTAAGAGAACTATTTTTCCAATTAAAAACCCGACAATTTAAATTTATTGAACGCAGAAAATTACTTCGTTTTGAGACGTCTGGTTATTATCCATACCAAATTATGGGTATTGGTGATAGTTTTTTAATTGATAATACAAGTTTAGAAGTATTAAATAAAAAACATAAAGCAATTAATAAAGAACTCAATAAAACTTTTTTAGCTAAAATAGAACCTGATGGTATTCGAATAACGCGCATTAAATAATAACCAAGGAAAATAAAATGGAATTTGATCAAAAAGAAGAAGCCCCCTTTAATATCCCAGAAAAAAAGAAGACAGATAAAAAAAATCTTATCATCTATATTGTGACTGGCGTCATTTCAGTCAGCTCACTTATTTATGGATATGCAAGTTATCAAGCGACCTATTTTAAAGATGCTGAAATTCAGAAACTTAAATTAGATTTAGAAGAAGCCAACACAAAACTGTTACGAATTGATGCTCTTGAAAATCAAGTAAAAGAATTAGAAGCTACATTAGCCACAAAAGCAGCTATAGAAGCAAAAAAAGCAACTAAACTCAAAGCTAAAAAAGAAACTAAAAAAGTAACGCCTACTAAAAAAGCTGTAAAAAAATCAAAAGCGACAACGAAAACTAAAGAAAAAAAACCAGTTAAGAAGTAAGTCAGTTTAGTCTCATTCCGCCTTATTTTAAGAGTAGAATAGGGCTCATCAATTTTTGATTTCAATTAAATTCCAAAAAGACTTTTATGACAACTCATGCACTTTATAGCCCATATCATTTAGGTAATTTAACACTCAATAATCGCTGTGTCATGGCCCCCCTTACCCGTAATCGTGCTAATGAGAACCGTGAACCCGTGAGCATGAACGTGACATATTATGAACAAAGAGCGAGTGCCGGGTTAATTATCGCGGAAGCCACTCAAATCTGTCCTGAAGGCCAAGGCTATATTTCAACACCGGGTATTTATTCTGAAGGCCAAATCGAAGGCTGGAAAAAAATCACTGATGCTGTGCATCAAAAGAATGGAAAGATTTGTTTGCAACTTTGGCATGTCGGTCGTATTTCGCATAGCGAACTTCTGCCAAATAACATGCCACCGCAAGCTCCTTCAGCAATTAGAGCTAAGGCAAAAACATTTAATAGCAAAGGTTTGGTTGATGTGTCTGAACCTAAAGCGCTAGAGATTGATGAAATTAAATCACTGGCTAAGCAATATGCTCAAGCCACTTTAAATGCTAAAAAAGCTGGATTCGATATGATTGAAGTCCATGCGGCAAATGGTTACCTTATTGATCAATTTTTAAGAGACAAAACAAATCACCGTGACGATCAATATGGTGGCTCGATTGAAAATCGTGCACGCTTTTTACTAGAAGTGGTTGATGAAATTATCAAGGTCTATCCAGCAAATTTAATTGGCTGTCGCATTTCGCCTGCCTCTACGTTTAATGATATTGATGATTCAGATCCACAAAATTTATATAGCTATGTGGTCACTGAACTAGGCAAAAGAAAATTAGCATATCTTCATATCATTGAAGGCGAAACAGGTGGGCCCCGCGATGCTAATCCTAAAGTTAATTTTATTGAATTAAAAAAATTATTTAAAATGCACGGTGGTATGAACATCATGACGAACAATGGCTACAACAAAGCTATGGCTGAGAGCGCCATTGAAAATAATGAAGCTGATCTCGTTGCTTTTGGGGTACCTTTTCTTGCTAATCCAGATTTAGTGAAACGACTTGAAAATAATTACCCGCTTAATACGCCCAATCAAAGAACTTTTTATGGGGGCACGGAAAAAGGTTATATCGATTACCCTTTTTATAGCGCTTAAGTAATTTTCTTTTTTGTAGGTTTTTTTACTGGAGATTTTTTAGGTTCATCGCCTAAATGAAGATCGATACCCTTGACTAAATTTTTAAACTCATCCGTATAGATAATTTTTTTAGGTGTCGCTTTTTGTCCGTAAATTGATATTGCGGAAAAGATAATACTATATAAAAGAATCACAGTCACAACTACTGTGGTTTCAAAAAAATAATCGCGCACTAAAGTAAGCACGGGATCTAACCATACCCAACCTTCTTTAACTTGATACTCAAGATTGTCCACCCATATTGCTTGAACTGCATGTAAATACTCAAATAAAGCCGTCATGTTTAACCTTTCTTATATGTTCTAAATTATAAGTGAAATCTATGTCCATAAAAGACAAGTCTTAAATAAAAGAGGTAAAATATAGCTTTAAATTCAACGAAGTATTATGAAAATCACCGTTATTGGTACAGGATATGTAGGTTTGGTCGGAGCTGCGTGTCTAGCTGAAGTGGGTAATCACGTGTTAGGCCTTGATGTAAATCCAGAAAAGATTCGCATCCTTAAAGAAGGTGGCATCCCTATTCATGAGCCAGGTCTTTTAGAAATTGTGCGTCGAAATGTTGAAAACGGGCGCCTTGCATTTACAACTAATATCGAAGAAGCAGTTCACTTTGGTGAAGTCCAATTTATTGCGGTAGGTACTCCACCTGATGAAGATGGATCGGCTGATCTTCAATACGTCACAGAAGCTGCGCGAAATATTGGTCGCTTTATGACAAATGAAAAAGTAATTGTAGATAAATCGACAGTGCCTATTGGTACGGGTGATAAAGTTAAAGCCGCTGTTGCTGAAGAATTAAAGAAAAGAAATATCAACATTCATTATAGCGTTGTCTCCAATCCTGAATTTTTAAAAGAAGGTGCTGCAGTGGACGATTTCATGCGTCCTGATCGTATTGTCATTGGTACTGAAGATCCAAAAGCCATTGAGGTCATGAAACAAGTGTATGCACCTTTCCAACGAAATCATGAAAAACTCGTAGTCACTAATTTAAGAAGTGCTGAACTTATTAAATATGCTGCAAATTCAATGCTAGCCACTCGTATTAGCTTTATGAATGAATTAGCAAATCTAGCTGAAATTGTCGGCGCTGATATTGAGATGGTGCGACAAGGTATTGGTTCTGATCCGCGTATTGGTTATCACTTTTTATATCCAGGTTGTGGTTACGGTGGCTCGTGTTTTCCAAAGGATGTCAAAGCTTTAATCAAAACAGCCAAAGATGTAGCAGGTTTTGATTTGAAATTATTAAAAGCCGTGGAAGAAGTGAATGATCTGCAAAAATATGTTTTACCTAAAAAAATCAAAAAACAATTTGGAGACAATTTAAAAGGGAAACATTTTGCATTATGGGGTTTAGCTTTTAAACCTAACACCGATGATATGAGAGAAGCTTCAAGTCGCGTTCTTATCAGTGAGCTCATCATGGCAGGCGCTACTATTACAGCTTACGATCCAGTTGCTATGGATGAGGCTAAACGCATTTTCAAAAATGAAAAACATTTAACTTTTGTGAATACACAAGATGATGCGCTTAAAAATGCGGATGCACTTATTATCGTTACTGAGTGGACAGAATTTAGAAGTCCTGACTTCACCTTGATTAAATCTTCCCTCAAGTCTGCTATGATTTTCGATGGCCGAAATCTTTATGATCCTAAAGCTGTTAGAGCACTTGGATTTGAGTATTTTCCTATTGGACGTTAAGTGAAAATCTTAGTGACAGGTGTTGCCGGTTTTATTGGCATGCATAGCGCCAAAAAACTGCTTGATGATGGTCATGAGATTATTGGTATCGACAATCTCAATGATTATTATGATGTCACGTTAAAAGAAGATCGACTTAAAATACTAGAAAGCTATAAAAATTTCAGATTTTTAAAGCTTGATATTAAGGATCAAAAAGATATAGCGACTCTTTTTAAAAAAGAATTACCTCAGCGTGTCCTTCATCTTGCAGCTCAAGCAGGTGTTCGTTACTCCATTCAAAATCCGCACGTATATATTGATTCCAATATTCAAGGCTTCATTAATATTTTAGAAGGTTGCCGAGCAATCAAAACTGAACATCTTGTTTTTGCAAGTAGCTCAAGTGTATATGGTGGAAATGAAAAAGTTCCGTTTAGCGAGCACGACAATGTCGATCATCCAGTCAGTCTTTATGCTGCGACTAAAAAAGCGAATGAATTAATGGCACATACCTATAGCCATCTTTATCAAATTCCTACAACGGGTTTACGTTTTTTTACAGTGTATGGTCCATGGGGAAGGCCTGATATGTCGCCTATGCTATTCACAAAAGCTATCTTAGCTAATGAGCCTATTCAAGTATTTAACCATGGCGATATGATGCGAGACTTTACTTATATTGATGATATCGTAGCATCTGTAAATGAAACGCTATTTAAAACTGCCACACCGAATATTGATTTTGATGCAAAGCGTCCTGACCCTGCAACAAGTCATGCACCTTATCGTATCTTTAATATCGGTAATAGCCAGCCTGTGCCATTAATACATTTCATCGAAACAATCGAAGATGAATTAGGTAAAAAAGCAATTAAAAAAATGATAGGTATGCAAGCAGGTGACGTCAAAGTCACATCAGCAGATACATCCGAATTAAATCAGTGGGTCAATTTCAAACCTAATACCACTATTAAAGAAGGTATTAAGCAATTTGTAGATTGGTATAAGAATTACTACTGAAAAATTCCTTCTTAAATGTCATGCCTCTCTTTAAAACCAATCTTTTATTAATTATCAATCTTAATACGGTGACTTCTATAGAAAAAGATTTTATTTAAAGAATTAACCCATGAATAAGATTTTTAGATTTGCAATACATGATTTTTTGTATATTTATTATTCAACCGTAACAGACTTGGCTAAATTACGCGGTTTATCGACATCCGTACCCTTGAGAAGGGAAACATGATAAGCAAGGAGCTGAACCGGAATAGAATGAATAATTGGAGATAAAACACCAGTATGTCGTGGTGCTCTTATCACGTGAACACCTGGGCTTTCCATAAAGTGACTATCTGCATCAGTGAATACAAAGATTTCACCGCCACGTGCTTTCACTTCTTGCATATTCGATTTTACTTTTTCAAGTAAATTATCATTCGGTGCAATAACTATAACTGGCATATCCTTATCAACTAACGCTAATGGCCCATGTTTTAATTCACCTGCAGGATAAGCTTCTGCATGAATATAGGAAATCTCTTTTAATTTTAATGCGCCTTCCATGGCAATCGGGTAATGAATGCCACGGCCTAAAAATAAAGCATGTTGCTTATCTGCAAATAGTTTTGCCCATTCTTTAATTTGAGGCTCTAAATTAAGTGCTTGTTGGATGCTGCCAGGCAACTGTCTTAAATTTTCTAAGTAACTTTTTTCTTCTGTCCTATTAATTAATTTTTTAAAATTTGCAATGGTTACAGCCAAACTAAAGAGTGAAACTAGTTGTGTGGTAAAAGCTTTAGTTGATGCCACTCCAATTTCAGCACCGGCTCTTGTGTATAAAACAAGTTTTGATGCGCGTGCAATCGCACTTTCTTGAACATTACAAATAGCTAAACTTAAATGTTGTCCTAAAGACTGGGCGTGCTTTAAAGCTTCCATCGTATCAAGCGTTTCACCCGACTGAGATATAGTTAGAATTAATTGATTCAAATTAGGTACTGAATCTCGATATCGATATTCACTTGAGATTTCAACTGTGGTTGATATTTTTGCAATACTTTCGAGCCAATATTTTGCAGTGACCCCTGCGTAATAACTTGTCCCTGCCGCCAAAATTAAAATACTATCAATTTTAGAAAATACTTCTTTGGCATTAGCCCCAAAAAGGCTTACATCAAAATGACCTGCATCAACAATAGCTTCAACCGTGTCTGTTAAAGCACGGGGTTGTTCATAAATTTCTTTTTGCATGAAGTGATCATAGGGGCCTAACTCCATGGATGATAAAGTCGCATCACTGATATGCGTTTTGCGGGTAATGACTTTTTTTTCTTTATCAAAGATTTGAATGCCATCTTTTTTTACTTGCACGACATCACCATCTTCAAGATATATGACTTTTTTAGTGACGGCTAATAGTGCTGAAATATCAGATGCAATAAAATTCTGTGAATCGCCTAAGCCAATAATGAGAGGACAACCTAAGCGTGCGCAAATCATTTCATCAGGATTTTTTAAGGAAATCACAGCAATCGCAAATGCGCCTCTTAATTCTTCTCCTAACATTTGCGTCGCTTCTAAAAGAGATTTATTTTTATGTTTTACAAAGTAATGAATAAGATGCGCTATAACTTCAGTGTCAGTTTGGGATTCAAATTTATAGCCTAATTTTTTAAGATGTTCACGTTCTTCTTCGTAATTTTCAATAATGCCATTATGCACAACTGCAATTTCACCTTCAGAAATATGAGGGTGTGCATTAAGTTCGCTAACGCCGCCATGTGTTGCCCATCTTGTATGACCAATGCCTAAAAATCCTTCTAGGTTTTGATCTCTCACCATCGTTTCGATTTCAGCTACACGACCTACCGATCGAACTCGTTCAATACCATTTCGAAGAACTGCAATACCTGATGAATCATAACCTCGATACTCGAGACGACTTAATCCTTCAATTAAATGGGGAACGATATTTTTATTTGAAATTGCACCTACAATGCCGCACATATATTAAGTCTCTTTATTTTTTTGTAGGTTTAATCCAGCCAGAAATGCTGGTTTGTTTTGAACGTGATACTGTCAGGTCTCCAGGGGGAGCATCTTTAGTAATTGTAGATCCTGCGGCAATCGTTGCACCTTTTCCAATTTTAATTGGGGCTATTAACGCTGTATTTGATCCAATGAAAACATCATCTTCAATTGTCGTTGGGTGTTTATTAGCGCCATCATAATTACATGTAATCGTACCTGCACCAATATTGACTGACTTCCCAACCAAACTATCACCGACATAACTTAAATGATTAATTTTAGTTTCATCATTTACTTCACTATTTTTAATTTCAACGAAATTACCAATGTGAACATGATGTTGTAACTTTGTACCGGGCCTAAGTCTTGCAAACGGGCCAATACGGCAATGTGTGCCGACTAAACTATCCACAATATGTGAATAAGGTTCAATCGCGGTATGATCCCCTATGATGCTATCTTTAATATGTGAATAAGCTGCAATCTTGACATGATTGCCTAATTGAACTTTACCTTCAAAAATACAACCTACATCGATCGTCACATCTTTACCTACGGTAACCTCGCCTCGAATATCAATCCGACTTGGGTCTATAAGAGTGACGCCTTCTTCCATCAATTTTTTTGCCGTCATAAGTTGATAGTTTCTTTCCATGGTTGCTAATTCAGATTTTGAATTAATCCCGGTAATAGATACTTCATTATCCGCAGATTCACTTAATACTTCAATGTTATCTTCAATAGATAACCCTACAATATCTGTCAAATAATATTCTTTTTGCGCGTTCTGATTATTAAGTCTTTTAAGCCAATTTTTTAGAAGATGATTTGGGGCACACATGATGCCTGTATTAATTTCTTTAATGTTTTTTTGTGAAGCATTACAATCTTTTTCTTCTACAATTTTTTGTATGTAATCATCTTTTCTTACAATCCTACCGTAGCCTTTTGGATCTGGTTTTAAGTAAGTTAAAACAGCTAAATTTTTTTGGCCTTTTTTAATTAAGCGTTGAATGGTAGCTTCATCTATTAAAGGTACATCGCCATAAAGTATAAGTGTGCTTCCCTCATCTTTGATTAAAGGGATCGCTTGTTGCACGGCATGGCCTGTACCTAACTGTTCTTTTTGTTCTGTCCATTGAATATGTGTTGATGGAAATGTTTTCTTAACAAGGTCTCCACCATATCCATAAACGACTATCAGCTGATTTGGATTAAATGACATAGAAGCATCAATGACATAACCTAAAAGCGGTTTATGCGCGAGAGGTTGCAAAACTTTAGGTAAATCAGAATGCATTCGCGTTCCTTTACCTGCAGCTAAAATTACAATAGATAAAGACATCATAAGTATTTTAGCGTCTATTTGTCATCACATGAAATAAAAAAAGCAGCTTAAAAGCTGCTTTTAATAATCATTTGTAGGTTTTTTATCTTAGTGTTTTTGACGTAGTTTTTGAATCGCTTGAATTTGTGCAATTGCCTCAGCTAATTCAGCTTGCGCTTTAGCATAATCAATGTCAGAAGAGCGATTCTTCATCGCTTCTTCAGCTGCTTTTTTAGCTGCATTTGCTTGTGCTTCATCAAGATCATGACCACGAATCGCTGTATCTGCTAAGACAGTGACAACGCCTGGCTGTACTTCTAAAATGCCCCCTGAAATATAGATAAGTTGCTCTTCATTTTTTTCCGCTAATTTAATACGAAGCGCACCTGGTTTAATCGATGTAATCATGGGAGCATGGTGCGGATAAATACCAACTTCACCCATTTGTGCAGGGGCTGCAACGAACTCAGCTTCACCTGAAAAAATAGATTCTTCAGCACTTACTACATCAATATGAACTTTGGCCACCATGTGTTTTTTACCTAATCAATTAAGATAATGTTTTTGCTTTTGCTACAGCTTCTTCAATGCTACCTACCATGTAAAACGCTTGCTCTGGTAAGTGGTCATATTCACCGCTCACGATCGCTTTAAAGCCTTTGATCGTATCTTTGAGTGTCACATATTTACCAGGCGCGCCTGTAAAGACTTCAGCAACGTGGAATGGTTGTGATAAGAAACGTTGAATCTTACGAGCACGGCTTACCGCTAATTTATCTTCTGGAGACAATTCATCCATACCAAGAATTGCAATAATGTCGCGTAATTCTTTATAGCGTTGTAATGTCGATTGAACAGAACGTGCCACTTGATAATGCTCTTCGCCCACGATTTGTGGATCAAGCTGACGTGATGTTGAATCGAGTGGATCTACCGCTGGATAAATACCAAGGGATGCAATATCACGAGATAACACAACCGTTGAATCCAAATGTTGGAATGTCGTTGCAGGTGATGGGTCAGTCAAGTCATCAGCTGGCACATAAACTGCTTGGATGGATGTAATCGAACCTGTTTTTGTTGAAGTAATACGTTCTTGTAGGCGACCCATTTCATCCGCGAGTGTTGGTTGGTAACCTACCGCTGAAGGCATACGTCCTAAAAGTGCAGATACTTCAGTACCTGCGAGTGTATATCGATAAATATTATCCACGAAGAAAAGAACATCACGACCTTCGTCACGGAATTTTTCAGCCATCGTTAAACCTGAAAGTGCAACGCGTAAACGGTTACCTGGTGGCTCATTCATCTGACCGAACACCATCGCTACTTTTGATTCTTCCATGTCGTCTAATTTAATAACGCCTGCATCTGACATCTCATGATAGAAATCGTTACCTTCACGTGTACGCTCACCAACACCTGCAAATACAGATAAACCTGAGTGTTGTTTAGCAATGTTATTAATCAATTCCAACATATTCACTGTCTTACCTACACCCGCACCGCCGAAGAGACCTACCTTACCGCCTTTAGCGAATGGACAAACCAAGTCAATCACCTTAATACCTGTCTCAAGTAAGTCAACAGAGGGTGATAAGTCTTTAAAGTCCGGGGCTTTTTGGTGAATGGAACGGAATTCTTTAGATTTAATTGGGCCCATTTCATCGATTGGGCGACCAAGTACGTCCATGATACGGCCAAGAGTGCCAGAACCTACTGGTACATTAATTGCAGCGCCTGTGGATTTAAATGCAGTGCCGCGTGCAAGTCCGTCAGACGAACCCATCGCAATCGTTCTAACAATGCCATCAC